>MDTC01256346.1_pt1 | contig 31670 bp, 29 predicted proteins | sample 811181 | NCBI WGS metagenome assembly MDTC01 (sample SAMN05326644, study PRJNA326480) | marine metagenome | isolation source: seawater | place: Pacific Ocean: North | collected 2011
GAACAAGTTTAGCTTTTGCTCATGGTTTAAATATTCATTTTGATTTAATTAATGCAAGAAAAGATTTAGATGTTTTTATGGTAGCGCCTAAGGGACCCGGACACACAGTTAGAAGCGAATATCAAAAAGGAGGAGGAGTTCCTTGCTTAATGGCAGTACATAAAGATAGCTCAGGAAAAGCAAAAGATTTAGCCCTATCCTACGCTTCAGCTGTTGGTGGAGGGAAAGCTGGTATTATTGAAACAACTTTTAAAGACGAGTGTGAAACCGATTTGTTTGGTGAACAAACAGTGCTCTGTGGTGGTTTAGTTGAACTTATTAAAAATGGTTTTGAAACTTTAACTGAAGCTGGGTACCCACCTGAAATGGCATATTTTGAAACCTTGCATGAAGTTAAATTAATTGTAGATCTGATTTATGAAGGAGGGATAGCAAATATGAATTATTCTATATCAAATACCGCAGAGTACGGAGAGTATGTTTCAGGAAAAAGGATTATAGACAGCAAGACAAAAGAAAAAATGAAAGAAGTTCTTAATGATATTCAGTCTGGAAAATTCACAAAACAGTGGATGAATGAGCATAAATCTGGACAAAAAAACTTCCTTAAAATGAGAAAAGATTTAGCCGATCATCCTATCGAAAAAGTAGGTAAAGAGCTGAGAGCGATGATGCCATGGATTGGTAAAAATAAATTAGTAGACAAAGACAAGAATTAGCCCAATCTGATCTAAAATTGAACTGTTTTCTTGCATAAGTATTTGCATATTCTCGTTTTGCTTGTAATATGCGTAATCAATTTATGAGTGATAAAAACAGAATTATAATTTTCGACACTACTATGCGAGATGGGGAACAATCTCCAGGAGCATCAATGAGTTTAGAAGAAAAACTTCAAATATCTAGAGTCTTTGATGAACTTGGTGTTGATGTAATTGAGGCTGGTTTTCCTATAGCATCACCTGGAGACTTTGAAGCAGTAACTGAAATTAGCAAAACTTTAAAAAAATCAACTCCTGCAGGACTAGCAAGAGCAACTAAAAAAGATATCGATGCTTGTAATGAAGCATTAAGACATGCTAAAAATTTTAGAATACACACATTTATTTCCACAAGTTCGCTTCATATGAAGCATAAATTGAATAAATCTCCAGAAGAAGTTTTAGATGCAATTAAAGAAAGTGTTTCTTATGCAAGAAAATTTACAGATGATGTTGAATGGTCATGTGAAGATGGGACTCGAACTAATATAGATTATATGTGCAAAACTGTTGAACTTGCAATTAAATCTGGCGCTAAAACAATAAATATACCAGACACTGTGGGCTATACTGTTCCTTCAGAGTTTAAAAAAATTATAGAAACATTGATTAATAAAGTTCCTAACATCGATAAAGCTATTCTTTCTACTCACTGTCATAACGATTTAGGTTTAGCTGTAGCTAATTCATTAGCTGGCGTGATGGCTGGAGCAAGACAAATTGAATGTACTATCAATGGAATAGGAGAAAGAGCCGGAAACGCTGCTTTAGAAGAAGTTGTGATGGCTATGAGGACAAGACATGATTTGATGCCATATACAACAAATATAAATACGAAACTTTTAAGCAAGGCATCTAAAGTTGTTTCAAATGCAACTGGTTTTCCTGTTCAATTTAATAAAGCAGTAGTTGGAAAAAATGCATTTGCTCATGAATCGGGAATCCACCAAGATGGTATGCTCAAAAATAGAAACACTTATGAAATCATGACTCCTGAAAGTGTCGGTGTTAACAAAACATCTTTAGTAATGGGTAAACATTCAGGCCGACATGCTTTCAAGGATAAACTTAACGATTTAGGTTATGTGGGCGTTACTGATGACGTTATTCAAACAGCTTTTGGAAAATTTAAAATACTAGCAGATAAAAAAAAACATATCTATGATGAAGATATAGCTGCTATAGTAGATGACAGTCTAGTAACAGAAGACAATGTAATAAAATTAAAATCTCTTAAAGTATTCGCTGGGACTGGGGAACCTCAAAAAGCGGAGATGACTTTAGAAGTATTTGGAGAAATTAAAAATGCTTTAGAAACAGGAGATGGTCCAGTTGACGCTATATTTAAATGTATAAAAAAACTTTATCCTCACGAAGTAAATCTTCAACTATACAATGTTCATGCTGTAACCGAAGGCACAGATGCTCAAGCTACAGTAAGTGTTAGAATTGAAGAAAAAGGTAAAACAACTGTTGGTCAAGCTGCTGATACCGACACTCTAGTTGCCTCAGCCAACGCTTATTTAAATGCACTTAATAAAATGATAATAAAACGTAAAAAAACTGCGCCAGATGAAGAACTGAGCGCACAAGTATAGGAAAGGAAAAATGTTTGATATATTAAAAAAAATGAGTAACCCATCATCTTTATTTTCTCAAGATATGGCTATAGATCTAGGAACAGCTAACACATTAGTAGTTTTAAAAAGTCAAGGAGTAGTGCTAAATGAACCTTCCGTTGTAGCAGTTTTAACTGATGGAGGGAAAAAATCAGTTCTAGCGGTAGGAGATGAAGCAAAAACAATGTTGGGAAGAACTCCAGGTAATATTCAAGCTATAAGGCCTCTTAAGGACGGAGTAATTGCAGATTTTGTGGTTACTGAGGAAATGATAAAACATTTTATAAAAAAAGTTCATAAAAAAGCGGCTTTTGCAAATCCTAGAATTTTAATTTGCGTACCTACAGGATCAACACCTGTAGAAAGAAAAGCTATTCAAGACTCAGCATTAGCAGCTGGAGCAAGGAAAGTTCAATTAATAGAAGAGCCAATTGCGGCAGCCATAGGAGCAGGATTACCTATCTCAGAGGCTACGGGATCAATGGTAGTAGATATTGGAGGTGGTACCACTGAGATTGCGGTGATGTCTCTAGGTGGAGTTGTTTATTCAAAATCTTTAAGAGTTGCTGGGGACGCAATGGATACTTCAATAATAAATTATATGAGAAAAAAATTTAATTTATTAATTGGCGATTCAACCGCAGAAAAAATTAAAAAAGAAATAGGTACAGCTGTACCTTCTTCAAGTAATACTTTTTCTATGAAAGGCAGAGATATAAGATCTGGTACTCCAAAAGAAATATCTCTTACAGAAGAGGATGCTTGTGAAGCTTTAATGCCAATTTTACAACAAATGCTTTCAGGTATTAAAGAGGCATTAGAAAATACTCCTCCAGAACTTTCAGCTGACCTAGTTGATATGGGATTAGTTCTCACTGGTGGAGGAGCTTTGTTGAGAAATATAGATAAATTAATTTCAAAAGATACTGGTTTACCAGTTACTATAGCAGATGATCCTTTATCTTGTGTAGCTGTAGGAACAGGAAAAGCTTTAGAAAATGAGGAATTATTCTCAACAATGTTATCTGAGTATTAATTTAAAGATAAAAAAAAATAATGTCAGCAGGTAGAGATGATTTTAGCATAGCTTTTCGTTCAGCACTTTTGCAAAAAGGAGCTAAACAAAAATTTTCTTTATTTTTTTTTATTTGTTTATCGGTTTTAATTCTATTTTTAGGCAATTATTCAAATAACTTTACAAATATTTTAAGAAAGACACTTAATGATGGAATTTATAGAGTATCATTATTAACTAGCTTTCCTGTTAAAATATTTGATACTTCTGTAATCAAAATAAAATCACATTTTTTTATTTATAAAGAAAATAAAATTTTAAAGGAAGATCTAGAAATATTAAAAAATAAAAATTATGAAGTAAAATTTTTACAAGCAGAAAATAAAAAACTCAAAGAAGTTTTAAAGTCATCTGAAGATAATAATTTTTTGTTTGTTACAGCAAAAGTTTTATTGGATAAAAAAAGTCCTTTTTTAAAATCAGTTATAATTAACAAGGGAGCAAAATCTAAAATAGTAAAAGGCATGCCTGTTGTGGATGGAAGTTATTTAGTTGGTAGAATTGTTGAAGTAAACTACTTATCTTCAAGAGTTTTATTATTGAACGATTTAAATAGTAGAATACCTATAATCATTGAGACATCAGGAGATCAAGCTATCTTAAGTGGACATGGAGGAAGTATGCCCATTTTGGAATATCTGCCAGAAACTTATTTATTTGAAAAAAATAAAATTGTATTTACCTCTGGAAAAGATGGTTTTTTTCCTGCCGGTATTGCAGTTGGAAAAACAAATTCTGAGAACTCTAGTAATTTATCTGATGAAGAAAAAAATTTTGATAGCAATAAAAATAAAATAATTAGAGTTAAATTATTTTCAAATCCTAATCAATTATCTTTTCTAAAAGTATTATTAAAATCATATCAAGTTGAGAAATATTATGGCGATAAATAAAAATACTTTCAAGTTAAAAATTTTTAGAACAGGGCCTATAATCCTTTTATATTATCTATCTATTAGTGAAATTGATACTCAATTTAGTAATTTTTTCGAGATATTATCTTTTAATTTGCAAATAATTATTATTTATTATTGGATTTTAAAAGATAGTAGCATCCTAGGTAATGGGCATATATTTTTTGCTGGAATTTTAAATGATGTTGTGATGGCTTTACCACTTGGAGTAAGTGCATTGAGTTATTTGATTGTTTCTTTTATAGCTTCTTATATCAAAAATATGACAGTCAATATTACTCTATTTACCGACTGGTTCACTTTTTTAATAGCAATTTTTTTTTCAAATTTTTTATATTTGATATTAATTTTTAATTTTTCTAACTTAGAAATCACCTATACAGATTTATTTTATAATTCACTTTTTACTTTTCTTTTTTATCCAATTTTTTGGTTAATATTTAATATCTATCAATCAACTTTATTTACTTCTAGAAATGATTAATTTTACATCAACAGGAGGGCCAGCAAAATCAAAAACTATAAGTAGAAGAATGTTTTTATTAACTATAGCAAAAACCGTCGTATTTAGCGGAATTATTGGTAGGTTAATTTATCTTCAAATAAATGAAACTAAAAAATATAGAACTTTATCAGATAAAAACAGATTTAGAGAGTGGAGACTCGCTCCACAAAGAGGTGTTATCAAAGATTATTTTGGTAATGAAATTGCATCTAATAAAAAAGTTTATCAACTTCACATAACTCCTGAAAATACAACTAATATCAATCAATTATTTTTTAGATTAAAAAATATACTCAATCTTTCTAATGACAAATTGAATTTTTTAAGAAAAAAAATGAAAAGACAAAAACCTTGGGAGCCTATAATTGTTTCTGAGAATTTATCTTGGTCAGAGTTTTCAAGGATAAATTTATTTCTACATGAACTTCAAGGCGCAGAACCTATAGTTTCAGTTGCTCGGGTATACCCAGATCACTCAACTTCACACATAGTAGGTTATGTTTCAGAAGCGAGTCAAAAAGATTTACAAAACAAAGAATATTTACGACAAATGGCTGTAGCAGGAATATCTGTAGGAAAAACAGGACTCGAAGTGAAATTAGATAAAGAAATAATTGGAAAAGTAGGTTTTCAAAGATATGAAGTTAACGCTTATGGAAAAAGAATAAGACAAATTCAATTAGATAAAGGACAAAATGGAAAAAACTATACTTCAACAATCGATTTAGAGATTCAAAAATTTACCTCAAATTTGCTAAAAGATGTTGCAGCTGCAGTTTGTGTTATGGACATATACAGCGGCGAAATAATTACTATGGTTTCTTCGCCTACCTATGATCCTAACTCATTTGTTCATGGAATTAATAACAAGGATTGGAAATATCTTTTAAAACATAGAGATAAACCTTTAATGAACAAAGCTATATCAGGTTTATACCCACCAGGATCAACTATAAAAACTTTGGTAGCATTGAGTGCTTTAGAAAATGATATTGCTAACACAAAACAAACTTTTAACTGCAAAGGTGTAATTGAATTATATGGAGAAAAGTTTCATTGTTGGGAAAAAAAAGGTCATGGTTACATGAATATGAGATCAGCAATTAAAAGGTCCTGTGATGTATATTTTTACGAAGTAGCTAGAAAACTTGGAGTAGATAGACTGTATGAAACAGCAGTGAAATTTGGATTAGGTAAAAAAGCTTTAAAAGGTTTTCTTGAGGAAAAACCTGGAATAGTTCCAAATACAAAGTGGAAAAAAAAATATATAGGCCAAAATTGGTATCTAGGAGAAACTTTACACACTGGGATAGGTCAAGGTTACTTTCAAACAACCCCTTTACAACTATGTTTGATGACAGCTCAAATTGCTAACGGCGGTTATAAAATTATACCAAATATTTTGGTTGATTCAAAAAATAGGAATTATAACCTAGAAAAATACATAAAATATAAAAATGAAAATCCAGATGAAATAATTTCAACAGATATTTTATTATCAAATATAAATATAAAACCGTTATTTAGAAATCAAGAAAATATAAACTTTATTAAAGAAGCCATGTTTGCAGCAACAAATGAACCTGGTGGAACTTCTTATAGATCTAGAATGCAAAGCAAAAAATTTATGTTTGCAGGAAAAACTGGATCATCTCAAGTTAAAAAATTTACCGAGGCCCAAAGAGAAGCAGAGGTTAAACAAAATGAATTAGAGTATCAAGATAGAGACCATGCTTTGTTTGTAGCTTATGCACCAGTAAATATTCCGAAATATGCTATAAGTGTTTTAGTAGAACACGGTGGCTCAGGAAGTGGAGCTGCCGCCCCAATAGCAAAAAAAGTAATAAAAAAAGTTTTAGAAAGAGATAGTGTGAGAAAAGAATTCAATAATAAAATTAAAATAGGAATATAATGTTTCAATCTGGGTCTATTCAATCAACATTATCATTTCGAGAGAAAATATATTCAATAGATTATGTTTTAGTTTTTTCTGTTTTATTACTTGGTGTAATTAGTATGTTTGCAATGTACTCGACTGATGGTGGAAAATTTGATTATCATACTAAGAGTCACATATTAAGATTTATTATATTTTTTTTATCATTTATAATTTTATCTTTTTTTCATATTCGATTTTGGTATCAAACTTCAGTATTAATTTATATTATTATTTTTATTCTTTTATTAGGAGTTAAGTATTTTGGTTTGAGCTCTTCAGGTTCTCAAAGATGGATTAATTTTTATTTTATGAACTTACAACCTTCAGAATTGATGAAGATTGCAATTATTCTGTTTTTAGCAAAATACTATCATAGAATTCCAAGTGCTGATGTTAATAAATTAAAGTTTTTATTTTTACCGATTATTTCTTTAGTAGGTCCCGTGTTACTTGTAATTACCCAACCCGATTTAGGAACTTCAATTTTAATAGCAGCTAGTGGGATGGCAGTGGTTTGGTTATCCGGAGTAAAAATTAAATTCTTTGCATATTTCTCTATTTTATTTATGTCGCTTGCTCCTATTGCAATTTCATTTTTAAAACCTTATCAAAAGTCAAGAATTTTGACCTTTCTAAATCCTGATCGAGACCCTTTAGGAGCCGGATATCAAATCATTCAATCTAAAATTGCTATTGGTTCAGGAGGTTTATTTGGAAAAGGATTTTTAAATGGATCTCAAAGTTATTTAGATTTTTTACCTGAAAAACATACTGATTTTATCTTTACTTTATTTTCAGAAGAATTTGGTTTTTTTGGCTCTTTGTTCATTTTATTGCTGTATATTTTAATTATTTCTAGAATGGTCAAGATAGGCAACTCAACTAGAAGTAATTTTGGTAAAATATATTGCTATGGTTTTTCTACTGCTTTTTTTATTTATGTAATTGTTAATATGGGAATGGTACTGGGGTTGCTACCTATAGTGGGAGCACCTCTTCCAATTATGTCATATGGTGGCTCTTCAATGCTTGCAACAATGTTTGGTTTATCAGTAGTAATGTCATGTAAGATCTATAAAGATGTACCTGTTTAAGCGCCCTAATTTGACCACTAGTTAAAAATTGAAGCTTGTCGATCGGGTCTATTTATGATTAAATATTTATAATTTTATGTTTGGATCTGATAAAAAAAAATTTTTTAGTGAAAGAAAAGATAGCGAAAGATCTCTAATTAGTGAGACTGTCAGCATAGACGGAACTGTAAATAGTTCAGGTGCAATAGATATTGCAGGATTGATTAAAGGACCAGTTTATTCAAACGAAGTAGTTATTAAAGAAACAGGCTCAATTTCTGGAGAAGTAGAAGCAGATAGAATAGAAGTTCATGGCCATTTAAATGGTAGAATTTCAGCTTCAAATGTAATTATTGGAAGCACTGGAGTAGTAAAAGGTGATATTGAATTTGGTAATAATCTAAGAACCGAGGATGGTGCAGACATAGATGGTTATATAAAAAAATCTAATTCTGCAGGCAAAAAATCTGGGAGTTCAACTGGAGATTATTTATTTAGTAAACTTAAAGAAGACAAAAAAAATAAAAAAAACGGCAAACCTGCCACAGTGGTTAATAAAGAAAACGAAGCACTAGTCTAATCTACCGCACTACAAATCAAAGTAGGATTATATTATAATTTTATATATGAATTATAAATGTAAATCTGTTGGAATTATTGGATCTGGGATTCAAGGTGTATGCATTGGACATCAATTAATTAAAAAAGGTATTCCCGTAACTATATTTGATCGACACGATCCATTGTCCATGGAATTTAAAGCTGCTTCTTACGGAAATGCTGGTCATTTTTCACCATATGCTGTTTTACAATTTAATCGCCCAGATATTTTATATGATGTTCCAAAAATGCTTTTAAGCTCTAATGGTCCTTTAGCTTTAAAATGGAATTATGTTACAAAACTTCTTCCCTGGTTTTTGAATTATTTAAAAAATTTTAATAAAAAATCAATGTTACATACAGCAAAGTATATGCATCAAATTCTTAATTTATCAAATGATGCTTATGAAGAAATATTTAAAGAAATAGATACAACCAATTTAGTAGAAAAAAAAGGTATTATATATGTTTGGACTAATAAAAATTTAAAGAGCAGAGAGCTTGAAATAAAAGTTAGAAAAGATTTAGGTATAGACCAAAAACTATTAACTCAAAAAGAAATATTAGATTTAGAACCGAATTTAAGTCCAGTTTTTGATTCAGGAGTAATATATGAAAGCGCTATGCATGCTCGAGACCCTCATGGTATATTAAAAGAAATTTTTAAACTTTTTTTAAAAAAAGGTGGAAAATTTATACAAGAGGATATTAAAAGTTTAAAACAACAGGATAAAAATAAAACTATTATAAAATCCGAGAAAAATGATTATTTATTTGAAAAGACCGTAGTTGCGTCGGGTGCATTTTCAAAAAGTTTCACAGATCAATTGGGAGAAAACATACCTTTAGATACTGAAAGAGGATATCACGTACATTTTAAAAATATGAGTCATTTAATCTCTAGGCCAGTAATTTTTTTAGACAGGGGTTTTGGTATGACGCCAATGAATCAAGGTTTAAGAGCAGTTGGAACAGTTGAGTTAGGCGGATTAGACAATCCTCCATCAAAAAAAAGAATTGATTACGTTATTAAGTGTGCAAAAGAGCTTTTACCTCAACTAGGTAAACACGAAGATGAATGGCTAGGTTTTAGACCTACTCTTCCAGATTTTTTACCTATATTGGGACCTTCTCTTAAAAATAAAAATATTATATATGCTTTTGGCCATCACCATCTAGGATGGACTTTAGGAGCAGTTACTGGAAAAATTGTTTCAGGTATTATAGCTGAAGAAAAAACTAATTTAAATTTATCTCCTTATAGTTCGTCTAGATTTAATTATTAGTTAGTAAATTCTTAGAATTATTTGCATTAATCATTGATTTTTGAAGTTTTTCGAATGCTTTTGTTTCTATTTGTCTAATTCTTTCTCTACTTATTTTATATTTTTTACTTAACTCTTCTAAAGTCTTCGGACTTTCACTTAACCTTCTTTCTTCTAGAATTTCTTTTTCTCTTTTATCTAAGATTTTAATCGCATCATATAAGAGGACTTTCTTGTCATTGTACTCTTGTTTTTGAGACATAGCCAACTCTTGATCCATTTTATCATCTACAAGCCAATCTTGCCATTCATTAGCCTCACCTTCTTTAATTGGATCATTTAATGATTTTTCTTGCCCCATCATTCTCCGATTCATATTTACTACTTCTTTTGAATTTACGTCTAACCTTTTTGAAATTTCTTCAACTTGCTCATTTCTAAGATCTCCTTCTTGTCCTGGTGCTATTTGATTTTTTAATTTTTTTAAATTAAAAAAAAGTTTTTTTTGAGCAGTAGTAGTTCCCATTTTTACTAAACTCCAAGATCTTAAAACATATTCTTGTATTGAAGCTTTTATCCACCACATTGCATAAGTTGCTAATCTAAAACCTTTGTCTGGATCAAATTTTTTAACAGCTTGCATTAAACCAATATTTCCCTCTGAAATTAATTCATTGATAGGTAATCCATATCCTCTATAACCCATAGCTATTTTTGCTACTAATCTTAAATGACTTGTTACAAGTTTATGTGCAGATTTTAAATTACCTCTCTCTTTCCAATTTTTTGCAAGCATATACTCTTCCTCAGCGTCTAGCATTGGAAATTTTTTAATTTGAGCTAGATATATAGAAAGACCGCCGACAGATGGTATCGGTAAATTAGATAATTTTTTTTTTTCACTCATAGTAATTACTATTTATATATAAAGATAATTATTTCAAGAATCCAATTTAGTCAACAAATTTAACAATTTTTGAAAATCGTTGGGTATTTTTGACTCAAAATTGACAAATTTATTATTTGCAGGATGAACAAACCCCAAAGTTTTTGCGTGAAGAGCCTGTCTATTTAAGATATTTAATTTTTTTTCAAAATCTTTATTAATTTTTTTAAACTTTAATTTCTTTTTACCATATTGTTTATCACCTAAAATTGGATTTCCTTTGTATTGCATATGAACTCGAATTTGATGAGTTCTGCCTGTCTCTAACTCAAATTCTACTAAACTTATTTTTGGAATGTCTTTTATATTAAAAACTTGAAGGGTAAAATAGTTTGTAATTGCTTTTTTCCCATTTACTTCACTGACAGTCATTAATTGTCTATTTTTTTTATTTCTGCCAATTAAAGTTGATATTTTCCCTTTTATAGGTCTAAGGACTCCCCATATCAATGCAAAATACTTTCTGTGCACTGAATGATTACTAAATTGTTCACCAAGTTTAGAATGAGAAAAATTATTTTTTGCTACAACAAGTAATCCACTAGTCTCTTTATCAATACGATGAACTATTCCTGGTCGATGAAATCCGTTAATATCTGAAAGTTTATTTTTATATTTAAACATCAGTGCATTAACTAATGTATTTTCATAATTTCCAGCTCCAGGATGGACTACCATTCCTGCTTTTTTATTTAAAACAATTAAATCTTTATCCTCATATAAAATTTCTAAATTAATATTTGAAGGTTTTATTTCTTCTTCAACCTTTTTAGAAAATTGTAATGATATAGAATCATTTAATTTAATTTTTTTAGCTGGAGATGATACAGCAATATTATTTATTTTTACTTGTTTTAGCTCTATAATCTTTTTGAGATTAGAACGGGTTAAATAGTCTATACGTCTAGACAGAATTATATCTAATCTAATCCCTACATCTTCTTCTTTTGTTTCGAATTTAATTGTGTTATTTTCCATATAAATTAAATTATACTTATTTGCGTTCGTAGCTCAACTGGATAGAGCGTCTGACTTCGGATCAGAAGGTTGAGGGTTCAAATCCTTCCGGGCGCACATTAAACAATTATGAATTACGAAGAAATATTATCAGATAATAATCAAAATCTCATAAAAGTTGCTGATAGCAATAAAATTAATTATGCTAACGCAAATCCTTTTCCACATATTGAATTTAAAGATTTTTTTAATAATGATTTTTTAGATAAAATTTTGAACGACTTTCCAGATCTTTCAAAAAAACAAGATTCCGAAGAGTATAAAAATATAAATGAAATTAAGTTTGCAAATAATGATTATGAAAAATTTCCTGAAAAAATAAAAATTTTTTTTGATTTTTTAAATTCAAATATTTTTTTAGATTTTTTACAAAAATTAACTTCTATTAATGAAAAATTAATAAGTGATCCTGAATTAAATGGAGGAGGATTACATGAAATTAAGGCTGGAGGTTTATTAAAAGTCCATACGGATTTTAGCAAACATCCATCAAATGGTTTAGATAGAAGAATAAATGTTTTAATTTATCTTAATAAAGATTGGAAAGACAGCTATGGAGGATGCCTTGAGCTTTGGGATAAAAGCATGAAAAAATGTGAGAAGAAAATTTCTCCAATTTTTAATAATATGATAATTTTTTCTACAAATGATTTTAGTAACCATGGTCACCCTGACGCAATAGAGTGCCCTAAAGATGTATCTAGAAAATCAATAGCTCTTTACTATTTTTCAAAAGGTAGACCTAAAAGTGAAGTTATTGAACAATCTAGAAAAAATAAAACCTATTTTAAAAATAGAGAAGGTTTTATGAATGATACATCTCAAAGAAATGAAAATTTTAAAAATTTTTTAAGAAAATTTAAATTTTATCAAAAAATGAAAGAGTTTGAAAAAAAATATCTTAGAAAAAAAAAATAATTTATTTTAAAATCCAGTCTTTTAAAGTACCTGTATTATTCAATATATAGTTTGGAAACGTATTATCAATCTCTACTTTTTTTAAATTATAGTTTTTAGTCGGATGTAGGAGTTTTTTTAGTTTATTTTCAATATTTTCAATATCAATATTATCCTTTGTATTATCTTCAGAGTGAGAGAAAGATTGAATTTTTTCAGAAATATTTTTTGGGTTAAGTAAATAAGAGAAATGCCATCCTCCTTGATCAATAACTTGATAGTTTTTTTTATCAATCCTCCAAAATGGATATTTTTTGAACTTGATTTGTCTTAACTTATGAGGAGTTATTAAATTTTTTTTTAAACAAGCTCTAGATCCTATCCAATTATTTTCTTTAGGATTAAATAAATTTAATTTGTAACAATATGCAGTTTGAGAAAAACCGAAATATTTTTTATTATTCTTAAGTAAATTAATTTTTCTTAAATCTGGTATTTCGTCTGAGTCAGATATAATTATTAAATCCTCATCTTTTGCACTAGTCAATCCATTACTTAAATAGTCTCTTTGATGCTGCTCTATTAAAGAGTGACCATATTTATGGTTTTTAATAATTAAATCATTTTTTGGGTCTGCAACTAAATATTTAATCTTGTCTTTAAATTTCGAAAATTTTTTAATATCAAATTTAAGGTTCTTCTTTTCACCTTGGTGATTTCTTGTAGACTCAGATATCACAAAATAGTTTACATACTTATTCATTATATTCATCCTTAGATCTATAATGTGATCTTCATTAAAATATTGAAAACAATCGTAAATTGCCATTAATTTATTTTTTTGTAAATGTAGTGAGTCCTAATTTTTTTCCTTCAATTATAGATGAAGAACAGTGAATATGGGATCTATCAAATATTAACATTGAACCTACTTCCCATTGATAAACAAGTTCAACTTCTAAGCCTATCAAATTTTCAATCTTTTCATGTTGTAAATATTTTTTATGCATTTTCTGATCAAATGGTGTATTTCCAAACATTCCAATATGTTCAGATGATCTTTTGTTTTGCCCGTATCCTAATTTTTTTTTTTCTAACTCAACTTTATCAATTGTGAAATTAGTTGAGTTGCCATAAAATCTATTTTTAAAAATTACCGTACTACCCACAGGTGTAAGGGGTATTAAGCTTTGTTTATATATTTGATCTTCAGGGTTAAAACCCCCATCAATATGTAGTCCAATTGGATTATAACTTTCTTGAAAAAGTCCATAAATATCGTCTCCACTATCAGTTTTTAAATTATCCATTTGAAAATCTCCTATCTCTTTTTTTAACCTCTCACAGAATAATTCTTCTAATTCTTTACTATAACTAATTAACCATCTTTTTTTTATAACATTTTGCTTTTTATTATGAACAGTTATCGGTAATTGATGATATAAATCTGTAAATCTTTGAATTTCTTTTTCATTGAATAAGTTTTTAATTACTTTTGGAGAACTTTCACTTTCTTTAATTAAATCAATATTTTTATGCATCTTATTCACCGATGTTAATCAAAGTTCCTCTGATCCTTGCTCCAAAGTAAGATAAATAAAAAATAATCACACCTAAGAAAAAGTAAATTGAGGAAATAAATAAAGCTTTTAAAATTTCAGAGTAACTTACACTATTGTTGATTAATATATTTCTCATTTCTTCAAATATATACACCAAAGGAAGTAATTTTGAAATAAATTGAAGCCAGTGTGGTAAAATTTCTAATGGGTAGTAAATACAGCCCAATGGAGCTAAAAAAAATAAGCTTGCCCAAGCAATATTTTCAAAAGATGGCCCAAACCTTATTAGACCAGATGTTACAAGAAGTCCTAATGTTATGCCAAATATGTAAAGACTTAGAAGTAAAAATAATAATGGTGGCCCTAAACTTAATATGGATACTCCAAAAAGAGGAACCGCTAACAAGGCGGCTGGTATCAAACCAATCGAAGTTCTGAACACTGCAGTTAACGTAAGAGCAGTTATTATTTCACTTATCTTTATAGGAGCTATAAAAAGATTAGTAAAATTTCTACTCCATATCTCTTCTAAAAACATCATATTATAACTAATACTACTTCTAAATAAAAAATCGTATAAAATAGCAGCTGTAAGAATTACACCTACAGTATTGCTGTAATAAGCAGACTCCATAGTAAAAAACTTTGAGATAAATCCCCACAAAAATACTTGAATAGAAGGCCAGTAAATTAAATCTAAAATTCTTGGGAATGAACTTTTAATTAGATAAAAATGTCTCAGACTTAATCCATAAATTTTATGCCATCTCATTTTTTACTCCTAACTATTTTTAAAAAAGCTTCTTCAAGATTATTTCTACCATGTTTATCAATTAAACTTTTACAAGTCCCTCTATCTACAATTTTTCCACTTTTCATCATAATTATAGAGTCACAAAGTCTTTCTACTTCTTTCATGTTATGTGAAGCTAATAATATTGTAATTTCATTTTTTAATTTATAATTTTCTAAATAATTTCTCACAAAATCTCCAATATCAGGATCTAAACTAGCAGTCGGCTCGTCTAAAAAAAGTATTTCAGGTTTATTTATTAAAGCTTTAGCAAGTGAAACCCTTGTTTTCTGTCCAGAAGATAATTCTCCAGTTTTTTTTTCTAAAAATTTCTTTAAATTAAGATCATTTATTATTTCATCTATTCTATTATTAAAATTCTTCACAGAATATAACCTTGCATAAATTTCTAAATTTTCTTTAACTGTAAGTTTTTTTGGTAATTCGATATATGGTGATGCAAAATTTATTTTTTCTAAAATTTCATATTTGTTTATTTTATTTAAATCTTTGTCATTAATAAATATATTTCCATTACAGGGTTTTATTAATCCTAACATCATTCCTATAGAAGTAGTTTTTCCACAACCATTGGGTCCTAATAAGCCAACTATTTTATTTTTTTCAATAGAAAAACTTATATTGTCAACAGCCAAAAAATTGTTAAACTTTTTTGTTAGATTTTTAACTTCTATTTTCATTTACTCATAGCCGCATGTTTTAATCTGTCGTTAATAGCTATACCAATATTTTTATTTGGTATTTTAGCAACATAGATTTTTTTATATTTTTTCTTTTTAATTATTCTTAGTATTTTGTATAAATTTCTTGCAGCTTCTATTAAATTAGATTTTTTACTTAAATTGAAAGTATTTGTATCATCTTTATATTTATTTCCAAAAGTAATAAACGCCTGTTTTTTGAAAGATTTTTTTTGATTTAATTTCATAGGGATTCCAGGAGAGTAATGTTTTTTTAACATTCCAGGAGATATAATTTTTTTTGATTTATTTGAAGAAAGAATTTTAATATTTAAAACTTTGCTTATTTGTTTTTTGTTAATATAACCAGGTCTAAGAATTTTTATTTTATTAGTAAGATCAACTACAGTTGACTCTATACCTATCTTGCATATACCACCCTCAATAATCATTTGAATCTTTTTTCCAAATTCTTCAGCGACGTCAGAAGATTTGATTGGACTAATTCCTCCAGATATATTTGCACTAGGAATGGCTAAAGGGAAACTTAATTTTTTTAATATCCTTTTAATTTCTTTATTTTTTGGAAAACGTATTGCAACGGTATTTAATTTAGCATTAGCTATTTCTGATAACTTCGATCCTTTTTTCTTTTTTAAAATAAAAGTTAGAGGACCTGGACAAAATTTTCTATAAAGTTTTAGAAAATTATTATTAATTATTACATCTTGTCTAAGTTTTTTTAAATTATTATAATGAATTATTAGAGGATTATAAGCTGGTCTTTTTTTTAGTTTATAAATTTTTTTTATTGAATTTTTTGAGTAAGCATTAGCAGCTAATCCATATACAGTTTCAGTTGGAACAGCTATAACATGATTTTTTTTCAAAAAAATTAAAGCTTTTGCTAAGTTTTGGTTATTTAATTTGAATATATTTGAATAGATATTTTTCATAATGTTATTATTATACTTTTTATGAAAAGCAAAATTATTCTAGCTAACATTAAAAGTAAATCATTAAAAGAAGCAAAAAGAGAAATAAGTAATATTTTGGATAAATTAGAAAAAGAGGATGTAAATCTAGAGAGTTCCTTAGCTGATTATCAGAGATTAATTCATTTAAATAACCATGTAGATGAATTATTTAAAAAAAAATCAAAAGTAATCTCATCTTCCTTAAAGAAGAAAAAATAAATTATGTTAATGCAGATTTTAAAAAATGGAAAAAAAGTGAATATATTTCTAAAAAATTATTTACAGAAACAAAAAAAAACTCTTTTGATAAATCCTATGAAATATAGTGTGCTTAGTGGTGGTAAAAAAATAAGAACTTCGATAATATTGAATACGGGAAAATTATTTAATATTAAACAAAAAAAATTATTAAATGTTTGTGCAGCAGTAGAGTGCATTCATTCATATTCTCTAGTTCATGATGATTTACCATGTATGGATAACGATAAAATGAGAAGAGGTAAACCAACAACCCATATAAAATTCGGTGAATCAACTGCAGTTTTGGCAGGTAACTCATTATTAACTTTAGCATTTGAAATTATTTCAGATAGAAAATATTTAATTAATGACAAATTAAAAAATAATTTAATTCATCAACTTACCTTATGTTCTGGGCATAGTGGAATCGCAGGAGGACAAGAATTAGATTTATTATATGAAAAAAAGAAAAAAAACTTTAATCAAATCATTAACATGCAAAGAAAAAAAACTGGAAAATTATTTAGTTTTTGTTGTCTTTCAGCAGGAATTATAGCTAAAAAAAATAAAAAGACTTTAAACGAGCTTAAAGTGATAGGAGAAGAAATAGGGCTTCTTTTTCAGTTAGCAGATGATTTTATTGATTTTAATGGTTCAGAAAAGTTAGCTGGAAAATCAATTAAAAAAGACAAAAAAAAAGGAAAATCTACCTTAATTAGTTTGAAGGGGTATAAAAAGACATATAGATTTGCAAATAATTTAAAAAAAAATATATTAATGAAATTAAAAAAATATGGAGAAAAAGCAGAAGATTTAATAAATACCGTTGAATTTATCTTAGAAAGGAAATTTTAATGATAAAAAGATTACTAAACGAAATAAATTACCCTTCTGATTTAAGAAAATTAAAAAAAGATAAATTAGAACAAGTTTCTAAAGAACTAAGAGAAGAGTTAATCGACGTAGTATCTGAGACAGGCGGCCATTTAGGTGCTGGCCTTGGAGTAGTAGAACTAACTATTGCGTTACACTACGTTTTCAATACACCAAAAGATAAGTTAGTTTGGGATGTAAGCCATCAATGTTATCCTCATAAAATTTTAACTGGAAGAAAAAATGAAATTAGATCTTTAAGAAAAGGTAATGGTCTTTCAGGTTTTACTAAAAGATCTGAAAGTGAGTATGATCCTTTTGGTGCAGCACATAGCTCTACATCTATTTCTTCTTCATTGGGAATATCAGTAGCTAAAAATTTAGCAAACGATAAAAATAACGTAGTAGCAGTTATCGGAGACGGAGCAATGAGTGCCGGAATGGCTTATGAAGCTATGAATAATGCTGGAGCATTAAGGTCGAAACTAGTTGTTGTGCTTAATGATAACGATATGTCTATTGCCAAACCAGTTGGAGCTATGAGCAAGTATTTAGCTAGATTGTTATCTGGTAAATTATACTTTAGTTTTAGAGAAACAATAAAGTTAATTACTTCAGCTTTTTCAAAAAGATTTAGTCAAAAAGCAGGTAAGGCGGAAGATTTATTAAGAAGTCTTGTTACAGGAGGCACCCTTTTTAGTGAATTAGGCTTTTATTACATTGGACCAATAGATGGTCATGATGTAGAAAATCTTGTTTCAATATTTGAAAACGTTAAGAATTCTAAACATGAAGGTCCAATACTAATACATGTTATTACAAAAAAAGGAAAAGGATACCTTCCTGCAGAACAATCAGGAGATAAATATCATGGGGTTTCAAAATTTAATGTTTTAACAGGAGAGCAAAAAAAAAGTAAATCAATAGCTCCTTCTTATACAAAAATATTTGCGGAAACATTAATTAAACATGCTGAAAAAGACACTAAAATAATAGGTATTACTGGAGCTATGCCTTCAGGCACAGGTTTAAATTTATTTGAAAAAAAGTTTCCTGATCGTATGTTTGATGTTGGAATAGCCGAACAACATGCAGTAACTTTTGCAGCTGGACTAGCAACAGAAGGATATAAACCATTTGCAGCTATTTATTCTACTTTTCTTCAAAGAGCCTATGATCAAGTAGTTCATGATGTAGCGATACAATCGTTACCAGTTCGCTTTGCAATCGATAGAGCCGGACTCGTTGGAGCAGACGGACCAACACACGCTGGTTCTTTTGACGTAACTTATTTAACAACGCTACCAAACTTTGTAGTAATGGCTGCTAGCGATGAATCTGAATTGGTAAAAATGGTTAATACTTCAGTTAGTATTAACGATAAGCCGTCAGCTTTCAGATATCCGAGAGGAAACGGAGTTGGAGTAAAATTACCAAGTATTAATGAGATATTAGAAATAGGTAAAGGTAGAATAATAAAAGAAGGAAAAAAAGTAGCTATAATTAATTTTGGAGCAAGATTACAAGAATGTATTAAAGCTTCTGAAGTATTATTTTCTAAAGGTATTGAAATCACCATAGTTGATGCAAGATTTGCTAAACCGTTAGATGAAAATCTTATAATTGATATTGCAAGAAATCATGAAGTACTAATATCAATTGAAGAAGGTTCTATTGGAGGCTTTGGTTCTCATGTAATGCATTTATTATCTAATCGAGGTGTTTTTGATACAGGTTTAAAGTTTAGATCAATGATATTACCAGATTTATTTTTAGATCAGGATAGTCCAGAAAAAATGTATGAAAAAGCAGGCTTAAATCATCATGCTATTGTAGATAAAATAAATGAAACTTTAAGTTCTAATATAATTTTAGCTAAGAATAAAAAAACTAATTAACCACATTGAGCTCGATGCATAAGTAAGTGATCCAACAAAACACAGTTTAACATTGATTCACCTATTGGCACTGCTCTAATACCAACACAAGGATCGTGACGACCTTTAACAGAAATTTTTGAATTTTTACCTTTTTTATTTACTGTTTCTCTACTAGTGACAATTGAAGAAGTAGGCTTAACTGCGAATGATGCAACTATATCTTGCCCGGATGAAATACCACCTAGAATACCTCCAGCGTTATTTGATTTGAAACTTATTTTTCCGGATTTTGATCTCATTTCATCCGAATTTTCTTCGCCACTTAAAAAAGCTGAATTCATTCCAGTTCCTATATTGACACCTTTAACTGCATTAATGCTCATCAGAGCTGCAGCTATATCAGTATCTAATTTTGAATATATAGGTGCTCCTAAACCAGTTGGAATGCCAGTAGATCTCAATTCAATTACTGCACCACAAGAGGATCCAGATTTTCTAACAGCTAGTAAATACTTTTCCCAAAGTTTTATAGATTTTTTATCAGGGCAAAAAAAAGGATTTTTCCTAATTTCTTTGTCTTTCCAATTATTTTTATTACAGGACATTAATCCAAGTTGTGTGACTGCCCCAATCGTTTTAAATTTTGGCCCTATAATCTTTTTTAAAACTACTCTGGCTACAGCACCAGCGGCAACTCTACAAGCAGTTTCTCTTGCTGATTGCCTACCACCTCCTCTAAAATCTCGAATTCCATATTTTTTAAAATATGTATAATCAGCATGACCAGGTCTAAACTTTTCTTTAATAGATTCATAGTCTCTAGATCTTTTATCCTCATTATAAATAATTATAGAAATTGGGGTTCCAGTCGTTTTGCCTTGAAATACTCCTGAGAGTATAATTACTTTATCTGACTCTTTCCTTTGAGTAGTAAACTTAGATTGACCAGGCCGTCTTCTGTCCATATCTTTTTGTATATCTTTTTCAGATATAGCTATATTTGGAGGGCAACCATCAATAATACAGCCAATTGCTGGACCGTGAGATTCGCCCCAAGTTGTAAATCTAAATATTTTACCAAAAGTATTAAAAGACATAGTTATTTAATGTATAAATTATTTTAGAGAATATATGAATCAAAAAAATGGCAAAAATTCGCTAGGTTTAGATAATTGTTTTGGAGAAGTGGATAATCCTATCGATTTATTCAAAAAATGGTTTGATAAAGCCAAAGAAACGGAAATTAATGATCCTAATGCTACAGCTTTAGCCACAGCAAGTTTAAATAACCAACCAAGCGTAAGAATGGTTTTGCTGAAAGGTTTGAGCGACGAAGGGTTTGTTTTTTACACAAATTTTAATAGTAAAAAAGGTAAGGATTTAAAATTAAATCAATTAGCTTCAATGTGCTTTCATTGGAAAAGTTTAAGAAGACAAGTTCGAATAATTGGAAGCGTTAAAAAAGTTTCAGATAAAGAGGCAGATAAATATTATAACTCAAGATCTTATGATAGTAGAATATCTGCATGGGCTTCTTCTCAATCAGAAGCTATGAAGAGTAGAGAAATGTTAATAAAAAAAATAAATGAATTTAAAATAAAATACCCCAACAAAGATGATGTACCTAGACCACCTCATTGGTCAGGATGGAGAATTGAACCTAAAGAAATAGAGTTTTGGTTAGACGGTGAGTTCCGTGTTCATGAAAGATTAAACTATATTAAAAAGAACGATGATTGGATTAAAGAAATATTATACCCTTAATAACTTCTGTTAAGACTAAAACCAGTTAAGTTTTGCAAAATTTTTTTATCTTCAGAATTTTGAAATATGCCTAACGCGTCATAAGAAACATTAACAAAATATTCAGCTCTTTTTAAACTTGCCTCTACTGCCTTATATTTATTTATTAATGCTAAAGTTTCACTAAATTCTTCCTCAGTTCTTTTTTCTTTTTTCATAATTTCTGATAAAAATTCTCTTTCTTCTTCATTTCCTTTTTGAAAAATTATTATTAGAGGAAGTGTCACTTTTCCTTCAAAAAAATCTTTTCCAATTTTTTTTCCAAATAAAATTTCCTTAGCAAAATAATCCAAAGCATCGTCTGCTATTTGAAAAGCTAATCCTAGATTTTTACCGTATGACTCTAAAGCATTTTTTTCTTTATCATTGCTTTTTGCTATACAAGCTCCAGTTTTTGTTGAGGCAGAAAATAGCGCAGCAGTTTTAAGACTTATTATATTTATATATGTATCCTCAAGAAGATCTGCTTCTCCTTTATGTTGAAGTTGTAATACCTCACCTTGTGCAATTTTAGCTGAAGTTGATGATAATAATTTCAATATTTCTAAATCTCCATCGTCTACCATTATTTCAAAACATCTGCTTAAAAGATAGTCACCAACTAGTATAGACGATTGATTGCCCCAAATTGAATTTGTTGTCTTAATTCCTCTCCTTAAAACACTTTCATCGATTACATCATCATGAAGCAAGGTAGCTGAGTGTATTAATTCTACACAAGCAGCAAAATTAATATCTCTTTTACCTAAATCATAACCAGAGAGTTTTGCTGAACCTAAAGTTAACAGTGCTCTTAACCTTTTTCCACCAGATTTTAAATGATGAGAACTCATTTTTTTTATTAGATCGACATCACTTTTAAGTTTAATTTCAATTAGCTCTTCAACTTTTAGAAGCTTTTTTCCCATTAGATTTTTAAGATCTAAATAAGCAGAGTTTGCCGACTTTTTAAGAGGTATTACTGATCCCATGGAATATTTATAATTGATTTTTAGATTAATAAATTTTATTAATAGTACCGTGGTGCCGCACCTAATATACAACTTCAAGTAGCGTATAAAACAATTAAAATTTTTACATACTACTGATATAAGATTAGCAACATTTATCTTTAAAATATGTTTTCAATTTTTAAAAAAAAGACAGTAATTCCTCACGTCAGGTTAACTGGCATTATAGGTTCTGCAGGTAAGTTTAAACAAGGGATAGATTTAGCTGGACAAAAAGATATTTTAAAAAAGGCTTTTTCTTATAAAAAACCTAAACACGTAGCTATATCAATTAACTCTCCCGGAGGATCACCTGTACAGTCTCATTTAATTTATAGTTATATAAGACAATTAGCAGAAAAAAATAATACAAAAGTTATCATTTTTGCTGAAGACGTCGCAGCCTCAGGAGGATATTTAATAGCATGTGCTGGCGATGAAATTTATGCTAATTCCAGTTCTATAATAGGCTCTATAGGTGTCATATCAGCTTCTTTTGGATTTAAAGAATTAATAAAAAAAATAGGAGTAGAAAGAAGAGTCTATACTGCTGGAAAAAATAAAAGCACACTTGATCCTTTTGTAGAAGAAAAAGAAGAAGATGTAAAAAGATTAAAAAATATTCAGCTAGAACTACATTCAGATTTTATAAAAGTTGTAGAAGCTAGCAGAAAAGCAAAACTAAAAGATATTGAAAAAAATAATATTTTTACTGGTGAGTTTTGGAGTGGGTCAGTATCTTTAAAATTAGGTTTAATTGATGGTATAGGTAACGCAGATCAAATTCTTAAAGAAAAATTTGGTGAAAAAGTTATTATTAAAAATTTTGAAAAACAAAAAGGATTTATTGCTAAAAAACTTTCTTCCTCGATACAAGAACCTATTGACAATTTTGTTAATTTATTAGAAGAAAAATCGTTATGGCAGAAGTTTGGTTTATAAATGCCAAGTAAAAAGAAAAAAAAAATTAAAAATAAAAAAAATTTATCTTTTCAAGATATAATTATGAACCTTCAAAAATTTTGGGGAAAATATGGTTGTATAATTCTTCAACCATATGATCTAGAGGTTGGTGCGGGAACTTTTCATCCAGCAACAACACTTAGATCACTTGGACCCAAACCTTGGAAAGCAGCTTACGTTCAACCATCAAGAAGACCAACTGACGGTAGATATGGAGAAAATCCAAATAGACTTCAGCATTATTATCAATATCAAGTTATAATTAAACCTTCTCCTGAAAATATAAAACAAGTTTATTTAAAAAGTTTAGCATCTATAGGCATTGACGTAAAAAAACACGACATTAGGTTTGTAGAAGATGACTGGGAAAGCCCAACATTAGGTGCAGCCGGTCTTGGTTGGGAAGTTTGGTGTGATGGAATGGAGATTACACAATTTACTTATTTTCAGCAAATGACCGGATTAGAATGTAAACCTGTTCCAGTGGAGCTAACTTACGGACTAGAAAGACTTTGTATGTTTGTGCAAGGAGTTGATAACGTATTTGATTTAAACTGGAATGATGAAGGCATAAAATATAGGGAAGTTTTTTTACAAGCTGAAAAGGAGTTTTCAGCATATAATTTTGAACATGCAAATACAAAAACCTTATTATCAAATTTTGAAGATGCAGAAAAAGAATGTATGGCTCTTATTGAAAAAAAACTACCTTTACCAGCTTACGATCAGTGCTTAAAAGCCAGTCATCTGTTTAATCTTTTAGATGCGAGGGGTGTCATTGGCGTTGCTGAGAGAACAGGATATATCAATAGGATTAGAGAACTAGCAAAAAATTCAGGAGCTACTTGGTTAAACTCACAGGTATAGGTTATGTCAGAATTTCTACTTGAACTTTATAGTGAGGAAATGCCTCCCCAATTACAAATAAATGCTAGAATAGATTTAGAAAATAACTTCAAAAAACTATTAAAAGAAGAAAATTTAAGCTTTGGATTAATTAAATCTTTTTCATCCCCAACAAGATTAACTATAGTGATAAAAGAATTACCAGATAAGATTAAGTTACCAGAAAAAGAAATAAAAGGGCCTAAAGTAGGAGTTATAGAGGATATACTTAATAGTTTTATAAGAGCACACAAAGTTTCTAAAAATGAAGTTTTTGAAAAAGAAATCAATAATGTACGCTTTTTCTACATAAAAAAAAAATCTCAAGAAATTTTAACAAAAGAAATTTTAATTAAAATAACCCTTAACTCTATCACCTCATTAAATTGGAAAAAATCTATGAGGTGGTCTGAAAATAAAATTATTTGGGGAAGACCCCTAAGATCAATATTCGCGGTATTTAATAAAAAATATTTAAAATTTAGTTATGGACATCTTAATACAAGAGATTTTGTTTTAATAGAGAAAGATCTAACTCTAAAAAATAAGAAAGTAAAAAATTTTAAGGAGTATGTTTCTTTTTTAAAAAGCAATGGCATAATGTTAGACCAAAAAGAGAGAGAAAAAAAAATTTCTAAAAAGATCGAAAATATATGTAAAAGCAAAAATTTTAAAAATAAATTTGATAAAAAACTAATTGAAGAAGTTGTAAATTTAGTTGAAGATCCTAATATTTTATTTATAAATTTTGATAAAAAATATTTAGAAATGCCTGAGGAAATAATTATTTCTACTTTGCAAAAACATCAAAAATATTTACCTCTTTTTGACAGTAAAGACAGTTTAACAAATTTTTTTTTAGTTGTAGCCAATAAAGAAGATAGTAACAATTTAATTAAAAATGGTAACAGAAGAGTTGTTGAGGCGAGGTTATCAGACGCAAATTTCTTTTGGGAGAAGGACAAGTCTAAAAATCTTATTAAACAAATTGCAAATCTTAAAAAAATAATTTTTTACGAAAAAATTGGAACAATTTATGATAAGACACAAAGACTTAGAAATCTTGCGTCTTTAATATCTGATGAATTAAATACTAATAAAGAAAAAATGCAAGTAGCAGCCTCCATTTCAAAATCTGATTTATGTTCTGATTTGGTAGGAGAATATCCTGAGTTACAAGGAGTAATGGGTAAATATTTTGCTTTAGCTCAGGGCTTTGAACCAGACGTTGCTGAAACAATAAGCGACCATTATTTACCAATTGGTCTTCACTCATCAGTTCCAAAAAAACCAATTAGTTACTCAATTTCTATAATTGACAAATTAGATAGTTTAGTTGGATTTTTTATTATTGATGAAAAACCTACAAGTTCAAAAGATCCTTTTGCATTAAGAAGAGCCGCTATAGGTATTCTAAGAATAATTATAGAAAATAATTTAACAATTAAATTAAGAGATTTAATTAATTACTCTATATCCTTGTACGAAGATCAAGGGGTTGAAATTAAAAATTTCAAAGCTGAACAAGAAATTTTATTTTTTTTAAAAGAAAGAATGAGAAATATTTTGAAAGAGAAAAATATAAGAAATGATATAATTGAAGCTTCTATTAGCTCTCATTTTGGAGACAATTATATGGATTTGTTTAAAAAAAGTTTATTAATAAATAAATATGTTAATAAAGAAGCAGGAGTAAAAATCATTAGCTCTTATAAAAGAGCATCCAATATTATAGAAAATATAGATAAAGGAATCACAGGTAAACCTGACGCTGTTCTTTTTAGAAAAGAGGAGGAAAAAGTTCTTTTTGACAAAATAAATGAGATTCGTAAGGATTTTACTGTAAAAGAAGATAAAAAAAACTATGAAAACCTATTAATTCAAATGTCTGAAATAAAACCATTAACAGATAATTTTTTTGACAATGTTAAGGTAAATGATGAAAATCGTGATATTAAAAATAATCGATTAGAACTTCTAAAAATGTTTTGTAATACTTTTAATAATTTTGTAAATTTTTCGAAACTTGAAGGATTATAATGTCACAATATATATTTAGTTTTAATGATAAAAAAACAAAAAAAATTAAGAATAAAAAAAATATTCTTGGTGGTAAAGGCGCCAATTTAGGAGAAATGGGAAGAATTGGTCTACCTGTCCCCCCTGGTTTTACTATCTCTACAGAGGTCTGCGATATTTTTTACAAAAATAAAATGAAAATTCCAAAAAATATTTTAGCTAATATTCAGAGAGAACTCAAAAATATTGAAAAAAAATCTAATAAAAAATTTGGTGATTTAAGCAACCCTTTATTAGTATCTGTAAGATCTGGAGCAAGAGTTTCAATGCCAGGCATGATGGACACAATATTAAACCTTGGTTTAAATGACAAAACTGTCATAGCTTTAGCAAAAAAAACGGCTAATGGGAGATTTGCCAAAGATAGTTATAGAAGATTTATTCAGATGTATAGCAATGTAGTCTTAGGTATCAAAGGACATCTGTTCGAAGAATTAATTGATAACTTTAAGTTAACCAAAGGTGTTTTGTTAGACACTGAATTAGATGAAAGTGACTGGGATGGTCTAATTATTAATTTTAAAGAATTAATAAAAAAAGAAAAAAATATTGAATTTCCTCAGGATGTGCAAAAACAATTACATGGAGCAATAACTGCAGTATTCTTATCCTGGAATAGTCAAAGAGCAAAAACTTATAGAAAGTTGAATCGTATTCCTGATTTTTGGGGGACTGCTGTAAATGTACAAGCAATGGTTTTCGGAAATATGGGAGATAACTGTTCGACTGGAGTAGCTTTTACTAGAAATCCATCGACTGGAGAAAAAGCTTTTTTTGGAGAATTTTTAATTAATGCTCAAGGCGAAGATGTAGTTGCAGGTACGAGAACACCTCTACATATTACAAAAAAAGCCAGGAAGTCATCTGGGTCAAAAGAACTATCAATGGAAGAAGTTATGCCCAAAGTATACAAAGAATTAGTTAATGTTTTTGTAAAACTAGAAAAACATTATAAAGATATGCAAGATATAGAATTTACAGTAGAAAATAATAAATTATGGATGCTTCAAACAAGATCTGGCAAACGTACTGCTAAGTCAGCGATTAAGATTGCGGTTGATATGGTAAAAGAAAAACTAATTTCGAAAAAAGAAGCTATACTCAGAATAGATCCAAATACTTTAGATACTTTATTACACCCCACACTAGATGAAAAAGTTGAAAAAAATATTATTGCCTCAGGTTTACCTGCCTCTCCAGGAGCAGCTAGTGGTAAAGTAGTTTTTTCTGCGGATGAAGCAGAAAGGTTAAATAGTACTATGCAAGATACTATCTTGGTAAGATTAGAAACTTCACCAGAAGATATTCATGGCATGCATGCAGCTAAAGGTATTTTGACAGCAAGAGGTGGAATGACTAGTCATGCTGCAGTAGTAGCGAGAGGTATGGGAAGGCCATGTGTTTCAGGTTCAAGCGAAATATCTATTGATTATGAAGCGAAACAATTTAAATCTGGTAGTGAGATTATTAAAGAGGGAGATGTTATTACTATAGACGGCGGAAGTGGAAAAGTAATGAAAGGATTGGTGTCAACAGTTAAACCAGAGATATCTGGATATTTTTCAACTATAATGAAATGGGCTGATCAATTTAGAAAATTAAAAGTTAGAACTAACGCTGAAACTGAAAAGGATAGTAAAACAGCTAGAGATTTTGGAGCAGAAGGCATCGGTTTATGCAGAACTGAGCATATGTTTTTTGATGAAGAAAGAATTTTATCAGTCAGACAGATGATTTTGTCTAAGTCAAAAGAAGACAGAAATAATGCTTTGGGAAAACTGTTACCTCATCAAAAAAAAGATTTTAAAAAAATATTTAAAGTAATGTCAGGATTACCCGTAACTGTGAGGTTATTAGACCCTCCTTTACATGAGTTTTTACCTAAAACCGAAAAGGATATTGACGAAGTAGCTAGGTCTTTAAATCTTGGTCTAAAGGAGGTAAAAGACAGGATAGCCGAGTTACATGAGGAAAATCCTATGTTGGGTCATAGAGGATGTAGACTTGGAATTTCTTTTCCAGAAATATACGAAATGCAATGTGAAGCTATTTTTGAAGCTTTGATAGAATTAAAAAAAGAAAAAATAAAATCTGCATTTGTGGAAATAATGATACCTCTAGTATCTACAGATACAGAGTTGAAAATATTAAGATCTTTAGTAGATAGAACTGCAAAAAAAATAAGCAAAAATAATAAAACTAAATTGGATTATATAGTTGGAACTATGATTGAACTTCCTAGAGCTGCATTACAAGCAAAATATATATCAAAATACGCAGATTTTTTTAGTTTTGGGACAAATGATTTAACTCAAACTACTTTAGGCGTTAGCAGAGATGACTCAGGAAAATTTTTAAATGATTATATTTCTAATAAAGTTTTTAATGAAGACCCATTTGTAAGTATAGATCAGGACGGGGTAGGCGAATTAGTAGAAATTGCTACGACTAGAGGAAGAAAAGAAAATAAAAAACTTAAACTAGGTATATGTGGAGAACATGGAGGTGATCCAAAAAGTATAGAGTTTTGTAACAGAACAGGTTTAAACTATGTTTCGTGTTCACCTTTTAGAGTGCCAGTAGCAAGATTAGCTGCAGCTCAAGCAGAGTTAAGAAAATAAATGGAAAAAAGTATTTATTCTTCCGGAGAATATATTACAAAAAATCACAGTTATCATACTGAAGATTCTTTTTTCAAATGGAGTAATTTTAAAAATATTTTAAAAAAATCAAATTTTAATTTTGAAAAAATAAAATCTATTTTAGAAATAGGTTGTGGAGCAGGTCAGATAATATCCAATGCAAAGAAAAGTGGACTATTTAATAATTCAAGTTATGTAGGGTATGATATTAATCCTGATGCTATTAAACTTGCTAAAGAATTAGACAATTCAATAAAATTTATAAATGAGGATTTTCTTAAAAAAGATGATTATAGTTCATGTGATTTGATCCTAGCTGCAGATGTATTTGAACATATAGAAAATTCATATCATTTTTTGAAAAAATTAAGAGAAAAAGGAAATTTTTTTTTATTCAATATTCCTTTAGAAATTAGTTGTTTTTCATTAATAAGAAAAAAAAATATTTTTAAAAATTCATATGATGGAGTAGGACATTTACATTTTTATAATAAAGAAACTGCATTAATTACATTAAATCATTGTGGATATGAAGTAATTAATTTTAAATATGCAAAAAATAGATTTCATGAAATTAAAAATAAAAAAGATATTTTAAGATTTTTTGCATTTTTTCCTCAATATTTTTTAGATAAGTTTAGTGAGGATTTTGCCTCTAGTATATTCGGAGGTTATTCTTTAGTAGTCTTAGCTAAAAAAAATTAATTTAATTAATTAAATCAAGTGTAAAATCAAAAGATTTTGAACTGTGTGTTAAAGATCCAATAGAAATTCTATTTACCCTTGTATTAGAAATTTTTTTAATGTTACCTAGATTTACGTTACCAGAGTATTCAGTCTCATATTTATTTTTACAAAGTTTTAAACATGTCTTTAAAGTTTTAATACTCATATTATCGAATAATATTCTTTTAAATTTTAAACCCAAAATTTCTTTTAATTGAAAAACTTTATCTATTTCTACTGTAATAATTTTTTTTCTTTTAATAGCTTTTTTTATTAATGATCTAAGACTTTTTTCTAATTTTATGTGATTATCTTTAATCATTATTTCATCACTTAAATTAAATCTATGATTAATTCCGCCTCCTCTTTTTACTGCGTATTTTTCAAGCAATCTTAAATTTGGAGAAGTTTTTCTAGTACAGCAAATTTTTGATTTTTTTTTTACTTTTTGAACAAAGAGATTAGTTGTTGTTGAAATACCTGATGCATGTCCTAAAAAATTAAGAGCTGTTCTTTCAGCTGTTAATATTGACTTAGCTTTAGCTTTGATTATTGCTACAGTGTCACCTTTTGTAATTCTATCTCCGTCTTTGAATTTTTTTATGAAAATTGCTTTTCTATCAATAGTTTTAAAAGTGTTTTTACAAAAATCTAATCCTGATAAAATTCCATTTTGATTAGCTATTATATTTGCAAAACATTTCTTATTATTTATTAATATAGAAGTTATATCACCATGAGGACTTAAATCTTCTTGAAGAGCTTGCTTAACAATTTTTTTAATATAAGTTTTATTTATTAATTTCACCTAGTTTAACGACCAATTTCAGCCATTCTTTGAACTGATTTTCTTGCAGCGTCAGCAATTTTTTTATCAATAAGAATTTCATTTTTTTCACTAACAAGGCAATCAAAAATTTTTTGTAAAGTAATTTTTTTCATGTAAGGACAAAGGTTACATGGTTTTATAAATTCAACATTAGGATTATCTGCTTGCACATTATCACTCATAGAACATTCAGTGACTAACATAACTTTTTTTGGTTGATTTTTTTTTACATAATCTATCATACCCCCTGTAGAACCTGCAAAGTCACAAGCTTCTAAAACATCAGAAGGACATTCTGGGTGACCTATAACTTTAATACCTGGATTTGCATTTCTAATATCTGCAATTTCTTTCGCAGAAAATTGTTCATGTACAATACAAGAACCTTTCCATGAAATTATTTTTACTTTAGTTTGTTTTGCAACATAATTTGCTAAGTGTTGATCAGGTAAAAAAATTACTTTCTCCGTTTTTAAAGATTCAACAACTTTAACTGCATTTGCTGAAGTGCAGCATACATCAGTTTCTGCTTTTACATCAGCAGAAGTGTTTACATAAGACACGACCGGAACTCCAGGATATTTTTTTTTTAATAATCTAACATCTTCTCCGGTTAATGAAGCAGCGAGAGAGCATCCTGCGTCCATATCAGGTATTAAAACCTTTTTATCTGGACTCATTAATTTTGCAGTTTCTGCCATAAAGTGAACTCCACAAAGAATAATTATGTCAGCTGAAGTTTTTGATGCTTCAACAGCTAAAGCAAGAGAGTCAGCTGCAATATCTGAAACGCCATGATAGATTTCTGGAGTTTGATAATTGTGAGCTAAAATAACTGCGTTTTTTTCTTTTTTTATTTTATTAATTTTTTCAATCAATGGAGCATGAATCTTCCACTCAATTTCAGGTATGTATTTAGAGATTTTTTTATATATCTCTTTTGAAGCTTTATATGTATGTTCTTGCATAGTCATACTTATTCTAATCTATCAACTTGAAGTTAAATTGTCATTCACTTATTGTCGCAGAAATACTAGCGGTCGTGCTGAAATTGGTAGACAGGCACGGTTGAGGGCCGTGTGGGTTATCCCATGAGAGTTCGAGTCTCTCCGACCGC
>MDTC01146386.1_pt1 | contig 31628 bp, 16 predicted proteins | sample 811181 | NCBI WGS metagenome assembly MDTC01 (sample SAMN05326644, study PRJNA326480) | marine metagenome | isolation source: seawater | place: Pacific Ocean: North | collected 2011
CAAGCTGTACGGCAAGGACTTCGTGCCCGAGACCACCGCCGGCGCGTACCTCCCGGTCGCCTACCTGCTGTCCGGGAAGAAGGGGCTCGAGAAGCAGGCGTTGAACCTGATCGACCGAGCGGAGTCGTTCGGAGCGGTGCGCCCGGATCGCCTGCTCGGCGGCTGGGACCACCTGCGCTGCCTGGTCGACCCCAGCCACCAGGCCGAGCCGGTCACCCATCCCGTCGGCGCGGCGTTCGAGGCCCTGGTCAGGGTGTGGCGCGGAGAGCCCAGGGAGGACGCCCGGTTCTCGGTCAGGGAGCAGAGCTTGCGCGACGTCGGGCTGGACCTGCTGGCCGACGAGATCGCCGCGTGGGACCAGGGTCAGGTGGCTCGCCTGCGGGAGGTGCGTCCGGCGTGGCGAGACGCCCTGGATCGGCTCGCCAGCGCGCTGGGGCAGGGGGCGACCGAGGCTGGCCCGCCCGCTGCGGACTCGCGCCTGGCTTGGATCCTTACGGTCTACGGGGATCATCCTGACCTCGAGCCCCGTCTGCAGCTCCTGCGCAGCGGCCGATGGACGTCCGGTCGCAAGGTGGCGTTGGAGCGCGTCTATCAGGCGGACGATGCCTCGCTGCCCTGGACCGACGCGGATCGGGCGCTGGTGGAGGGGCTTCGGCAGGTTCAGCGTCGCAACTACGCCGGCTACACCGAGGTCAGCTACTCCTGGAGCACCGAGCCCACCTGGCGCGCCCTGGCGTCACACCCGGCCGTGTTCGACCAGCACTTCGAGCCCGTCCGCGTCGAGCTGCGCGCACCGGCGCTGGAGGTCGTGCCGGGCCGAGGGGGCGGGCGTGCGGTGCGCCTGTCCGCGTCGAGCTCGGCGGTGGAGCGCCTCGGTCGGACCTGGCAGGTGACGCTCCTGACCGACAAGCAGCGCGCTGTGGCGGAGATCCTCGGCTCTGGGATGGTCTTTCCGCCCGCCGCCGCCGAGGAGCTCGACGCGCTGGTCGAGTCCGCGAGCGCGCTCTTTCCCACCGTCGGCGCCGATCAGCCCATCGAGGAGGCTGACGCCCGGGTCCACCTGTTCCTCCGGCCGGCTTCCGCGGGCATCGAGGTCGAGCTGGGCGTGCTCCCCGCGGGTCCCGAGGGCCCCCGCCTGCCGCCCGCCATGGGCTCGCCGATCGTGCTGGGCGCGGTCGACGGCGTGGGGACGCGGTTCCGGCGAGACCTGGCGTTGGAGAAGGCCTTCCTGAAGTCCCTGCGCGAACTCCCCGGCCTCGCGGGGGTCGCCGCCAGCGACGTGGTCCCCCTGGGTCTCGACGAGGCGCTGGAGCTGCTGGGCGAGGCGCGGGCGCGCGAGGTCCCCGTGCTGTGGCCCGAGGGCGGGCAGGTCCGGATCCGCCGGGTCGGGGGGTCGAGCAAGGTGCGCCTCGGGGCGGTGCGGGGCTGGTTCGAGGCCAGCGGCACCCTGACCACCGACGACGGCCTGGCCGTGGATCTCGCCGAGCTGGCCCGGCGCATCATGGCGAGCAGCACCCGGTTCATCGCCCTCGATGACGGCAGCTACCTGGAGCTCGAGGACACCCTGCGCGCCGGGCTCGACGTGCTGTCCCGGGTCGGCGAGGTCCAGGAGGAGCGCATCCGGGTCCACCCGCTGGCGACGTCCGTCTTTGCGGACCTGCTGACCCAGCCGGGCTTCAAGGCCACCGCCGGGGTCAAGGCGAAGGTGGAGGCGGCAGCCAGGGGCGGTGGTACCGAGGAGCCCCCCAGGGGCCTGCGCGCCGAGCTGCGGCCCTACCAGCTCGACGCCTACCGCTGGCTGGTCGGACTCGCGGAGCTGGGCGCGGGCGGCATCCTGGCCGACGACATGGGGCTTGGAAAGACCATCACCGCGCTGGCGATGCTGGTGCGCCAGAGCCGGCACGGCCCGTCGCTGGTGGTCGCGCCGACGTCGGTGGTCGGCAACTGGGTCCGCGAGGCCGAGCGCTTCGCCCCCGGGCTGCGGCTGGTGCGCCTGCGCGAGCTGGACAGCCTCGACCCCGACACCCTCGGGCCCGGGGACGTCATCGTCTGCACCTACTCCCTGCTGGTCCACCGGCTCGATCAGCTCGTCGGGATCGAGTGGGCAGTCGCCGTCTTCGACGAGTCCCAGGCGCTCAAGAACCCCCAGACCCAGCGCCATCAGGCGGCAGTGCGCATCCAGGGCCAGCTGCGCCTCGCCCTGACCGGCACCCCCATCGAGAACCACCTGGGCGAGCTCCACGCCCAGCTCTCCGTCGTGCTGCCCGGCCTGCTGGGCAGCGAGCGCCAGTTCCAAGAGCGCTTCGCCCGCCCCGTCGAGGCCGGCGACGCGACCGTCCGCCGCAGCCTCAAGGCGCTGGTCCAGCCCTTCCTGCTGCGCCGCACCAAGGCGAGCGTGCTCGACGATCTGCCCCCGCGCACCGACAAGGACCTGCTCATCGAGCTGGGCTCGGCGGAGGCGGCGCTCTACGAGGCGGAGCGGGAGCGGGCCCTGGACGCTCTGGGCGAGGGGGCGAACGCGATGGCGGTCCTGGCCCACCTCACCCGCCTGCGCCAGCTGGCCTGCTCTCCCGCCCTGGTGCTCGACGGCTACAGCGGCGAGAGCGCCAAGACCCGCGCCTTCCGCCGCTTGTCGCGGGACCTGCACGACGGCGGCCACGCGGTCCTGGTCTTCTCCCAGTTCGTGAAGCACCTGACGCTCCTCCGCGACGTCCTGGACGGGGAGGGGATCGCCTACGCCTACCTGGACGGCAGCACGCCCGCCTCGCGCAGAGAGGAGCTTGTACGCCAGTTCCAGGCCGGAGATGTCCCCTTCTTCCTGATCAGCCTCAAGGCCGGCGGCACCGGGCTGAACCTGACCGCCGCCGAGTACGTGCTGCACCTCGATCCCTGGTGGAACCCGGCGGTCGAGGACCAGGCCTCCGACCGCGCCCACCGCATCGGCCAGCAGCGCGCGGTCACCGTCTACCGGCTCATCGCCCAGGGCACCGTCGAGGAGCAGATCGTCGAGCTGCACCGCACCAAGCGCGAGCTGGCGAGCCAGATCCTGGAGGGCACCGAGTCGGTGAAGCGGCTGTCGGCGGAGGATCTGCTGCGGATCTTGCGGCGGGGGTGAGGGGGGCCATCTGGTCAGCCCTGCTCACCAGGGGGGCCGACCGGCCTCACGTACCTGCCCAGCATTCGCAGGAAGCGTCGCTCTGCTTCCGCTGTCTCCCTGGGCGTCAGCGGCAGCAGCGACACGTCCATCGCGTCCCGGTGCGGCTTGAGACCCGCCCATTGGTGTCCCGTGCCCGGGACGATCAGGAACCCACCCATCGGCTCGCAGTGGACGCTGCGCCCCTCGTGCCACCAGCGGATGCTCTGCACGTAGTCGGCCACTGTCTTGATCTTCTTGCCATCCTGGTAGTCGGGGTCGGTCAGGCTGGCGTCGCCCACCAGCAGCACGTCGCGATCGCCGCTGCGGATCCGGAGCGCGTAGTCCGGCGAGCAAGCTGGTCTGGTCCCGTAGAGCGGCCTCTCCGAATCGAGATCGAGGCGCTGCGCCTGCCAGACCTCGGCTGGGGTGTCGCGCTGGTGCGCAGGAGGCGCAGCGGTGGCGTCTACGCGCTTGGGATTGGGCTCGTAGTGGAGCCAGATGACCTCGTCTGGACCCCTGGTGAGCCGCCAGCAGATCCCCCGGATTCGCTCCTTGCCGCGGATGCTCGGAGAGCCGGCGAATCCAAGCTTGTTGAGGAGGCCCAGCATCCACACGGCCCCCCAGACCTCGAACAGCTCGTTGAGCAGAAGCGGTGGATAGCGGCTCAGGTCGCTGGCGTGTTCGTCAGGGCGCAGCACGACGTCGGGCGCAAAGGCCCTGGTGAGGGTGCGCAAGCGATAGTCACGCTGCAACAACGGCCCGACCGGGATCGACGTGTGAAGGTCGGGTGGGCGGATGACGGAGGACACGCGCCCGGAGAGTCCCTCCAACCGCTGGCGGAGCTGTGACAGGCGTTCCGCATGGCGTTTGAACTCCTTTTCCCGCGCGGTGGGGCGGTCGGCCATGTCCGAGAGCAAGGTCCGGGACTCCTCGTCGAGTGAGCGGAGCCACTCGGAGAGGTGGGCCCGGCGGCGGATGGCCCAGTGTGAGACCATGGCATTCTCGGGCATGAAACCGGCTTCGGCGGACCGGTCGGCCGCGTGGTCTTCGGCCAGCGCCAGGTCCACCAGGGGACGCCGCAACAGGTCTCGGGCATGGCGAAGCTCGAATTCGACGGCGTCCAGTCGCTCTGCCAGTAGCGATCCCGCGGCCAGCCCGGCGCTCGCGTACTCCGCGCCCGTGAACGGGTCGCTCGACCGCCAGGCGACCACGCGGTCGAGGGCCCGTTCGATGTCTGCGCACATGGCCCGAAAGTCGTCGGCCGTCACCAGCTTCTGCGGCACGATGTACACGTGCAGCGTCAGCTTGGGAACGGAGAACCGCAGCACCATGCGTCCGGTCCGGCGGTTGTCCGCCAGGTACTCTCCCAACGCCAGCTCGAACCAGCCGGGGCCGACCGTTGACGTCGCTTCCTCGAAGCGGAGCTTCTTGTGTTTGTGAGTGAGGATTGGTCCGTTGGGAGCTTCGCCTTCCAGGCGGACCTGGACCCGCGGCCAGGAGTCCAGCAGCGTCCAGATCCCTGCGCCAGGGGGCAAGGGCTCAGCTCCCTGCTGGGTGCGGACGGCGGCGATCCTCACTGCCAAGGAGACACGAAGCCCATGACGCGCTGCTTCTGCATGATGCCCATGCGGCGCTGGGTCTGCTTCAGCGCGGGCCACTGGTCGATCAGTGGGGAGATCGACGCGAGCAGCGGCTTGACCTGCTCGTATGCGCCCGAGATCTTCACCAGGATGCGGCTGGCAATCAGTCGGTCGACCAGGACGTCCCTGGGGAGCAGGGCGTGGAGTGCTGCGGCCTCCCACAGGCCTAGCATCGCCTGGATGTCCTCGCGAACTCGCCAGGATGGAAGCAGGTCCTGGCGCAGGTGGTTCTGCTCCACGGACGTCTCGATCGCCTCGACGAGGGTGTCGACTCGCTCGTCGGACGGAAGGGTCTCGGGCAGCTCGATCCTGGCCAGTCCGGGAAGGCCTGACCGCTCCCCGAGCTGGTGCTGCGGCGTGGTTCGCCAGCGCACCTGGTCGAGCTCCAAGAGCAGGCAGCGATCGACGATCTTCGGTGAGGGGGGGCGGGAGGTGTCGTCGATGTTGAGAGTGCCGAAGGCACGCCAGCGGCTCTCCGGCGCCCGCGTTGCCGCAGTCTGGTGGAACAACCGGCTCAGGTAGTACTCGGGACGCGTCAGGTTGAACTCGTCGAAGAGCACGAGGACGTCCCGATCTGCAGGCAGCAGGGCCTCCGCACCGAGGACGTGGCTGTCGTCTCGCCAGTGCGCTTGCACAGGGATCTCGACGAACTGCCCCGCCCCTCCGGTCGAGAGCCCCAACAGGCCGGAAATGGAGCGAGCCAGGGTGGACTTTCCGCAGCCCGGGGGGCCGGCCAAGAGCACGAACTCACGCACCGAGAGCGCCATCAACGCGAGCACGGTCCCGTGAACCACCTCTTCCTCGGCGCCCTGCAGCAGGTCTCGTAGCGCATGTCCGAAGTCGTCCGGCTCCATTCGGTTCGACCAGCTGAACGGTGCGCGTTGCTCGGGGTCCGGCTCGGGCACGGATTGCCCGAAGACGTCACCAGAACCGCCGGGAGGCGCCTCCGGGTCCGGCTCGGCCTCGGAGCTTGCATCGTCCGGCGTGCTCGCGTCTTCCTCGTCCGACGGTTCGTCGTGCTCGGAAGGGGACTCGCCGAGCAGGTGTGCGTCGGACTCTTCAGGAGCAGTGTCGCCCGGCTGATCCCCCTGTGCAGGACTGGCGGGCAGCGCGTCGGCGACCTTGGGGACCTTCGCCAGCACCGGGGTGGACGTCTCGGAACCGGGCGTGGGGTGCCTGGGCTTGGAGGGGGGCTCGGGTGGTGCGGGCGTCAGCGAAGCGCTCGAAGCGGCGATCGCGCTGGTCGCCGTAGTCGGCGGCGGATCGGTCGAGGGGGCGACGCGCGTGGCGGCACTCCCGGCGCAAGCTCGGTCCAGGCTGCGGGGATCCAGGAGCCCGACATGGCTCTGCACGATCACCGACTTGGACATCCCAAAGTCGATGACAACGTCCTCGGCGAAGTCGAAGGCGATGGAGGAGCCCGGCACAGCTCCTTGGTGCACGCTGGGTGCCGCCACCTGGCGCTGATCGAAGTGGTTGAGGTCCAAGAAGATGGCCTCGGCGCCGCTCAGCTCTTTGGAGAGCAGGTGGACCTTCCGGTGGGGGTCGACCTGGATGCCCACGCTGGGCTGGTCACTGCGAGCGGTCACCCGCTGGGGCTGCAGCCCGCGTCGCCCAGACGACTCGGTGTCTGGGATGAACCGCGCGCGGGAGCGGTCGCCGCGTTCGAGGTCCAGCGTACCGACGGCCTCCTTGACCCCACCCGCGTAGGCGAGCGGGTCGCCGCGGTCGAGGACGCGCAGGTGGCGTGCGCGCTCACCCCTGGGGTGCCATTCCAGGGAGATCTCCATCTCCAGCCCACCCTCGAGATCTTCTACCTGAAGGTCCGGATCCGGCTCTTCGCCGGTCGTGCGAAGGCGGGGTGGACGGTACTTCGACCGTAGGACGTGAGCCATCGCGCCGACGGCAGCGGCCACTGGAAATGCGTCCCCTACCTCGTGGAATCGGACGCGATCATCGAAGAGAACGGAGAGGGCGTCGCGAAAGCCGGGGAGGCGACTCGTTCCTCCGGCGAGGAGCACGTGGTCGACCAGGCGGAGCGCGTCACTGGAGTCGGTGATCTCGCGGGACTGGAGCACCTCGCTCCATTTTTCGGCGGCGTAGTCCGAGGACGTGACCCGGGACCAGACCTGCGTTCGGATCTGGTTGAGGGCGTCGGTCAGGGCGTCCGCCACTGTCCACGCCAGCTCGCTCATCATCTCGGTGGTCAGCTCCGTGCTGCGCAGGGTGGCGTACTCGCCGCGGCTCGCGCGAACCTTCGCCCGCTCGATGTCCGCCAGGATGAGCGACGCGCGCGCGGGCTCTTCGGGAACCTCGATGCCCAGGTCTTCAGCGAGGCGTTTGTCCACCCACTGCCCGGCCACCTCGCTGGTCACTCCCTGGATGGCCTGCAGGCGGCCGGTGCGCCGGCGGGTAGTGTCTCCTCCAACCACCCGACCACCACGATTGGAGAACACCACGGAGATATCGGTAGTGGAGGCCCCGAGGTCCACGACCAGGATGACGTTGTTTCGCTCCGGGTCCAACTCCAGGCTTCGGCGCACGAGTCGGAAGTATTCGACCACCATCTCTGGCTCGGAGAGCACGCGGACCTTCTGGTCGGGAAAGGCCGCCTCGATGACTTCCAAGTAGCGCTGACGCGCCTCGTCGTGCTGTTCTCCCAAGGAAGGGATGAGCACCGAGAGCGGTCGTTCCTCGACACCATGAATCTCCGAGGCCAGGCCGCGAAGGTACATCTCGGCGACTTCGCGGCGATTGAGCCTTCGCGCGTCGGTAAACCCTCGACTCTGGGACACGGTCCAGTACAGGTCGTCGTTGTCGCCGAACAGCAACCAGTGCTTGACGTGGTGTACGGGGTACGCAGGCACGCCCTCGTCCGGCTCGTCCAGAGTGAGCACCCAGTCGCCGAGCCCACGGCCACCGTCTGGATCCTGGATCACCCAAGCCCTGGTGGGCGCATACGGCAGCCCGTCTGCAACGTTGAGAAACTCGAGGGCGTCGACACGCATGCCTTCCCCTCAGCACGGGAGCGCGTCGAGGCGCTCGCGAACTGCAGCCAGCGTGGGCCGCTGCTCCGGGTCCTTCTCCGTGCAGGCCTTCAGCAACGCGCGCCAGGGCTCCTGCAGCTGATCGGGGTCGGTCTGGCCGGTGAGCAGGTAGGTGATGGTCTTTCCCAACGCGTAGACATCCATCGAAGGATCCGCTTCGACGCCGATCAGCTGCTCCTCGGGGGCGTACCCTGGCGTCCAGTTTCCACCCAACGTGCGCTGGGTCTGCAGTCGTACGAGGTTCTTCGCCAGGCCGAAGTCGCCGAGCTTCCACTCGCCGCCCACCCGGAAGATGTTGCCTGGCTTGATGTCGCGGTGCACGATGTCGAGCTGGTGCAGGTTATCGAGGGCATTCAGCACGATCAGCCCGATGGACTTCGCCTCGCTGTAGCGGAGCGAACCACCCTCGTTGCGCACGTAGGCCTCGAGAGAGCCGCCGTCGGCCAGCTCGGTGACCAGCGCCATGCGCTCGCTGTCCAGGTGAACGTCGATGACCCGGAGCATGCCCTCGGCCCCCGCGCGCTCGAGCTTCTCGTAGATGGCCTGCTCGCGCTGGAGTGCCTTCGCGTTGAGGGTGTCCCCGGTGGGCGCCATCTTGAGGAACACCTGTGCGCCGGTCTGCTTGTCCAGCACACGGTATGCCCGGGACATGCCGCCACCGTGGAACTCCTCCAGCACGGCGTAGCGGCCGAAGAAGGTCTGCGTGGGCGCGTCTACGGCCGCTGGCATGCGGGGCAGGGGACCGCCGAACGCGCGGACTACCTCGTCACTCTCGCGGCCGCTGATCGGCTTGCCCGTGGACTGCTCGATGATGTCGAGGAGGCGCCGCGACCGATCGACCCGGAACTCGGCGTAGTTGTCCGACCGCATCAGCTCCGGCGACGACAAGTGGCTGCGAAGGTGGCCATCCAGCTGGTCGGTCGTGACGTCCGCGCCCTCCAAGCGCACCAGGTATGCGCTGGGGGCGTGTCCCGAGAGGCGCTGGTTGGTGCGGCGTGCCAGCGGTGTGCGGTTGTAGATGGCGTTGTAGTCGCTGCTCGAGATGCCATTGTCAGCGCACCAGCGCTGCGGGAACAGGTGGTGGATGTCGGTAGGCTCGCCGTCCTGAACCATCGCCGCCACCCGGTCTCCACGGGCCAGGTCGCGGCAGCCATGCGCCAGCAGGCGGGCCGCGATCCCCTTGTAGGCCGCTGAGTTCCGAGTTCGAAGCGTCTTCAGGCGCGTCGGCGAGAAGCCGCTGTCCCGCACGGTGGTTGGGAGTTCCTCCGAGCCGTCGATCCAGGCGAGCACACCCGAGAGGTCGTTCGCGAAGCGGGTCTCCGTGCTGCTGCCGTAGAGCTCGCCGAACACCCCGCACCAGTACCACTGCTCCAGCTTCTCCCGGACTGCCTGGCTCTCCTCCTTGGGTCCGAGTCGCGCGAGGATGGCGGCGAGCGGGACCAGCTGGGTCGCGTAGGGGACGTTCCGGGCTTCGTAGATGCACAGACGCTCGAGCATGCGAGCGGCCTTCTTGAAGCCCTCCTCGATGCGATCGGCGGTGCGATGAAAGCCCGCGAGCTTCAGCTTGAGCATGTCCTTGCGGTGGCACCCGAACGTCCGCGCGCGCCCCTCGAGCATGTCCTCGAAGCTGGACAGCAGCGTGACTGCCTGCATGAAGTCGCGGGCCCGGATGGTCTGCAGGACTGGCTTCGCGTGCAGGCGGTGCTCCCGACCGCGTGCCTTGGGCTGCCCGGAGGTCTGGTCCCCGTACCAGTCGGCGCGAAGTCGGAATCCCTCATCCTCCGCCGCGAACATGGCCGTCAGAAGCTCGAACACGGTCAGCTTCACGCCGCCGGTGTTCACGTTCTCGAACACCTGGCAGACGGCCGAGTGGTCTGTGCCCCGGGCGAGCTCGATGGAGGGGATCCGGTAGGAACGAAGCGGAATCAGCACGGCCTGCTGAAACTGCTGGAACTCCATGAACCGACTCATGGCCCCCTCCGGCCCGAGTTCCTTCTGCAGAAAGCCGAGCAGGCCACCCTGCCACTCCAGCGTCTTCTGGGCGTCGAACGCCACCTCCAGCGGGATCGCCCACTCCTTGTACTGATTCTCGGTGCTGGACAGGTCGAGCACCACCACCCGGTTGAAGTCACGGCGGACCACCCGGTCCGCGGGCGTGGTCAGCACGGCCTCGGCCCGGTCGATGTCGGGGTCCATACACTTGCCGATGTCCAGATAGAACCAGCGCTCGATGTCCTTGCCCTTCTCGTCCGTGGTACGGACGGGCCGGCCCATGCGCAGGGACTGGTAGAGCGACGTGATCCGCTGCTGGCCGTCCAGCAGCAGCAGCTCGGGGACTGCGCGGGTGTCCGGCGCACCCTCGATGGCGCGCGGGAAGAAGGCCGGAGAGCCGCCTGTCTTGAGCATGAGCAGCGCGCCGATGGGGTACGACAGGGTGATGCTGGCCAGCAGCGACCGGATGCCCTCCTCTCGCCAGACCCATCCCCGCTGAAAGTCGGGAAGCTGGATGGCGCCCGCCTCCACGCGAGCCAACAGGTGAGACAGGTCGGGCTGATTCAGGTCAAACGCGGAAACGCCGGTCGACACTTCGGTCCTCCAAGGTGGGGCGGGAGTGTACGCTACCCGGGAGGACTACGGGGAGGACGGTACGCGTTTTCAGCGATCGTGACCGGGCCTCAGAACAGCTCGAATCCGAGCGCTTCCTGCACGGCCGAGAGCATGCGCCCTGACGCGTAGTCCTCGCCCTTCTTCTCGCCGTAGGTGTGGAGGACTGCTCCCGCGCCGGTGCCGGGGAAGTACCAGAGGGCGCCCGAATCGCCTCCCTTGCTGATCTCCGTCGCGCTGTCGGGCAGCGGCTCGAGCTTGACATGAATCCCGCGGACCTCGGTCACCACCCCTCGGGTGACATCCGTCCGGGCGCCCACCTTCTCCAGGATGTCGCCTTCCTTGGGATTGCGGACCTCGCGGAGCTCGAACCCGGTGATGCGGGTGTTGGTCTCATACGGCCGGCTGTTGTTCAGCAAGGCCAGCCCGCAGTCCATGCCACGGTCGACCCGCACGATCTGGGCGACGACGTTGCGCAGGGCGCGTGTCCCGATGATCCTCCCTGGCTGGAAGATGTCGTATCGACCGCGCCGCTTCAGCCGGCTCCGGCGGAGGATGTGCCAGTTGCTCAGCAGCGCTGGCTGACCCTCGTGCTTGACGATGGCCGCGATGGTCCCGTTGGTCGACAAGCGGCTCGAGATGCTGCACCCGGGCCGAATGACATCGACGCGGTCGCCACCGTCGTCGCTCTCGTCCAACGCGATCACCTGCACCTCCAGTCCGTCGAAGGTCGCGGGAAGCGCTCTGCGCAGGTCTTCCAGATCGTCCTGACGTAGCTCGACCGCCGACGCCTGAACGATGATTCGGTCGACATCTGGAAGGGGTGGCATGAGGACGACCGCGTCGGCGGCGTCGAGGGCGGGGGTGTACAGTTCTTCAAAGTTGTCCAGGGTGTCTGCGCCCATGGGAATCTCCAGAGTCAGCGAGTGGATGGCCGTCGTAGGCAACCTGCTCCAGCCCCACTTCTGGGCGCAACGCGATTCACAAGTTGGAAATTGGGTTGCGTGCGGAACTCGGACGGCGGCGCTCGCCCCCGGGCGAGACGAGCTCCGGTCCGGACTCGCATCGTTCGTGCGGTCGTACTCCAATTGAGATACTCCCCCGCCGTGCCTCCTCTCACGAATGTGATCGTTCGTCCTCCTCATCTCTGCGAGGCGACCGTTGTCCAAGTCCACTCAGTCGGCGACCGTACCCAGTACGACCAGTGCTCCGTCTGCATCGCGTCCGGACCGCGAGCCCGCGCCGCAGGCCCTGGCTGGAAACGCCGCGGCGCAGGAGGCACTGGACGGCGTGCCTCCCGAAGATCCGGAGTACCGAAGCTGGTTTCAGGCGATCGAGGCTGCTCTGCGGCCCCAAGAGGACACCGGTGAGCCGGTGGGTCAGCAGCGGACGGACCTGGCCGGGAACCTGCTGTTTGACGCCCATGAGGACCCCATCCTGGAGAAGCAGGCGGGGGAGTATGCGGTGGACGAGTCGAGTCAGACGTGGACGACCCGTTCGAGGACCACAGGAACCGAGACCATCGGCACGGACAGCGAGACGGGCGGCCGCGCCACCGTGCGCGACACCGCGACGGAGACCGGCTCGCTGACGTCGCACAGCAGGACGGAGACTCAGTCCGTGGAGGTCCGAACGGCGGACCACGCGGCGTCTGCAGAGGCTGTTCGGAAGGCACTCGTGGACCGGCAGGAAGGGCTGCGGTCCCGGCGTGAGGAGGTCGAGGCCGACCTGGCGCTGTTGGGCGACGGTGGCGATGCTGACGTGGCGGAGCGCCGGGTTGCGCTCGAGCGGGACGTCGCAGACCTGAAGGCGCAGGAGAGCGCGGCCGGCGAGCAAGCCGCATCGGTCGACGAGCGGAACTACGCGGCGTTGGCGGCGGAACACGGCGTCGGGGTCGAAGGCGCCACGTCGTCCACTGGCTCTTCGACCAGCAGCAAAGGGAGCTTCGAGCACGATCTCGGGCAGGGCCGGATCAGTGTCTCGGAGAGCAGCACCACGAAGGACTGGGACACGGACGGCAGCGAGTCCACCACGGAGTCCGAGTCCCGGCACGTGCAGGTCGGAGCTGGGCAGGTCACCTTCGCGCGCGCCAAAGGAACCTCCACCACGGTGGGCGTCGGGGACGACGAGTCCACCAGCGGGTCCAGCCAGGAGGCCCGGCGGGGGCTGGTGTTGAAGGACGACGAGACCGGCGTCTCGTTCGGAAATACGGAAGTCAACGAGGACGCCCGCTCGAAGACCTCCACCACCAGCGACACCCAGGTCACGACCAAGGGCATCACCCACGACCATGGCGTGGAACACACGCGGAAGGGCAAGGAGGCCACGGGGACGGTCAAGGCCAGCTTGAAGGGAGGGGTCACCCTGGAGGTGAAGCGGGTTCCCGGTGCGACGGACGCTCCCTACCTGCTCGTTCTCACCGTCTCGGCCGGTGGGTCCGTGGGCGGCGCTGTCAATTCTGTCGAGAATGAGGGTGACGTCGGAAAAGGCAGCGTCGAGGCAGGCGGTGGGGTCTCGGGCAGCCTGACGTTCACGCACGCCATGGGCAAGGACGAGGCGGAACGGTACATGGTGTCGCTCGACAAGGCGCATCAGGGCGACGGGGGCTCCCTGCCGGAGTTCGGGCTGGTGTCCCGCCTCATCGCCGCGGGCGCCAACCTGGACGGGGCCGGGACTGCGGCGCTGGCGGCGGTGTCCTCGGATGCGGCCAGGGGCATGGGGGCGGGCGATGCCCTGACCCTGTCCCTGACCGGAGAGCTGTCGGGCAAGGCCAGCGGTGGTGGAGAGAAGGGCGGCTACGGAGCGGGCGTCGAGGTGGGAGGCAGCGCGAAGGCCACTCGTGACGTCACCATCAAGCCGGTCGTGATCGATGGGCAGCGGCGCGTCGCCGTCACCGTGAAGTTCGGTGGCGAGACCGCGTGGAACGCCAAGGGCTCCGCATCGGCGGTGGGGGCGGAGGTTTCGTACGGACACGAGGCTGCGGCCGGAGGGAGCACCTCCAGGACCTTCCACCTCGACCCGGAAGGGCCCGGCTACGACCGGGTGTATGACAGGATTGTCGGGTGCGTGACCCTCGCGGAGCTGGATGCGCTGGCTTCGGGCGGCGACGTCGCGGAGCACCTCTACAGCTCGACACTCGCAGAGCACGAATCATCGAAGGACAGCGTCGGCGGCGGCGCGTTCGGCGTCACCCTCGAAGTGGGTGATCACAGGGAGCAGTCCGAGAGCGTCACGGTGCAGGGGGCGGACTCCACGGCCAGCGTGTCCGGGTCGCAGACGTCGTCGGCCAGCTTGGGTGTGGGAGGCTTCACCGTCCTCGAGGGGAGCGACAAGACGTCGATGGATGGGGAGATCGGGGCGGATGGCGGCGTCACATTGACCTTTGACTCTGGCTCTTCACGAGCCAACGTCGGGCTCCCGTCCGAGGTCCCTGGCCCCGCAGACGTGGTGCGGCACGGTCCCAAGAAGGCGCTACAGGACGCGTTGAACGACGAGTTTGAACGACTCGCGGGATACTCTGTCGGGGAGGAGGATGCGAGGGCGCTGTTCCTCCGGGCCCAGGACACCGCCAGATGGGAAGTGGCATCCGAGTTTCAGCTTCAGACCTACGAGGACTGGTGCTCGCTCGGCCGGATCCTGGCTCGACCCGCACCTGCCAGCGAGTATGCGCAGGTCGACGAAGCGAAGGCGAAGGACCTCACACGCCTGCGTGCGCTACGCACGTTCGTGGCGGACCACGGGCGGGGAGCCCACGTCTGCATCTCGAATGCACTACGCCGGTTCGGAGAGAAGTTCGGCGATGCCTCCTCGGGCGGCGCCAGAGACCTCGGCGAGATGTGGGAGTGGCCAGATGGCCTCTCCGAGCACAAGAGCGCGTTCGACGGTCTCGCCGAGGAAGTCCCTCGAGTGGTGAGTCGTGTGGCTGCCCTGTCCAGAGCGGGCGATCATGAGGTGGCACTTGGGGAGATCGAAGGCGTGCGTCGGACTCTGGAGACGGTGACCCAGGCGGTCGAGGCCTGCGACGCGTTCGTCAGCCATCGAGCCAAGCTGGAGATGCTTGGCAAGCTGGGGCAGTACGCGAGTCAGCTCCAGACCGCGCAGACGGGCATGAACGCTGGCGTGGACCTCGAGACGTGCGATCCCGTCCTGGCGGACTGGGAGGCGCTGGACGACATCTCCCGCGTGGTCTCGCTGCTGCATCGGTTCCACGCCCAGGAGACCGTCGCCATCGCTTCGATCCAGTCCTTCATGCCCGAGGAGCAGGAGACCACCTGGGACTCGCTCAAGGCGGGAGGGCGGTCCTCCCTCGATCCGTTTGGTCAGGCCAGGGCCTTCGGCGAGCTCGAGGATCTCCACGAGGAGTGGATTGAGCAGATTCGAGGGCTTCGCGCCATGTACCGGGCGGCGGGGACGCCCGAGTCCGCCTGGGAAGTCAGTACAGGCCCCCTGCAGCCTCGCAATCCAAGTCTCGAACCGAACGGGGGAGAGTTTGCGCGGCTCTGGGCTGCCAACGTCTGGGACGCTCATGACATCGAGGCCAGACGGGTGAAGAAAGAAGCCGAATACCTGCGCTACTGACCGTCCTCACACGCTTCAGTGTGCCCAAGTGCACAAGCCAACGGCCGGGCTTCCGCTCTCTGCGCGTCGGTGCCGCCCGACAGTACGTTCTTGCAGGCGTCCAGTGCGCCAAGACGGCACCCCCTGGCCCACGTCTTGAATGCCAGGTCTGGCTGCTTCTTCAGGTACCCGCCGCTGTAGTACACGATGCCCAGGTTCATGCAGCCTGGTCCCCAGTCGAGGTCGAAGCAGGCCTTCTGCCCGGCGTTCACCGCACGATGCGGGTCGGCTGGTCCCCCACGCCCGGCAAGGGCGGGCTCGACGAAGTTGGAGCACGCTCGGGCGTCATCCGCCCCGCAAGCCTTGTGCAGCGCGGCGTAGGCCTCGGCGTCGGAGGCCGAGCCTACCGGACGCTCCATCAGGATCGAACCCAGATCCGAGCAGGACGCAGCGTGGTCCTCAGCGCAGCCCTTTCGAAGCAGCTGCAAGCCGGCCTCCATGTCGACGGCCCCGCCGAGACCGTCAGCGAGTGTGACCCCCAGCAGCCCGCAGGAGTCGGCGTGTCCGCGATCACAGCCCACCTTGGCCAGCCGCCGTGCTGTCTTCCCGTCGCCAGCGTGGATGGCTGCCCTGGCCTGGTCTGCGCACGCCTGGTCATCGCCGCCGGCGGTGCAGGGATCGACCACACCCGGGGGAACTGGCTCCGCCGAGTCAGCAGCGGGGGCGGGCTGGGGCGAGCAGCCTGCGAGCAGTATCCCGAGGAGGATGGGGAGCGTGGGGCGGGACATCTTTGTCGTTCTCCAGGAGAGATGCCGAGGAGCAAGTCACTCATTGGCCGCTGTGTGGGCCCACAGGTCAGACGTGTCGTCCCAGGGGGCGTGGTGACCCTCACCCGCTGAGATCAGTACCCCGGCACTCAGCCACCGGCACGGCGAGCGTCCCACGCCCGCTACCCGAACAACCCCGCCTCCACCTCGACCCCGTCCACCTCCGTCGGCAGCGGCACCTCCTCCCCATCCGCCGCCTCCTTCACCGCCTTCTTCCACTTCTTCACCCGCCGATCCCACTCCCGCTGCCGCAGCTCCTGCACCAGGTCGGGCTGCTCCTGCTCCAGCTCCCTCCGCGCGGCGTCGGAGCCCTCCTCGTCCAGGGTGAAGTCGGGGCCGATCTCGTCCTGCAGGCGCAGCTCCCAGCGGTACGCCTTGTCCGGGTGGTAGGTCCAGAAGCAGCCGTGGGCGACGGCCAGGCTGGGGTCTTCCTGGCACTTCTTGTCGACGCGGGCGGGCCAGTAGCGGGCGGCCAGGTGGCTCCAGTCGTAGTCCTTGCTGCCCGGCTTGGCCGCGGCGAGCTCCGCGTACCACTTCTTGGGCTTCTTCCACTGGGGCTCCAGCAGGGGCCACAGGGCGGCGCTGTTGATCATGACGCCGTCATCCAGGTCGGGGTCGTAGCGGGCGTCCTGCTCGCGGGGCGTCGTCTTTGCGGTGGGGCTGTCGGGGCCGCGCTCTGCGCACTGCTCGACGGTGTGGATGAAGGCGGCGAGCTCTTCGAGCTGGTCCGACAGCGTCGCGAAGCGGGACTCGGCCTGGGCGCGGGTGGTGGCGTCTGCGGAGGCGCGGGCGGCGGCGAGGTCATCGCGCTGGCCCTGGAGCAGGCGCTGCTCGGGGAGCAGGTGGTCGGCCAGGAGGTGGCGCAGGGTGTCGGCGTCCATGCGGTGGATGGTGATCCAGGCGACAAAGGTCTTGTCCCGGCTGGTCAGCGGCCAGTGGATGGGCTTGTTCTCGTAGCGCTTGAGGTGGCCCAGCGCGTTGGGCTGGTCCTTTGCGGTGGCGCGCGGGTCGTCGAAGGCGTGCTTTGCAAGCCAGGTTCGCAGGTCCTTGCCCTTGAGCGCAGCCCCGTGGGTGGCCCAGGCGGCGTGCAGGGGTGCGACCCGGGCCTCGCGGGCGGCGCGCTCTGCGGGGGGCAGGCGAGGGGAGGGGGTCAGGCTGTCCTCGGCCGAGGCGTGGGAGAGGAAGAGGATGCCGTGGGGCAGGGCGTGGGAGAGGTCGGCCGAGGTGGGATCGAGGATGCCTTCGCGGTTGGGCCCGAAGCGACCGAGGCAGACGCCGAGCGCGTGGTAGAGGTGATCCTCGGGGGGCTCGGGGTCGAGCTCCTGGATGTACTCGGGGAGCGGGGCGCCGGCGGGGCGGTCGACGGAGAGCTGGGCCCAGTCCTGGGCGTGGCGCCAGGGGGAGGGGCCCGGGTGGGTGTACTCGACCGAGGCCTCGCGGTGGGACTCGTGGATGGTGAAGGCGGCGTCGAGGGTGGCGACGATGTCGTCGGCGGATTCGATGGGGAAGAGGGGGAGGCGGTTGACGTCGCCGACTTCGAAGTGCACGCTCGGATTGAGGCCAGTGAGCAGATTCCTGGCCACACTGGAATTCAAGGAACACACCGTCGCGTTCGGGTCTGGGGGAAATGTCGATGAGCCCATGTTCCCATAGATGCTCGGGTATCTATGGATTCTCGCCCCGAAGTTGGAGCCAATCATCGCGAACGCCACACCAGTCTTGAAGTAGTTGTGTGGGCTGCGAACGTGCTTTGAAATGGAGTTGTAGCGATACTCCTGATCGTTTTTGAGTTCGAGGCCCCCGAGGTGCCAGCGCAGAGCCAGACGTAGCGGCTCATACCAGTCTGTTCCGCCGCTACCGTGAATTGATGGCACCCAACCGGTTGTCTTGCCTACCTGCACTTCCCAAGAGCAGCGGAGAAACCTCACGTCGTTGCACGTGCAAAGCCCTTTCGAAGCCGGGGCGGCTGTGCCGATAGTTTGGTATCGTCCATATAGATGGAGGATGTCCCCCCCCCACCAATACACCAACGGCCACTCCGGAACGACCTTCAGCGCCCCCGGCTCAAACCGCACCACGCCCGTCTGGCACGACACCGCCGCCCGCTTTCGCTGGGTGCGTTCGCTATCGCGTGACGTGTCCTCCCTGGGCGTCGGACACATGGCCACGCTCTGCCCGCGCCAGTCCGACACCCGGAACAGGCTGGCGCACACGCTGACGACTTCATCGGGTACATCCTCGAATGCGCCGCGATCGAAGTCCCCCAGCCCCCGCAGATCAAACCCCTCCAGCAGCCACTCCCGCAGCCCGCTGTACTGCTTGATGAACATCCAGTTGCGCATGGTCAGCAGGGCGCTGGTGCCGCCCTCCCGCGCCAGCTCCAGCCCGCGGATCAAGAACGCCGCGAAGAGGTCCGCCTTGCCCAGGGCATAGTGGTCCTTGACGTAGTCGGCGTCGGCCATCTTGGAGGTGCCCTGGTAGGGCGGGTTTCCGACCACCAGGTGGTAGCGCCCCTCGCGCACGGTCTGGATGAAGCGCACGCCAGCGGCCAGCTGCTCTCCATGCAGGCGCAGGCCCAGGTCGTCCGCGCCGGTGTGGGCGTCCAGGAAGGACTCCAGCTGGTCCAGGACCGAGGCGGCGGCCTGCTCGCGGGTGATGGTGCGGCGGGGCTGCTCTTTCGCGAAGCCCTCGAAGAGGTCTCCCTGGTCGTGCACCAGCTCGGTCAGCGCCCGCTCCTGGGCGTCCAGCGCCTCCGCCACGGCCACGTCCACCTTCAAGAGGCTCCCCAGGTGGTCCGCACCCTCCAGGGCCTCCAGGATGCCTGCGGTGAGCGCCTCGGGCAGGCCGGTCTCCCGCTCCACCGCGGCCACCAGCTCGCGCCGGGCGGGGTGGCTGGCCGGCAGGCGGGCCAGGTCCAGGTTGCTGGCCACCAGGTTCAGCCGGCGCAGGGTCAGGTCCGGGGCGCGCTCGGTCGCCTTCAGCCACAGGCTGGCCGCGGCGATCTGTACCGCGCGGGGGTCCAGGTCCACGCCGTGCAGGGTGTGCTCCAGGATGCGCCGGGCGATCGCCTGGTCGGTCCAGCGCTCGCCTCCGGCCTCCCCCCGGTGCCGCGCCTCCTCCTGGTGCAGCGCAAAGAGCAGGTCGAACGCCACGACCAGGAAGTGCCCCGAGCCCACCGCCGGGTCCAGGATCTTCAGGTCGCGCACGCTGTCCGGCGCGTGCTCGACGGCGTCTTCGGGCAGGTCCTGGGGCACGAAGAGCTGCCAGCGCGCCTCCAGGCCCTCGGCCACGACCAGCGCCTGGGTCAGCGGGAGCTCGCCTGCCTCGCGCTGGCGGCGGTGCTCGGCGCGCTTGTGCTCGAGTCCGTCCAGTACACCCAGGGACTGCACCTCGGGGATCCAGCCGTTCTTCCGGCAGATCGCCAGCCACTGCAGGCCCAGCGCGTTCTGCAGCATCCAGTCCACCATGTAGCGCTCGGTGAACATCTGGGTCTTGCTGGCAATCTGGTGGTTCTGTAGCTTCTTGCGCTGGTTCAGCTGGTCGTCCAGGCGCTCGCGCTCGGGATCGTTCCAGTACTGGTAGACCCAGCCCAGGCACAGGGGATCGGTCCAGCAGGAGTCCAGCGCCTCGTCGTCCAGGGACTCGACCAGGTGGCGCAGGGTGGCCGGCGGCAAGGGCACCAGCGCGGTCAGGCCGTGGTCCTCGAACAGGCCGGGCAGGTCCACCGCGCGCTCGGCAAAGACCATGTCCAGGAGCGCGCGGTAGCCCTCGGTCTCGTCGCGGCACAGGGCGGGGGCCAGGTCGCGAAAGTCCTTGTAGGCGCTGGACTGCCAGCCCCCGCGCACCACCTCGGGCGCGCCCCGCGCCTCCAGGATCCGCTGGAGCACGAGACGGTTGAGCCAGGTGCTGGCGGCGGTCAGCACCACCTCGCGCCGGGCGTGGGCGGTGCCCTCCGGGCTCTCGGACAGCCACGCCTCCAGCCGCTGCCGCGCGTCTTTGGTGCGGGCGTCCAGGCTCGCGGTCTGCAAGGGGATCTGCAGGAGATACGCCCGCTCCAGGGCGGCGTCCAGGTCGGTGACCAGGCGCTCGCGCAGGGCGCGGATGGTGGAGGAGAGGGCCTTCTTGGCGGTGGGGGTCATCATGTGGTGGCTACCCGGAGTGCGTCGGGCGGCAGCGTACCTCGGACGGACCATCGCCTCTGCCCGATGGCGCGTCAGGTGCGGGCCCGCGCGCAGAGGCCGTCCCACTGTGCGCGGCTCCGGTCCAGGGCGGGCAGGTCGTCGTGCCGCCGCTTCGGGTCGAGGAAGCCGTCGGTCAGGTGCTGCAGGGACTCGCGGCGGAGCTTCGGGGGAGGGCGCTCCCTCGGCGCTCCAGGTCCCACATGGCGGTAGCTCATCTGTCGGAAGTGGCGTCCGGACCGCTGTTTCATCGAGGTGATCTCGTTGCACGGCTCGCCATCGAAGAACTGGAGCCAGGTCTCGATAGACCAGGTCGGACACACGATGGCCACTGGATCGCTCGGGTGGCTGTTCACCTGTTCGAGGAGTGCGCGGCGGCGGGTCTCGAAGCCCACATTGTCGCCGTCGATGCAGACCAGCAGACCGAGTCCCGGTAGCTTGGCCGACGTCACTTCCCGGTGCGCTTCGGCGAACTGCTGAAGGACCCAGCCCGATGCGGCGCCCTGCCCGCTCGGTTGAATTCGCTGGTCCTCGATCCTCCAGCCCGCGCGATCGCACAGCGCTTCCATGAACTGGCGGTGTGGGGGGTCTTCGCCCAGCATGATCACCCGCATCGCCACGGATCAGGCGCCGCGGAGCAGGATATAGCGGGAGGCGGGGATCGGGTCTTCGGTGTCGAACTGCAGGGGTCGCGCACTGTCGGGGCCCGCGCTGGCGTCGATCTCGACCACGTGGTCGCTGGCCAGCAGGTCCAGCATCTGGGGGTGGTGGCTGACCACGATGGCCTGGTAGTCGCCGGACTCAGCACCGTTCCGGATGCGGCGCACCAGCGGCAGGATCTCGGTCGAGGTGACGTGGGCGTCGGGCTCGTCGAGCAGCAGCAGGGTGGCGTCGCCGACCAGCAGCAGGACGGCGTGCAGGACGATGAGGACGCGCTGGCCGTCGGACAGGTCCTCGAAGTCCAGGTCGCGGTCGTCGGAGAAACCAGCTACGAGGACGCTCTTCCGGCCTGCCTCGACGAACTGGAGGCGGGTCAGGCGGTCGATCGTGTTGCCGAGGTGGGTGGCGAGTCCGTCGAGTTCGGCCTGATCGAAGCTCAGGAGCCACTCGCCGAAGTTCTCGCCGGAGCTCTCCAGTTGCTCGTCTGCCTCGGCGGCAGCGCCATCCATCCCCTGGGGGTTCAGCCGGAGGAGCCATACGCCCTCGAGCCACGTCCGAAGAAGCGCGCAGGGGTGGTCCGCGTCGAAGCTGAATGACGCCAGTGGGGACGCATCGGTCTTCCAACGTGCTCCGAGCGCTGCGCCGTCGAGCTCGACGTGACCACCGTCCGCAGTGAACCAGGCTCTGGGCCCCGCCTCAGTGGCCTCAACGACGTGCTCGTGGTGGATGAGCCAGTCGTCGGTCGAGTCGTCGATCTCCAGTCGATACGCCAGCTCTCGACCGCCCAGCGAGAGCTCGATCTCGAAGACAGTGCCACCCTCGGTCCGGGCAGATCCCCAGAGCACCTCTTCGACCGGCTTGCCCAGCACCACGATCTCCCGGAGGCTGGCCAGCACGTCCAGCACGGTGCTCTTGCCGGACCCGTTCCTGCCGATGAGGAGCGTCAGATCGGCGGGAAACAGCTCGACCTCATCGAAGCAGCGGAAGTTCTCGATGCGGAGGCGGGTCAGCATGCGGGTCCTGGGCACAGCGCCGGGTGGGTGGCCTTGTTCATAGCCGATTCCCTGGACCGGACACCGCGACCACCCCTCAGTTCAGCCGCACCTTCTTCCCCGCCGCCAGCGCCTCGCGGACCTTCTCCCGCAGCTCGGCAAACAGGGCGTCCAGCTCGTCCAGGCTGCCGATCTCCCGGTGGGCCAGGCGGGTCTGGATGCGGACGGTGGGCACCTGTGGCGTGAGCAGCTCGTCCAGGCGTCGGTAGGCCTCCTCCTCGGCCCGCTGGAGCGCCAGCTGGGACTGGGCGTCCACGGCGGAGAGGGTGGGCTGGGTGGCGTCGGGGTCGATGGCCTGGCTGGGCTCGGCCAGGGGGCGCAGGAGCAGGTGCTTCTGGTCGGCGGTCAGCCGGTCGAAGCCCTGGCGGGACTTGACCCGCGCGCGGGCGGACTCTTCGCGGCTGACCTGGGCGTCGATGATGGCGGCGCGGGCCTGGCGGTAGGCGGCGATGATCGCCTCGCCGGTGCCCTCGAAGGAGGTGATGCCGTCCCAGGGACGGGGGCCCGCAAGATGGCCTCGAAGCTCCGCGCCCTGCCGCTCGGTCGCCTCGTCCAGGACCCCGGCCTCGCCCAGCTGATGCAGGTGGTGCGCCACCAGGTTGTGCAGGCGGGTGACCTCGGCGACGCTCTCCTCGGTGAGGGTCTGGCGGTCGAGGTTGAGGCGCTGCACCCCGTCCTGCAGGGCGTCCAGGTTCTTCTTGAGCGCCTCCACGGTGGGCTGGATCTGGCGGCTGCGCTGGCAGTCGGTGAGCGCGTGGCCCAGCTTGTCCAGGGCGGGATCGACCTTGCGGGCGCCGGGCAGGCTCTTGAAGCGCCCGAGCACCTGGCGCAGCTGCTCGTTGAGGGCGGGGAAGTGCTCGAAGACGGCGTCGGCGAGCGGATCGACGTCGGCTTCCACGTCCACCTGGAGCCGGTCCTTGAAGAAGTGGCGCATGGCGACCCGGTCCTTCATGCGGATCCGGGTCTCGGCAGCGAGCAGGATCTCGGCGCGGCGCAGGGCACGCTCGCCGCGGAAGAGGTCGCGCACGTCGGGGTCGTTGTGGCTGGTGACCATGCGGCCCGCCTCGGTGCGGATCTGGATGCGCTTGGCGCGCAGCAGTCCGGCCAGGCACGCGCGGAGCAGCGAGCTGGCGTAGCCGTAGGGCGGGCGGGCAAAGTGGGCAAAGAACGTGCTCCCCGCGGTGCCGCCGCTCTCCTCGATGAACTGGAGCAGACGCGCGGGCACCGCCCCATCGCAGGTGGGCTGGTAGTGGCCGGAGTCCAGGGTCAAAAGCCCCAGACCGGTCGAGAGGAACTTGGTGCTGACCCCGGTCATCACCTGTCTGTCGAGGAGCTGATCCAGCTCTGCCTGGGTGATGTTGGTGGCGTCGAAGTGGGGGTAGAGGTCGGGGAGCAGGCGCACGGCGGCGCTGTGGAGCACGCCTGGGAAGGTGCTGCCGAGGTCGGTGAGCGTCAGGGGCTGACCGCGGAAGAACAGGGCGCCCTGGCAGAACGCGATCTCGATCTGCTCGGCGAAGCGGGTCTCGAGCTCACGCTGGCGGGTCTGCTCCAGGTTCAGCAGCTCGAGCTTGTCGGCGGACAGGCTCTGCCGCTGGCGCTCGTAGCGGTTGACCATGTAGCGGCTGCGGGCCAGGGCGCGGCCGGTCTCGAAGACCTCGGTCAGTGGGCCCGCCACCCACAGCAGGCGCTCCTCCATGCGCTGCTCGCTCGAAAGGCGGACCCAGTGGTTGTGCTGGGCGGCGTCGTAGGCGGTCAGGCGCAGGTCCACGCCAAAGGTGGCCTCGTTGCGGTGCTGCTTGAGGTTGACGTCGTCCAGCTGGCGGCCGTCGGACAGCCACGCCTCGACCTTGAACGGCGCGCCCCGGTAGCGAGGCACGTCGACCTTGGGCAGGGCGGTGTCGGTGAGCTTCTCCTGGACCAGCCCGGCGATGAAGTCGGGGGTGACGCCGTACTTGTCGCGCTCGGTCGACCACTCCTGCCCGCTGCTGGACTGGAGCTTGTACCCCCGCTTCTCCGAGTACGTGAGCAGGCCCTCCTCGCGCAGACGGCCCAGGGCGTCACGTACGGCGGCGACCTGGTTGCCCCGGTCGATGCGGTCGTACAGCGCGGCCGCGACCAGCCCGTCGGTGGTGGGGCGCTGCTCGGCGATGAGCTCCAGCAGGGCCACGGCCTTGGCGGCGCGCAGGGCCAGGGGATCGTCCTCCCGGGCGCAGTGCTCGCGGATCTTGGAGATGGTCTTCTGGGTGCTGCCGGGCAGGGCGCTGCCCTGGATCTCGAAGATGTCGTCCAGGGTGACCAGGCGGCCCACGGGCTCGTCGGCCAGGTTCAGGGTGCGGAACAGCTCGCCCAGGAGCTGGAGCAGGCCGCGGATGGCGTGGTCGTCGCCCTGGGAGCGGCTGGCGCGGTTGCGCAGCGCCTGGGTGATCTCCAGGAGCAGGTCCACGTGGCCGGGGAGCAGGGGGTAGACCTCGACGAAGTCGGCGGCGGTGATGTGCTCGCAGTCGAGGGCGTAGAGCTTGAGGTCGCTGCGGTGGGCGTCGAAGCGACGGCGCAGCTCGGCGGTGGCCTCGGGCTTCTTCTCGAGCAGGCGGCGGTGCACGACGTCGCGGATGTTGGCGGGGGAGAGGTGCACCCGCAGGGCCGGCGGGAAGCGGTCCTTCATCTTGCCCAGGGTGTTGCCGACGTTCTGGGCGTCCAGCTGCTCCTGACCGGTCACCAGCAGCCAGACGCGGCCGGCCAGGCGCTGGCCCAGGTCCGAGACGAAGCTCTGGAGCTTGAGCATGCGCCGGTCGTCCTGGTGGATGTACTGGCTGACCTCGTCGACCACCAGGAAGAGGGTGGCCTGCGGCGCGCGGTGGTCCAGCATGGCCTCGATGAGCTGGGTGGCCTCCGAGGTGGACAGGGTGTGGCTGGCGCGGCCCTCGTGGGCGTCCACCCAGCTCATGGTGTCGGGGTAGACGACGGGGTCGAGGTGGTGGAGCAGGGTCGAGAAGAGGTCTTCGGCAAAGGGGTCGTCCTTGGCGTCGGACCAGGGCCGGCCCAGGTGCTCCACGGACAGGCGGGCCAGGGCCTCGAAGCGGCCGCTCTGCTCCAGGCGCAGCTCGCCGTCGGCGACCAGGCTGTCGCGGGAGTAGCCCAGGCGCCGCTGGACCTGGCGGACGGCGGTCGCGTGGATATGCTCGTTGTCCCTTGCTTCTCCGCCGATGTCGAACACGACGGCGATGGGCTCGATGGGGGCGGTCAGGGCCTCCCAGGCCCGGCGGAGCTCGGCGGCGTTGGGGGACTTGTCCCGCTCGAGCCAGGCGTCTGCCAGCGGGGTGCCGTCGGGGAGGGTGCGGCCGTCCAGGGAGAGGCCGAGGAGCTTGGCGAAGCTGGACTTGCCGCTGCCGTAGAAGCCCGAGATCCAGGCGGCGGGGAGGGCGGGGCGGGTGCCGAGCTGCCGGGCGATGGCGCCCATCAGGCGCACGTAGCACTCGTGGATGCCGCTGGGGACACGCTGGTGGCGCTCGTCCGTGGGGTCGAAGCCCCCGGTGATGATGTACTCGCTCACCTCCTCGGCCAGCCGCTCTGGCTTGTCGTCGTGGAAGTAGACGACGGCGGAGATATCGCGCGTGATGTCCTGGCTGAACAGCTCTCTCATCATGTCAGGCGCTCGGGGTAGATGCGGGGGCGGTAGTCGCTGTCGGCGGGCAGCTCGTCCATGAACGACAGGGCGTTCCCGGCCTGGCGGGTGCCCGGGTAGAGCAGCACCACCGGGACCTTCGGGGCCTCCCCCTGGCTGGTCGCGCCGTCCAGGTGCTTGAGCAGGGCGGAGGTGCGGAAGAAGGGGTAGAGCGCGCCGGCGCGGCCGATGAAGACCACGGTGCGCTCGCGCTTGTCGGGGTGGGCGTCGCAGAAGTCGCGGATGCGGCCGACCACGTCCGCGGCCAGGCCGTCCGGCCCCTCGATGATGGGGCAGATCTTGGCGCGCAGGATGTTGAGCCGCCGCTCGTCGGTGTCCTTGCGGCGCTCCTTGTCGATGATCCGCTGCAGGCCGTCATCCCCCAGCTCGGTGTGCAGGCGCTCGAACAGGAGGTGCTGGAGATCGACGGTGAGCACGACCCAGCCGGCCTGGACCAGCCGCGCGGTGGTGGCCCGGACCCGGTCGCGCAGCGCGAACTCCAGCGTCGGGTGGTACGGCAGGATGGCGAAGCGGTAGTTGGGCGTGGTCGAGATGCGCCCGTCTTCCAGGAGATCGGCCTCCAAGGCGGCGAAGGCTTCGTCCAGGACGGTCGTGGGCTGCCCGCTCATGCTGCCTCCGCCCAGGTGGTGAGACCTGCGTGGTCGAAGCGCAGATCGATGAGCTCGCCCATCTTGTGCACGGTGACCCCGCGCAGGCCGCGCAGCCGGTCCAGGAGGATGCCGCCGTCGAGGCCGACGCTGTACAGGTAGGCATTGTCCAGGAGCGAGCCCTGGATCTGCACGCCGCGCAGGAGGTGGAGCAGGTAGAGCAGGGCGCGGTCGCTGACGTGGGGCAGGTCGAGGGTGCGGGGGTCCTTGCGGGTGCTGACCAGACCGGCCTCGCGGGCGGTGGTGAGGAGCTTGCTCGCCCAGCCGTTGCGGGTGGCGCCGCTCCAGCGACCAGGCTGCTGCGCCTCGACCCAGCGGGAGACCTCGTCCCGGGTGACGTCCCGCGCGCCCACCTCGCGGCGGGCCTGCAGGAAGACGGCGAACGCGCGGTAGAGCGGGTCGGAGAGCATGACGTGCCAGTGGGCGACCAGGCGGGCGTCGGCGGCGTCCAGCGACAGCGCCTGCAGGGCGGAGAGGCTGTCGTCGAAGGCATCGAAGCGGGCGCGCATGTTCGCCAGCAGCACCTCGACCCGCGCCTCGGACTTCTGACCAAAGGCGTAGGTCTCGAAGGCCAGGGACCGGGTCAGGGCGCCGTGCTCGGCCATGGCGCGCCAGTAGGCCCGGCACTCGTCGGGTGCCAGGGTGCAGCGCAGCAGGCGGGTGTGGATCTCGGTCTCTTCGCGGCTCACCAGGACGACCCCTCGACGACCGCGTGCGGGGCCGGCCAGGCGGGCTCGTCCCAGGTGCGGAGCAGGCGGGCGAGCTTCTGCGTGCGCAGGAGCGGATCGGCGGGGGCGGCACCCTGCAGGCGCAGACCGGCGGGGGTCGGGGTGCCCGTGGCCGGGGGCAGGCTGTCGAGCCAGCCGGTGAAGGTCGCCTCATCGAAGGCGGAGTCGTCGGGGTCGTCGGTCAGGGAGAACAGGAGGTCAGGAAGGGCGTCGTGGGGCGCCTTGCCCTCTGCGCGCAGGTCGCGCAGGCGCTCGTCCAGGCGCTGGTCCGTGCGAGGATCGATGCGGAAGATCGACGAGAAGCGATCCGAGCGGCGGTCTTCGCCCGCGGCGGCGACATCCGCCCGCCGACCTGCCTCACGAAGGGCGATCAAGGCCGACCAGGCCCAGGTGCGCGGGGCGAGGGTCTTGACGAAGTATCCACCGGCCTCGGGGTCGGACAGGTTGGCCTTCCACCACCCGCGGCGCGCGGGCTCGCAGTCGTGCTCGCCAGCCCAGGCGAGGTTGAGCTGTACGGTGAGCAGGGCATCGAGGGTCGAGGTCGCGATCGGCGGCACGCGGGCTCCACGGACGAGGCGCGGGAGGCGTGGTGCGATGGGTGCGCGGCCCCCCGGCGCGGGCAAGGGGGGAGTCTAGCGGGTGGGGTCAGCGGGCGGTGGCTTTGAGGGCGCCGGTGGACGGCGGTCTGTAGTCAGGCGTGTCGGTGACATCGAGGATCTTGAGGTCCCAGCCCACGAATCCCTGGACGATCGGGAGCGTCTCGCGGCGGCACAGCCAGAACGCGATGGCCCCGAACAGCAGGACGAGCGCCGCTGCCAGGATGCCCGCGACCGTGCCGGCGTAGGGGTCTCCGCGAAATGCCTCGACCGAGAGGGGATAGGCCAGAATGGCGATGCCGACGGACAGGAGCGTGGCGCGATCCGCGCGCAGGGGTCGACCGAATGTCTTCACCTGCAGAGCCCTGTTCACCGCGACGGCTCCACCCTGGAAGAAGCGTAGGAGCGGCGGCCTCTGGTAGTGGATCTTGATTGGCCCATGCTGTCTCGGCACCTTCACGACGACCAGCCATGCCGCGAGCGCGGGGAGACCGGTGTCGGAGTCGATCACCAGTCTGTTTCCGTCCCAGGCGAACGTAGTAGGCGGCTGGTCGGATCCGTGAAACAAGAAGGCCACCAGCTCGGCGCGTTGTGACGCCGGGATTCGGTCGTCCACCTCGACTTCCAGGTGGAAGGACGTCTCGAGCTTCACGTCCTCGATGTTCTGGATCCAGATCCGGAACTCCTCGCACTGGCGCGTGGGCTCCGCGTCCCCGTCCTCCACGCCGCGGCTCCCACCGATTCGAACGTGCGGTTCGGTGAACGAGGCAAGCACTCCCAACACGGTCAGTGCCGCGGCGGCGTAGGCAAGCTGGGCGGGCGTCGACGCGTCCAGGAATGCGTCCAGGAAGAGCTGCTCTGGCGTCATCGATCATCGTCCTCGGGTCTGGCTTCTCGCGGCGCGAGCAGGCTGGCGACCGCGCCCCGGAGGCTCGTGGTCCGAATATGTTCGAAAGATTGATTGATTCGGATCTTTCGGAGATTTTCGGGGTAGCGCGGCACCGCACCCTTCAGTCCCCACGACTCCTCCTCCCGGAACTGCGTGTCGTACGTCGTTCGCGTGTCCGGGTTGCAGCGGCGCACTGTCCCGAAGGTGCGGTGTCCAAAGGGACCGGATGGGTACGCGGAGAGTGTCACCTCCACGTACGGCGAACTCTCCTTGAGTGACTCGGTGTGTCGCAGGCGCGCGATGAAGCGTAGCGGGTAGCCGAGCCGCCGGAGGTACTCGACGTCGTCCGCGTGGGCTAGTTCACCGGGTGGCCAGATGTGTGGTTTGAAACCCAGCATGTAGAGGTCGAGGTTCAACAGGTCCTCGATGTGCCGCGGCGTCTCCGCCCGCTCCATCGATCCGATCCGAGGGATGTCGCGGCAACCCAGCAGCTCCAGAGCCCGCTCGTTGGCGGCGATCACGCGGTTCTGTCGGTCCAGCTCGAACACGCCCACAGCGATGTTGCGGAGCATCGCGGCCAGGTGGACCTGGGTGCGCGCGCGTGCGGCTCCGGCTGCGCCGCCGGCCAGGGTTCCCAACGACAGGAGCAGGGTAGGCAGGGCGACGAGCCAGCCCGAGGGGATCGAGAAGGCGAGATCGCGTGGTACCAGCAGACACAGCCGGACCCGACCTTCCTCGGACTGGTTGATCTTGATGAGATGGGCGGTGGCGTTTGCGTCGCGAGGGCTGCCGACGATCTCCCGGATGCTCCTCGGGATGAGGCGCTCGACGAGGGTGGGAAGTCGGTAGTCCAGCGTCTGGATACTGCGGCTGGCGGCCGCCACCTTGTCTGCGTCGACGGCCTGCACGAGGCTCGACGGCAGATCGGTGGAGCCGAGCGTTCCCTGCGAGCTGAAGCGGAGGTATCGACCGCCCTCACGCACGTTGAAGTCGAAGGTCCAGAACTCGTGGGACGCGCTCTCGTAGCGGCGGACTTCGCCGGGTAGCACCAGCGAGTCGTCTCCGCCAGGACGGAGATCCTGCAGGGAGGACGCAGGGTCCCCCACCGTGCACTGGGTGACCTCGTCTCCACGGTCACCGGATCGTTGCAGGCCGAAGAGCTCGCGCTCGTCGACGTTGAGGTCGGCGCAGTACACGCCCACGAATGGGGCGCTGAAAGGCCGTTCGGCGGTCGAGTCTGCCGAGGGGGAACGTCTGTCCCGGCCCCACGCAGGGACGCAGAATGTACGTACGAGGCCGAACCCACCGTAGTCGAGATAGGTCTTGGACTCGTGCATCTCCATGAGGGAACGGGAGGTCTCGAACGCCTCCACGTAGCTGGTCGCGGCCCACTTCCGCAGCGGGTTCTCGAGCTCGTCGTCTACGGTTGCGGAGGTCACGCCGCGATCGCTGCGCAGCCCCTCCGCGATGATCCCCTGCTCCGAAATGAAGTAGGTCTGGACGACATCGAGGCCCTCCCAGTCTGGGCACATCAACTCCCGGGAGACGCCCGGTTTGCCGTCCTCTCGTTCGGGTCGCTCGGTGGGCTCGATTCGCTCGGCGACCACGGCCAGCGCGCTGTCGGCGGAGCTGCGCTGACAGGCTCGAATGGTGTCCACGAAGTTGATACCGCGGAGGGCTGCCTCCGTGAGATCTGGATTGCGGAGAATCGTCCGTTGGGCCGACTCCGTGGTCCGGCTGAACCTGTTGTCGTCCTCGCCGGGGTCCAACGTCGTCTGGCCCGCCGCGAACAGGAAGGGCGGGATGAACAGACCATCCAGGTGCTCGGCTCCCTCGACCCCGAGCGGTGGCCCCCAGGACCACGCCGTCTGGTTGTCGACTTCCAGGCCTGCGTGGCCGTGGTCAAGCGGGCGCAGGTCGCGGATGGCGGCACAACCCCGGTCGCCCTTGCAGTCGGGCCAATCTGGGAGGACAGGTCGGGCTGGGCGTAGATCCAGGCGGCGAAGCGCGCGCTGCAGGACCTGGGAGCGGTCCGCGTGGTCCTGCTTGGGGCAGGTCGGGTTGTTGGCGTCTGCCAGCACGGTGGCGATGATGCCCAGGCGGGTCTCGTCACGCTTCGGGACCTGCTGTGTGCCGAGCAGCACGATCCCCTCGTTCCGCAGCCTGCGCTCGCGCTCCACCACTTCCGCGATCCCTTGCATGGTGGCCGCCACGGCCACCGCGAAGAGGATGACGCTGATGGTGAACCAGAAGGCGCCTTCATTGGTCCAGCGACGCAGTCTGCGCCACAGAAATGTGGCTCTACCCTCGCCGGCGAGGACCTTGAGCCTGGATGCGGTTGCCGTGATGAAGTCGAACACCGCTAGCGCCACACGTACATGGATGTGACGGCCTCGCGGAGGCCTGCGAGGTCGTCCTGGACGCTGGTCAACTCCGTGCAGGCATCTTCGGCGGCACCCGGGCACCGACCCGCCAGCGTGGCGGCGTGCGCTTCGAGATTCTTCAGGTGTCTGAGGGCAGCCGGCGGTTCCAGCTCACCGCCGAGGAGCCTGGAGCAGTCTTCGGGAGTCTCGATCGGCTCCGGCGCACCATCGCCGAGGTCTCCGGCGACCTGGCGCAATCTCTCGTATTGGCCACAGACCGCCCGCTTGCGAACCTGGCGGGCGGGCGGAGTCTGGCTCGCAAGCTCCGTCCGGAGTGCTGCGACTTCGGTGACGAAGGAGGTGGGGTCGCTTGTCGATGTCATGAATGAATTGGCGATGGCTGCCGTCAGTATGGAAATCGCGACGACAAATGTGGCGATTCCACCGAGTCCTGCCAGAGCGACGCCCAGCCGTAGCGCGACCACGCTCTGGAGCACAGCCAGGGGGGCTCTCTCGCTCGCCCCATCCTGGCTCGACGTGTCGAGTCGCGCGGCGACCATGGCGCTGATGCGCTCCACCACGAGTCTCAGGCTAGTCCCAGCTTGAGTCTCCGCCGCTGGATGTTCATCCATGGACCCGGACAGTGCCTTGACGTGGTCCCTGAATTCCTCTGATTCGAGGAACTCGTTCCGCGCCGCACGAACGGCACCGGCCCTGCCCATGGTCGGGTTGTCCAATCGGGGAAGCAACGCTTTCACGAGCGAGACCAGATGGGCCAGATACATCAGGTACGCACACAGAAGTGCGGCCAACAGCACCAGAGCGGCGGTCAGGACCATCATCGCGCTCCAAGGCGCCACTCGCGCCGACGCGACCCGCACGTTCGCCGGGTCTCCGGCTCTGGGTACCCAACGGTCGGCTGTCCGCTACGACTCGGCGTTCCCGATCTGTGAACGCCCGCGGGCTCTGGGCACGCGCCGCATCCGGCGCCTTCGCCTACTCACCCGCCCCCACACCCCCCC
>MDTC01112767.1_pt1 | contig 31626 bp, 25 predicted proteins | sample 811181 | NCBI WGS metagenome assembly MDTC01 (sample SAMN05326644, study PRJNA326480) | marine metagenome | isolation source: seawater | place: Pacific Ocean: North | collected 2011
AAAGTATCAATTATATTTTTAGATGTTTATAGTACAAAAGCTTTTTACTACACATTTTATTTTGCAATACTTTCAAAATTGTTTTCTTTAAAATTTATACCTGTAGTTCATGGAGGTAATATTGAAAGTAGAATAAAAAAAAGTAGATGGATGACTAATTTTGTTTTTGAAAATGCTAATACTAATATAATTCCATCAATCTATGTAGAATCCATTTTTAAAAAATATAATTTCCAAACTACCTATATCCCGAATTGTATTGATTTTTCTAATTACACATTTAAACTAAGGAAAAAAATTAGACCTAGGATAATGTGGTTAAGGTCTTTTCATAAAATATATAATCCAAAAATGGCAATAGAAGTTTTAAAAATTCTAAATAGTAGCTACAATGATGTGAAGTTAACCATGGTTGGTCCTGAAAAAGATGGTTCATTAAAAGAATGCCTAGAACTATCTAAGAAATACAAATTAAATCAAAAAATAGAATTTGTTGGATATTTGAGAAAAATTGAATGGCTTGAAATAGCAAAGGATCATGATATTTTTATTAACACCTCTACAATTGATAATATGCCTGTAAGTATTTTGGAAATGATGGCTTTAGGATTGCCAATTATATCGACAAATGTAGGAGGTATACCTTTCTTTTTGGAAAATAGAAAGAACTCATATCTCGTTGCAAGCAATGATTCAAAAAATATGGCTTATCAAGTAGAATATCTTGTAGAGAGGCCTAAAGTTGCTTGTAAAATTTCACTTGATGCATTAAATAGTCTAAAACCTTTTTCAGCTGATTTAGTGGTACCTGAATGGGTTAAGATTATTAAAAAAGCTTAGATTAAATGCAATATTGATAAAAAAATCTTATTATTAATTTTTATAAACAATTTTTAAAAAATACATAAATGTTGTTAAGCATAATAGTACCAGTTCGAAATGAAATTTCATATATTACTGATTCGTTTAGTTCTATTATCAAGGCTGCATCAAGGCTTGAGAGCGAAATATTTTTTGTTGACGGTAAATCTAGTGATGGGACATTTGAATGGCTGCAAAATAGTATTAAAACGCTTGATAATTGCAAACTTATAACAAATAATGAGAAATATGTAAGTTATGGTTTTAATCAAGTTTTTAATCAGACTAAGGGCCAATATATTTCAAGAGTTGATGGACATACAGTTTACCCTGAAACTTATTTTCTTAATGCCATAAATATTATAAAGGAAAAATCTATTGATGTAGTTGGAGGCCCAGCAAACCATATAGGAATTGGTTGGAGGGGGAAAATTATTGCGACCTGCATGATGCATCCATTTGGGACAGGCAATTCTAAATTCCGAATTTCAAAAAAGGAACAGTTTGTTAGCACTGTTCCTTTTCCAATTTATAAACGCAAAGTCTTTAAAAAAATCGGACTTTATGATAATGAATTAATTAAAAACCAAGATGACGAATTAAATTATAGATGTATCGCAAACGGATTTAAAATATTAATGAGTCCTATGCTAACCACTAATTATTTAGTAAGAGAGAACGTTATTGATTTGTCGAGGCAATATTATCTTTATGGATTATATAAGCCAGTTGTCTTTAAAAAAGTTAAGGATAGTTCTAAAATGTATCATTATGCTCCTGCTTTTCATCTAGCATTATCATTATTATCGCTGTCTTTATTCCCCTTGATAAAATATACTATCTATTACATTTTTTGTTATGCATTGGTTTCTTTAACCTTTTCTTTTAGAAATGGTAAAGGCATAATAGCAATTACATATAGCATGCTTATTTTTGCAACCATTCATTACAGTTATGGTTTAGGTTTTTTTGTAGGATATTTAAAAAGCATGTTAAATATCACCAAAAAAAAATAGACTTAATGATTTTGGAGGTTGATTGAAATTATATATTTTGTTTTTTATATTTTATTTTAACATATCTATTAGCCAGCCTATTCCAAATGAATTTATGGAGTATTACAAGAAAAAATTTTTAATGAATTCAGGTGAGAATTGGAATCAAAATACTATATTTGGTAATAATCGTAGAATAAATCCTAATAATTTAATTGATTCTCTTTTTATTGATAGTCGTTTTGGGTTACAGTATAATAATAAAGGAAAGGGATTATATGGTTTTGGACATTTTTCGTATAAAAATAATTTCCATGGATATTTGTACTCCAGAATCGTCAATAGCGCTGAATTCTTTGAAAGATATTCTGGCATTGAAAGGGAAATAAGCAGATTTGGATTTACTTCAGGTGAGACAGATCAATCTGGGATATGCTATGAAAGTGATTGGTTAATTTTCCAATTTGGAAGAGGCAGGGAGAGCTGGGGCGCAGGAAATGACATTCAATTAGGATTAAATGAAGATTCATTCGCATATGATTATGGTTTGTTAGATTTAGATTTTGGTAACCTTAGAGTAAGGTACTTTAATGGATATCTTGAAACAGACTCATTATCTGTCAGTAGATATATTACAGGGAGAGGGATAGAATGGAACAACGAAGTAAATTTCCTTTTTGGATTGTCAGAAGTGGTAATTTACTCAGGTGTAAACAGAACAATTGATTTTTCTTATCTTAATCCAATTTCAACTCATTTAGAAATTGAGTTGAATGATAAGCAGAATGATTTAGGGTCAGATAATGGAAATGGTGTTTGGCAGTTAAGTATGGATTATCTGCTTACGGGTAATTTCAGAATATCATTTAATTACCTCTTTGATGAGTTTGTCTTTGATCAGGTACAAAAGGATGCCAATAAAAATAGCGAAGGAGGATATTCTATTAAATTTCTTCATTCCGATAATTATTTAAGTGAAAATAACACATCCAATATTTTTGTTTCATACATAAATATTGGAACAAATACATTTAGACATGAAGATGGTAACAACAATTTTGTAATAAGAGGTAAACCTCTTGGATGGAGATTTGGTAGCGATGGAAGGGAATACAGATTTGGACTTAATAACTTTAACAAAAAGTTAAATATGTTTACTAATATATGCTTTGGTCGCAGGGATACAGGATTAAATAGTATAATGGAGAATCCCTATCATGGATATACAAATTATAACTTACAATCCTTTCCAAGTGGGGATTTTAAAAAAATATATTTTTTTAAAATAGAATTTCAATGGTGGTATAAGCCATATATTTCCTTAATGATATCTTATCAAAATGATAAAATTTTAAAGCATTTTCATCATAACGAATTTAAAGCAGGTTTGGACGCTTATTTTCCGTTCAAAACAAAAATATGAACATACCATTTCATAAGCCAATCATTCCTAAAAGCCTAGAAAATATAAACACTAATTCTATTAAAAATGGATGGCTTACAACTGGATCACAAGTTTCTAGGTTCGAACAAAAACTCTCTAGTTATTTGCTTTATAAACATGTCATAGCACTTAACTCATGTACAGCTGGTCTCCATCTAGCTCTTGCAGCTAAAAATTTTAAAAAAGGCGAAAAATTCCTTGCGCCGGTTTTGACTTTTGTTTCTACAATTGAATGTGGTGAGTACTTAGGGATGTCTCCAGTTTTGGTTGATTGTAACGTAAACGGATTTCTTATTGATCTAAATTTTATTGAAGATAAATTAAAAAGAGATTCAAAAATAAAAGCTATAATTCCTATGCATTATGGGGGTGAGCGAAATGACATGAGTAATATTTTCTCAATTGCTGATAAATACGGTTTATTCGTGCTCGAGGACGCAGCTCATGCTTTAGAAAATAGTATTTTTAATAAAAAATTTAATTATCAAGATCATGCTATAGCCTTTTCTTTTTATGCTAATAAAAATATTACTTCTGCTGGGGAGGGAGGAGCCCTTGCCACGAATAATAAACGTTTAGCTAAAAGTATTAAAAAACTATCTCTTCATGGTATAACAAAAGATGGATGGAATAGGTTTAAAAAATTCGGAAAGTGGGAATATGATATCACTGAGTTAGGATATAAATATAATATGACAGATGTTTCAGCTTCTTTTGCTTTATGGCAATGGCAACATTTGAAAAGTTGGCGACTTATTAGAAAAGAAATTGTTGTAAAATATACCAAAGAATTAAAAGATGTCGAAGGACTTACGCTCCCAAAAATAGAAGAACAACATGCGCTTCATTTATATGTTATTAGGCTTAATTTAGAATTATGGCAAATTTCAAGAAATGAATTCATTGAAAAAATGAATGAAAAAGGAATTGGTTTAGCTGTACATTATAAACCAATACATCTTCTCTCTTATTATAAAAAAATGTATAACCTTAAAAGCAAAGCATATCCAAGGGCAAACGCCTTATTTGACTCAATCGTATCACTTCCTTTATATCCTTTATTAAGTAATAAGGAAGTTGATTATATCATAAGCTCTGTAAAAGAGTTATTTGCCAAATTTTCAAAATGATTTTAATCTGACCTACGCTTGCGAAATATAAAGCTATAGATTTGAAACAACCCTTGCCTATCAGCTATTATTTAAAATAAAATACAACTTAATTTTTCTGAGGTATTGCTTGTATTTTAATTTTATTCTAAAAGAATTTTCAATTGATAAAACAATGCTAAATACCATTTTAAAACATGTTTGTACAGTTTAACATGTGATGTTAGTCACCATTACATTTTTATATATTGTTTTTAAGAATGTTTGACTCAATATTTTAATATGGAAATCACCTCTAGATTAACTGCTATATTTTTAGCAATCATTTTATTGCCATTGCTAATTATTATTGCCTTAGTTAGTTTAATAATTCAAGGATTCCCAGTAATATTTATTCAACCTCGAGTTGGGAAGAATTTTAAAAAATTTAATATCTACAAATTTAGGACAATCAAAAATAATGGCGGGGATTCAATTATTTCACACAGTGGCGATGTTTTACAAGTTTCTAAATGGGGTAAGTTCCTTCGAAAAACAAAATTAGATGAGTTACCTCAGCTACTTAATGTAATTAAGGGTGATATGCGCTTTATAGGGCCAAGGCCCGAAATTCCAGAATATGTTGATCGGAACACCTTTTCTTTTCTAAAACAAATTAAACCAGGACTTTCAGGCTATTCCTCGATTATATTTAGGAATGAGTCGGATATCCTATCTATGATTGACTCAAATGATCCATATAAAGAAATTCTAAATATTAAACTTGCCCTAGATAACTATTATGTTACCAAAAAAAGTTTTTTTCAGGATCTTAAATTAGTTGTCATTACGATTTTCTCACTTTTTACGCCAAAAAAAATGGGTCACTATTTATTTATAAAACTTTTAAAAATCGAACACACTGAAAAGACAAAACTAAATAAAATTGTTGATAATATCCGATTGAAGATAACCCGATTTAAAGAAGTTGATAAAAATGATGGAAGAAATCGAAGAGTAATGATTTTATCGGATGTGGTTACCATTATTTCTAGTCTTTTATTATCTTCAATTGTCGGAAATAATTTTAGTACTCCTCTATTGCTCATCGGGCCTGATTTACATTTTATGTTAGGCGTTGTGATCGCGGTAAAGCTTTCTACTTTTTATTTGTTTAACTTACACAAAGGTATGTGGAGATACACAAGTATAACTGATGTTTCCCAAATCCTGTTTGCTAACTTTTTTGCAACCTTTTTTCTGCTTTGCATTTACCTTATCACAAACAGGTTTCAGAGTTTAAGCTACGAAATATTATTTATTGATTTTATTCTTTCAGTTTTTTTCACCTGCTCATCAAGATTGTGTGTGAGGTTAATTTATTCACACTTATTAAATCCCACACCTTACAATATTAATTTTAGGAAAAAGGTTGTATTAATTGGAGCTGGGAAAACAGGTGAGTTTATTTGTAGAGAGCTTTTAAACAACTCAAAGCATCTAATGGATCCGATTGGATTTTTAGACGATAATGCTAATCTGAAGGGAAAATTTATTCATAGTAAGAAAGTACTTGGATCGATTTCTGATTTAAAAAATTTTATAAGAAGTTACGATGAGGCTCTTATATGTTGCCCAAATGTCCAAAGAAAAAAACTTTTTAATATCATTGAAATTTGTAAAAATTCTGGTAAACCATTTAGAATGCTTCCTTCCCCTAATGATATATTATCAGGAAGTTTAAGTCTAGATGTATTCAAAGAGGTCTCTATTTTAGACCTTATTAGTAAAAATGAGGTTGCCCTGGATGAAGAGATTATTAATGATTATATAAATGGCAAAAGAATAATGGTTACTGGAGCAGGTGGTACCATTGGATCAGAGCTTGTCAGGCAGTGTATTAAGTATAAACCTGCATTGTTAGTTATAATTGATAAACATGAAAATAGCATTATGAAAATTGAAAGGGAGGTTTTAAGTAAAGAAACTAATGTACTTTTCAAAGCAATTCTCGCAAATATCAGAGATTTTGACATATTAGCTAAAATCTATAATAATTATGAGCCACAAATCGTCTTTCATGCAGCTTCTTATAAACATGTTTCTATGCAGGAATCATTTCCCTGGGAAGCAGTAGAGACTAATATTAATGGTACGTCAAACCTTGTAAAATTATCTTCTCAACATAATATTGAAAAATTTATTCTTATAAGCACGGACAAAGCAGAAAGGCCTATCAGTATCATGAGCGCAACAAAGCGTTTAGCTGAAGTTATATGTCAGGGAGCAAATCTAAGCCCTGAAACTAAATTTATGGCAGTGAGATTTGGAAATTTGATTGATAGTAAAAGTAGTTTTATATCTGTCCTAAAGGAGCAAATTAATTCAGGTGGTCCAGTAACAATTACAGACCCAGATATGGAGAGATATTTTATGTCATCCTCTGAGGCGGCCAAGTTAATATTACAATCAGGAGCTTATGGTGATGGAGGAGAAATTTTTAGTCTAGATATGGGAACTCCTATTAAAATTCTAGATATTGCAAATGAATTAATAAAATTATCAGATATGCAACCTGGAATTGATATTCCAATAAGCTTTATAGGTGCTAGAGCAGGCGAAAGCGTTCCTAGAAATAAAAAATTAGAAAAAAATCCGCCGACCAAAACAAACCATAAAAAAATTAATTTAGTTCATCAAGATATATCAGATGTTAAGATTAAAGAAATAGCAAATCGTATAATAGAGGGAGAATTAATCGCTCATGAGTATGATAGAAATATTCTAAGGTCAATTTTGACTTCATTAATTCCAGAATATGAGCCATTAAAGAAGGATGAAGTTGAGCCTATTATACTTAAAGCTTCACCAAAAGCCCATGCCTAGAGTTAGTTAATTTTAATTACAATTTTATTATATTTTTAGTGGTTATATGTAATATATCTCAATGAAACCTTTGCTTTCAACAAATCCTTCAACTGGTTCTTTAATTAAATCTTATGATCAATTTAATGAAAAAAAAATAAATCGTATTATTGATGGCGCCTACAAAGTACAAAAAAATTGGGAGAGTAGTGATTTGCAGTTTAGACTTACTTGCCTTGAGCGACTATCTGAAATCTTGGCTGATTCAAAGAAAGAATATGCATTTTTAATGGCAGAAGAAATGGGAAAGCCTCTTAGACAAGGAATTGGTGAAATTGAAAAGTGTATTTGGCTTTGTAGTTATTTTATCAGTAACTCTAAAAATTATCTCAACGACAAAATTGTTAAAACGAGAGGCCAAAAAAGTTTCATTGCTTTCAAGCCTCTTGGCTTGATTCTTGGGATTATGCCATGGAATTTCCCCTTCTGGCAGGTATTTAGATTTTCTGTGCCTAGTATAATTGCTGGTAATGGAGTTATTTTAAAACATGCTCCCAATGTCCAAGGGTGTGCTTTTAGCATAGAATCTAGTTTTTTAGAGGCAGGTTTTTCAAAGAATTTATTCCGAAATATTGTAATTTCCAGCAAGCGTGTCTCAGATGTAATTCAAAATCCAAAAATCGCTGCAATTACTCTTACTGGGAGTACCACTGCAGGTAGATCAGTTGCTGAAATTTCAGGAAGAGTGTTAAAAAAAACTGTCTTGGAGCTAGGCGGTAGTGACCCATATGTAATATTGGAGGATGCTGAAATTGAAAAATCTATTAATGCATGTGTAGATGGAAGACTTTTAAATGCTGGACAAAGTTGTATATCTGCGAAAAGAATAATTGTCGTAGATAAATTATATGATCAATTTCTAATTTCTTTAGAAGAAAAATTAATAAGAAAAATTATGGGAGATCCAAAAGATGATGTTGATCTAGGCCCCATGGTCTCTATTGAAGCGAGAGAGGTTGTGCATAGTCAGGTTTTAAAATCAATCAAAAATGGAGCAAATCTGATTTTAGGAGGTGAAATTCCTAAGATGCCAGGAGCCTACTACCCTATTACTTTACTTTCAAATGTTAAACCAGGTATGGCAGCGTTTGATGAAGAGATATTTGGTCCTGTTTTTTCAGTAATTAAAGCAAAAAACGAAAATAATGCTATTGATTTGGCAAACAACTCTCCATTTGGATTGGGAGCTGCAGTTTTCACGGAAAATATTCATAAAGGTGAAGACATTGCTAAAAATAGATTGAATGTTGGCATTTGTTTTGTAAATGATTTTGTTAAATCAGACCCGCGTCTTCCTTTTGGAGGTGTAAAACAATCTGGGTATGGTAGGGAATTATCTATTCATGGTCTTTTGGAATTTGTAAATATCAAAACTATCGTAACTAATGAATGTTAAATGTTTTCAATTGATTAGGTCTAAGAGTTTAATTTTGTTAGCTACACTTTTTTTCAATTTAGGCTATGGGAATAATAATAAATTATTTTGGGATGGAAGTGATTGGAATCGTGTAAAAAAAAGATCTGAATACAATATTAATACCGAGTTTATAATCAAAAAAGCTTACTTAGAGGGAGCGTTGGATGGTAGACTTTTTTCATACTTGAAAACATGGAGCCAGGATCAAAGCATTGCTGATGATATTTTTTCAGAAACAGTTGACTACTTAACTTTAAGAGAATTGATAAAAAATATTGATCATTTCTACAATGATCCTTTAAACAACTACATTCCAATTCCATCCGCAATTATTATAGCAAATATGTATGCCAAAAGAATGAATAGTGAAAATGTAGATGCTTATATCCGTTCTACTAGAGAATGGATCAATTCATTAAATCTGGATTTAGATTCTTTAAATTATTCTGAGATTTTGAAACAAAAATCGATTAAATATAATAAAAATTAATCTAGTCAATTCGAATAAAACCGGCTTTTTTGTGCCAAGCAAATACTCTATTGTCTCCAAAAAACTTAACTTTGGAAATATTGAACTCGTAATTAGAAGGTTTTTCATTGTCTAAATCAAATTTAGTTGTTTTTATTGTTGAAAATCCAGTTTGCAAAGCTGGCTCATAACTATGTAACAAGACCAATCTTTTTTCACTCATAAGAATACCTTTTGAGGAATACTCAGAAAGGAAACCTTCCAAATAATTGATAGGTCGATTAAGATGATTTGTTATCTCAACATTTACTATGACTTTTGCATTATCGACCACACGAGGTCTCAATTCAATTGAAAAAGGGTCTGCCTTTTGGGCCAAAGTGGAAAAAGAAAGCAGTATAAAGATCAAATAAAATTTCATATCTAAAATAAGATAAAATTTACTTAATTCTTAAGGAAAAGCTATGATTATAGTATTTATAAAAATTGTATAATAAGAGTATGAATAAGGTCAAAATATCTTTATATGCTTATCTTTATTTATTTTTTTATGAGATTTGTTTGCCGCAGGTTAGGGTTGGAGATTGGAACTCTCTTACTTCATGTTTGCAGGTTAGAGACATTGAATTCATTGATAATTATTTATTTGCTGCCACTGAAGGAGGAATCCTAAATATGGTTGAGCAAGAAAATAATTTAATAACCAACATAGATGGATTAAATGGTGTAGACATATTATCAGTGGAAAAAGATATGTACGATAATTTATGGATTGGTGGTAACTCTCCATATGGATTTCTTCAATCATATGATCCCTTTGGCAAAAAATCACTTTTTTCATTCGACTTCGGTTTAACATCTATTCGCGATATTCAAGTTGCAGATAGTGTTACATGGGTGCTTTTTGAAGTCGGTCAAGATAATGGACTCATGAAATTTATTCATAATGAAAAATGGGAATATAGAGACTCTTACAAAAATTTCCCTGATGAGATAACCAAAATAAATTGTTTATTGGCATTAGACTCTTTAATTGTAATTGGGACAAACAATGGTCTTTATTTATCGAATGTATATGACAATCTAAAAAACCCTTCCTCTTGGACAAAAATCGTTCAAAATTTTAACGAGGAGATATCTTCGATTTCTTCTATTGAAGATTTTTTGGTTTTTACGACCTTTACAGGTTTGTATAAATATTCATTTATATCTGAAGAAATTATAGATTTAAGCATTCAAGTTAATTTAGACAACATTCAAAACATTTTCATATTTGATGACGAGTATTGGTTTAGTGGAGATAATATAATTTATCTTTATAAAGATAATGAGTTAACTAACTTTGAAAGTAGGAATAAAATTCTAACTATAACAAAGTTTGATAATCAATATATTTTTGGAACTGAAAGTGGTATAGTATACCTTCAAAGCAATATTGATACTGGATTTTTTGAAAAAAGTATTTTTGTACCAAATTCACCTATAACAAATAATTTTTCTGCAATTGAGGTCTTAGAGGATGGAAGATTGGTTGGCGGAAGTAGTCAAGGTCTTTCTATTTTTAGCGATAAGGGATGGAGAAACATTTTAAAAATTACAGATTTTGATACTGAAATTATTAATGAAAGTTATAATTATAATCAATTTATTGCTGATACAGTTGCATACGATTTTGGAGAGTTTATATCAGATATTGAACAAGGTCCTGATGGACTAATTTATTGCTCCATAAGAGGATCAAGAATATATAATAATAATCCTCCAAGATGGAGTGGAGGAATTATTATTGTCGATGTAGATAATCCAGAAAATATCTCATTAATAGATACTACATATCTAAGTTATTATACAACTAATGCAAATAGTATTCCATATCAAGTTGTTTTAGATGTTGAATTTGATAACGATGGTAACATGTGGGTAGCTAATCCATATTGCAACAATGGTAATAGTCCAATCCATGTTAGGTCACCGGAAGGTATTTGGAAACATTATGGCTCAAATGAAACAGAAACTAGTCTTAGTCATACACCTATTTCAATAGGTTTTGATAGTTTTGGTAGAATATGGGTTTCATCTTTTCAAGCTTCTGGAATTAATGTGGGGTTGCCAAATGGAGGAATCTCTATGCTAGATTTTATTGGTGAACCTTTTAACCCTAATAGTTTTTTATGGAACCAGATATTTACAAATGGAACAGTATGGTCAATTAGTTTTGGTAATAGTAATAGATTATATTACCTAACTCCATCTGGATTAAATTATTATGATTTAAAAAATGGATTAAATCCTGTGGCTGGAGAAAATTTATATCCTTATTTTCCAAATATTTCGTTCGGATCTGGATCTAAAATAAATACCGATTTCCAAGGAAATATTTGGGTTGGGTCCAGTAGTATGGGTGTTTACGTTTTGCAAGAAAACACTTCATATTGGCCCGATATAAACGGTTTAAATGAATCGAACAGTTATTTACTTTCAAACGAGATTAGAGATATTGAATTTGATCATAAAAGAAATTTAGTTTACATCTCTACAAGTAAAGGTGTAAGTGTTTTCAAAATTCCTTTTGGTGTACCAAAAAGGAATTACGATAATGTTAAAATATTTCCAAGTCCTTACTATCTGCCCTCAAATTATCCATTGGTAATAGATGGTTTACTCTATGAGTCTCGTCTAAAAGTAATAACTCTTGATGGAAAGGTAATAAGGAAAGTAGATTCTAATGGTATACAAAATGATGGTCAACAAATACATTGGGATGGTAAAGATGATAAAGGTAACACTGTTGACACTGGTGTGTATCTATTAATGATTTTTAATGAAAATGGCGAAGGCAGAATAGATAAGATTACAGTTATTAACGAATCATAATTTTTAAAGTTCCTTAAAAAACTCTAAAATAAAATTGCTGTTTTTTCTATTATAATATCTATGGTTTAGATGTTTTATAGAACCAAAATGAAAAAACTAAAGCAACCATAATAGTTAAAAAACTTAGTATACCTTCGTCAAGCGATAAACTAAAACTACTAACGCCAAAACCAGCAATAATTGCAAGCACTATCCCCATAAGCGATTCTCCAGCAATTAACCCTGAAGAAACAAGTATTCCATTTTGCATTGAATCATCAGAATTCATAACAGTTTTATTTTGCTTCTGAATCAAGTATGCCATAAAACCTCCAAGTAAAATCGGTGTAGAAAGCCCAAAAGGTAAATACATTCCGACTGCAATAGGCATAAGATGCAATCTAAAAGAGATGCCTTTCCTTTCCATAATTGAATCAGTAATTAAAATAATAATGCCAAGCACTGCTCCTATACAAACCATATCCCATGGTAATTCTTCATCTCCAAAAAATCCCCTAGCTAAGCTTGCGAAAAGACCAGCCTGAGGTGCAGATAATTCTCTTCCTCCTATTCCTCCGGGTGTATTTTCGTGCAATATTTGCATTATTGGTGCCATTACAAGGGAGGCAACTCCAACGCCAATAATTTGCATTATTTGCTGCCTAAATGGACTAGCTCCAACAATTTGTCCAGTTTTTAAATCATTGCATACATCTCCTGAGGTACAGGCTGCACAACAAACAATAGCCGCGACACCAAGAGTTGCAATCATTCCTTCTTTGCCAGAAAAACCAAATACGTACAAGAGACCACCAGCAAATAAGACTGCTGTTATGGTCATTCCAGAAACAGGAGAGTTTGAATTTCCAACGAGTCCTACAATATAGGAAGCAACAGCCGTAAAAAAGAAAGACATAATGACCATGATAAATGTAGTTAGAATGGTAATGCCTGGGCTTTGAGTAATATGATAATAAACCCCCATTACGAGAAAAACTGCTAAAAAAGAAAGAAGGTTGATGGATTTAGGAGAAATATTTCTTTCTTTCTTTATCTTTCGATTTAAGATTGAGGAATTGTTGTCTTTTAGTACTTTAATAGCATCGACTAATCCTTTCCTAACTCTAAATATAGATGAGATTCCCCCAATTACCATAGCACCAACACCAACATATCTTATTTTTGAAGACCATATTTCCCAAGCTCCATCTACAGGATTAGAGGCAAAATCTAACCCATTTCCTAAAATTGGAATACCGACTAGCCAACTAAGTGACCCGCCAATAAAAATTAAAATAGCAACGTTGAGGTTAACAATAAAGCCTACAGCAACTAAAGCAGGAGATATATCACCACCAAAAAATATTATTCTATTTCCCTTTAAAAGAGCAAACTCTAAAACGCCTTTGATCAATCCAACAAAAGAAACTAGTCCTTTGAACAAAGCTCCAATTAAAATACCTTTTAATATGTTTTTTGCATGTCTTGGGTCACCTTCATTTTGACCAGCTTTTAATACTGAGGCGCATGCAATACCCTCAGGATATTTTAAGTTACTTTCGTTGGAGACTATAAAAACTTGTCTCATTGGTATCATAAAAAGAATTCCTAATAATCCTCCTGTGAATGCTATTACAGTAGTAAGAATAAAATCAAATTTTTGCCAAACACCTATTAAAATTAATGCAGGCATCGTAAAAATTATACCAGCTGCAAGCGATTCTCCTGCTGATGCTGCAGTCTGTATTTGATTAGCTTCTAAAATGGAATTTTTTTTGGAATTTTTGAAAAATTTGTTGAAATATCTAAGTGTAAGCATTCCAATTACAGCAGCTGGTATTGACGCTGAAACTGTCATGCCTGCCTTTAACCCAAGGTAAACATTAGCAGAACCCATTACGACTGAAAGGGCTATTCCAATTAGTATAACACGAAGATTTAGTTCGGGAAGGTTATTAGGATCGTTTAACATTTTTATCTTAAAAATCTTTAATGAAAAATAATGCTTATTTTATTTTAATAAAATGCAAAGACCTATTTTTTTTAGTAGGATTAGTTTCGTAAAATGAATAGTTAGGGGTGCTACTTTAATCCAGATAATGTGGCTGAGAACAAACCCTTTAACCTGATCTGGATAATACCAGCGTAGGGAGTCTACAATGAAGAAAATCAACGTTATTTTACTTTTTTTACTATTTGCTAGAGGTTTTTCTCAAATTTCAGGCACTATTCTTGATAACAACACATTGGAGCCACTAGTAAATGTTAATGTTATTTCAAAGGTTGGTGGAACTGTCTCAAAGGCTGATGGAACATTTAATTTAATGGTTTCGGAGGGATCGGAATTAACATTTACGCATATAGGGTATGAAGAGGGAAGACTATTAGCAAAAAATAATATGACCGTTTATTTGAAAAAGGATGTTGTAAATCTAGACGAGATAATAGTTCAATCAGGTCTTGTTTATAAGTCTTATCTAAATTCTACAAACAGTCTCACCGTAATACGGCTAGATGAAATTAGAGAATCTGGAGCAGATCACTTAGAAGATATGATTAAGCGCGTATCAAATCTTAATTGGGCAGGTGGCACTAGTCGACCAAGATATTTCCAGTTAAGAGGAATAGGAGAGAGGAGTCAATATTTTGGGGAAGGACCCCCTAATTTCTCTATTGGTTATGTATTGGATAATATTGATTTAAGTGGTTTGGGCATGGTCGGTCAGCTGGTTGACATTGATCAAATAGAAGTTTTTAAAGGTCCTCAATCTTCAGTATTTGGAAGTAATGCAATAGGAGGTGTTATTTCACTCAGATCCGGAAAACCTGACGAAAAAAATACTTTCAAATACTCATTTACTCTTGGAAATGATCAGAAAAAAGGAATGAGTGGTCTTATTAATTACAAAGTCCTTCATAATTTATTCGCCAGAGTCACTACAAGCTATAATTATTCAAATGGGTTTAGAAATAATCAATTTCTAGATTTGGATGATACAAATAAAAAGGATGAATTATTTGCAAGAGCAAAAATATTTTTTCTACCAACTAAAAATTTCAGTATTTTAGGTACAGTTATTATGTCAAATTTAAGGAATGGGTATGATGCTTGGGCACCTGATAACAACAACACATTTATTACCTATTCTGACAACATAGGTGAGGATAGCCAAAAAACTAATGCTGGATCTGTAAGTCTAAACTTTGATTTTCGTAATAATCTTACATTGAAAGCAATATCTTCGTACTCTACAACTTATCAAGTTCATAATTATGATGGTGATTGGGCTAACGATGAGTATTGGCTTCTTGAACATGGGTTTGATCCAAATATAGAGGGATGGAGTTATTCATTTTATGACTCAAATAAAAGAAGAAGGAATAGCTTCTCACAGGAATTTAGGCTGTCTAATGAAAAGTATATATTAGGACTTTTTTACAACAAGTTAAAAGAAACGGATGATGCGATGGGTTATCTTTTTGGTGGCCTAGCTGATCAGGCAGATAGTAAGTATGAATATCAAAAACTAGCAGCCTATTTTCAGTCATTTTATAATATTACGGACAATACTAAGTTTGACCTTAGTTTTAGACTGGAAGATTACCTTTATAACTATACAGGGAATTCTATAGATAATTATTATCTCACTACCATACCCATTATATCTTTTGATCAAAGTAACAGAGATAGAAAACCTATGTTAGGCCATAAAATGTCAATCTCTTACAAACGGAATCATTTCACTAACTTATTTATTTCGTATGCAAGGGGTTACAAAGCTGGTGGGGCAAACCAACAACCCTTTTTGGATATAATCAATCGTCCTTTTGATCCTGAGTACATAGATAACTTTGAAATTGGGTTAAAAACTATTAGAGATTCATATGCATTATCGATTAATGGTTTTTATGGTCTTAGACGTGATCAACAAGTTTCTGTTTCTAGTCAACAAGATTTAGGAAACCCAAATAGTTTTTATTTTTTTACTAGTAATTCAGGGAAAGGAATTATGAGGGGAATTGAAGCTGAGTTGGCTTACAAAGTTTCAAATTTTCTGTCTACAAATTCTTCCATAGGCCTCTTAGACACGCATGTGGAACAATTTTTTTATCAAACATCTATGGGACCATCCTATGGAGGTAATAGGGAGTCTGCAATGGCACCTCGACTAACTGGGTCACTAGAGTTGAAATATGGTACAGAAAAAACTTATATGTCATTAAATACTTCGTATAAATCTAGTTATTACTTCTCAGATAGCCATGATAATAAATCCGAAGCATATTCTCTGTCGGACTTCGCTGCTGGTCATTATTTTGGCAATATCAATTTAAAATTTTGGGCCAAAAATATATTTAATGAAAAGTATGTAACTAGGGGGTTTTATTTTGGTTTGATACCTCCTGATTATCCAGAAGAACTCTGGTTAAGTTACGGAAACCCAAGACATTTTGGGGTAACTATAGAATATAGCATAAATTGATACTCTAAGGTGTTAATATCACTTATTTTAATTATATTTTTTACTATAAAATTGCAAATCAAATATGTTTAACCAAATAACAGAAAAGTTTCAGGGTATTTTTCGAAGTATTCGTGGATTTGGACTAATCACAGATAAAAATATTAAGTCTACAGTCCGTGATGTTCGCAAAGCTCTCATTGATGCAGATGTGAACTTTAAAGTAGTTAAATCCTTTGTTTCTAAAATAGAAAAAGAGGCAGAAGGTACGAAAGTTATTAAATCCGTAAAACCCGGCGAGCATTTCATCAAAATCATACATGATGAAATGGTATCTCTGCTTGGAAAAAAATCATCAGAAATTTCCCTAACGTCTAAAACATCAGTTATACTACTTGCAGGTCTTCAAGGAGCAGGCAAAACGACAACAGCTGCAAAATTAGCTAATCGTATTAAATTGATGGGTAAATCAGTCTTATTAGTGTCAGCAGATTTATATAGACCAGCAGCGATAGACCAATTAAAAAAAATTGCAAGTCAGATAAATGTTAAGGTATTCTTTGACAAAAATATGGATCCAGTACAATTATCAATAGAAGCACTATCCTATTCAAAAGAAATGAATATTGATGTCGTAATCATAGATACTGCCGGTCGTCTTCATTTAGATGAAAAGATGATGATAGAGATACAGCGAATTAAAGAAAAGGTAAATCCAGACGAAATATTTTATGTAGCTGATGGAATGTCTGGACAGGATGCAGTAAACTCAGCAAAAGCATTCAACCAATCGATACCACTAACAGGAAATATTTTAACCAAAATGGATGGTGATTCTAGGGGTGGAGCGGCTTTATCAATTTGTAGCGTTACTGAAGTCCCTATAAGGTTTCTTGGAACCTCTGAAAAAATTGACGGTTTAGAAATTTTTGATCCTAAAAGAATGACCGATCGTATTTTGGGTTTTGGAGATATTTTATCTTTGGTAGAAAAGGCAAAAGGCGTTGTTGATAAAGAGAAGGCGGTAGTGCTAGAAAAACGATTTTTAGAGAATAAGTTTGACTTGGAAGATTTTAGAATCCAAATGAAGCAATTAAAAAAAATGGGCTCGTTAAGTAATATTTTTAACTTGTTTCCGGGAAAACAACCAAAAGCTTTGAAAAATATAAAAATGGATGATAAACAAATAGTCTGGACTGAAGCAATAATTAATTCTATGAATGAGATTGAAAGAAAAACACCGCAAATTATTGACGGAAGTCGTAGATTAAGAATAGCAAAAGGAAGCGGTCGCTCTGTTCAGGAGGTAAACGCTCTTTTGAAACAGTTTACTCAAATGAAAAAGATGATGAAGAAAATGAATAAATTTAATAAGTTCACTTTCCCTTCATTAAAATAAGAATAAATGTAAGGAGATGTATTTTGGCTACAAAAATTAGGTTAAAACGAATAGGAAGAAGGAATCGGCCTTTTTATAGAATGGTTGTAATGGATTCAAGAAGTAGAAGAGATGGAGCCGCTATTGAGGAGCTTGGTTGGTACAACCCAATTGATTTAGACCACTCTTTTTCATTGAAAGAAGATAGAATTTTACATTGGTTACGAGAAGGAGCTCAGACTACTGATGCAGCGCATAAACTTTTAAGGAGAGCAGGAACAGCCCATAAATGGCACCTTATAAATCAAGGATTGGATAGCGCGCAGGTAGAGAAAGAAATGCAAAAGTGGAAATTAAATCATGATGAAGTCCTTAAATCTCGAGCATCAAAAGAACAAGAAGTAGATGAAGAAAATGTTAAAAATGAAAAAGAAAAAACTGATGCTTCACTTGATGAGGAAGAATAATATCAAATTAACTATTAATTAGAAAATGGAGGAAGGTATGTTAGAATTTATCGAACAAGCAATCAAACTTTTGGTAGATAAACCAGATGAAGTTAAGGTGGACATTGTAGAAACTGAGCAAAGGTTGATTTATGAATTAACTGTAGGCGAAGGTGATTATGGAAAAGTAATAGGCAAGAGCGGTAGAAATATATCAGCTTTACGAACTCTTGTGTTTGCAATTAATGCTAAGCAGGGTGGGAAAAGAGCCAGATTAGACGTGATTGATTAAGTTGATTAAAAAATACCATCCTATAGCAAAAGTCACAAAAACTTCTGGATTAAGAGGAGATGTCTGTTTGAGGCCACTATCTAGATTTTTCGACAAATATATTATCGGAGAAGATTTGATGATCGGTCCTACTCTGGATACTGCTATTAAAATCATTATAGAAATGGTATATGGTGTGGGCAAAAAACGAAAGTTTAAATTTTTTGGTTTTGATTCATCACATTCCGCTAAAAAGATAATAGGAATGACAATCTTTGTTAAGGCATCGCAAGATGCAAAAATTAATTGGATTAGCAAAGAAATATTAGGTTTCAATGTAATAGATGAGCAAGGTAATTCTATTGGCAGCGTAAACGATGTAATGTGGTTACCAAATTACGATGCCTACATTATTAAGGATAAAATCAAAGAATACATAATTCCAATCATACCTGAGATTATAGAAAAGATCGACTACAAAAATAGGAATATAACTATCAAAGTTATGGATGGACTTTTAAATTGAACCAATTTGCAGTTATAACCCCAGTGCCAGAAATGATCGAGGCTTTCATAAAAAATAGTATTTTAAAAAAAATACTAGATCGGACTGTCCTTGAAATAAAAATTTTTAACTTGAGAGATTATGGTATTGGTAAGCATAAGCAAATTGATGATGCACCATACGGGGGAGGTGGCGGCATGATTTTAAAGCCTGAACCTCTTTTTAGGGCGATTGATGCTGCTATGAGTTGGATAAAAATAAAAGAAAGTACAAGAGTTATTTTTACTTCCCCAGGAAGTCAGAAATGGGATCAAAGTTTAGCTGAAAAATTCAGTAAGATAAAGAACATAATAATATTATGTGGCCATTATAAAGGCATAGATGAGAGAGTCATTGATGAATTTGTTACTGATCAGTTTTCAGTTGGAGATTATGTACTTACTTGTGGCGAAATACCTGCGTTGATAATGATAGACAGTGTAGCTAGATTAATACCCGGTGCCTTGAATAATCAAAATTCAGCTTTTAAAGATTCCTTTTCATATAATCTACTAGATCATCCGCATTATACAAATCCTAGAAAATATAGAAATCGGTCTGTTCCAGAAATTTTATTAAATGGAAACCACAAAAAAATAGATAAGTGGAGATTAAAATTTAGAAAAAGTCGTACCATTGCTCACAGGTCTGACCTATGGGAAAAATTTACAAAAGTTAAAGAATCGGAGATTAAAAATGGATAAAATTCGAGAAGCAACAAAAGATTATATTAAATCTAAAACCCCTAAATTCGACTCAGGAGATACTGTAGCTGTTGATGTCAAAGTAAGAGAAGGTAATAAAGAGCGTATTCAGAGATTTGAAGGCGTTGTCATAGCTAGGCATAGAAAAAATGGCTTAGATGGAACATTCACTGTAAGAAAAGTTACAAATGGTGTTGGTGTTGAAAGAATTTTCCCTGTTCAATCCCCAGTGATTGAATCAATAAGTGTCAAAAGACGTGGTAAAGTACGTCGCGCCAAACTTAATTATTTAAAAAACGTTAGGGGTGCCAAAGCAGCTAGAATTGTAGAAAAAAGATAAAATATTGCTATCTAATATAACCATTTTTTAAGCTTTGCTTAGGCGTTCTAACTTATGATGTTAAGGTAAATAGTATTTACCATTTTGTAAGTCATAGCTAATAAAAACATTTACATAATTAAGTTGAGTCTAACAATGGAAAAAACATTTCCTAAAGATATTCCCTCAGTAAATAAAGTAATGCTTCTATTGAAAAATGCTACAAATATTCATCAAGCATATCTCAAGAAGATCATTCAGAAAGAAATTGAAACTATTCGTAAAGATGTCAGAAGAGGCTTTCTCAATCAATCTCCTAATGAGTTATTATTAGATATTAAAAAAAAAGTTTTAAGTAAATCATCCCCAAAGCTTCTTAACATTATCAATGGAACAGGCATAGTCCTTCATACAGGTTTTGGAAGAGCGCCCTACAGGTCACAAAGCTTAAAAAATCTTGCTAATAGAATGGAAGGATATATAAACCTTGAATTCGACCTTGAAAATGGGAAGAGAGGGGATCGACAAGAACACGTTCGCGAATTTCTTTCTGCTATATGTGAAAGCGAATCATCTCTAGTGGTCAATAATAATGCAGCCGCTGTTTTACTTTCTATCAATGGATTAGCCAATGGTGGAGAGGTTATTGTTTCTAGGGGAGAATTAGTTGAAATAGGCGGTTCTTTTCGTATCCCGGATATTATTGAAGCAAGCGGCGCTATCTTAAAGGAAGTTGGAACTACGAATAGAACTCATCTTGAAGATTATAAAAATGCTATTAATCAAAATACAAAGTTAATTCTTAATGTACATACTAGTAATTATGTTATTAAATGATTTACCAAATCAGTAAAACTAGACGAATTAGTCCATCTTGGCAATGAAACTAATATTCCAGTAATGGTAGATTGGGGAAGTGGATCATTACTGAGTAGCATACCTGGTAGTCCTTCTTTAGATATACCCATCAATAAATTAATGAAAATTAAGCCAGACATTATCACCTTTTCGGGTGACAAGTTAATTGGAGGCCCTCAATCAGGCATCATTGTTGGGAAAAAAAGTATAATTGATGTATTCCAAAAAAATACATTTTATCGCACCCTACGCCCTGATAAATTGACTATAGCGCTCCTTGAAGAGACATTACGAAGCTATGATATTCACTCATTCACAAAGGATAACCTTAGTTTAAACTTACTTAGTACATCGCAAAGATCATTGAAGGTAAGGGGTAAAAAAGTGTTGAATCTTATTAAAAACAATAAAATGAAAGAATTAAATATTAAGCTTATTGATTCTAAGGTCGAAGCAGGAAGTGGTTCTTTGCCTGAAAAAAAAATAAGTAGCGTTGCTATTTTATTTGAACCTGAATCTATAAAATGCTCAACGCTAGCGGAAAAATTTAGGAAAGGTAACATTCCTGTTGTTGGATTTGTCAAAAATAATAAGTTCTACATAGATCTAAAAGCTGTTCTTCCAAATCAACTAATTAAACTTTCTCAAGCTATTAATTCTGTTTGATATGGCACAAGTCGTCATTGGTACTGCAGGGCATATTGATCATGGAAAAACCTCTTTAGTAAAATCTTTAACTGGTGCAGAAACAGATTCCCTTTTTGAAGAAAAAAGGAGAGGAATGACGATCGATTTGGGTTTTGCTTATTTAAATCAAAATATTACAATCATAGATGTACCAGGCCATGAAAAATTTATCAAAAATATGACCGCTGGTGCTGCAAATATTCACTTTGGTCTCATTGTGGTTGCAGCAGATGACGGTATAATGCCACAAACAATTGAGCACATTGATATTTTAAATTTTCTTGGAATAAGGGGGGTATGGGTTGCGATAACAAAAGTAGATTTAATTAAAGAAGAAGAATGGGTTGATTTAATTGAGCTAGAAATTCATGATTTTCTTTCAAATTATAAGTTCGAAATATTTTCATATAACAGGGTCAATAACTTATCTGGACACGGAGTAAAAAAATTGAAAAATAGCATTATATCTTATGCACAAAATCAAGGTATAAATAATCCTTTAAAATATTTTAAAATGAATATTGACCGATGTTTTATAAAAAAAGGATTTGGCACGATAGTAACAGGAACTGTTGATCAAGGAAAAGCAAAAATAGGAGATACAATAGAAATTTTACCAAATAATATTCGATCAAAAATTAGAGGAATACAAACACACGGCAAGGATGCCAAGTCTATAGTCAGAGGAGATAGAGCCGCAGTCAATCTATTGAATGTAAAATTAAAAGAATTAAGTAGAGGTTGTGTAATAGCATTTCCTGATACGATAAAAAATACAAAACAAATAGTTGCAAAAACCTACATAGTTAATAATACAAATTGGATATTGAAAAATCACCAACGTGTAAGGTTGCATTTTGGAACAGGTGAAATTCTAGGTAGGGCAATTATGAAAAATCAAAAAGAGTTGCAGAAGGGCCAAAATGAGAACCTAATTTTTAGATTCGAATCAGAAATTCCAGTTTGTTTAGATGATAAGTTCATAATTAGATCATATTCTCCTATGCAGACTATAGGTGGAGGCATAGTGCTAACCACATATGTTGATCTCAAAATTAGTAAGCAAATTGATATCATTCCTTTAGAACCTAAAAAACGTTTCATTTTCTTATTAGAAAGTGGTTGGGAACATTCGAATACATTAAATAATTGGAAGAAATTATTTTTCAAGGTGCATGATAAAATTGAAAAATGGTGCGATGAGTTTGATGTCCACATAACTGATTCAAATATATTATTTAGTTTTCGTAATATTGAAAAAGGTATGGTAAAGGTACAATCTTTTCTAAAAAAATTCCATGCCACAAATTCCCTAAAAAGCGGTGTTTCCATGGAAACCATTAGCTCAAGTATGGGTTGGCATCAAGATTTTTTGAAGAGTGTTTTAAAAGCACTAATTGTTAAAAAACAGATAAGAAAGGCAAATGACTTATATTCTCTTCATTCTTACTCTACACAAGAATTATCAAAATTACAAATAAAGCAAATTAAATTTTTGGAAAATTATATTAAAAATTCTGGATTAGTGCCAATTGAGAAGGCTTCTATAATGAAGATAAAAAAGTATAGGCCTTCAGAAGTTTTAGGTTTAATTCAATTTTTAAAATCCAAAAATAAAATTGAAGATATAGATAATAAATTTTTAATTCACAGAGATTATTTCTTTGTTCTACTAAACCATTTAAGAAAATATTTTTATAATTCAAATGAGTTAAGCATCAAGGATTTTAAAAAAATTTCTGGAATCACTAGGAAAACAGCCATACCACTTCTAGAATATTTGGACGAAGCTGGGTACACAATACGTAAAAAAGACATTCGAATTCTAGGACCTAACCTACATGATTAAGGCAGGCGACGGAAATACACCCGTTATGAAACAGTTTTTAGAAATAAAGGCAAAATATAAAGATACGATTATATTATTCAGGATGGGTGATTTTTATGAAACATTTCTAGATGATGCAGTGATTACATCAAAAGTTTTAGGAATTGTTCTCACAAAACGAGCCAACGGTAAAGCTGCAGATGTTAATTTAGCAGGTTTTCCTTACCATTCATTAGATAATTACTTACCCAAATTAGTAAATGCAGGATATCGTGTTGCAATTTGCGAGCAAATTGAGGATTCTAAAGCATCAAAAGGAATAGTTAAGCGCGAGGTTGTAGAAGTTGTTACTCCAGGGACGCTTACTGCAGATAAGGCTTTAAACGATAAATCTAATAGATACATTGGTTCGATGTGTTTTGATAAAAATAATGTAGGTATAGCATTTCTTGATTCATCAACGGGAGAATTCCATATTGGACAATGTAAGGAAGAAAAAATTCAATATAATCTTTTAAGGTTTTGTCCTCAAGAAGTAATACTTTCAAATAAAGTAACATATTCAAACTCTTCTTGGTATCATGAATATAAACCCTTCATTACAGTTGTCGATGAATGGTTATTTGACTTTGAAAATGCATATAGAGTTTTAACCAACCATTTTAAAATTAAATCATTAAAAAGTTTTGGATGTGATGGAATGCATTATGGTATTTCGGCAGCTGGAGCACTAGCAAAACATTTAAACGATAACCTAGCTACTTCGATATACCATATTTCAAAACTTTCTAAAATTGTTGATGAGGGTTTTATGGTCTTAGATTCTTTTACTATCAAAAATTTGGAAGTATTTAATTCACTTTCATCACAAGGGATACATGGCACACTTATCGAATGCATTGATATGACAAAAACATCTGGAGGTGGAAGATTATTAAGAAAAAATCTAATGAACCCTCTTTATGATATTAAAAAAATTAATAAGAGGCTTGATACTATCGAGTCCTTTATTGAAAATCCTGAGTTATTAAATAATCTAAGGGGTGATCTGAAAAACGTAATTGATATCCAACGAATTTTAGGCAAATTAAATAAATTTAAAGCATCTCCCAAAGACTTGTATTCTTTAGGAGAAACCTTAGAGAAGATTCCGCTTTGGCAAAGTATGTTTAAATCTACAGGAAATAAAATTTTAATTGAATTATTTCAATCATTTATAGATACCTCACCTATATTTAAAAAAATAAAATATTATATTTCCAGAAATACTCCATCTATCATTGAATTAGGAAACGTCATAAACAACGGTATTAGTACTGAGCTTGATGACCTAAGAGTAATTATGAAAAGTGGAAAAAAGTGGATTAATTCTTTTCAAAATTCATTAAGGGAGGAATTGAAAATTCCAAAATTAAGAATAGGTAACAATAAAATATTTGGCTATTACGTAGAAGTCTCAAAGTCTTATCAAGAAAAAATCCCAAACTCATTTATTCGAAAACAAACCCTTACAAATTCAGAAAGATATATAACGGAAGATCTAAAAATATATGAAGAGAAAATATTAAATGCTGAGGAAGAAATTTTTTTAATTGAATCAAAAATTTTTACTGATTTATGTAATGAAATGTTAGAAGAAGTATCATCTCTTCAAAAAAATGCATCTATCATAAACTTTTTAGATTTCTATACATCACTTGCATTTTTAGCTATCAAAAATAATTACATAAAACCAGTTTTATCAAAAAATTCAATAATAAATATTTCTGATGGAAGACATCCAGTTGTCGAAAGGTTATTACCCTCTACTGAAAAATTTATTCCTAACAATACCTACATTGATTCAAATAGGAATCAAATCCATCTTTTAACTGGGCCAAATATGGCAGGTAAATCAACTTATCTGCGGCAAATTGGGCTAATCGTAATAATGGCTCAAATAGGAAGCTATGTTCCGGCTTCAAAATTAAAACTTGGTTTAGTTGATCGACTTTTCACCAGAGTGGGCGCAAGTGATAACTTGGCAGGAGGTGAAAGCACATTTTTAGTTGAGATGATTGAAGCATCAAATATTTTAAATAATGCAACGAAGAACAGTTTGATCTTATTAGATGAAATTGGAAGAGGAACATCTACTTATGACGGACTTTCTTTGGCTTGGTCAATTACTGAGTTCATTCATAACGAGCCAAAGTTAAGAGCCAGAACAATTTTTGCCACGCACTATCATGAGCTTACAAACTTGGAAAATGAATTAGACAGATTAGAAAATCACTATGTTCAAGTAAAAGAGTATAAAGAAAAGATAATATTTCTTCGCTCGATTGTTAAGGGCACCGGAAACAGAAGTTACGGCATACATGTTGGCAAGATGGCTGGATTACCTATACCAGTTATAGATAGGGCAAATCAAATACTTGATAACTTTATGAAGAAATCACTCGCAAAAGAAACTAATACTAAACTTGAAAAGCTGCAAAAATCCGATGAAAATAATGAATCAATAAATAATCTACTTGATGAAATAGATCTAATCGACATAAACAATACTACCCCATATCAAGCCCTTGAGATACTTGCAAAGTTAAAAAAAAGAAATGATTTTTAGATTTTTACTTTATTTTGTTTTAGTCGGTAATCTGTTTAGTAACTTTAATTGGGTCAATTACGGTTGGGAATTATTTAATTATGTATCCGAAGCTAGAAAAGCATCGCTTGGGAATGCAACTGTTGCTTATGATTTTGACAATCCATCTTCATCACTCGGGAACCCATGCTTTCCTTTAAGTGCCACAAGAAAAATTTCTTTAACTCATCAATCTCGTTTTGCAGGTATTGTAAATAGTGAGCTAGTTAGTTTACAATTAAAGAAAGAAAAAAGATTAATTAATATAAATTTGATCTTTGAAGGTATCAGTAATATACCCGATACAAGATCTGCTCTTCTTGATTGGGGTTATGATGGACAATATGACACTGGTGATTTAGGCGAGTCAAATGGAGTTGTCGATGAGGGGGAGCGACTAGACATTAGCAAAATTAAATTCTTTAGCCAGAAAAGATATGGCTTTCATGGAACCTCTAATTTTATTTTGAACGATATACCCATAGGAATTGGCCTTAAAATTATTTCTACCTCTTTGGGAAATGAAGATGGTATTGGGATTGGATTAGATTTTGGCTTTTACAAAAGAATTATGAAATATAATTTTGGTATTGTAATTAAAAATATTCCTGCCTCTGGTATGTTGTGGAGCAATGGTGAAATTGAAGGAACAGGACCTTTAGTTGAATTTGGAATTCACCGGTCATTTAATATTTTTGATGAGAATGCATTTAACCTTAACCCGATGTCTAGTTTTATAATTAATACTTCAGATAGGAATATGAATTCTTTTCTTTCAAATGGACATATTTCCTTAGATATTTTGTTCGGATTAGAATTGATATACAAAAATAGTATAATGCTTAGATTGGGCCAAAATCCTGATACACAAATTGCAGGTGGAATTGGAATCAATTGGGATAAATTTATTATTGATTACGCGTTTTTACCTTCATCTATAAATGGTATTTTTGCAAATCATCATTTAATTTCTTTATCTGTTTATTTGGATTGGGTTTTAACAAAGATCAAAGAAATTAAAAGGTAAAATTTTTGATTTACAAAAGTGTTTTATTGTCTATAATGGATAGGTTACGCTTGACAAAATATTTAAGGGATATTAAAAATGATAAAAAGTATGACAGGTTTTGGTTTTAGTTCAATACTTGATGGAGATGATAAATACAATATCGAAATTAAATCAGTTAATGGGAGGTTTTTTGAAACGAAGTTTGGAGGTATTAATCTTGATTTATTACTCGAAAATAAAATAAAAGAATTAGTTAAAAGTAGACTAAATCGAGGAACGGTTTATGTTCGTATTGATTTTGATTCGACAAGCAGTAATAAAATTACCTTTGATCAAGAAAAATACGAATTGCTAAAAGGTATTCTAAGGGATATTCATGTACGTTATGGACAACCTATGAATATGGGTGATATCATATCCTCAAGCGACCTATTAAAAATAAGTGAGCAAAAGGTACCAAACAACAAAGTATTATTGGAGGGTGTTAAATCTGCTTTGAATCAGCTGGATGATATGAGAAAAGAAGAGGGCGAAAAAATTTTAGAAGATATTTTAAAGAGAGTGAAAAAAATTCAAAAAATAGTTGATCTTATCCAAGAAAAAGCAGAAAAGTATAAATTTGAGAAACAGGATAAATTGAGATTAAAAGTTAAAGATTTATTAAATGATGAAGATCTTGATGAATACAGACTTATCCAAGAGGTTGCATATTATTCCGAAAAAATGGATGTTACTGAAGAAATTATTCGTTGCAAAATCCACTTTAACCAACTTGTCTCATTCCTAGAAACAAATAAACCTGTTGGTAGAAGAATTAATTTCTTGCTACAAGAGATTGGTAGGGAAATTAATACCATTGGCTCTAAGAGCAATCAGACAGAAGTCATAGTTGATATAGTTGAAATTAAAGATGAAGTTGAAAAAATTCGTGAACAAATTCAAAATATTCTCTAGTGAAAAATTTAATTTTAATTTCTGCTCCTTCTGGATCTGGTAAAACAACCTTATGCAAGGCTATTCAAAGTGCGATTCCGGAAATAAACTGGTCTATATCATACACTACCAGAAAAATTAGGAAAATGGAAAAAAATGGTGATGACTATCATTTCATTTCAGAATTAAAGTTCAGAGACCTTATAAATCGATCTTTTTTTGCAGAATGGGAAAAAGTTCATGGATGCTATTACGGCACTTCAAAAAAATCCATAGATAAAATAATTTGTAGTAATGAGATGCTCTTACTAGAAATGGATGTTAAAGGCGCCCTATCAATAAAAAAGTTATATCCAAATAAAACTTTTTCTATATTTATTTCGCCTCCAAGTATTGAACACTTAAGAAAAAGATTACAAAAACGTGGCACAGATTCAAAATATAGAATTAATATTAGACTTCAAAGATTTAAAGAAGAAATGAAATATGTAAGAAAATTTGACTTAAATTTATTTAATGATCATCTTGAAAAAGCTAAGAAACAACTTATAGATATTATATTTAAAATTAAAAAAGGAGAAAATAATGGGATTAAAAACAGTACCATTTCGTGATATTGAATATCAAGCTGAAAATATGTACGAAGCTGTCGTTGCGATGTCTGGACAAGCTAAAGAAGAGTTAAACGAAAGAATAGTTAACAAAGCAATAAAGGACCATCAAGAGTCTGAATTAGATGTATTTGATGAACTTGAAGAGGCTACAATTGAAAACTATGAAGAAGAGGAAAAAGTTACTACTGTTGCAATAGAGAAATTCCTTTCAGGCGAAGTGAAGTGGAGAAAACCTTATTAAAGTAAAATATGAGTAATTCTCAACAAGTATGTAATTACTTAAGAAAATACAAACAATTATTTGCTAAAAAAATATATGTCTCCCCTAAAGAATCTGATAGCGTAAACATAAAAAATTACCCTGAATCCAACTACAATTTAAATCAATATAAAAGCTTAATTAGTAATTGTCAAGAATGTCAATTATCAACGACAAGAAAAAATTTCGTTTTCGGATGTGGGGATCCAAATGCAGACCTTATGCTTGTAGGAGAAGCTCCTGGCTTTGATGAAGACAATGAAGGTATACCTTTTGTTGGAAAAGCAGGGAAGCTTTTGGACAAAATTTTACACGCAATCAACCTTAGTAGGACCAGAAGAGTTTTTATTTTAAATATATTAAAATGCAGACCTCCCAAGAACCGTGATCCATTACCATCTGAGATTGAAAAGTGCATACCTTATCTAAAAAACCAAATCAAGATTATAAGACCAAAATTAATCTTAGCATTGGGTAAAGTAGCCGGAAAGTCCTTAACTGGAAAAGATATATCTTTAAAGGAAATGCGAAACACTAATTATAATTATAATGGTATACTGCTCAGAGTTACATATCATCCAGCAGCATTGTTGAGGAATCAAAGTTTAAAAAAATTTGCTTGGGAAGACTTTAAATGGGTCAAAAATCAATTGATTAGTTGATGGAAAAACAAATTGAAAATTTAAATCAAGTTCCTTTCTCAGAAGATGCCGAATTAGCTGTCCTTGGATCAATGCTATCATCTAAGGAGGCAGTAAGTAAATCTATCCAATGGTTAAACCCTGCATTTTTCTATAAAGACGCGCATAGTAAAATTTTCTCTGTAATGATAGGACTTTTCGAAAAAGGTGACCCTGTGGACACTGTTTCAGTTATTGAATCTTTAAAGCAAAAAAATGAATTAGACAATGTTGGGGGAGCCTACTTTATAACTGGTTTGGTGGATCTTGTTCCTACTGCTGCCCATGTTGAGCAATATTCAAAAATTGTTATGGAAAAAGCATTACTTAGGAACCTAATAACATTGTCTCATAATATCGCTAAGGAAGCATATAGTGCTAATAAAGATGTATCAGAAATATTAGACAATGTTGAACAATCAATTTTTAGTATTACTCAAAATCGTTTAAAGGGGGGATTTACTCAAATCAATTCTATTTTACTTGAGGCGTTGGAAAAACTTGAGCAAACCAGATCAAAAGGAGGTTCTGTTATTGGGGTCCCATCGGGATTGCTAGACCTTGATGAAATAACCTCTGGTTTTCAGGATGGTGATTTAATAATTGTTGCTGGACGTCCAGGTATGGGAAAAACTTCTTTAGCTTTATCAATGCTTAGAAATGCTGCCCTAGATTACAAAGTAGGTGTTGGAATGTTTAGTCTTGAAATGTCAAATTCTCAACTTGCTATGAGGCTGTTGTGTTCTGAGGCTAGAGTTGATAGTCATTTTGTAAGAACAGGTAAATTACCCCCCAAATTGTGGAAAAATTTAGGAATTTCAGCAGGTGACCTTGAAGAAGCTCCAATTTTTCTAGATGATACTCCTGCCCTTACTGTGCTTGAATTAAGAGCAAAAGCTAGGCGATTAAAAGCTGAAAAAAATGTAGGATTAATTGTTGTTGATTATCTTCAGCTTATGCAAGGACCTAAGAGTATAGAGAGCAGGCAGCAGGAGATATCAGTTATATCAAGATCATTGAAAGCGCTCGCAAAAGAATTGAATATCCCAATTATAGCCTTATCTCAATTATCTAGAGCAGTGGAGCAAAGAGCAGATCGGAAACCTCAATTATCTGATTTAAGAGAAAGCGGGGCTATAGAGCAGGATGCCGACGTTGTTATTTTCTTATATAGACCGTGGATATATAGCCAAGATGATGAGGACGAAGGAAAAGCTGAAATTATTATTTCAAAGCAAAGAAATGGCCCTACTGGAATAGTGCGAGCATCATTTATAAACAAATATGCAAAATTTGAAAATTATTCCGAAGATCAAATGCCTTTTTAATGCAAAATCCTATTGCTAAGCTAGTTCCTCAGTATTTTGGCGAATATCCAAAATCATTTCAAAAATTATTTGACAGCGTTTCAATAGGGCCTGACCAGGACAAGGATGAGGTTAAATCCTTATTATGGAAAGCATATGAATTTGGCAAAATAAAACATGAAGGTCAGAAACGATTATCTGGAGATCCATATTTTTCTCATTGTGTCGAAGTAGCTAATACCTTAGCAATATGGAAGATGGATTCTACAACTATAATGGCAGGATTGTTGCATGATACAGTAGAGGATACTGAGGCATCTTTGGAGGAAATAACCTCAATTTTCGGTGCAGAAATAGGGTCCTTAGTAAATGGCTTGACAAAGTTAAAAGATATCAAATATTTAACTCGAAAAGAAAAACAAGTAAGTAATTTCATGAAAATGTTGCTCTCTGTGGCTCAGGACCTAAGGGTAATCATAATAAAATTTGCAGATCGTTTACATAATATGAAGACCATTGATTATATGCCTAAAATAAAAAGACACAGGGTTGCCATTGAAACAAGAGATATCTACATACCATTAGCTCATAGGATGGGTATGTCATATGTAAAATCTCAGTTAGAGGATTTAGTATTTCAAGTATTGA
>MDTC01071102.1_pt1 | contig 31621 bp, 24 predicted proteins | sample 811181 | NCBI WGS metagenome assembly MDTC01 (sample SAMN05326644, study PRJNA326480) | marine metagenome | isolation source: seawater | place: Pacific Ocean: North | collected 2011
AAAATAGTGCCACACTCGAGACACTCTTTTATCTCCCAAGTATATTGCATTTCCCGTTTTGTTTGGAAAAAGATACTCGTTTTGATTCCGTGTGTGCTGTAGATTGTTGACGCTTGATTTGTGATGTAAGAATTTAAACCATTCATAATCAACAAGACCTCTGCACGTTGGATCCATAATCCTGTAAGACAATGCAAAAACAACGTCTGTGCTTGGATACTTGTCATGGCAGTTTATCAGCATCTTTTCTTTTACCTCGTTCCAATTTCTTGTAATGTCTCCGGCTATTTCAAAGAACATTTTTGCTTTTGTGCTTTTTCTGAAATACACCATGCCATTGTATATGTCAGGCAAATTATTTCTTCTAAACAACTGCCTATATGGTGTGTCTGTCACTATTTCATCTTTGTAGTTCCTGCAATTCACACTGAATACAAGGTCATGTTGCCATAAGTGATACCACCACCAATCCGTGTTTAGTGTCCACAGCATATCGCTTTCTAATTTAATTGTATGCGTGAAAGGTGTGACCGAAAAGGCTTTGTATTCATTTGCCCATTTCAAATCATGTTCCAAACTCTCATCGTCCCTAACAACTTTTACAACGTCCACCGATTTGTGTTCAAATTTACTTTTTTCATCTGTGACAACACAAACCTGATTGTTCCTATTCCAACGCTTGATACTTTCCGCAAGTTTAATGCTTAACTCAACATAGTCTGTGTTTGCGTTGTTCTGTGCAAACCATAAGAAACCTTTAGTCATTAGCAAACTCCTTGTTTAAGACATGTACGTCTTGGTCTGTGGTATAATTTATTTGATCTTGATACTGCCAAGCCAATCCAAACTCATCTATCTTTACAACCTTGCAATCAGGTGGCAGTGTCGGTAACTTCATTTGAAATGTATCATAGTCGAGAAATCCGTTTGCTTGTTGTAGTGCTATGGCGAAAGCATAATCGTTCCTAAAATTTTTGGATTGGATTCTGTACATTGAATTGAAATACTGATAAAATTTTTTAACAAATTTAATCGTGTCAAAAATACGTTTTGCTTTTTTTCCTTTGCGAAATACAAACACTGTGGCCCATACCATGTCTATCATGCTGTAACGACGCATGTCAAAACTCCTTCTTCCTGAAAGATCGTGTGCGTCTTTAGATATTATAAAATCATTATCTGTGTCCAACAGTTGACGAAGGTTGTCTGTAAACGGTAGGTAATCTATGTCCATTACTAAAGTGACATCATAAGGTGACAGCTCATACGCCAAGTGCCTATCAATATTGCGCCAGTCAACACCGTTTTTCTTGTTGCCTATTTCAGGCTCTATCAATTTGTAGTTCACGAAACCCAGTGGCTTCATGGCCTTGAACGTAAACATATCCGTGACGACAGTAATTTCTAACTTAAGATTTTTTTTAATAAGTTTAACACATTTTTCAAGTATCTTGTGGTACTTGGTTTCTGCTGTGTCAAAACAAAAAAGTAAAACACCCTTTGTCATCAATCACCTCGCTTTTCAAATGTTTGCGACATTTGATGATACGAACCGATTGCCTCTTGATTTCTTTGTATTAATATTTTAAGGAATTTGTCCGGATCAGTTATGACGACCGGATTCTGATTTTTATCCAAAACATAAAAACTATCGTTTGTCTGTTTCAGTGTGCTTACAAGATTTATTGTCTCGGCATCCGCTTGGAATATGTGTGATTCGTAGACCACTACCATCCGTGCGTGTGCCTTTTCCAAAGCGTTGCGTTTGGCAATCGCTATGTTGTAAGATAGGTCAGATTGTTTTTTTAGTTCGCCAATGTCCATGCCACAATTATACAATAATTATGGTGGTATAGCAACCTGGTAAAATTATTATGATGCTGAGTTTGAAACTTCTGCGTTTGAAGCCGATCTAATGTCTGCCGCCAAACCTTGTGTGTCATCAGGATAAACTTCGATGATAGCCAACGTCATGATAGGTGCTTCGTTAGGATTTGCCGGTACACTTGATGTATTACCTGCAGTGTAAGTGTCATCAGCCGCCGCATCCGTTGAAACCATTTTGATTGTGATTGTCACACCTGTGCCTACTGCCGCATTTAGTTTGGCAAATATCTCAACTGTGTTTGAAGTGTAACCTGAGTTGTCTGAAGTTAATTTGATGATTGTTTGATAATCTGTTGTAAGATCATGGAAACCTTTGTCCAGACCGTTTGTTGTAAGCGTCTCGCCTGAACCTGATCTTGTTGAAGTCAATGCACCAATGTCTAAATTACCTATCGCTGTTGTTGTCAAATCGTTGAATACAGTATCTTTGTCGCCGTCGATTCCTGTTGTACAACTAGGGTCAACCCTAATTTTTCCACCTGCGTTGAAGAAGTGTCTCATTTTGTCCGCGTTTGCGAATGTCACCGATCTCTCAATAGTCGAACTGGAGTTCCATGTTGCCGAGTTTGAACTTGAACCAACTGCCGCTGTGTCCAGTGCTGTTGCTGATGTTGAACCTCCCGCAACTTCCGCCGCCAGTGAAGCCAGGTCAGCCACTAATGCTGATCTAATTGCAACTGTTGTTCCTGCAGAAACCTGTGCCGCTGATGTTAATGTGTCATTTGTGTGATTTGCTATGTTTGTCATACCAGTGAACAATGCGTTGAATTGAGCCGCACTAATTGTTGTAGCGTTATCATTGCCCGAGACTGTTAAAAGATGTGTTTGTCCTAATCCATATACACCAGAACCTGTTCCAGCAAAATGGTTGTAACCATATGGGTCTGATGAACTATTTGTGAAAATGTTAAACTGTGCCGCTGTTATTGTATCACCTGCCGCGTATGCCATAAAATTATTTTACTCCTATCACGCACTCTGTTAGTGCTGTTTCTTCGTTATATTTATGCTTAATTATTCGTCCTAGCACATTAAAGTGGGTACAATCGTCTAGATTGGCAATTTTTGCTTCGCCGTTACCAGCACTAACAATACGATCTCCTGCCTGACCAGTACCCTTTACCTTGACATTCACCCGTCCCTTGAGTGCTATCATAGGGTGTGTATCGTTGTTGCCTGCTTCTGCGTTCATTAAAAAAGCCGGTGATTCCGAAACAACCCCAAAAACGTTATCGCTGGCTTCGTCATTACACTTGGTAACTTCTTTTTCACCGCCCAAAATTACTACTTCGCCTATTTCCAGAGCAGTGTCCGTTTCGTAACGTTCCGCCAAGTCAGCGTACATGGCCGTTGTTGATGTTGCGTGTACTACGTTTGCTCTTATGTCTACCAACGTTGGTGCTGACATTTCTGTACCGCCCACGTCACTAGATTTAAATGCTGTCCAGGCACCGCCCGCATTTCCGTGAATTGTTGTGCCGTCATCTGCGAATGTTTCATCCCAAACCCAAAATAGATCCTGCTCTGTTGCCGTTGATGCGTTACCTCTGTTGACTTTTAATCCAGAGTAGTTTGGCATTCCAGAGTTTGATGATACGTTTCTGTTAAGTTCTATAATATTGTCTTCAACCGTAAGTGTAGATGTGTTAGATGTAACTGTGTCTCCGTCTATGGTTAAGTTTCCGTGTATCCTCACATCACCCGTGTCACCATGCATGGTAACCACTGATTTAGTCACACCACCGTCATTGACCGTGAACCTAATATCTCCGTCTGATGTGACATTGGCAATTGTGAAGTTGTCACCAGACATAGACATCTGAATGTCACTGCCTGCACCGATCCTAAGACCGTTGTCATTAAGGATTTCTAAATGTCCTGTCGTGCTGTCGTTTTCATCAGACCTTAGATAACTTGCCGCCGCAACTCCACCTAATGCATCTGAGTCTGTTGATGTTCCCCTGAATTTGGCACTTGAAACTGAAGTTGAAAGTTGTAATCCTTGTGCAACACTTGAAAAACCAGCGGCCGTCAATGCAACCGCATTTGTTTCAGACGAGCTAGGTGTAAACGCTAGATTAGATACAACTCCTACAACTGCGTCATTGGTTACTAATTTAAGTATACTTCTATCAACACCTATGTTATCTCTGACAACTTCTGTCACAACCTGTGTGACACCCGAACCTGTAACAGTAGTTGGACCAATTAGTGTCCATGCTGTTCCGTCATATACATAAAGTTGGCTGTTAGCAGTGTCAAACCATAGGTCACCTAATACAGCATTTGTAGGAGATGTAGCAGAATTGGTTGTTGATCCTACCGGTTTGAATTTGTCTCCTGTGTAAACGTTGATCTGTTTGTTTGTTTTATCAAACCAAAGTTGTCCTTGTTGCTTGTTTTCCGGTGCTGTTGTGTTGTTAAAATTTTCTAATATTTTTACAAAGTTCTCATTTAGTCTCTCACCAAACCCAGCATACCCTTTTCCAATCAAAGTTAAGTCTGTTTTAGCCGTGTCTATAGTGCCGTCAGCGAGTGTGACTAGCAGAGTACCAAATGTGTTGTTAATTTTATACGCCATTATACCATATTTATGCTTTGTTTAAATGCTTTGCTTGTAGGCTTTGTCATAGTTGAAAGCAATCCTGTGTAGCAATCTTTTGTTCATATTAGGAAAAAACCACCGTTTATGTATGCTTAACCATTGTTCAGAGATCACAAGATTGTTGTCTTCCCAGTCATGATGGTACAAATATTTTTCTTGTAGTACGTGTGATTTAAGCTCATTGTAAATTTTGGCCCATTCCTCTGTCGTTGCTCCTTCAACTATATCAAATGCCTGTAGGAAAGGAAAGTACAGTCCTGTCTTGCCTTCTACATTTGTGTGTACCAAAGAAACAGGATTGTCATAATCAATTTTATCATATCCTACCTTTTGATCACTGAATATCCCTGTCTTATATCCTGATGCATACTTTATATTAGCCACTTTTTGCTTCATACTGTCTGACAAATCATTATATGCCATTGCTTGATTTATCCATGTTGTCCTAGATCCTTTCGAACCTTTCACAGCGTACAGCCAAACAAATGGATATCTAAACTTGGCACTGGTGTGGTGGGTATGCCAATCCAGTTCCTCATCGTGTCCAAATAAACCGCCTTTGCCTGTGTGATTTTTTTCACCCGTAACTCTGAGAACACCTGGTGCAATCAACGTCCGTTCTTTCTCAAATTGATTTCTTCCGTGATCTAACTTAACTTTCCCTATTGCAGACGTTATTTTAAATTGATCATCTAGTGTGAGGTTTTGATTTTTTAATATTACTACTAGATGTTTATTACATAGCCTTGCTATTTCATAAAGATCGTTTTCTGAAAGGGTATTGATATTATCCTTAATTTCTATCGCCCAGCCTTTGGAGACTGTAATCATAACTTGACAAGATTCCTTGTGTATCTGCTAAAAGGAGTTGCATACCCTTCAAGCCTGTTGTTGTATGTTTCATCTTTTTTCATCAGGTGTAGTGTTAGTCCTATTTTGTAACCACTTCCCTGCTTCCTGTAATCTGCTGGAGCGTGTAATACACTTGCATCATGTATTATGGCACATTTAGGTTTCCATGGCAATATTTTTTCAATTGTCAGTCCATGATAAATGCTCATTGGTATATGTTCTGGCATAATTTTTTCCAAAGTGGCATGATCCTTTTCACCGTAATCTATTTTATCTACACCATATTCCTCATATGATTGATGCCTAATTACATTTGCATAGTTGGCAAAACTTCCGATATCCCTGCCACGCATAAAGTGAGTTGCTCTACCCCTGTATCTTTGATTAAAGGTTACGTAGGACGACGCACTAATTGAATCTAGGTCGATTGGTATGATAATATCTTTGAAGGGACGATATCCATTCAAGTGTGTGACAGCATCTGTATGTAGACCGTATGGTTTAATAGATTTAAAAAACTGATCTCCAACACTCATTGGATCGTCTTGTGCTACGTCACTATAGAATATAACATCTTGGCCAAAATGTTCATATATTTTTGGCCGTACAATTTCCGATATTGCAGGAATCAACATAGGAAAAGTAATGTGTAATACGTGTCCGTTAATGTCGTATCCTATCTTTTCAAAATTTTCTTTAAAAAATGTTGACAAAATCTCACGTTCAGTTTCATTAATAAATTCTTCTACTACATACGAATCATCGTACTGATCCTCAAAAAGTTTCGTGGCAGGATCGTGTATCACATCCATTTTCTTAAGTTCTTCCTGGGAGAATGGTCTGTCTGTTTTATACTTTGGCATTGTAATATGTCCTTGCGTTACAGGCCTCAAAATTTATATCACTAAAAACTGTATTTGGTTTCCAATCTTTTACTTCCTTAAACATACGTATAGATATGTTAAGTTTTTTACTTGCTCCATGTAAGTTGTAATTTGATGGTCCGTGTATGACAGAAGAATCCTTTATGATTGCGTTCCCTGGAATGTTCTCCTGAGTGCTTTCAACAGTGAGGCCTTCAAAATAAGATTTTAAAAAACGTGGTCCTATGTGTTTTTCTAAAAAATCATGATCTATTTCGTTGCCGTTTAGGTATTTTATCCCCGGTACATTATAACTGTCACGCAATACATTTGAATATACGTTGGTGCCTTTCTCTACCGCTCCTTTCCTAAAATGTGTTCCCCGCATATAGCAACGTTGGTTCATTGCATACGTGAAAGTTTCTGCGTCATTTTCTATCCACAATGGCAATATAATATCTTTTTGAGTAAGCCATCCAGGTATGTGTGTAATTGCATCAGTGTGTGGTCCAAATGCTCTGGTTTGCTCACATATAAAATCAGCACTATGAGGATTAACATCATTGTGTAATTCATTGTACAACTTAAATTCACCAAAATATTTTTCTATTCGAGGAAACAAAATTTCGCGGATTGCAGGGTCATTATGGGTGTCACCTATAAATTCTAGTTCCTTATTTTGTAGATAAAATCCTTTTTCTGGTTTTTTATTGTAGTACCAATCTATGATAAATTTTACTTCTTCTTGGCTGAGGAAATTTTCAATTTGATATGTGGACTCTTCGGGAAATACGCCATCCCATAGTGTTTCCTTTTTGTTATGAATTGTGTCCAATTTTAACCTCCTCAAAATATGTATCATGTATTCCCATGTGAAAAACTATTCTCTCCTCGGTCGGAGGTCTAACACCATGTGGCACCTGAGTGTTTATTATAGTCATGTTATGATATAAAACTTCTGTACCGTCATCAAAATACAGTTCACCTGTCATTTTAGTCAAAGGTATCACAACAGATATCTTGCTCATGGTATCTTTATGCAATGGTAGATTGCCGCCGGGCAACACTCTAAAAAAATTACATCGCCATTCTTTTGGTCTGATTCCCATATAATTCCATATGTTTTTAATTTGACGCAGTAAGGGTTTATCAAATTGCTTTACTATCTGCACAAAAAATTTGTTATTTTCCCAACTCATGTATTCTTTGTAGAGTTCATTACTGTCTTCCCAAAGATCTGGTTTGATGTAACCACGGAAAAAAGCAGGATCAGTCTTGTAGTCTGTTTCAATGTAATTAGGCATCTGCGTTCTCCCATGGATGCACTGCTTTTGCCTCGGACATCCAATCATTTTTTTTCTGTTCATTGCTTTTCCAATTTTTTAATTTGCCAAACATTGGCATTGGAATTTCAACGTCACTTTGAAACATAATATCTTTTACCCATTTGTAGTGTGCATAAGGCAAAGGATGAAAGTGAATATCTGATGTATTGTTTTTCTCAAAAAAATGTTCTGGATAAAAATCATTTGCAAAATCACATAGGCCAGAACTATCTTTGTATAGTTTGAATTTGTTCCAATCAATTTGTTTAGAAATAGCAATGTGTGGCCTTGTATCGATTGACGGCAAGGTACGTGAATCATAAATCATCATGGTGTAATCAATGTTGTGTTTATTTAAAAATAACTGTGTATACAATATATTTTCCAAAGTTTTAATACTATCTATTTTGATACTTTGCTCCTTGTGTGAATCTTTATTGTATGTCACTGTCCATTCAAAATCATTATCCCACATCGACCATGTTTCCTTGGTATTTGCAATTTCTTGTTTTGAATCTATCATTATATCATGTCTGTGCGGTGCTCCCCACATCACATAGACATGGTCTATGTCCTTGAACTTGCATACTGATTTGACTATATCTCGTGCTATGTTTTCGTTGCTGATTCCAGGCTTTCCTAGATTGATATATTGTTTCATAGACACAGTTTTATCTTGTTCATATAGATGTAAAAAATCTGGCCATGTGGGCCATTTGTATCTTGCAGAACAGTGTCCGTGTGTGATTATTTTTTTCATTTTTTCTTGAACACCAAATAGTTAAATTTTGGAAGTATGTTAGGATGTTTATAGAAATAATCCATGTCCTCCGGATTGTAATAATCAGAAATTTCCCTTACCTCTGCTGTTAATTTTTTGTCGAGAATAAAACCATACTGTGCGAACAATAGTATCCAATACTCTCTGTCTTGTGTGTTGACATGATGATGTCCGGGTGTGCCCTTGGGAGGCGTATGAAGTATTATCATCTTACCTAACGTAAAATCGGGCATGTAATTGTCTATGAATTGTTCGTCAATGTGTTCACAAAAATCAGTTGAGACTACAACATCAATTTCTTTTTTAAAATTTGATGGTCCTAATGTGTAGTCATGGCAAAACAAACTCTGTTTAACACTGTCGTCTGCATATAGGTTCACAGCATCGGTATCTCCGTCTATGCCATAAGCCTCAGTGCCTTTATTAATTAAATATTTTACAACATCACCATTGGCGCACCCTATATCCAAAACACGTTTGCCAATACAAAATTTATCTAGAACTGGAACATCAATACTGCTAAAATTATTTGTTTTTGTCCTTCCTAAATGCGTTGCAACACTAGACATTTAAATCCTCCTGTGTAAGGAATGATATTATAATGTGTGCCCTCGTGGTTGCACCTTTGTTCCAAGCACTGTGTTTCAATCCCTGATTTAGAAACCAACATTCTCCTGGAAGCATTTTTTGTTCATGCTTGATTCCGTTTCTGTCTATAACATGGAAACCACAATCATCATTTGTGGTCAAAGGTATGTGATACCTTACAGAGTAGTCTGTGTTGTAATCTATGTGATCTCCAATAAACGCTCCTGGATCCATCACGGCAATCCTTGCTCTTGTGTGTTCTGCCTTGAAACTTTTCAACACCTCTTCTATGTAAGTGCCTTTCACCCAATCTTTAACTTTGTTGTAGTGTCTTTCATCTAATCTCCCTTTTGGAATTTTTTTGTCATACACACGTTCCTCCATATCTGGATTGTATTCTGTAAGAGCGATCTGTTTGTAGGGAGAACCATTAACTTCATATTTGCCTTGTTTGTCTTTCACAATGTAATTTTCATATGGCTTTACATAATTTCTGTAGTCCCACGCCATGCGTTTATTACCCAGTGCTTTTGTAATTTGGCTATCATTTTTATACAGTTCTGATTCAGCGACATCATTGTTAACTAAAAATTGATATGCGTCCTCTATGCTTGTAAATTTTAATCCAAATGCTTTTTGTAATTTTGCAGTTTTTCCACCAACCAAATCTCCATACCCTTCTTTTACCTTTAGATCATCTTCCTGTACAGGCATTTGTCTAACTATCTCATTGATTCTATCGGCATCAAATGTGTAGGGTAATTTTTTGAATGCAGGTAATTGATCTCTTTTTAACATAAGTCTGTCGATGCCTTGTATTGCCAGCACTCGTCAAAATTTGGATTGCATACAGCAATCTTTTCATCTTCCATGTGCCATTTTGTTCCTGTTCGCGTACTAACGTTTTCCATAAATTTTTTTAAGTGCCTAGGAGATCTACATCTGCTTATAAATGCTTTTTCAAATCCTATTTTTTTTGCAATATCTAGTTGTTGCATTATCATTTCACAAACATGATCATCACCAATAATTTTAGATGTTCTACGCATTTCTTCAGATTCATAATACCTGTTAAGTATTCTGCATTCTTTTTTTGCAAAGTATTCAGGACGATGTATTATACTAGAAAAGCCAATTATATTATCGTCTCTTTCATAGATACTTATTGCTTCAAATCCGAACCAATCTAAGTCCTTGTAATTGTCAGATAATCTATCCGATTCACTGAATTCTATCTCGTTTAATTTTCTTAACACCTCTGGCCGTTCATGTGGCAAAAAAGTTGAAGAGGTTGCAGGTTTATGGCTGTCTAAAGGTTTCAACATGATCCCAAAACTCCTTTTTCTTTTTGCCATGCACCAGTAGATGCACTCTCTCCTCATCTGAGTTGTTCTCAACATAGTGCTCGTAGTGTATGTTTAACACCAACGGCATGCCTGGCACATAATTGACTTCTTTATCATTAAGCACAAACTTATTACCCTGTGGATAACTCAAACATATGTTTAGTGGCTCAAGCCAATTCCTGTCAGGCACATCTATGTGTTTTGTAATAAATCCTTTTGGTTTAATAACAAGAAATCTTATGTCATCTATCCTTGCGTAAGGTAAACTTTTAACCCATTCTATTGTCCGCGGACAGCGTTCGCCCACATCTGTTACCTGCGGTCTTTTTTTCCTTCTATCGTATTCCCAATGGCTGTTTGTCTTGTCAGAGTCAAATCCATAAAGTGTTACTGCACACCAATCTTTATGTCCATCTTCTGGTCTGTGTGTTACTAGTTTGTCTTTGATCAATTCGTATTCTGTAAGCAGTTGTTTGACGGGAACATCGAACCCCATCTCAACATACTCAACACTACTGGATCTGTTAAATTCTTGCGTAATCATGATGATCCTTATGGTTCCCTTCAAACGGTGCAACCAAATTAATTAATAAATTGTTTGCAGGACCTTTGGCATCATGTCCGTAAAAGTTCAGTATACCAAAACCCACATATGAAAGAATAAACAACATTAGGTTAATTATAACTGCATTTACGCCAAAAAGCAATGGTGTGATTATCCAGTGAGCGGCAAAAATAAATTTACCGTATCTATGGAAGAACATTACCCTTGGATTTTCAATTAAATCATGTATATATTTTCTCGGTATTTGTTTAACTTTCCATAAACTGAATAGTATAACATACCAAGGATGATTTTTAGGACTGTGTGGGTCCTTTTCTGTGTCAGCGTGTGCGTGATGTATCCTATGTACACCTGCCCATGTTAAGGCACTTCTGCCCCCACATAATAGTCCAATGTATAAAAGGATTATTTCTGCCAAAGAATTTACTTTGTAATCATTATGGGCAAAATATCTATGATATCCGTAGGTAATTCCTACGGCCGCTAACACCCAATAAATCATGTATCCGTATAATAGTATCATTTGAAATATTTATAACCCTCCCAATCATGAGGTTTATTAGCATGATGGGTAAAATGAACAAATTTTATATCCGGATGGAATTCTCCTCCCAAATATACATAATCGTTGTTTGTAAGTCTTTGATATTTCATTGTAGTTTTGATTTGCCATTGTTTCATGTCTCGTCCATTAATTACAACTTCGTCACTGCACCAACGTGTCACCCAACTGGTAGGTATCAGTTTTAATTTTAACTTTTCATGAACAGAATCCTCAACAAAATATTGTTCACCATTAATAGGTCCTTTTGTAACACCATTATCTATGTAATGACGTTGCCACTTTAAATGATCTTTCATAAATTTATCGTATATGTACTTGCAGTCAGTGGGATAATATTTGAAAAATCCTCCGTTAAGACTGTAACCCTCTCGTTCAGTGTCTCTCCACCATCCAGGTATAGATAAAAATTCACCGCGTTCTACTGGATATTCAAATATTTTCTTATAATCATTTACTAACAATATATCAATGTCCATTACAACCACAGGTTCATCGATATTCATATTCATGACTGCCATTTTGTTCCACTGCATCAGTATATCATCTTGAATTGGCTCTCTTATCCAGTGAAAGTCGTACTCTGGAAGTTTTGACTGCAGGTATGTCTCATACTCTGGACCATATCTTTCTCCTATCCTTACTGCAAATATTTTCATACTATCTCCTGTTTGCCCGGTGCAGTGCCTTTTAAATAAAAACTTTTACTGTATTTCTTAAGCAGTTGCTTTAACTCTTCTAATGTATCTACTAATTCTTGTAGGGTATATCCTGCGTGTGACACATGATAACTGAATATGTTGCTAACATCAAAGAAAACATTTCTATTTTTTATTTTATTGACTAGATCTGTGTAAACTTTTGACCTACCTTTGGCTTTTAATATTTTAATTAAATCCATAAGCCAATAATCAATATCATGTTTGTTTTGCATTTTGTATTGTAAAAGTTTAAGTGCTGTCCTGTTGCCATACTCTTTCTTGAACTTTTTCATGTCATAATCAGGATAGTGATTCTGTAAAAATCCATGATTGTTGAAAACAATTGGATGTTTGGAGACTTTGCTGTATTTTTTAATCTGGTCTATACTCATATGCATTCCAACAATGTTACGTTTGATATCTATATTTTCTTTGCAGTAATCGTAAAAAATTATTTCTCCCCAAAAATCTAGTCTGTCTGCAAATATTTCGCCACTGTATCCTGCCGTGGGAGTGAATATTAGGTCAAATTTTTGTTTAGGCAGTTTACCGATCAATTCAGTATTTTCAGAATAGAAACGTGGTTTCATTCTTTTCATCAAAATTTTGGTATAGTTGTCTTTGGTGTTTAAGTTTATGCTTTCTATCCATCCCTCTGGCAATCCTTTAATGTTCAACCAAAGTTTACGTTGCGTAACTTTTTTCCTTCTCATATGTAGATATGACCATGCTTTGGCAGATCTCTCAGTTGGCGAAAAATTTGTTATCTCTGGACGATTATGCGGCTTTACCCATAGAGGAGTGTAGTCGTCGTGTATGTTTTCTTTTGACCTTTTGAACTTTTTCCAAACTTCGGATAAAGATGGCTTTCCTAATTTTCTCCATTTTTGCAAGTTCAATTGCATGTGTTGTCCGTTCAGTTGTGTAAAGTTTAGACGTGAAATTATGTGTCCTTTGCAATATTCACCTGTGTCTGCCCAATTGTAAAATTGTGTGATAGGGGATACCTTTGCAGTCATGTCAAAAATCATGCCTGCCATGCATATCATCGCATGTGTATGTTCGTTACATAATTCCAAAACACTTTGCACCTCACTTTGCCTGCACAACTTTTGCACATGACCTGTGCCTGATCCAGTAATGCCTCCAGATGTTTGTAGTACTGTCATTTGCACCTGCTTTTCAATTATCGAATTCCATTTTTGTGACTCAGGATACATAACAATGAACACGAGATGTTTCAATTTTTTTGTAGGCTTTATCTTACAAGTTTGTTCCAGCCAAAGTTTTTTGAATTGATCAAAATTTTCCATGTTGCATTATTTCCAAGTAACTATTTCATCATAGTCGGGAACATTTCTATTCTTGTAGTAAGGCAATTCGCCATCTTTATGTCCTATTCCCAATAGAAATGCAATATTTTTGAACCCGTGCCTCAAAGGAGCAAGGATGTTAGTAAAATTTTGAATATCGTGATAATAACATTTACAAAAACTTGCATGTAATCCTTGTTCGGCCGCCAACATTGTTGTTCCAAAGCCGTGCATAGATGCTGATATCATCCATTGCTCATTGTCAGTATAGTCTATCAACAATCTTTTATAATTTTTTTGCCGTTGTTTCTCAGTTGGAAATCCAGGTATTTGATAATAAACTAAAAGATAAGGTGCCGTAACCTGTTCGTTGAAAGAAAAGCCTTCGACCTTGCCCATTGCAATCCTGTTTTCCCTAGATGGATCATCACGAAGTGTCTCTCTGCCTTTTTGCCATTTATGATATATCTTTCGAAGTTTTTCATTATCGCCATGATACTTGCCTCCGGGAGCAAAAGCACGTTTGTCATACCCACTAACTGTCTGCATGGCTACCTGCTCTTTTTCTTGTGCGTGTTCCGGACCATAAACATCAATATTGTATGCCCATAGGTTATTCTTGTGTGGTACAAGCTCGTGTGCGTCCTTTAGTATCTGGTCTATCTTGTCTCGACCCGGATCATCCTTCTTAAAATGATGTATGTTCTCCCTAAACTTCATTAATTTTTTTAATTCTGTCATTTTTTTACTCCCATGATCATAAATCTTGTGTATTTTTCTTTTTCTAATTCAAAAGCACGGATGTTTTGTAATTTATTTTGATACTGTTTTTCAAATTCTGCAAGATTTTCAACGCAGTTGATGTGCTGTTGCAGTTCTTTGTAGTTGTTGCTTTGTAAAACAAACAAAGTTTTTTCTGGTGCTGTGTCAATAGATTTGTAAAGCAATTTTTGATCTATGTGTTCGCAACTGGTGTTGATCACTATACTAAAATGTTTTTCGTTCAGATCGAGTTCAGTAATATCTTTTTCAATAAATGTTACTTCGGGAAAAAGCGTTTTTCCTATCTTTTTTGCAATAGGATCAAAATCGTAAGAGTAAATGTTATTGATAGGCTTTAGTGTGAAAGTAGTTGAGAGCAATTTTGCCATTAAGCCATACCATCCTCCCAGTATTGCTATGTCTATACTGTCTTTAGTTTTATTTTTGAAATGATATGGATACTGATTAAGACAATCTATTAACCATGTTTTGCAATCAAACTGATTTTGACTGAAACAAGAAAAGGCGTCCAGTAATCTTCCTGGGAAGTTTTTAGCAATCCTTTGGATATCTTTGTATGCATTTATGGTTTTTTGATCATACGTCATTTATACTTGCCATTATATATTACTATCGCACTATTCTCAATCTTTTGGTACCAACTAGTAATTTTGTCAGTGCTGATTGGATTATATTCTACTTTTTCGTTGTAAATGTATCTATCTATACCGGCATAAAGTCTAAGATACATATCTCTATGCTTTTGAAATTTATCAAATATGTGTTTGTGATCGCTCCATCTCATGACACTGCTATTGACCAATGTATTTTGTGTCATCCTAAATTCCAATAACGGAATATTTTTTGGTTTCCAGGGAGTGCTGTCAAGCACAGAAAATTTGTCAAAATCCTGACACAAGAAATCTATGTTGCTGTTAATTTTAATATCCTGATCAAAGAACAAACTGTCACCTTTGTTTTCCAACAATGCAAGTTTATGCCAAACTCCCCTAAGATAAGGATATTTTACTTCAACATCATAATCCTCGCACGGATTATCTGTGTAACAATAGAACTTATGTGGTACACTAAGATTTTTTTCTACAGATTCCTTCAGCCTTGCTGTGAACTCTCTTGGATACTTGGTCCCCCAGTTCACACAATATACCGAAAGCATGTTATCTATTTTTGACTATTATATCTCTGTAAGCCAGTAAAACGTCCAATGGCGTTTTTGCTTGTCTAATTTTAGTCTTCACCTCATTATCGTTGAAATCTTTTACTATTTCTTTTTCAAATATTTTAAGTTTTAATGAAAACAAATCTTCTGCCTGTTTTTTTGGATCGTAATTGATTATAAACTCCATCACAGAATCAAAATTTTGCATTGGTTTGTCTTCGACCTTTTGTTTTACCTTTGCTTCAACTATCCTGTTAAGTTGATTGATTGCTTCTTTGTTTCTAGCAACTGTTGAATCTGCAATCTTTGCCAAAGGATATTCATCCAACAAGTCTTTGACGTCAGGATGTCCCATATCCATAGGCAAATAATGATTGATTGCTCTCTTGCCTTCCTTGTATATCACTTCAACAGAATCATTGTCTGAATTAGTGTAGTATGCTTCTATTATTTTTCCACTGAATATTGCCATATTAATCCTTTTTGTTATAGTTATTGTAACAAAGAATTACGGAGAAGTCAATTAGGATTTCTGTATTTTGAAAGTATAGGTGTTTACAGTATTTGGCGTACCATCTGGAAACTCCTGTGCCCTGTAATCTCCTGCACTAACAAATCTTGTTTGGTAATTACCGGATCCACCTGTAAGTCTTGTGTTGACTATGGCAGAACCCCTTGCGTTTCCAATACTACCATCTATATTGTAGGACAACTGAAAGCCATCCGATGAGTTTACCACTTTATTCTTAATGTATTCTTGTAAAAGTGCCCCAATTTCGGCCGATGTGTACTGCTTAAGATTGTTTGAACCATCAATGTATAAAGGCGGATTGTACGTTGGCTCCACACCAGTAATTAAATGTAGATAATAGTTGGTGATAGTCTGTGGTTGATCCTGCGTTTCTGCTATTGCGTCCGCAGTATATAAAGACGTATCAGCTCTGGTATCTGTAAACACCGGAGTAGATGACACTAAAGTAGATCCCGCCACCGAGTCTGCAGTTGCTATATGGTAAGTTCCTGCCTGGTCTGTGGTTGTGGTACCTGCTGACAGAACAGTAATAGTCGGATGCACAAAGGTATCTATAAAATCTTGTTCTGTCATTGCCTGTACCTGTGTTCCGTTCCAATATATTGGAAAAGTTTTACCTGTATCTGATGTTGTTATGTTTGCTGTTCCTGTGACCTGTGTAATCCTTTGATAGCTCACCGTGACTTCTGACGGTTCTGCTGTTGTGGCTTCGCTAGGAAAACTACCTGATGCTGTTGATGCCGCACCTGCCTGCAATCTTGTATCGTCAATGCTGGTAAGAGTTCCTCCAGAGCCAGCAACCGTTAAAGTTCTTGACGGTGATAGTGAGTAATAATAAGCACCCAATGAATATAATCTATCCATGTCTGATGTTTTGGCTTCTTGCATTTGCGAGCCGTTGTATAATAATGGGTTTCTGACAGTCATTTTATTTTAATCCAGTATAAACTATTCCTACAAATAGTTCAACCATAAATCTACGCTCCTGCGCCGTTAATGGTCTTAAGTACGCTTCCTGTACTGCTTAAAATTTGTAATTGAGTTGGTGTAGCCATCATTGCGGCAGTTACAGTTTCAGTATCACCAGTTGTAACTATCGTACCAGTCACGTTTGGTATGGTAATTGTTCTGTCTGCTGTTGGATCTACTACTGTCAACGTGGTTTCGAAGGCATTGTCTGTAGAGCCTTCAAATATTACAGTTGCGTTCTGTGTTAATTGTATTCCTGATGTTGTTACAGCACCGGTGATCGGTCCTGTAAATGCTGTTGCATTAATTGTTCCACTGACATCTAATTTTGTACTAGGACTTGTAGTGCCTATACCAATTCTAGATTCAGAACCATCTAGTGTCATTAATGTTGTGTTGACACCACCATCATTTACTTTAAATGTAATGTCAGTATCCTGTACTGTGTTTTGTAAATTTATTCCTGTCCCGTCAACAGTGATAGAAAGGTCATTATCAGCACCAACTGTCATACCAGAGTCTGTAACAATACCTAGTGTGCCACTTGTTGTATCATTTTGATCTGACCTTAAAAAGTTTGCCGCGGCAATTCCGCCTAATGCATCAGCATCTGTGGCAGTACCATGTAATTTAATTCCTGTTGGAGATGTTGTAAATGTTATTCCCTTTTTGACTGTGGCAAATCCTGTAATAGTACTCTGTGGTATAAATTCTGTATCTGAAATAATTGCTATTAATGTACCATCACTGTACCATTTTGTAATATTTTGACTGGTACCAGTTGAATCTGTGACTGTTTCAAATATGAAACCGTTTAATGCTCCAGTACTGGCCGGTGGACCAACTAATACGTTTTGTGAACCATCCCAGTAAAAAAGTTGTCCTGTGTCAGAATCAATCCAAAGGTCACCTTGTTGTATTCCACTTGGTGTTGTAGATTGGTAAGGAACGTTACCACCTGCTGGTACAAAAAGTGTTCCTGTGTATACTTTTAATCTGTTGTTGGTTGAATCGTAGTACAACTGTCCTTGTATTGGCTTTGATGGCTCTGATGTGCCAGCAAAATTTTCTAATAGATGTAAAAAGTTTTCACCAATTAGTTCTCCATACCCTGCATAACCTTTTCCTATGAAACTTAAATCTGTTTGGGTGTTTACAACACCATCTTGTACAATGTACTGATTGGGAGAAGCCGAACTGTTACTCTTGTTTACTGTATATGCCATTTATTAATACCCTGTGTTGCCACCCGATGTTGTACCACTTACTGTATTAGAAGTAGTCAAATTTGTTGAACTTGTTTCAGTAAATGTTGTTAAACTCTGTATCCTCACTGTATAATCTATTTGTATAAGCCTGTTTAAAGATTTTTGCACAGGGTGAAAAATTACATGTGTCAGTAATTTATTTGATGCACCATTTTCAGATCCCTCATAACTTTTAAGTCCAAGTTCGTCAAAAACAAAATCACCATTGAAATTCGTTGTGTTATCAAATGTTGCTTGTCCTGTTGGTTCACCGTAGTCAAGTGTGCAAGTACAAACAATGTCAGTAAACTTGTTTCCTGTTACATGTCTTACTTCCATCTTGTTACGTGTTGTGTCTTTGTTAGTTGCAGAGTTGTCATCTATAACTTTGTAATACGTTTGGTTGTAAAGAGATGCATTTGTTCCTGTGGAATTAGGTGTCAGATACGTTATAATTCCTGTTGGATCGACGCTTGTACCCCCGTTTCCAAATGCCATCTCGTGTACGAATCCATTTGTCTTATTAGCAAGGCTATTTGCCATTGCCTGTGACATATTTTCGTAGTGTATAGCATTTCTTTTGTCTACTAGAACTTCACCTGTCTCAGGATCGAAAATTTTGATATGCCCTGTCATCAACACGCCGGTGTGATCGTTTGGCTTTTTGTTCTCTTCTTTTGCTTCTGTTGGTTTGTTGTCCTGTGTCATCTAGTGTATTTATTCAGGTGCATTTGTTGGCTCATCCGCTATGAATTTAGCCTGTGCAGTGGTAGAAGTGTGTAATCCTTTACCGTTGGCTGGATTACCATCTTGACCAATATACCATACCTGTCCTCTCTTGTGTAGTATTTTTATCTGTTCAGCGTTATTAGGTGCTGTGGTGAAAGTAACAGCCTGTGTGCTACCGTCAACAGAATAGTTAATTGTTGAACCGTCCTCGCTTGTGAGCAACAATCGTTGGCCACCAATGAATATGTCTAACTCACTTGCTGAGGACGGTGTTTGTGATAAAGTGAATACAAGAGTACTGCCATCACCTGTGAAAGTGTTGGTGTATACTGTGTCCACATAAGGGATAGTTTGAGTTCCCGATGCGTCTACCACGTCAACGCCCGAGCTATGCTCCTTAATTCCTGTTCCAAGAGTACCACGTTGTAGTTGTCCTAACGTGTTTCCTGTTTTTGTAAAATATTCTATTCTTTCTTTGCCTATAAACACTACTGCTGGTGTTCTGTGTGAAATTGTGGATCCATCAGTTGATAGTTGGAATCCAGGTTCTGCCAGCACTGATCCGTCCGCAACAGTGATTTCGGTATCGGTGGTTTGCAGAGTTTGAGTCAATGTTGTAGTGTGTGTTTTTGATATTCTTCTGTAAAATGTTCTGTTCAGCATATCCTTGAATATTCTAAAACCTGTAGGTCCTTTTGATGTAATCGGTGAAGCAAAATACAACACGTCTAACCTATCTGTAGCGGTCATTGTTTTACTGAACACTGTAATTGTATTTCCTGTTGCTGTGTAATCAACATTTTCTATTAGTTGATCTCCGTTCAACCAGACGTACATGTATGAAGAACTTGCGGGAGTGAAATATAATTTGTATATTCCGGATGGCCTTCCCTCCAATACTTCACGCCTTAAACTCATTCCAACTGCGTTGTTGAAAGTTGTGACTGCCATTTTGTCATTTGTGTTTAATGTGTATCCATCAGTTGAAATTTGTGATGTGTTTAGAACCAATCTGTTGCTGGCATCAATTGTAAAATGATGATCCACAAAAGTCGTAATACTGATCATCTGTCCTGCAGTGGGTGGCGTCACAAATTCAATATTTTGGTTTCCAATATCTACTGTATAATCAGTTGTAAGCTCTTTTAGTCCACCATTAACATGAACTTCGACCTGACTTGCAGATGATATAGTTTTTGCAGGATCGACTGTTGAATCGTCTGATAGCCCTGAAACAACACCATATGTATATGTGCTTCCGTCTGCTGTGTAATAAGTTGTGTCTGGTGCTCTTAACATCTTTCCGTTAACTTCAACGAGAGTAAGTCCAGTGAATGGTCTAATACTTCCAGGCGGGAAAGTTAACACATGAGTTGTAGAACCATCATAAGTTATTTCTTCATTTCTTATACTAGCAAAATTTCTAGTACCAAACGAAGTGCCAGTTTTTTTGAATCCTGCTATCTGTATAAATGCGTCAGCCGCCGGGGCAGAGTTGAATGTAAGTACTAATGTGTTTCCAATCTTAGTTGTTGACCCATCACCAAATTCAGGATCAGTGGTTGTAGTAGTAAATGCCGTTGTTGGTACACCATCAATTGTCACATATAATTCAGATAATACTGAATCCAAATTAAAATCTTCTCTTGATGATGAAGTAAACTGTGTTGTACTACCATCACCTGTGTAATGATCAACTACTGCAAAATCTCTACCAGAAATTGCAAATGTTTTTGTTGATATTAAAGCATGATTGGCAGGTGCCGTTCCAAACGTAACTGTTTTTGCCCCAACGTCCACTGTGTAATCTGTAGTTAGTTTTTTTATTTCTCCATCTACCGAAACTGTTACTGATCCAATAGTACCTGGATGTTCGGCTAACGAGAATGTTGTCTGTGAGCCATTACCCAAATAATTTTTATCTGAAATTATAGGAACACCTGTCTCAGGAGCAGTGTATACTTTAATGTCTAAAGTATCAAAAATTTGTCCTGGAACGACTTCTTCCGGTGCGTAACTTGTTGTAGCCGATACAAATTCATCTCCGTCAACATTAATATCCGAAGGTGCTGTACCTAACGCACTTGCATATAGTCCATTTTTAGTGAATAGTCCTCCTTTTATTATTGAATCTAGTGTTCTGTCATCAGTTGGTGTCAACACGCCATCGTCGTCGGCCTTAATAAATTCAACCAGTGCATTTTCATTTGGAGTCGAGGACAAAGTGAAAGTTTTAGTACTACCGTCCCCTGTAAATAAATCTGATAATTTTCTCCGTGTGCTGTCGTCTTCAGAAGTGTAGACATAGTATACTTCACCACTTGCTGGTGCTGTTCTGAAAGTATAAGAACTTGTTGATCCATCTGCTAGGAATGTTTCTACATTTGACAGACCATAGTTGTCCCAAGGATAGTCATACCATGCTGAGTTATCCCAACCTTGACTCTGTGTGAACAATAAACCTGTCACCATTGTTCCACCATAATCTACACCTGACATTACCTGTGACAGTTCGTTGCCTGGCATTCCGTCGGTTGGCGTGTAAAATCCTTTGATCCTGTCTGCCGCTGTCAATCCGGATTCATCTCCATAATATTTGCTGACAGCACCTTCGTTGTCATCGAAGTCTGTTGTTGATGTAAATCTGCTTACTGCTTTATACAATTGATTTTTGTATCTTATTTTTGCACCGTATTCGTATACTGTGTTTGCCGCCCAATCAACCACAGTTGATGTACTTGCTAACCTATCAAATCTTATTGTAGTATCTAAGTCCCTCACTAGGTCGTTATCCAAATTAGCATATGCTTTTGCAACATCCGATGGTGTTGACCCATCTGCAAGTCCACCTGTAATTGTGATAGTAGGTGTTGTGGTGTACCCGAACCCAATTCCTGTGACTGTTATAGAAGTTACTGCACCACCGTCTATTGTTGCAGTGGCAGTAGCCGATGTGCTGTCATCACCTGTAATAGTCACCGTTGGTGCTTTCACATAGCCAGTACCGCCGTGATATACTGTAATCGATTTGACATGTTTTCTGTGGTAGTCATACCATAATTGCCACGGATATGTTGTAAGTTTGGCTGTGTCGTGTGCAACGTTTAAGTTTCGAATCTTGCCTGTAGTACTGTCAAAGAACGCAGGATTATCAAAATCAGTGATCACACCATCATGCTGTTCCGGAGCATTATAACCAAGTGTGTATTCTCGTAACTTTGTATGAAACGGTTTTACTTCGTTAATGTAACTTTCAATCCAACTGTCAGTGCCAGTAGTATAAGTTTTTCTTTGATCAAACTGCCTGACTTTGTTCACTGCTGTGATGAAACTTGTTTTGAACATCCAATTAACGTATGTCTGCTCTTGTAATACTTTTCTCAATCCAACAAAAAACAAATTGTTGTACTCGATTGAAAGGTCCCCTTTGAATATGTCTTCCTTGAGAGCCTTCAATACCTGCCTTGTTTCTTGATTTGGTTCCTGGTCGAATGTGTTGTCATCAAAGTTATCCTCACCGGCAAATCCTGTCGCGTCCTGTGTGTAATCATATAATTTGGTGCTGAGTCTCAATGTACCGTTTTGTGTTCCAACATTTGTCCATCCTGTGCTTGTCTTCATGAACAGTTTCCATCCGCCTGTGTCTGCGTTTGTTACTTTCACGTGTTTTCCGATAGCAATATCTAATGTATCAAGTTCGTATTCAAAAGTTACCTGTTTATCTATTGGTGTGTTTTCATCGTGAATCATTTCATGAACATCAAGATCTGTGCCATACCAGTCTACGTAACTCCAGTATCTTGATGTGTTGTATGTTTGTATTTTTGTTCTCGTAAATTCTGTACCGTCCCATTGGTATATCGCCCAAAAATTATTCGCTGTCTCGTCTGCTTTAACCAAATAGTTTGCAGAGCCCGATATATCAGCCGTGTTTATGTAAGTAAGATCCGCATATGTATCAACAGATGCGTCCCATTCGGCACTCTCTGCTGTTGGTTCAGGATCCACACTGTTTAAATTGGTTAGGTCGACTTGCCCTGCCAATTGATTTTTCTTCATGACTGTGTTTGAATAGTCAATTATTTCTTGCAATGCGTCAAGCCTATTTACATACCAACTCTGTCTTGGTCTAACCTCATTTCCATATCTGTTGTTTACAGCAAGATTAATGTCAGGAACTACATCTCCCGACGAGTTCCTTCCAACTAATGAATCCCACCATTTGTTTTCTATCTCACTATTAGGTCTCCAGTCCTTGTCGCCTTCTCTAGCCAACTTCCATACACTGTGTGAATCTCCATCAAATGTGTTTGTCCTAATATCAACATTCAATATCACATCTAAATTTGTAAGTTGAGAAATGTTGTTCAACATTATTTTGTTGGTATCTGTGATTGAATACCATCTTACAGCACCGCTTCTTGGATTTTCAATTATATTTGCTACAAAACTAGTAGTGTTCTTTCGCTTAACCACACTGTCACTTGGCATTGTACTTTTGTTGCTGACCCAGTAGTAATAGACGTCATAAAATGCATCCACACGTGAATCATATTTAGATTTAACACTATAATTAGAATCTGCTGTGCCTGTTATACCAGTGCTACTTCCATTTTCTGTGCCTGACAAATCGTTCCAATCTTCAGGCAGTAAAGTAGATTCTGTCCATTCATAAACGTTAACTACGGACCCAGGAAACAGTTTCCCCCAATTATTGACTTTGTACTCTTGGTCATCCTGTTCATACCAGATATATTTTATAGTTGACAGGTCCCACCATACTTCACCTAGGTGATTTTCTAACCACGGAGTTTTATCATCAGCATCTGTGCCTGTGTTATACTTCGCAGGATTCCATGGCGACCTGTAATTGATTTCTCTGTCTGCTAGTCCTAATATTCTGCCCTTGATCGGATCAAAAAGATCGTAGTAATTTGTTATTTGTTTTGAAGCGTTGTTATAATCAAACACTTGTCCTAATTTTTCTATGTCAATTGCATTGCTTTCGGTCACAAGATTTTGCCATGCGTACACGCCATCTGTATTACAATCATACTGTGTAACGCTACCATCATTCAATAGTGATGTATTTCCTTCGTCATTTGGAGCACCAACAAACACATTGTTGTCAAGCATACAAACACCTCTACCAAATGCGTCAAATGAAGATGTGTCGCTTGAAACAAGTCTGTCATCTAGCACAAATTTTGTATTGTACACAGTAGCAGTGTAAACGGCTCCTGAGCTCTCGTTGGTGTCTACAATTCTTGTATCCTGCAGGTCAAATGTTGTACTTCCAGAGTCAAATTTCATTTCCCTAGCGTTTGCGGCCTTGTCTGCACCTATTGCCAATCGTGTGCCGTTATGTGACAATGATAAACTGGATCCAAATTTATTGCTGTCAACGGCATCAGGTGCGTTGATAGTTTGTTGTAGGGTGTATGTATTTGTAGATCCATCTGCATTCCATTTGTATTTGTATACTGCACCTGCATCTGTATTGATCAAATCAACTCCAGTTGCCCCTACCACAAGAGTAGTGCCGTCCTTGCTCATTGCAAGTGATTCACCAAACGAAGTGTTTAGCGTTGATCCATCCGAAGTTACTCCTGATAGTGTCTGCACGTGTGTAAAAGTATTTTGTGTACTGTCGTCGCTTGATGACCCTGACCTCACAAAGATCTCTACTTTGCCTGCGTTGCCCGGCGCCAATGAACTTACAGCAATGATGTCACCGTTGTCATTAACTTCTATCCTGTGTCCAAAACGCTGTCCTGAACCACCCGCTGGTGACATAAATGATGCATTTTGCGTCCACGTGTCATAAGTTGATCCATCTGCACCTACTCCCCAAGTGTACATGTAAACAACTCCAGTATCGTTTGAATGTCCAGGAGCAGAAACAAAAAGGTATTTTTGGTTTGTGCTTCTTGTAGACGCTGTTGTTGGTTCTGCGATCTTGTGAGACCAACCAAAATTTAAATTTTCATTTTCTGTAGAGCCATCTGTTGGTGGTGTCAACGTTGAAAGTATGCCGTATTGGAATCTGCTTGGATCCCAAACATAAATTTTTACTAATCCTGCATCTATCTGCCTTGTACTGCCGTCGTTCCCGATGGTGTTGGTGTATGGTGCACCTGCAACAACAAAATTCTCATCAGTACTGATAGAAAGTGATTCTCCAAGTCTGCTAGTGTTATCATCGTTATCTGTCATTGTGGCAGTTGATTGAGTCACAAAAGCAGTGCCGGCGTTGTGGCTTGATCTAAACAAGAAATTAACTTCACCCTGACCTTTCCCAGGAGCACTCACCACTAACGTCCTACCGTCATTCCTTCCAACTATGCGATAACCAAACTCTTGATCTACTGTGCTAGTGTCAGGTGATAAAATCCTTTTTTCTGTATATGGATTTTGCTTCTCATATACTTTCCATAATCCAGATGAATCAGCATCTGCAAAAACTTTGTCGCCAGGTATTTCCAATGCAGTGTCTTTGTCCTTGAATTCATCGTATGAAATTTTGTCATTGACATTGTCCATAGATGACAATCTTACAGATATAAATTTGTATACATTGCCATAACTGTCAGCCGTTGATCCGTCTGCTAGTGTTGGAATGAAAGTCGTAGTGTCGGTATAATCAACAACAATTTTGTCATGTGCTGGCACTCTTTTGACTCTATACACTTTGTTGAGTACAGTTGATTCCGCATTAGTAATTGCAAAATAATCTGCAGTTGTAGTTGCAGATCCTTCAGTCAATCCATGAGAGGATGTAAATGTAAATGTTAATTCAGTTGAATCCAATGACGATGAAAGTCCACTTATTTTAAACCCTGCAAATGTCATTCTCAATACGTCCCAATCTTTGTTCTCTTTGTTGGCTAGCCATATTAAATCATTTCTGGCCACTGTTGTGAGATCTAGATTGATCAACTCATCTACATTGAACAGCGTGTGTTGGACTTGTTGAACTTGTGGATATCCTGCAGTCTTGATCACTTGTACAGTGTCTATATCAATTCCTGCCTTTGTAAAATCATATGTTTTAAAAGTTTCAGATGCTGTATACTCGACAGGCTTGTTATTAAAATCATCTTTTAACACAGACAAAGAACGCACATACTGTTTCGTATCTGTGCTGTTATCTAAAAGTTCAATACTTAAAGGGTCAGTTTTGACTTCTTGGTCATTCAAAATAATTTGTATATTCTCAATTTTGTCTGTATTTCCAAACTGACCTGTACGCAACATCCACTCTGGATATAGTTGAAGATTTATATCTGAACCTTCATATCTTGCTTTGGTAATTCTATCGATTGCATTCTGTGTACCTTTTTCTCTGATATAACCTTGATAGAACTTATACTGTGACACATCGTTTACAAAGAGATTTTCTAAATAGTCTCTGCTTTGATAACCTATCAATCTCTGTGCAAGTTTTTGTTGTGATTCGTCAAAGTTGTTTGTCTCCAAGTTATAGAAGTCATTGAACGATGCAATCTTGTATTCGAAGTTTGGTATCAGTTGTGGAGCAGGTTTTTCTCCTTTTAATGCCCAATTAGATGCATCAAACTCTGTGCTAGAATTATGATTGGTTTTTGCCACATAAAACTTACCTTGATATTCTACAGAGTCGCCAATTGTGTAGTCTGTGTTTGCAAGCCAATAAGTGACTTCGGCGCTGTCAAACAAGAATCCAGGTGCATAGTAATCACCATTCCAGTTGCCGGTCTTCCATCCTACAAGTTTTAACCTTTGTTGTCTAAAACCTGTAAATGGTTCATATATAATGTCCGAAAACACAGTTTTATTATCAAAAATTAGTACGTGTTCTTTTTGAACAGTGTTCAACTCTATATTGTAAAGTCCTACGTCTTCGGATTTTATTGATAAATCAAAAGTTTTTCCTAATCTTTTCGTACTTAAATTTCTCACATCTATTTTACGTCCGCCAGCGTCAACGATGCTGTAATCTCCTGCAAGATTTTTTAATTTGCCAACGATACCGTTATCTGTATCTAATTCAAAACCGTCGGCGGCAGGTGATACTGTAATCGCTGATCCAGGTGCCCATTCCTGAGTTGTCCAGAACAAGAACTCACGCACAGCGTTACTCCAATTCAATGTTTCTTTAATTTCTTTTGAAAATTTATTAAATTTAAAACCTTGTGATTCCAGCCAATGTCCGTATCCCAATAGAAAGTCAGCGACATCTTGTATCGTAGTAAACACATATCCATATGGTATTGTCTGTACTGTTGTGTCATATTCGGTAAACCTTTCAACTGTGACAGAGCCTTCCACTTGCAATTTTCCTTTTGTAGATGCTTTTTTTGGATAATTGAAATTAAAGTAAGGTTTAGTAGTAGAATATCCAAGGACTTTAAATCCTCCTCTTAAAGTCGATCCATCTTCTGCGGTGTCTGTGTTTTTTTCTATTAGTACACCAGAATATTGGAAACTTTGTACAGGATTGGAAGTTCTAAAACTAATTTTGTAACTTTCATCAGGAATAAATTTGGAACCTGCAGTCGAGCCCGGAGACACAGAATCTGTAAGAACCTTAACATTATCTTTGTCTGTAAATCCTCCCAACTTGTAAACTAACTGCACATCTAGATTTTTCATTTTATCGTAGTAGAATGTTACAGGATCCAATCCTCGTCCTATCAAATGATTTACTACGAACACTTGGTATCCTGCTGTTGAGAATCTTGTTGTTACGCCAGTTGTGTTATCCGTTTCAGTTTCTAGGTGATACCTAGCATCTTTTAGTCTTGGCCTTACACCTGTATCTGTAGAAATTTTGTTTCCCGCAACATTTGTGCTTAGACGAGATACATCAAATAAATTTTCAAAGAATTTAGCCGGTTTGGTTATTGCCAACGTTTTTATAACAGAGAAAGGATAAGCACTTGATCTTCTCCATGCCGTCTCTGCAGGTGCTTGGTCACCAAACTTCCATGGCAAAGATCTTCCCGCTACTGAGAAAAAGTCTACTATGCCTATTGCTAGTGGATCTAAAAGATTTCCAGATGCATCTACAGGCAAGTAACTTGAAATAGCAGGTTTACCATATCTGCCTTGTGCTGTTGCCACCGCGTTCCATAACACATTGTTACCTGCTGTGTAAGGCGCGGCGCCATATGTGCTTTCCCAATCACTTGGTTTTTCTGAATGTCCAAGCATCTCCCATGGTGTCAAATGCGGAGTGTCTGTATCATAAAAATATTTGTATATCGCACGCCAATATCCTGGCAATTTTTCTCCTTTGACCCTGTCAGTCGACTGTGAGTAGTTGTATGTAAAAGGAGACCCTTCTGTGAATGCTGAATTATTGATGTATTGCACACTGTTCCTACCTGCCCATGTATAGAAGTCTGCTCCCATAATATCGTTGACTTGCTGTCTAGTGTAATCAGTGCTTGTAAACACACTCGGCATAACGTCTCCCCAAGTTAGCAATGTGTTGTCGTATGCTGTCTTACAGTTGTTGTAAATTCTTTTTTCAAGTTCTAAAATTAAATCGTCACGCTCATCACCATATGCTTTAATAATTGACCCATCGTGTCTTTTGATCACAGTCTGAGCAGTTTTATAACTATCATCAGTATAAGTCTCAGGTTTAAATTTTGGATAGATACCAAGTTTTGTAGCACTAGGTGGCAGATAACTTCCAGTTGTATCAGCATAATCTTTGATTACTACTATATCACCAACCGCAAGTGCTTTAGATATATTGATGCTGTCATCTATTGTACTGAACGTATATTCTGTACCTAATACCAACTGCACATCATTGACATACACATAGACCGCTCTATTGCTTAATTTTGTAATATCATGAGAAGAATCAATTGCATAATCTTTTTGTGAAGTGCCTTGTACTGTAAAAGTTCTAGTAGACACGTTTTGTCCATGCCCCACCATGTCTTCATAATAAAAAGGAAACGAACTGTTTCGTCCTTGATTTATTGCAACAATAATCTCATCAACTCTGTCACGTGCAATACCCTCATACGCAGTGCCAGTGGCGTGTGTCAAGAATGCGTTGTACCATTTTTCGTATTCTAAACTTACAAAGTCAATAGCATTTGGAACATTTGATTGTTGGTCGGTAAGACCGAAAACGGCAGGTATAAGTGTTGCTTCGTGTTGCTGTATAGTACCACCAAGTAACCTGGCATCGGGTTTGTCTCTTAGGTTTGATGGTCCAGGAATTTTTCCTGTTACATTTGAATTTCTGTCAAGTATGTCCTGCACATGTCTCACTATTTGACCATAAGTAAATTCTCCGGCATCTTCGTTCAATCCGTTTACAGAAAGGTTATCAGGAATTTCATAAATGCCTTTTCCTGCAAGTTTTTTAGCACTGCTGTGAGCCGCTATCCTAATCTGATCGTCGACTTTAAGTGCAGTATTAAACTTGACATATTTGTTGGTGCTTCCATCTACCAAAGTGTAATCAGTTGTTAAAGTTTTTCTAGCACCATTTACATTTACAGAAACTGTTAAATCTGAAAGTGAAGCACTGTTTTCAAACATGTCTATGGGAAATAATTGCTTTTCTGTTGCCTCAACAATGTACGTCCTTAAAGCTCTCTGCTTGGATGGAAATGTTCTTTTTATCCATGCAGTCCTTGAATTATGTGTGGCTCTACCTGTTGTGTAGTGTAAATGACCTTCTGCAAGATTTTTTGTTTTTGTTGCCTTACCCTCTTTGTATGTAAATGTGCCTCCTGTATGATCAGATTCAAAAACAATATCTCCAACGTTGTTAATTGTTTGATACTTGACCTTGATACCAAGCACTGTGTCTGTAGTGGCACTTTCAGATGTGGCGTAAGCCATAACCTTGGCTCCAGCAAACGATGAACTTGGATACGTAGTTTCATCATCGAATGAGACATGATTGTTATCGAACATGCCAAATAATGGTTGCTGATTCAATTCAGTTTTGGTTTGTGCCACTTTCCAAACCTTGTCTGTAGTATCGTAATAATAATTTTTACCTGCTCCATCTGTGCCTGATTTGACAAAAATGTTTTCGTTGTCGGCCATTGTGTCTGTCACTGTCAGTGCTAACACCGCCGTGGAATCGCCAGCAGTCACAAAGTTGGCTGTGTATATCTTGTTTTTGACATCGTTGTCTGTGTCCGCTGAAAATACAATCCTCATTCCGTCAGTGATTTCTGTGCCATCTATAAAGAATCCTGGCAATCTCGGTATTGTGCTTAATGCGTCTGTTAGAGATGTGTCAAAAAGATCAACAGGGTCTTTGGCCACTGTTCCGTGATTGTATAATGCCAATCCCGAGTCGAACTCGATAATGGGTCTTTTTGCCCTGTCATTTTCGTCAAGCACTTTTGAGACACCATTTACTGTTGCCGCTTTGTCTATGTTGTCTTTGTGGAACCATCTATTGTATCTTGACCATGCATTTTGGTCTCGACTGTCCCTTTTAATTGTAATGTAATCCTTGTCTGTTGGTGTCCCGCTGTCAGCATATGACTCTGGAGTGTTGAGGATAGTTACATCAGTAAGTGTTATTGCATCGCCAACTCCTTCCACATAATATTCTTTTCCTTGATAAGCGGCCGGCACCTTGTTAGTGGTGAACTTAATCTTCATACCATTAGAAAGATCAAGTGTCCTAAGTTTGTAATTTTTAACTCCTATGATATCATCATCTGGATTAATCTGTGTAGTCGTAGCAACAGTTCGAATGTTCAAGATACCATACATATTATCATGACTTCCGCACTGGTAGTATAAAGTATTTGGAGCATCATTTGGAACGACAAATGTCAATGTTCCGTCCTTGGCCATGACACCGTTATTGGTCACACCCGACGAATACAACGCCGATGTTGAACCATCCGCACTGATGCCATCCTTGCTAGGCTCTGTCATAATGTAAAAAGGATGTCCTGCTTCAACCTTAGTAAATTTGTAAGTGTTACCTCTGTACAGCGTAATTTCGGGATTCCTAATATTTTCCTTGTGAGGGAAAGCGTATGCCCTTCCCGTTGTCCCGTCGTCAGCCAATGCTTCTACTTTAAATTCTACAACTGCACCTGTGCCAACTGAATCTATCTCTATGGCACTTGGTCCTGTTGGTACCCAGTAGTACTCTCTATAATTGACTAACTTGTCGTAGTCAACCGCCGGATTCCAAGAATAGGCTGTTTCTTTGTTTAAAACATCGTGGTTGTCAACATTGGCACCATAATATTTCAACTGATTAATATAGTCGTCATATGTGCCTGTGAACTTAACTTGGTCCTCAGGATTGATTGATGTCGTGTCTTGATCGGTATAAGTGACTGCAGGTTCTAATTGATATGCAAATCGGTCTGTGCTTGTTGCACCGATATATCTGTCATTGATATCTCTTGTATATGCATCCTGTCTTCCAACAAAACCGTCCAATCTTTCTAATGATCCTTTTTGTATAAGAGTATCTAATGTGCTTGAAAGGAAACGTTGGTTTGCGTCCGTCCTGTAAAATGCCGGAAGATGTTGTACTGTTCTTCTGTACTCGTTGTTCCCCTGCTTTACTACTTCTTGATTTGCTTGTGAATTTATTGGTGCGTCAGCCATTAGTATCCTGCCCCACTACTGCCGGAACTTGATCCCGATCCTGATGTAGTAGAGCCTGACACTGCTGATCCTGTTGTCGTATTTGTTGTGGCAGTTGATGTTGATGTGACCACAGTTCCAGAAGCCGCTAATTGGTTGGCTCCTAGTGCTGTTATAATTGACACATCATCAACGGTGGCCCCACTGATAAAAATTTCGTCTGCCG
>MDTC01074099.1_pt1 | contig 31612 bp, 31 predicted proteins | sample 811181 | NCBI WGS metagenome assembly MDTC01 (sample SAMN05326644, study PRJNA326480) | marine metagenome | isolation source: seawater | place: Pacific Ocean: North | collected 2011
AGGTCCCATCGTCTATCGGTTAGGACACATGGTTTTCATCCATGAAAGAGGGGTTCGATTCCCCTTGGGACCGCCAAAAAAAAGAAATATAATAATTAAATGTACGAAAAATTTGGTCAATTTATAAATGGTAAATGGATACAATCATCCAATAAAGAATCTTACAAAGTTATTAATCCTGCTACAGAAGATCTAATAGGTAACGCTTCAAAGGCTACACAAAAAGAAATTGAACTTGCTCTTAAAAGTGCTGAAAAAGGTTTTTACATTTGGAAAAATACCTCCCCTTGGGAAAGGTCAAAAGTTATTAGAAAAATATCAGATTTAATTAGAAAAAAATCTGATAAGTTAGCTAATTGGCTCACGACTGAAGTGGGAAAACCCTTAAATGAGAGTTTAGGTGAGGTAAACGGAGCGGCTGATATTTTTGAGTGGAGTTCAGAAGAAGCAAAAAGGATCTATGGTGAAACCTTGCAAGGTAGATCTCCAAGTACTAGGATACACGTTTACTATCAACCTGTTGGAGTAGTGGCTGCCTTAGTACCTTGGAATTTTCCTGTTACACTTGCTTCAAGAAAAATATCTACAGCGTTATCAGCTGGTTGCTCAGTAATTGTTAAGCCTGATGTTATAACTCCAGGATCAGTTATGGAGTTAGTAGATATTTGCAGAGAAGCAGGAGTTCCTCCTGGAGTAATAAACCTTTTGTCAGGAGATCCAGCTTATATTTCAGATCAATTATTATCTTCAGAAATAATTAAAAAAGTTTCTATCACAGGGTCGACAAGAGTTGGAAAACTGATTTTAAAAAAAGCTGCTGAAAAAGTTCAAAGAGTAACTATGGAGTTAAGTGGACATTCACCATTTATTGTCTTTGATGATGTTGACTTAAATAAAGTTACAGATATAGCAATATTTGCAAAATTTAGAAATAATGGACAAGTCTGTATTTCACCAAGTCGATTTTATATCCATGAAAGTAAAAAAAATGATTTTACAAAGTTAATGGTTGAAAAAACAAAAAAATTAAAAATTGGTAACGGATTGGATAAAGACACTTTATTAGGACCTCTCACAACAAAAAAGAGGTTAAGTGAGCTTGAAAAATTGGTAGATACAACAGTTAATGAAGGTGCAACAGTTTTATGTGGTGGAAAAAAACCTGCAGGTTTTAATAAAGGTTTTTTTTATGAACCAACTGTATTTGACAATATTAAAGATGATTTTACAATCATGAGAGAAGAGCCATTCGGTCCGTTAGTTCCTATACTCTCATTCAAGGACTTTGATGAAGTCATAGAAAGGTCAAATAAAAATGATTTAGGTCTAGCTAGTTACATTTACACTAATAATTTAAAAAAAGCTCATGAAGCTTCTGAACTTATGGAAACAGGTACAGTAGCAGTAAATACAGGCGTTGTCGCATTACCCGAGGCTCCTTTTGGTGGAATTAAACAAACTGGATATGGTAGGGAAGGTGGGTCGATGGCAATTAAAGATTATCTAAATATAAAATATACACATTTAGGCATAAATTAAACCAAATGAGCTATTTCGTTTATATGCTCAAGTCTTTAGGAAAAAAAAAAGTTACATATGTTGGTTACACAAAAAATATTTCGGAGAGAATCAAACTCCATAACTCTGGAAAAGGAGCTAAGTTTACTAGAGGTAGACAATGGACGCTAATTTACAAGGAGAAATTAACTTCAAAAAGTGAAGCAATTTCTAGAGAATATTATATAAAGAAAAATAGAACGTTTAGAAAAAAAATAATTAATAAAAATTAATGAAAATTTCTATATTATTGCCTTATAAAGAAAATTTCTCTCCTATCTATCCAGGCGCCGTATCACTTTTTGTTAATGATACTACAAAAATAAGTAAATATAAAAAAAATATTACAGTTTATGGGAACACAATGTATAAAAGCCGTTTTAAATTAAAGTATTCAAATATACCATTATCAAAATACTTATTTCAAAGTCAAAGTAAAAAGTATGTAAAGGAATTTATTAAATTAGAAAAAATTAAAAAATCTGATTTAATTGAAATACATAATAGACCTAATTATTTAAACTATTTAACCGAAACTTTAGGTAAGCGTACCTATGCATTATACTTTCACAATGATCCATTGACAATGACTGGTTCAAAATCTTTAGAAGACAGAAAATTTTTGTTAAATACTTGTTATAAAATAATTTTTAATAGTAACTGGTCTAAAAAAAGATTTTTAGAAGGCATGCAAAACAAATTTGTAAACAGTGATAAGCTCATAGTTGTTTTTCAATCTGCAGAAAAAAGATCAATTAATTTAAAAAAAAAAAAGAAATGGATAACTTTTGTTGGAAAATTAAATAGATCTAAAGGATATGATATTTTTGGAAGGGCAATTATCAAGATTTTAAATAAACACAATGATTGGAAAGGTTTAGTCATAGGAGATGAACTTAGAGATAAAATTAACATCTCTCATAAAAACTTAAAAAAATTAGGATTTGTAAACCATAATAAAGTCTTAGATATTTACAAGGCGTCAAGTATAGCAATAGTATGTTCAAGATGGGAGGAGCCATTTGGAAGAACTAGTTTAGAGGCTTCATCTAATGGTTGCGCTGTAATTATTAGTAATAGAGGAGGTCTACCTGAGACAATCACTAATGGTATTATTCTAAATAATTTAAACTCAAAAAGCCTTTATAAGGAAATTGATAAACTAATTATCAATAAAAAAAAGAGACTAAATTTACAAAAACTTTCTAATAAAAATTTTTATCTAACGCATAAGTATGTTTCAACATTAATTGATAATTTTAGAGATATAAAACTATCAAAGCCCAACTTCTTTTATTTAAATAAAAAAAAAGAAAATTTAAGAATTCTTCACGTCACGAATTTTAACGAAAGACATGACGGTAGATTATATTTTAATACGGGAAGAAGGTTAAATAATGGTTTTATAAGGTTAGGACATAGTATTTTGGAATTTAGTGATAGGGATATCCAAAAATATTACAAAAATTATAAAGATATTTCAGGTTCAAAGTCTTTAAATGAAAAATTGAAAAAAACTTGCTACAATTATAAACCAGATTTAATTATTTTAGGGCATGCTGATTTAATATCAAGTAATACACTGGGGGAATTAAAAGATGATTACCCTAAACTAAAAATATCTCAATGGTTTCTTGATCCCTTAAATAAAAATGGACCAGACTATGAACGAAACAAAAAAAGAATTTTAGATAAATCAGAATTTATTGAGGCAAATTTTTTAACAACAAGTCCAGATGTTCTAAATTTTTTACCGAATAATATTAATAATTTTTATATACCTAACCCAGCTGACAAATCATTTGAAACATTAAGTAATTATAAAAAGAATTGTAATATGGATGTATTTTTTGCCTTAAGTCATGGAGTTCATAGAGGTGTTTTAAAAAAAGGAAAATATGACGACAGAGCAAAGTTTATCGAAAAACTTATGGCAGTCACCAAAAATATTAAGTTTGATATCTACGGGCTTAAAAAAGTCCAGCCTATTTGGGCGGATCATTATTTTAAAACTATTTCCAATTCAAAAATGGGATTGAACTTAAGTAGAGGAGCTCCGATTAAGTATTATAGCAGCGATAGAATTACTCAAATTATAGGTAATGGTTTAGTAACTTTGATTGATGAAAGGACCCAATACAATAATTTTTTTAATGATGATGAGATGGTTTTTTATAAAAATCTTAACGATTTATCAGAAAAAATACTTAAAATTTCAAATGATGATAAATTGAGAAGAAAAATAGGAAGAAAAGGAAAAGAAAAATATTTAAAATATTTTAATTCAAGTTTGGTTGCTAAATTTATAATTGAAAAAACTCTAGATTTAAAATCATCCAACAAATACTTATGGCATAAATAATGTTTTCAATTGTAATACCAACGTTTAACAATTTGAAGTATTTAGAATTAACATTAAATAGTTTAAAAAAAAATTCAATTTTTAATCACGAAATTATTCTTCATATAAATAATGGTGATGACGGTACTTTAAAATTCATTAAAAATAGTAATTACAAGTATACTTACTCAGAAAAAAATATCGGTTTATGCTCTTCAATTAACACAGCAGCAAAAAAAATTTCAATGCAATATATAATGTATTCCCATGACGATATGTACTTTTGTCCTAGTTGGGACAAGTATTTAGTAGATGAAATTAAACAATTAAATGACAATAAATTTTATTTCTCTGGTACTATGATAGAACCATATACAGGACATATACCTTTTAATTGCGGTTTAACAATTGACGAATTTAATGAAAAAAAACTATTAGATAACTTTAATAAAATTGATTTTTATGATCACCAGGGATCACACTTTGCTCCTCATGTTGTAGAAAAAAAAATGTGGGACAAAGTAGGTGGATTTAGTGAAGAATTTAATCCTGGCATTACCTCTGATCCTGATTTCAATATGAAGTTATGGAAAGAAGGGGTTAGAATTTTTAAAGGAGTAAATAAGTGTAGAGTATATCATTTTAGCTCTATAACAACTAGAAAAAAACCCGGTGTAGTTCAAAACAAAGGTGAGGTAACATTTTTAAAAAAATGGGGTATTACACCAAAATTTTTTAAAAAATATTACTTAAAATCCTATACTATATTTGATGGACCGTTACTTAACCCAAAAAAAAATTTTTTATTTTATATAAATTTATTATCTTGTAAGTTGCGTCTTTTTTATACCCTTATATTTAAATGAAAAAATCTATTGTAAAAATTTCCGAAGGGTTAGGTAATCAACTTTTTATGTATGCTAATGCTTATAGTATAAGTAAAAAATTAGGCTATAATCTGTTTATAGATCATCTTAGTGGTTATAAAGATAATTATTTAAATGAAATAAATCCCTATTTACTTAATAATTTTAATATTAGTTCTAATGAGTGTAATATTACTGATACTAGTATTGGTTATTTTAATTATTTAAAACACAAGTCAAGTAAAAGTATAGATTTTTTAAGAAATAAAAAGATGTTTATTTCAGAAGAGAAAAATAAAAAAACTACCTTTATTTCATTTAAAGACTATACAAAAAATATTGTTTTATCAAACAAAATATATATTGATGGCTTTTTTCAATCTGAAAAACATTTCATTGATTATAAAAAAGATATTTTAAAAGAATATGAATTCAAAAATATTAGTTATGATGATTTAAATATCGATATTAATAGGCTTAAAGACAAAAATTCTGTTTCTATTGTAGTTAGAACCAATCGTTATAATGAAAGATCTAAAAAAGATTTATACGATAACATAAAAACAAAAAAATCTGATCTTTTTATTAAAAATACTATTGATTACATTTATAAAGCTGCTGAAATATTTAAAAAAAAATTAGATAATCCTACATTTTTTGTTTGGTCAAATGATTTTTCTAATTTACGAAATTATTTTAATGATGAATTTAATTTTGTTATTAATAAAAAAAATAAGACTATAAATGATCTCTATACCATTTCTCTTTGTAGTAATTTTATTATTGGTCCTAGTACTTTTCATTGGTGGGGCGCATATTTATCTAAACACCCTAATAAAATTTGCATTTGCCCTCCCAAGTTATTAAATTTTTCCTCAAATTTAGATATTTATCCTAGTAATTGGATTAAATTTTAATTTTGTTTAACGCGTTATTTTTAAATAAATTTGCTTCTTGAATATATCTTCTGACCATTTGAGTTGATTTGTGACCTGTCATTGCCATTATATTTCTTTCTTCTGCTCCGGATTCAGCTGTCGATGTGGCAAAACCAGACCTTAAGCTATGACCAGCATATTTTTCTGGATTAAGTCCAGCTTTTGATGCATATTTTTTTATTATAATGGAAACACTTTTATCTGAAATATTAAATATTTTACCATTATTAATATTTGCTAAGTTTATCCATTTTTTCAAGTTTTCTACAGGACAGTATTCGCTGTTAATGAAATAGGGTATAGCTTTTGTCATTCCTTCTCCTGATTGATCAGTTTTTGATTTTTTAACGTATATCTTAACTCCTTCACTTACAAATTCTGTATCCTCAATAGCTATTTCAACTAATTCTGATCGCCTAAATCCTCCAGCAAACCCTATTAATATAATCGCAATATCTCTCGTTTTTCTTAAAAATTTTATATTTGAGCTAGAAATTGCTTTAATTATTAATTTTAAGTCATTGATTAATATAGGTTTTTTACCTCTTTGAGCACTACCTATAACCCTTTTAATTCCTAGCAAATTTTCCATTATTAATGGGTGTTTAATATCAATATAGTGTCCTTTTAATTTATGAACTACACTAATTGAGGCCAATCGTCTTTTTAATGTACTAAATTTCATTATTTTGGATAAATGTGTGAGATATAATGTAATAATTTTTGGATCTGATGGAAGAGATTTAAAATTGTTTTTTGAACAAAATATTTCAAAGTCATTAAAATCAGACCGGTAGGCTCTTAAGGTATTTGCGGCCTTGGAGTTTTTTAAATTACTTAATGTTTCTAGTTGTAAGTGTTTTATATCCGTAATAAGTTTATTCATTATTATTTCCGATAACCATTAATTATCGGAAATAATAATATATATATTTTTTAATGTCAAGGTATTAAAATTAACTATGTTTGAGAGTCGAAAAAAAATAATTTTAGATCGAGGACCAAGTTGGCCAGATTATAATAAAGCCAAACCATTTATGATAAGATACTATTTACTATTTCGCAAAAGACCTAAATGGTTTCCCTTTAACATTTTTTTACACAAAATACTAAAAAGCGATTTAGGTGATTTACATGATCATTATTGGTCTTATTTATCTTTGATAATTAAAGGTGGCTACTGGGAAACCACTGAAAATGGAACATTATGGAAGGGCGTCGGTTCATTAAGCTTTAAAACAAGCGAAAATAGGCATAGTTTAAAAATTCCTCAAGGTAAAACAACATGGACCCTTATATTTGTAGGGCCTAATAAAGGTTCTAAACAGCTAGCTAAATTTTCTAAATGAAGCCAAAAAGCCCTTCAAATAACACTTTTAATGGTACTGATTTTCAAAAAAAAGTTTGGAAATATCTTAAATCTATAAAAAAAGGTCAGTGTAAAACCTACAAAGACGTGGCTAAGGCTATAAATAGGCCAAAATCAAGCAGAGCAGTAGCTAACGCTATTGCTAAAAATCCTTTCCCTTTAAAGATACCTTGTCATAGAGTCATTAGATCAGATGGATCTTTAGGAGGCTATTCAGCAAAAGGAGGCATTAAATTTAAAAAAAAACTCTTACTAAAAGAGGGTTTATTGATCTAAAACTGTTGTATATCAACGATAATATTCAATTTCACAGCTTTTGAAATTATTATATTAATTTCTCGGAAGAGTTGCACTATAAATAGTTAAATCAAAAAAAATTAGCTATCTAAGGCTTACTAAAGGGTATATTCCGATACTGCATTGCTACTAAAAGTGTTGTCATTTATTCATTCTAGATTGCTTTATTAATCAATGTTTTCAACTGTTTTAGACCTATAATTTTATAAATAGATAAGTTTTCATCTATAAAGGTCAAAAAAAATGTAATTAATTAATTTATACTATTTTTTTATATACTAATTTAAATAAATTTTATTATTATTATTCCTGTTTAATAACACTTTATTGATTTATAAGTCATTACTATTTACATATATTATTAAAATATACATTAAGATCAACTTGTAAGTCGTTGTATTTATTGAAAATACTTTAAGCAATAAAATACTACAATAGGAATTGTAATAAATGACATAATTGTTGATGTAACTATAATACTTGCAACACTATCCACTACCCTTTTATTTGAATACATAGATCCAACTAAATAAGTAAGCACAGCACTAGGCATGCAAGATTGAATAAGAAGAACGCCAGCAGCAAAACCTTCCAAATTTAAAAATTTAATTAATCCAAATCCAATTAAAGGACCTAAAATTACTCTAACAGCCCCAAGTATTGATGCGTCTGACCAAGAGACAACCTTTAATCTTGTTAAAGCTATGCCAAGAGACATTAAAACAAGGAATATAGTAGCGTAAGTAAGAAGGAAAGTCGTATTTTCTAAGTAACCAGGGACATCCCATTCAAAATATAAGAATATGATAGAAATTATTATTCCATATATAGGCATATTCTTAAGTAATATTTTTAAGGAAAAACTTTTTTTGGCTAACAATACACCCAAAGTAAAGTGAAGAAGAATTATGACTGAAGCAATAGCTGAAGCAACCCCTAGTCCAGCTGTTCCATAAGCAAACAGGCAAATTGGAATACCCATATTACCAGTATTAGGTAAAATTAATGGAGGAAGTTCACTAATAAAATCTTTTTTTAATATTAATAAAAAAATAATACCAACTATTGAAAAACCTCCAATTATTATTAAAGCGTAAATAAAGTATTCTATAAATACACTTAAAGTTACACCTGTTGTAGTAATTGTATAAAAAATCATTGCTGGCGTTCCTACGTTTCCAGCAAAGGTAGTTATAAAATCTGTATTTATATTAGGATTTTTTTTACCAAGGTAATAACCAATTCCAATTATAAAAAAAACAGGGATCGTTACATCTATAAGTTTAAGGTAAAGATCCATTAAGTTCTTACATCAGATTTAGTAACTTTTCTCATTTTTTTTTTAAAATTAATTGATGTTTCAAACTCCATTAAACGTTTATGAATAGATCTTAATTCAGTAATTCTAGTCCAATTTTGCAAAAATAAAGAGAAGCTACCTTGAACCTCTCTAAAAGCACTAGAGGTTTGTATTAAAACACCAAGTGTCATAGCACCGGTAAACAGTCCCGGCCCCATTAATAAATAAGGTACAATAATCATAGACTGATTATACATAATTAACCACAAATCAAAATATCCATAATGTAAAAATAACCTATGATAATTTAATTTGATACCAGTAAACAATTGAAGAATTGTGGGTGCTTGAGCGTAGTTTTTTCTATCGTCTTCTCCATACACAAGTTCTTTTCTGAATGCTGCTTCTACTTTTTGATTGTTATATTCTAAACCGGGTAGTTTTATTCCTACAATCCAACTTATAACTAATCCACCTAAACTTGCTGTTAGAGAAACCCAAACTAGAGATCCTGATATATCTTTAAAAAAAGGAATAACTACATTAGAAGAAAGCCCCCATAAAATGGGTAAAAATGCTATTAACAACATTATTGCTCTTACTATTTGTAAACCTAAACTTTCTACTATCTTAGCAAAATTCATTGCATCTTCTTGTATACGTTGGGATGCGCCTTCTACTTTTGAGTCGACTGCTCTCCAATAAGGCATATAAGAAAATGTCATTGCTTCTCTCCATCTAAATGCCCATAATCGAGTAAAATAATTGGTTATTGTATATATAATGACGTACGGTATAGCTAACTTCATGAAAAGAATTATGCCATCATAAAATTCTGACAATTCTCTTTCGGGTGCTTGTTGTAACAAATCATAAAATCCTTTGTACCATTCATTAATTTTTACATCTATAAATGTTTGAGCAAGTAGTGAAAGTATAATAAAAGAAAATCCACCCCATGACCATAATAACCATTTTTTTTCTGTAAAGAAGCTACGCCACATATTTAATCTTTAATAAAGTTATCTGCATAAGATTTCAAAACGTATTTCTTTTTATTTGGACTTACTATCTTATATTTAATATTGTTCTTTTCAGCATACTCTATAGCTTTTTCTTTTGAAGTAAATTTTAACTTTACTTCCCCCATAGTGTCATCAGAAGACTCCCATCCCATTAAAGGACTTATATTGGCATCTCTAGTTTCAAATTCTAAAACCCAATCTTTTAGTAATCCCCTGCCCGATTGCATTGCTGTTTTTGTTGGTATGTAAATTTTTGCTTTTTTCATAATGGTCGGGGCGGCAGGATTTGAACCTGCGACCCTCTGGTCCCAAACCAGATGCGCTACCAGGCTGCGCTACGCCCCGATTGGTTGTTTTATAAGATATATATGACTTTTTGGCAATTGAAAGATATAGTTAATATAAGTAAATAATAAAAATGATCCAGTATATTTCAAAACCATTCAAATATTTCTTCAAATTAGAAGCCGCATCAGGGTTAGTTCTTTTATTTGCTGCTATTATTGCTCTTTACATAAGTAACAGTATTTTTAGCAGTGATTATTTCAAAATATTAAATACATATATAACTTTTGGTGTAAAATCTTTCGGCCTAAAACTATCTGTTTTGCATTGGATTAATGATGTTTTGATGGCAATTTTTTTTTTTCTTGTATCCTTAGAAATTAAAAGAGAGTTTATTCAAGGTGAGTTATCAAATCCTAAACAAGCATTATTACCGATCATAGGAGCTGTAGGGGGCATGTTAGTCCCTGCATTAGTCTATATTTTTATTAATCTTGATAATAGCGCAACTTTAAAAGGATGGGCGATTCCTTCAGCAACGGATATTGCATTTTCTTTAGGTGTTTTATCATTGTTAGGTAAAAGAGTTCCTATTTCATTAAAAGTATTTTTGACAGCATTGGCTATCATTGATGATCTAGGAGCAATAGTTATCATTGCTTTTTTTTACTCTGGTAACGTTCAGCTTACTTACTTATTGCTGATGTTAGCTACATTTGTTTCTTTAATAATTTTGAATAAATTTAATATTAAAAGTTTTTTACCTTATCTAATAATTGGAATTTTTCTGTGGGAATTTACTCACCAATCAGGGATCCATGCAACAATAGCTGGAGTTTTATTAGCTTTAACAATTCCACATGATAAAGTTAATTCAAAAAAATCTCTCTTACTTAGACTTGAACATAATTTGTCACCATACGTTGCTTTTGGTATTATGCCAATTTTTGCTTTTGCTAACGCAGGTGTTTCTTTAAGTGGGTTAACGTTCGCATCTTTGCTCTTGCCAGTGCCACTTGGTATAGTTTTAGGTCTTTTTTTCGGAAAACAAATTGGAGTTTTCGTACTTTCATATATTTCTGTTAAGCTAAAAATTGCAGATAAACCTAACGGTTCTTCATGGGGTTCTTTTTATGCAGTATCTATTTTAACTGGTATTGGCTTTACTATGAGTTTGTTTGTTGGAAACTTGGCTTTTGCAAACGATATTGAATATGCGGATGGAGTAAAAATTGGAGTGCTAGCTGGTTCACTATTATCCACTTTATTTGGTTATTTTTTATTATTATTTTTTACTAAGAAATGATTAACTCTAAAATTATAAAAATAGCTTCAAATACAAAAAATGTTGGCTTAAAAAATATTTTTACTCACAAATCTTCTGTTAAAAACACTGTATGTGGTGATTCAATAAAGGTTGAATTTATAGCTAATAAAACTAAAATTAAGTCAATGAGATATGAAACAGAAGCTTGTATTTTATGTGAAGCTTCTGCTAGTTTATTGTCTAGTAAAATTAAAAACTATTATTTAAAAGATTTAAAAGAAGAAATAAAAAATTTCAAAAAGTTTAAGAAAGGTTTTAAAGTTAAATTTCCTTCGAAATTGAAGGAATTCAATCATTTATTTAACGATAAAACAATTAATAGAATTAATTGTGTCATATTGCCTATGGAGGCTTTATTAAAAGCATTTAAAATCCAAAAATGAGAAAAATTTTTTTACTATTTTTAATTATGTTTAGTTTCTTTAAAATTTCATCAGCCAACAGCTCAAGTCTAGCTTATGATTATGAATTTACAACTATTGACGGAAATATTATTAAGTTAAAAGATTTTAAACAAAAGGTTATTGTCGTTGTCAATGTAGCTAGTAGATGTGGTTATACACCTCAATATGAGGGTTTACAAAAGTTATGGTCTAAATATCAAATGAATGGATTAATAGTTATTGGCGTTCCTACAAATAATTTTAGACAAGAACCTGGATCAAATGAAGAAATAAAAGATTTTTGTGAAACTAATTTTGGAATTAATTTTCCTATCACGAAAAAAACAAATGTAATTGGAAGCAAAGCTCACCCTTTCTATAAATGGGCGAAAGATTCATATGGGATTTCTGCTATACCAAAATGGAATTTTCATAAAATTATAATAGATAAAAATGGGCGAATTGTAGATACTTTTGCTTCATTTACAAAACCATCTTCTGCTAAATTCATAAATGCAGTAGAAGATCAAATAAACAACTAAAAGTTAAACCTTAAACCATCGTAAGCGGGTATTATATTAGATGGTAGTTTTTTTTTTAAATAATCATAATCTAAATCAGTGTGCAGATTGGTTAAAATGGTTTTTTTAGGTTTAACAAGCTTAATTAATTTTAATGCCTCTTCATAATTAAAATGTGATGGGTGTTTTTTTTTTCTTAAACAATCCAAAATTAAATATTCAAGATTATATAAATTTTTAAGAGAAGTATTAGGTATTTTATTACAATCACTTATATAAGCAATTTTATTAAATACAAATCCTGTTGCCATAATCATACCGTGAAACACATCGAATGGTTTTATTTCTATAAAACTATTTTTTTTTATTATTTGAAATTTTTTATTTACAATATTTGCTTTCATTATGGGTTTGTAGCCATGTTTTGAATAAAAACAAAAAGTATATTTAGATAATAAAGAGTTAATCGTTCTTCTACTTCCATAAACAGGAATTTTTTTTTTATTCTTCCAATAAAAAGGTCTCATTTCGAAAATACCAGAAGTTTGATCTGCATGTTCATGAGTATAAATAATAGCATCTAAAGTCTTTATATTATTTTTTAAAAATTGACTTTTAATGTCTGGGGATGTGTCTATTAAAATTGATAAATTTTTATACTTTATATGAGCACAGCATCTTGACCTTATATTTTTTTTATTTTTTTTTAATTTGCCTTTATAACTAGTTATCCAAGGTGATCCTAGTGAACTACCTGAGCCAAGAATCGTAAATGTATTTTTCAATTTAATTTACCAAATAATTTAAAAAAATTTTGAGTAGTTTGTTTAGCAAAGTCTTCGAAAGATATCTTTTTAATCTCAGAAAGAAATTTGACAGTGTGTTTTATAAAACTTGGTTCATTAGAATTTCCTCTTAGAGGAACAGGTGCTAAATAAGGTGCATCAGTTTCTACTAAAATTTTATTCATTGGAATTTCTCTAAAGGTTTCTGCTAGATCTCTAGAATTTTTGAATGTTACCACACCACTTGCAGAAATGTAAGCGCCAATATCTAATAATTTGAAAGCAAAATTTCTTGTACCGGTAAAACAATGAATTAAAATTTTTAATTCTTTGTGATTATTCGCATCTTTCAAAATATCTAATGTTTCAACTTCAGCAGAACGTGTATGAACGATTAATGGTAAATTTGTCTTTTGTGATGCTTCAATATGTTCTTGAAATGATCTTATTTGATCATTTCTGTCAGAATGATTATAATAAAAATCTAAGCCAGTTTCTCCTATACCAATAATTTTATTACTTTTTTTAATATTATTTATTATATCTAAAGACTTTATTTTTTGATGTTTTGATGCTTCATGAGGATGAATACCATAGGAACCGAACACGCAATCGTATTTATTAACAATACTAAGAATATTTTTAAAACTTTTATCTTCAGTTGAAATGGTCAATAAATGATTAATACCCTCTTTATTTGCTCTTTTAATTGTCTCATCTAAAGATAAAGACATAGGTTCATATGTAAGGTGGCAATGTGAGTCAACTATCATTATCAATCTTTTTAAATAAAATATCTAATGATTTTAATTCTCTATTATGATCAAAGCAGTTCATATTTTTAATTTCATTAATTTTTCTATTAGTAATATCAATATTCATAGTATCTAAAACTTTATTTGTAGCATTAGGAATTATCGGATTCAATAAAATACTTATATTCATTATTTGTTTACAAATAGTAAATAAAATATTTTTCATTTGTTCAGGGTTTGAATTCTTAATAGACCAAGGTTCTGTGTCGTTAAAATACTTGTTTGCATCAAATGAATAGCTAATTACAATTTTAATAAATTCATTTAAACGTTGGCTGTTAATTAAGTCTGTTAAATTGGGAATATTTTGAACTAAATTATTTAATAATTTATTATCTATTTGAGTTAAATTATTTGGTGAAGGAATTTTGTTTGAACAGTTTTTTTTAATAAAAGAAAAAACTCTTTGACATAAATTTCCATAGTTGTTAGCTAAATCATTGTTTATACAACTTATAAGATTTTTCATTGAAATACTTCCGTCATTACCTAAAGAGACTTCTTTGACTAAATAATATCTTAACTGATCAACTCCATACTTTTTTATTATTTCAATAGGGTCTAGTATATTGCCTAATGATTTTGACATTTTTTTATCCTCTGAAAGAATCCAACCATGACCAAATATTCTTTTTGGTAAAGGAATTTTTGCTGCCATTAAGAATGCTGGCCAATAAATTGCGTGAAATCTTAAAATGTCCTTCCCAATAATATGAACATCGGCTGGCCAAAATTTTTTATAAGAAGGATTGTTGTCATCTGGGAAGTTAAGTGCGCTTAAGTAATTAGTTAAAGCATCAAGCCAAACATAAATAACATGTTTTTTATTTTTTGGAACAGGTATACCCCATGAAAAAGATGTACGGCTTACCGATAAGTCTTTTAATCCTTTTTCAACAAATCGGATTACTTCATTTTTCCTTGAAGTTGGTAAGATAAAATTTTTATTTTCTTTATAATGTTTTAGTAAACTTTCTGACCAGGATGAAAGTTTAAAGAAAAATGACTCCTCTTCTACCCAATCAACAACGGAACCAGATATTTTCGATATTTTTTTACCTTCACTTGTAGTTATTTCATCTTCATCATAATATGCCTCGTCCGACACAGAATACCATCCACTATATTTTCCTAAATAGATATCACCGGACTTGACTAGCCTATTCCATACTTCTTCTACAGATTTATAGTGTCTTTTTTCTGTGGTTCGAATAAAATCATCATTAGACAGATTTAGTATTTTTGATAAATCCTTAAAATTTTTTGATAATTCGTCACAAAATAATTTTGGACTTTTATCATTTTTTTCAGCTTCCCTTTGAATTTTTAGACCATGTTCATCAGTACCTGTTAAAAATAAAACATCAAAATCATCTAATCTTTTAAATCTAGCAAAAATGTCAGCTATAATACTAGAATAAGCATGGCCCATGTGAGGTTTACCTGAAGGATAGTATATGGGCGTGGTTATATAAAAACTTTTTTTAGACATTATTGATTTCAGAAGAAATTGAATTGATTATTACATTTGTATTTAAATTATATTGCAATAAATCATTAATTTTTTGAATAGTAAGAATTTTTTTACTATTTAATTTTAAATGATTAACGTTAACTTTATTAGATATTTTTTTGAAGTGCTCTTCAATAAGATAAATCGCTAAGTTAATAAATATTTTTTCTTTATTTTTTTTAAATAAAAGTATTAACTTTGTAACATTAGTATCTAAATTTTCATTTATATTAATATTATTCACCTCACATAAATAATTAAATTTTAAAAATATACCTGGTGTAATATAGGATTTATTAGAATTTAAAAACTCTACAATATTAAATTTTTGTAACATATTTCTGATAATATCTGATTTGACATTGTTTTTTATAAAAATTTTTGTTTCAATGCATCTAGATTTTATTGTTTCAATTAATGGTTCTTTTTTATTATTTATGAGAAAAAAGTAGTCATTAATTGAGGGTTCTTCTAAAGCTTTAAGTAATGCATTTGAACTATTTGTATTAAAATTATCGACATTATCAAGAATAATAAATCTTGGTAAACTATTTAAAGATGACTTTAACAGTTTTTTTTTAAGTTCTCTAATCTCGTTGATTTTGGTACTGGTATCTTCATTATTAATTATTAAGATATTCTGATGAATATTTTTTTCCAATAAATCATTAAAATTTAAATTATTTAAAATCTGCTTGTTGTTTAAATCGTAATTGCTTTTTAAAAAAACATAATTTAAAAAATGTAAAACTAAGGAAAATTTTCCACTCCCTTTTTCTCCTGTGAGTAAATTAACTTTAGGTAATTTATTTTTTTCATATGAAACAACTAATTGATCTAAAAAAGAGTCAAGACCAAATATTTGACTAGTTTTGTAAGGGTTTAAATAATCAGGATACATAAAAATCTATTTAATTTTTAACTTTCTAAAAATCAAATTGGCAATTTTTTTTTCTAAATAGGCATCATTAGGTGATGAGTCAAAAAGATAATAATTTTTTTTTGTTTTAGATAGCTTGATAAATGCATTTTGAGCTTTTTTATAAAAATTTATTTTTAGTTTATCAAGTCTATTTTTAGTTTTTCTTTTTTTTATTCTACTTTTGATTATGTTAATTTTAGCTTTTAATACAATTGTTAAATCAGGTTTCATTTTACCGACAATATAATTATTGTTTAATCTATTTAGATTTTTACTAATTCCATGGCCTACAACTTGGTAAGCATAAGTAGAATCTATAAACCTGTCACAAAGAACTATAGTTTTATTAATCTTTGCTTTTAGTAAAGTACTTTTAAGATGTTCATTTCTTGAAGCCAACATTAAATAAAAATCAGTAAGTTTGTCAAAACTTAATGAGTGTTTATTAAATAGTAGATTTCTAATTTTTTCAGCGTTTAATGAACCACCTGGCTCTCTGGTTTTAATAACTTCAACTTTTCTTCTTTTTAAATTCTTAAATAGTTTATTTATTTGAAAACTTTTGCCAGTACCCTCAATACCTTCAAAAACGATAAAAAAAAACTTTTTTTTATACATCTCCCCAAATCATATAATTAATTGAAGTAAATACACTTTTAAAAATATTTATCTTATCTACGTTCTCAAAAGAAAAAACATCAACGGATTTTAATAATTCATCTTTTTTAAAAAGTTTCAGTTTGCCTATTTTCTGATCTTTTTTTATTGGAGCTTTTATAGGGCCATCATACTCAATTTTTACTTTAAAATATCTTGAGTCCTTTTTGCTCAATGTAATGAAAATATCCTCTTTTGTTACACCTTTAACTAAATTTTTTTTACCTAACCAGGTTTTAATATTAAAATAAGTCTCACCCATTTTTGAAACTTGATAAGTATCTGTGTTTCTAAAACCCCAGCTTAAAAGCTTTATAGATTGAGAAGTTCTAAGACTTTTCGTTTCGAATCCGCTGCCTACAGATATTAAGCGTCTATTACCTTTTTTAATAGAACTAGCGAGTGAATATTTTTCTACAGCTAGATAACCAGTTTTAATTCCATCAGCATTAATATTTTTGTACAACAAACCATTTCTATTGCCTTGAGTTATTGGATCTCCACCCGTTCTGTCCCAGGTAAATTCTTTTTCGGAAAACATTTCATAATATTTTGGATAATTCTTTATTAAATACTGAGATAAAAAGGCTATATCCTTAACAGTGGAATAATTATTTGGATCGTTAATACCTGACGCATTAGAAAAGTTTGTATTAGTTAATCCTATTTCTTCTGCTTTTTCGTTCATCATATCTGCAAAATTTTCTTCTGTACCAGCAATTCCTTCTGCTATAGCAACACAAGCATCATTACCTGATACTACAATAATTCCTCTTAACAAGTCTTCAACACTAACAGAGTCATTCACCATTATAAACATAGATGAGTAACCGCTCTCTGATAATCGCCAAGCATTTTCTGAAACTATAAACTCATCTTCTAAAGATAATTTATTATTTTCTAGTAAGTCGAATACTATTATCACGGTCATTATCTTAGTTAAAGAAGCAGGATATATTTTTTGATTAGGTTCAAGTTCAAAAAGCACCTTACTTGAATCATGGTCTAAAAGAATTGCAGATCTAGCAGAAATATTAGGTTGAGCGTAAGACCAATTTAGCAAAATATATATAAGAGTAATAGTGTATATTAAAATTTTTTTCATTTTATTCTAAAATCTAAATCTTCAAAACCGTATTTTTTTAAGTCAATGTAATCATTTTTCAATGAATTTAAAGCTTTATATGGGCCTGCGATTAATTCAAAACTGTTATTGTTTAATTTACGTATACTTAGTTTTTTCGAACTAAAATCTACATTAGTTACTAAATTCTTTCTAAGTGTCTTTGCTGATTCTAAAGAATAAAAGTTCGCGATTACTATGGAAAAATTTGGTTTTTTTATTTTACTTTTTTTTGTACTTTTGGAAATATTGTTTATAATAACATTTGTTACTGGAGCTTTATCATGTATTTTTTTCTCTTCGTTAAAAGTTTTTGATTTTTTAGCAACAAAAGATTTATTTTTTTTTATCTCATTGATTTCTACAAAAGGTAGGTTTTTGTCTAAACTAAGCTTGTTACTTACGGCTTCTGTAATTAAAATTTTATATAAATCAGGATATTTAACCCTTTTAGTTATTTTTAAGATAACTTTCTTATTATTACTTGGATTAGTAATTTGAACAGAAGAACCTAATCTTAATTTATTATGAGCAGCTGTAAAACTATAATTATCAAATTTTTTACTAATAATTTTATTTTCATAATCCTTATTGTCATATATATAAGCAAAACCAGTTGAAGTGTAAGACGATCTTACCTTATTATTTGAGTATTCTGTGGTGCAGCTAAAAAAAATTAAAAAAATATAAAAATACTTAAATTTCATTCTTAATCATCTCTGAAAGGGTGCATACGGATAGAGCAAATCTTAAAGATCTATTCCATTTTAATATTGTTTCATAATTTTTAGAAACAAGGTACTTAGGTGAATTTTTATCTCCATCTGGGAGTACTAAAGCAATATCATCGTTAAAATCTAAATCTTTTTTAACTTCTTTACTTTTTAAACCTTTTTTTATCCAAAATTCAGATCTTTTCTTTTGTTTAATATTTCTGGCAGAATGGTTGAAATATTTTTTATCAATATTTTTTGTAAATACGACCTCTTGAAAACATTTATCTTTATAAACCCAACCTGCTTTATTTATATAGTTTGCAGCTGAAGCAATAGAGTCAGGTAAAGATTTTTTCAAATCAATTTTATTATCACCATCATAGTCAATTCCATACTTCATAATTGTTGAAGGCATAAATTGAAAATTGCCTAAAGCACCTGCCCATGATCCATATAACATTTCTTTTGAAACTATATTTTTATCAGCAAGTTTAAGTAATATTAATAATTCATTCGTAAAAAAGGCACTTCGTCTTTTATCAAAACTTAAAGTTGCTAATGATGAAATTATATCCATTTTACCTAAATAGTTACCAAAATTTGTTTCTATACTCCATAAGGCTAAAATAATTTCTTTTTCTACATTAAATTCTTTTTCAACTTTTTTAAAAATACTTGAATATTCCTTGTATTTTTTTTTAGCTTTTTTTAAAGACTTTTTAGAGGATCTTTTTGAAATATAGACATTTGTTTTTTCAAAAAATTCAGGTTGTCTGTTATCGTATACGATAACTTTATCTAAATATTTTACATCATTTAGGTAGGAATTAATTGTCAAACTTGAAATACCCTTTTTTTTAGCTAAAATTTTAAAATCTTTAAGCCACAAATTAAAATCCGATGAATTTGCTTTTAAACTAACAATAGTTACTAGCCAAAAAAATGTTATAAAAAATATTCGAATGTATAAGGGCATTTTTTTAAATAACATAAAAAAATTGTTTAAACTAGTATTTCAATATGTAAATAACATTGTTATTTGCTTATATTGATAGTATTAAGACTTACTTAACAGATGAATAAATGGAGAGATGGCTGAGCGGTTGAAAGCACCGGTCTTGAAAACCGGCAAAGGGGCAACTCTTTCCTGGGTTCGAATCCCAGTCTCTCCGCCATTCTTACATTTTAAATTTTAAAAAAAGATTTGATACTTTGTTTTTTTTAATATTTTTCCCAAAATTTTTTCTTTGATAAAAATCTAATATTTGATTATCATCTAAATTTAAAAAATCATCTAATTCATACAATTCATCTTCATTTAAAGTGTTTATATGATTTTTTACAAATGAACTAAGTAACAAGTCAAGTTCTTTCGTACCTCTATAAGAGCCTCTGTATAAAATTCTTTTTTTTAAATTTTCTAATTTATTCATAAAAAAAATATACTATATATAATTAAATGAATAATGTTAAAAAGAATTATATATTTAATAATGTTTCAGTCTTAAAAGGTGTTGGAACAAAACTATCAAAGTATTTAAAAAATAAAAAAATTGAAAAAATTAATGACCTTTTATGGAATATACCATATGATTTTGTTGATAGATCTAAAATTTCAGAATTAAACAATTTAGAAGTTGGAAAAATATGTACTATTAAAGTTCAAGTTATTAAATACTCTTTTCCACGAATAAGAAATTTGCCGAATACAATTCGATGTGAAACAAAAATTGGGAAGATAGATATAGTTTATTTCAATAGTCGAGAAGGATACTTAAGAAAAATTTTACCAATTAATAAATGGGTTATAATAAGCGGCAAAGTAAGTTTTTTTAGAAATAAATATCAAATAACTAATCCAGATTATGTAAAGCCAATTGGAGAAGTTGATTATGTAAAGAAAGTTATTCCTAAATATTCTTTAACAGAAGGTTTGTCTGAAAAATTATATAGAAATATAATAGAACAAGTTTTAAAAAATTTACCTGAGATTGACGAATGGCATGATCAAAAATTAATTAAAAAAAATAATTTTTTAAATTGGAATAAATCGGTAGAAGAATTACATTCAAACTCGGTTAAAGATATTAACTCTATTACTTACAGAAGACTTGCTTATGATGAGATATTTTCTCATCTATTGGTTATGTCTGAAAACAGAAAAAGATTAAGGAAAGTAAAAAAAAAACCTAAAAAATTTAATTTAAAAAATTTAGAAGCAATTATCAAAGATTTGCCTTTTACTCTAACAAACAGTCAAAATAAAGTAATTCATGAAATTTTAAATGATTTAAAATCTAAAGTTAGAATGTTTAGAATTCTTCAAGGTGACGTTGGTTCTGGCAAAACTATAGTTTCTTTAATTTCTATCGCTGGAGCTGTAGACAGTAAATTTCAATGTGCATTAATGGCTCCAACAGAAATACTTGCTAGACAACATTATAATTTATCACTTCAAATATTTAAAAATAAAAATATAAATATATCTTTTTTGACAGGAAAAACTGAATATAAAGAAAGAAAAAAAATTATATCCGATTTAAAGAATCATAAGATTGATTTAGTAATTGGAACTCACTCATTATTTCAAAAAAAAATTAATTTTAAAAATTTGGGTTTTATTGTTGTCGACGAACAACATAAATTTGGTGTTAAACAAAGAATGAATTTAGCTGAAAAAGGTGGAGATAATTGTGATGTATTATTAATGTCCGCTACACCTATACCCAGAACAATGATGTTAGCAACTTATGGTGATATGGATATATCAAAAATTAACGAAAAACCAGTGAACAGAAAAAAAATTATTACTTTAACAAAGCCTGAAGATAAAATTAATGAGTTGTGGCCATACATTAAAAAACAAATTAATCTAAACAATCAAGTTTTTTGGGTTTGTCCTTTAATTGAAGAGTCTCAATTTTTTAATTATTCCTCCGCAATAAAAAAATTTGAAATTTTGAACAAATTATTTCCTAAAAAAGTTGGTTTAATTCATGGATCATTATCTAAGGAAAAAAAAGAAGAAATACTATATTTGTTTCTTAATAAAAAAATTGATATTTTAGTTTCTACTACAGTAATCGAAGTAGGCGTTGATTTTCCAAATGCTAATTTAATAATAATTGAAAATTCAAATAAATTTGGATTAGCTCAATTACATCAATTAAGAGGTAGAGTTGGTAGAGGAAAAAAACAAGGTACATGTATACTTTTATTCAAAAAGGGATTGAGTCAAAAAGCAATTAGAAGGCTTAAGATACTTAAGTCAACCGATGATGGTTTTTTAATAGCAGATGAAGATATGAAGTTAAGGGGTTATGGAGACGTGGTTGGATTTCAACAAAGCGGTGAAAAATATTTTAGATTAGCTGACCCAATTCATCATGAAGACTTATTTAAACTGGCGGAAAAAACAATTAAAAATATTACCTTAAACTATAATAATTTTAAAAAATTTAATTTTTTAATGAAGCTTTTTGACAAAGCAGAAATAGTAAATGAGTAGAGTTAGATAGGATCAGAGGTTCCAGCAGAAACAATAAATTTAGAGGCTTGTTCAAAGGAAATATCTAAATAAATAAGATCTTTTTTTGGGACCATTAATAAAAAACCACTAGTTGGATTTGGAGTTGTTGGAACGAAAATATTAACTAATTCTTCTTTAACTTTTTGACTAATTATTCCGTGATTTTCCTTAGTAGCAAAACCAACTGCCCAAACACCTTTTCTTGGATACTCTACTAAAACAACACTTTTTTTATTTTCATCAGATTGTGTAAAACTTTCAGTCATTTGTCCAATAGCAGAATAAATAGTCCTAAGTATAGGAATTTTTTTTAATAGTTTATTTATAATTTCAAATATTTTTTTTCCTAAAAAAGAAAGAGAAATCCAGCCTATTAAAGTTATTACAATAAAGGTAACAAGAATTTCTAAACCTGGAATATCAAAAGGTAGGTAATGATTTGGATTTATCTCTTTAGGTATGATTTTTGTTGAAACTTTTATAATAAATAAAGTTATGTAAAGTGTAATTCCTATAGGTATTAAAACTACTGCACCAGCAAAAAAATTATTTCGAATTTTGCTAAATACTGACTTTTTATTATGTTTTTTGGTCATTTATTAACTATAGCTCGAATAAAGAATAAAAATCATTATTAAAATAAAAATTGCAATTAGTAATTTGTTATTTAATATCATGATAATAATATAATGAAAGATATCATAAAAAGAAGAAAATTTCTCGAATTATTTGCCAGTGGATGCTGCAGCGTATTATTGCCTTCCTGCTCAACAGTACCTATTACTAACAGAAAACAATTAACAATATACCCAGAAGCAAAAATTAATGCACAAGCGAGTCAGGCTTATGAACAATTTAAATCAAAAAATAAGTTAATTTCGACTGGAAAAAATATTAAAGATATTAAAGAAATTGGAAAGAGAATTGAATATTCTGTCTCTGCATATTTTAGTATACAAACAAAGGAAGATCCTACTAGAGATTTTCAATGGGATTATGTTTTAGTTGATAATGACAAAGTCAGAAATGCTTGGTGCATGCCAGGAGGAAAAATTGCTGTTTATACTGGGATTTTAAAAGTTACAAAAAATATAAATGGTCTAGCTTCTGTTATGGGTCATGAAGTAGCTCATGCAGTTGCCAAACATTCTGTTGAAAGAATGAGTCACGCACTTACTATTAACGTAGGAACTCAAGTGGCTGATATTTTTCTAGGTGGAGCAATTAATCGTACAAGAAATACTGTTGGAAGAAACACAGGATTTGATATTTTTCAATTAGGTTTATTAAATCCCTTTGGGCGAAAACAAGAGACTGAAGCTGATTATTTAGGTCTAATTTTTTCTTCTCTTGCGGGCTATGATATAAGAGAGTCGGTTAAGTTGTGGGAAAGGATGTCCGAGGCTAATAAAGGGAAAGAACCCCCACAATTTTTAAGTACTCATCCATCAAGTCAAAACAGAATTAAAAATCTTAAGCAATGGATTAATGAGATTATAGTTAAGTATCCACCTATTAAAGTGTAAATTGGTGAGCCCTGATGGACTCGAACCATCGACCCATTCCTTAAAAGGGAATTGCTCTACCAACTGAGCTAAGGGCCCACAATGAAATCTTTTATATAAGTTTATATAAAATTTCAAACAATTTTTTTGTCGCTATAAAATCTTAATATACTTATTGTAAAACTTGTTGAAACTTCCTTTTTTAATCTCTTTTCTTATTTGTTCCATAAGTTGTTGATAAAAATTCACATTATGTAAAGAAATTATCATTGAAGCCAGCATCTCATTTGATTTGATAAGGTGATTTAGATATCCTTTTGAATACAATTTAAAATCTTTTATTTGATTTTTTTTATCTAGGGGTGATTTATCAAACTTATACTTTGAATTTCTAAGATTTAATTTCCCATCCCAGGTAAAAGCTAAACCGGTACGTCCTGAACGTGTAGGAAGTACACAATCAAACATATCAATACCATTTTTGACAGCCCCAAGAATATCAGATGGAGTTCCTACGCCCATTAAATATCTTGGTTTATTTTTTGGAAAGAAATCAATAACTTGATCCAAAATCTGAAACATGTCAGATTGTTTTTCTCCAACGGCTAATCCTCCCATTGCATATCCATCAAAGCCGATCTCTAATAGTTTTTCTAAACTTTCTATGCGGAGATCTTTATATATTCCACCTTGTACTATTCCAAATAATGCCTTTTTTTTATTTATTCCAAATTCAATTTTACAACGTTTAGCCCAATGCGTAGAAGTGCTAATGGCATTAGATAAAATCTTTTTATCCATAGTAAGAGATGGGCATTCATCTAAAACCATCATTATATCAGCGCCAATATTTTTTTGAACTTGAATACTTTTTTCAGGGCTAAGAATAAATTTCTTTCCGTCAAGATGTGAAGAAAAAATTGCACCTATCTCTCTATCAATTTTATTAAACTTAGAGAGAGACATGATTTGAAAACCACCAGAATCAGTTAGCAAAGGTTTGCTCCAATTCATAAAATTATGTAAACCATTAAATTTTTTCAACACGGAAATCCCCGGCCTAATCATTAAATGGTATGTATTACCTAAAATAATTTGTGTTCCAGTCAAATCTAAATCGTTAACATAAATACCTTTGACTGTACCCAAGGTTCCAACAGGCATAAAGGTTGGTGTATCTATTTCTCCACGTGAAGTATAAATTTTACCTACACGTGCTTTTTCATTTTGAGTTATTAGCTCAAAAGAAAAACTATTTTTTACCATAAAAAGATTATTTTGATCTTATGCTGATAATTTTATCTGGTTCTTCAACTGAACCATTAGATCCGGTTCCTTTTTTAATCTTATCAACAAATTCCATACCTTTAGTAACTTTTCCAAAAGCTGAATACTGCCTATCCAAATGTGGAGCCGAGTCAAAACAAATAAAAAATTGACTGTTTGCACTATCGGGGTCCGTAGATCGTGCAGCAGATAAGGTTCCTCTTTCATGAGCTATATCTGAAAATTCTGCTTTTAGATTAGGCAACGAAGAACCTCCAGTTCCTGCTAATCTAATATTAAAATCTTTAGACGATAAATTGCCAAATTGTATATCTCCTGTTTGAGCCATAAAACCTTCTATTACTCTATGAAATACAACATTATCATATTTGCCTTCATTAGATAATTTTTTGAATCTTTCTACGTGTTTTGGTGCTACATCTGGATAAAGTTCTATTTCAACTATTCCATCTTTAAGCTTGAGTATCATTTTTTCCTCCGCATATAGGTTGTTACTGAATATAAAAAATAAAATTATACAAATTTTAAACAATTTTTTCATTTAAGTCTTTTTTTTAATGCATTAATAGCAGATTTAGTGAGGAACTTGTTTATATTACCGCCCAATTTAGCAATTTCTTTTACAAATTGAGATGATATAATTTGATTTTCTACATCAGACATTAAAAAAATAGTTTCGATATTGTTGTTTAACTTTTTATTCATTCCAGCTAGTTGAAATTCATACTCAAAATCTGATACAGCCCTTAAGCCTCTTATAATTATCGATGCTTTAAACTTTTTACATAAATTAATAGTCAAAGTGTCAAATGGAATAACTAATATTTTTTTTTTATTTAATTTAAGATCTCTATATAATGAATTTTTTATAATTGATATTCTTTCGTCAATAGAAAAAAAATAATTTTTGTGTACATTATCAGTAGAAGCAACAACCAGTCTATCCACTATTTTCAAAGATTTTTTAATTACATCTATGTGTCCTAAAGTAATTGGGTCAAATGTACCTGGATAAATAGCTGTTCTCATTATTCTATGTTATCCTCTATTTTAATCACTGAAACAACCTTCTCTTCTCCGGAAACTTTTTTAATTCTTACACCCTGGGTGTTTCTACCAGCTATTCTAATCTCTTTTACTGCACATCTCATTATACTTCCTTTATTAGTTGACAGAATAATTTCATCTGTTTCTTCAACAACTAGACTTGATGCAACGTTTCCATTTCTAGGTGAGTTAATAATACCAATTATTCCCTTACCTCCTCTATTTGTGACACGATAGTCCATAAAAGAAGTTCGTTTACCAAATCCATTTTCAGTTACTGATAGAATATATTTATTTACTCCATTTAGAACTTTTTTATCTTTTTTTATAACTTTAGCATCAAGTTTAGGATTATCTAAAATTGAAAGAGAAATAACTTTATCGTCATCTTTTAATTGTATGCCTCTGATACCTTTAGAGGATCTGCCTTTAAATAATCTTAATTTTTTTGACATAAATCTTATACATTTGCCACTTTTTGTACTTAGCATTATATCTTGATCTTCTCTGCAAATTTTAACACCTATTATTCTGTCGTTTTCCACTAATTTCATTGCTATTTTTCCACTTGCGTTAATATTTGCAAAATCTTCTAAACTATTTTTCCTAACGTTTCCATTAGCAGTAACAAAAATTACTAGAAGTTTTTTCCACTCATTTTCATCTTCCGGTAAGGGCATAATTGAACTAATTGAATGATGGTTTTTAAGGGGTAACAAATTAAAAATTGATTTACCTTTAGATGAGGCTGTTCCTTCAGGAATTTTATAAGCTTTTATCTTATAAGCTAAACCTTGTGTTGAAAAAAATAATACTGGGGTATGAGTATTTGCTGTAAAAATTTGTACTACAAAATCTTCATCTCTAGTCACGATGCCTGATCTACCTTTTCCGCCTCTTTTTTGTGCTTTTAACGAAGTTAGAGCGCTTCTTTTTATATAGCCTTGTTTTGTAATATTAATAACGACCGATTCTTTTTGTATTGTTTCTTCGATGTTATAATTTAATACTGCATCTATAATTTTAGTTCTTCTTGCTACGGCATACTTTTCTTTAATATTTAATAGTTCGTCTTTGATCAAATTATATAGCTCTTTTTTAGAATTAAGGATTTTATTAAATTTTATTATCATTTTAGCTAGTTCGTTTATTTCATTTTCAATTTCACTTATTCCAAAAGCTGTTAATTTTTGTAAACGTAATTCAAGAATAGAGAAAACTTGTTTTTCAGACAATTGATAAGTAGAAAAATTTTTTTTCTTTTCAATTATATTAATAAGTTTAATACTTTTTTTAACTTTCCACTTTTTAAATAGAAGATTTTTTTTCGCTATAGAAGTATCTTTTGAATTTTTAATTATTTTAATTATTTCATCAATATTTTCAACTGCAATAGCTAAACCAATTAAGATATGTGCTTTATCTTCTGCTTTTTTTAAATCAAACTTTATTTTTTTTATAATTGTTATTTCTCTAAATTTTGTAAATTCAATTAAAAATTCTTTTAGATTTAAAATTTTTGGTTTATTTTCAACAATTGCTAAAGTGTTGAAACCAAAAGAGCTTTCAATATTTGTTAATTTATAAAGTTGTCTTTTAACAGTTTCAGGTTCGACAGCTCTTCTTAATTCAATAACAACTCTAATACCTTCTCTATTGGACTCGTCTCTAATATCTCTAATTCCTTCAATTTTTTTATCTCTGGCTAGTTGTGCAATTCGTTCATTTAAAATTGATTTATTTACTTGATAAGGTATTGATTTAATAATTAGTTGTTCTCTACCATTCTTTTTTTGTTCAACATCAATTTCTCCTCTAATTTTAAATGAACCACGACCTTTGTTGTAACCCTGTTTGATTATATCTTTACCAATAATAATCCCTCCAGTCGGAAAATCTGGTCCAGGTACAAATTTCATAAGTTGAGCTATAGTTATATCTTTATTTTCTATAAAAGCAGATGTTGCATCAATTATTTCACCTAAATTATGCGGAGGTATACTGGTCGCCATACCAACAGCTATACCACCTGCTCCATTAACTAATAGATTAGGATACTGTGAAGGCAAAACTGTAGGTTCATTTTCTGTTTCATCGTAATTTTTTCTAAATGAAACAGTGTTTTTTTCTAAATCTTCTGTTAAATGCTGAGCTATTTTTCCTAACTTAGTTTCTGTATATCTCATCGCTGCAGGAGGGTCTCCATCAATGGAACCAAAATTTCCTTGTCCTGAAATTAAAGGTAGACTCATTGAAAAATCTTGAACTAATCTAACTAAAGCGTCATAAACAGACTGATCTCCGTGAGGATGATATTTACCAATTACATCACCTACTATTCTTGCTGACTTTCTATAAGGTTTAGTCCAGTCATAACCACCTTTGTACATTGCATAAATAATTCTTCTATGAACAGGTTTCAGTCCATCTCTTACATCTGGTAGTGCCCTGCTCACAATTACACTCATTGCATATGATAAATAAGACGAGCTCATTTCGTCTTGAACAAATATTGGTTTATAAGTGTTATTACTTTGTAAAGAGTTTTTTTCCATATAGTTTAAAATGGAATTTCATCATCAAGATCTTTATTTTCCTGACTTAGATTATCATTTGGTAATGAACTCTTATTTTCGCTTACGAGATTTGTGCTTTCTCCCTTATTTCTACCTTCTAACATTGTTAAACTTGAATTATAACCTTGAAGAACAACTTCTGTGGAATATTTATCTTGACCGGACGACTCATCTTTCCACTTTCTAGTAGTTAATTGACCTTCTACGTAAACATTAGCTCCTTTTTTCAAGTATTGTTGAACAACATTAACTAAACCCTCATTAAAAATTACTACCCGGTGCCACTCGGTTTTTTCTTTTCTTTCTCCACTAGATTTATCTTTCCATGATTGACTGGTAGCTATACTTAACCTTGCGACGTTTTTACCGTTAACCATTTGTTTAATTTCAGGGTCAGCGCCAAGTCTCCCTATTAATAATACTTTATTTAAACTTCCAGCCATAATATTTTAGAGTTAAATTGTGATTTTTAGTTTTATTGTTTATAAATTATATCATAATTAGATAATAAATATAAGCTGATAATTATTCAAAAGATTAATATATGTTGAAAAAAATCGTTATAAAAGGGGCTAAAGAACACAACCTAAAAAATATTTCACTTGAAATTCCGAAAGAGAAATTAGTTGTAATTACTGGACTATCCGGATCAGGAAAATCGTCGCTCGCTTTTGATACAATTTATGCAGAAGGTCAAAGGAGATATGTTGAAAGCCTTTCCTCATATGCGAGACAATTTTTAGATAAAATGAAAAAGCCAAAAGTAGATTTTATAGAAGGATTAAGTCCAGCAATTTCTATTGAACAAAAAAATACTTCAAAGAATCCAAGGTCAACTGTCGCAACTGTTACTGAAATTTATGATTATATGAGAGTGTTATTTGCAAGAGTAGGAATACCTTACTCTCCTTTCACAGGAAAGCCTATCGTGTCTCAGCCAATAAGTGAAATGGTAGATAAAATAAAAAGATTGCCAAAAAATAATACAATTTATTTATTGGCACCGATAGTAAGAGGAAGAAAAGGAGAATATAAAAAAGAAATTTTAAACTACAAGAAAAGAGGTTTTAGCAAACTAAAAGTTGATGGAAAATATATAAATATTAACGAGTTTCCTAATTTAAACAAGAAAATAAAACATGATATATCAATAATTGTAGATAGAATAGTATTAGACTCTACTATTGGAAACCGTCTTGCTGATAGTGTTGAAACAGCTGTAAATTTATCAGATGGTTTATTAGTAGTTGAATACGAAAATGAAACATTGCCAAAAAAATTTAGAAAATTAGAAAGTATAACTTTTTCATCTAAATTCTCTTGTCCAGAAAGTGGTTTCACAATCGAAGAAATTGAGCCAAGATTATTTTCTTTTAATTCTCCTTATGGTGCCTGCGAAGAATGTGAAGGTATAGGTCATAATTTAAACGTAGACCCCAATTTAGTTGTGTCGGACACAAAAAAAAGTTTACAAGATGGTGCTATTGAGCCTTGGTCTAAATCTACGTCTTTATACTATGCTCAAACCTTATCTTCTTTAGCAAAGCACTACGATTTTTTACTGTCAACACCATGGAAAAAATTATCAAAAAAAATCCAGGAGATAATTCTATTTGGTTCAAATAATGAAGAAATTAAATTTACTTACGACGATGGTTACGAGAAGTATTCAACAAAGAAGACGTTTGAAGGTGTTATAAATAATTTAGAAAGAAGATATTTAGAAACTGATAGTGAATGGAAAAGAGAGGAAATATCACAATATCAAAGTGAGTCAAATTGTGAAAAATGTAAAGGTCAAAGATTAAAGGACGAGGCTTTGTGTATAAAAATCAATTCACTAAACATAAGTCAAATAACAAACAAATCAATAGAATTAGCAAAAATTTGGTTCGAGGACTTGGTAAATGTTTTATCTGAAAGAGAAAATAAAATAGCACACCATATTTTAAAAGAAATAAATGAACGATTAAATTTTTTACTAAATGTAGGTTTAAATTATTTAACTTTATCAAGAGAGTCAGGAACTTTATCTGGTGGAGAAGCACAAAGAATAAGACTAGCGTCACAAATAGGTTCTGGCTTAACAGGAGTTTTATATGTTTTAGATGAGCCATCAATAGGTTTACATCAACGAGATAATAAAAAGTTAATTAAAGCATTAAAAAAATTAAGAGACTTGGGTAATACAGTTATTGTTGTAGAGCATGATATAGAAACAATGGAAAATGCTGATTATATTATTGATATTGGTCCCGAAGCAGGCTTGTACGGTGGTGAAATAGTTGCTCAAGGTAATATAAATGAAATAATAAATAACAAAAACAGTATTACAGGAAATTATTTATCTGGTAATAAATTTATTAGTATACCAAAAAGTAGAAGGCGAGCCAAGAATGGAAGATTTATTGAAATTAATGGCGCAACTGGTAACAACTTACAAAAAGTTAATTTAAAAATACCTGTAGGAACCTTTACTTGCGTTACAGGTGTCTCAGGTAGTGGAAAATCGACACTAATACTTCATACTTTATATAATGCCTTAAATTTGATGTTAAATAAAAATAAAAGTAGAAAAGTCCCTAAAGCTTTTACTGGTTTCAAAGGAACAGAATTAATAGACAAAATTATCAATATTGATCAATCTCCAATAGGTAGAACTCCTAGATCAAATCCAGCCACTTATACAGGTGCCTTTGGTCCTATAAGAGAGTGGTTTTCATCACTACCTGAGTCTAAAGCAAGAGGTTACAAAGTGGGAAGATATTCTTTTAACGTTAAAGGTGGTAGGTGTGAAACATGTGAAGGTGACGGAGTAATAACTTATGAAATGCATTTTTTACCTGATGTTTTTATTCCCTGTGACACATGTAAAGGAGCTAGATATAATAGAGAAACACTTGAAATAAGATTTAAAAACAAAAATAT
>MDTC01241325.1_pt1 | contig 31611 bp, 18 predicted proteins | sample 811181 | NCBI WGS metagenome assembly MDTC01 (sample SAMN05326644, study PRJNA326480) | marine metagenome | isolation source: seawater | place: Pacific Ocean: North | collected 2011
TTATTCCTGCGTTCTCAACTATTGACCGGCTGCCAGATGAGCGCTTAGTCGTAAAGGAAAGGCATGGTTCAGGTTCCGAAAAAATAGGCATAGGTCTTACCCGAGAAGCAGCTGAAATTCATGCTGAAAAACTTCAAAACCCCATATTTCAACCCTATGTTGCGGGGCGCGAATTCAGCGCTGAAGTCTGGTTGGACAAAACAAGTCGTGCTCATGGAGTGGTGTTACGCTGGAGAAAGCGAGTAGTGAGGGGGGAGTCCCATCACACCGTAACTTTTCGGAACGAGGAATGGGAAGATCTCGTGGTCGCTTGCGTTGAGACTTTAGGTCTCACCGGACACGCTCTCGCTCAAGTCATCGTGGACGAAAATGACTCTCCAAATATAGTGGAAATTAATCCGCGCCTCGGCGGAGCCTCTCCCCTGTCCTTAGCCTGCGGACTCCACTCGATCGAATGGTTCCTTCGCGAAAGCTCAGGTGAAGGAATGTCTACGGGATCGACATTCAAACCTACTCCGGGGAAAAGCCTCAAACGTGAAGGGGGTCGAGTGACGATCGAGCTCTGATTCATCGCTTAAAAAAGTTTTTACAAACCGTTTCCTCTCGACTCCCAACGAGACCGAATTAGTATAATTTCTCCATGTCGGCTATAGTCGTAGCAGTTGGAAATCAAAAAGGTGGCGTAGGGAAAACGACCACCACCGTAAATCTTGGGCATGCTTTCGCAACATCGGGTGTACCTACCCTGATCGTGGACCTTGACCCCCAAGCCAATGCCACCAGCGCCTTGGGCTTTGAAAAAAAGTCAGGTGCGGGCATATATGGACCTATTACGGGAAACGGCTTCGCCAGCGAGCAGGTACAAGCCACGCGCTCAGAGAACTTGTGGATTTTACCATCTGAACTGGATCTTGCCGCGGCTGAACTCGAACTAGGTGGTCAACCGGACTACCTCTTAAAGCTAAGAGAATGCCTAGCCACCCTCAAGGAAGACTATGGCTTGAGCTTGATACTAGTGGATTGCCCGCCGACCTTGGGATTGCTCTCGATGAATGCTCTTTGCGCAGCCGATTACCTGCTCGTTACCCTACAATGCGAATACTTGGCTCTGGAGGGACTTGGACAAATCCTCGGCGTAGTCGATCAGTTGCGGGAATCAGGTGCGAACAAAGACCTGAAGGTAGGTGGCATCGCAATGACGATGTTCGACAACCGAACACGCCTTTCCTACGACGTATGGGAAGAAGTAGGGAGACACTACCCACAGCTAATGTTCAGCACGGCGATTCCTCGATCTGTCCGCCTAAGCGAGGCTCCTAGTCACGGACAGACGATTTTTGAATACGATCCCGCAGGACCGGGAGCGCAAGCGTACCGCAAACTCGCCGACGAGGTTTTGTCTCGTTTTTTTCATCAGTCTCCAGAGAACGCGTGAACTGGATTCGCAGGCTCACGGGTAGAATTCGTTACGAAGGAGCCGAAAAGGACGATCCTCCTTCCGCAGAGGAGGAAATTGCTCTGCAAGCCTTGGAGAAACGAATCGGTTATCGTTTCCGCAAACTATCACTCTTACGACGGGCGACCACCCATCCATCCCTTGCCGAAGATCGCCGCGGTTGCGAAGACAACCAAAGGCTCGAATTCCTAGGGGACTCCATACTGGGAGCAATTCTCGCCGAAAAGCTTTTTCGCATTTTCCCCGAGGAAAACGAAGGCATCTTGACGAAAGGACGATCGGTACTGGCCCGCGGTGACTACCTAAGCAAGCTCGCGCGCTCTCTGGGCATTCACGAGACAATGAGGATGAGTCGAGCGGAAATTCGAGACGGAGGTAATGAAAGGGGCTCCACATTGGAAGATGCCATAGAAGCAATAGTTGGAGCCATTTATCTGGACTCCGGTATGGAAGCCACTCGCAAAACGGTGCTGACATGGTATGGAGACATGGAGGAAACCTTGTCCGAGGCTATGGAGGATTATAATCCCAAAGGACGTCTGCAGGAAATTGCGCAAGCTCTACACGGACCAGAACAAATCCGCTACTTAATTGATCGTGAAGAAGGTCCTTCACATAGGAAAAGATACTCAGTTTCAGTCGAGGTCGCTGAACGCAAACTAGGCTCGGGATCCGGCCGAAGCAAGAAAGAGGCTGAAGAGGAAGCGGCTCGAAAAGCTTTGCAATCCATTAGCCGAAAGCGAAAAAAAACAAAAAAGGGCTCAAGCGAACCTCGGCAAAAAAACAAAAGCGCAAAGTGATGCATCGAAAATTCGAAGTTCCTGACCAAGCCCCCTCGGAAATACCGATGCTTGGATTGTCCCTTTCGAAGACAGAAGTATTTTTCGCCCTCCCCAATCGAAAGCTTTTTTCACCAGTCCGAGGATTGATTAAGTTTTTGGTCAACCACCGGCTGAACTGGTAAGGGAATGAAAAGGGTGGTCATTCCTTCGGGTCGTGACGCCATGTTTTTGCACGGCGTACCCGAGGCGGCAACTGCAATCTTGGCAGCCGATTGCATCTACAAGGCAAAGGCAAAAGTCGTAATCTTACTTACTGAATCTATTCCTAAGTCTGAAGAGTGGGCTGAAGACGTCGCGGCATTCCTAGAGTCGGCCAAGCCGAATTCGTGCATCCGCCTGCATCTATTCGACGAACCTCCTTCGACCGAACACCCGGACGCATTCGAAAGGGTTTGCGACAGACTCGCAGTGTTATCCGCCTTAGGCCAGCTCTCAAATACAAAGAGAGCCTCCTCAGAAAGCTCAATCCTGCTTCTCGCAGCGACTCCCGACTCAATTCTCGCCCCATGCCCGTCGGTGGAGTCGCACGAAAAAAACGAGTTGGTCGTGAGGCAGGGAGAAAAACTTTCATTCCAAACTTTTGTAGAAGAATTGGCCGAGCGATTTGATTATTCCTCGGAAATTCTTTGCGAAGCTCCCGCTCAATTCGCCGTTCGGGGAGGGTTGATTGACGTATACCCCGTAAACGGAGAGTTTCCAGTGAGGATCGATTTCTTCGGGGACGAGATTGAAGACTTGAGAAGATTCGACCCTAATACGCAACGCACGATCGAAAGTGTGGATTCCGTAACTTTGGCCTCTGCAGGAAGTACCGAGGAAGGAGAGGTTGAAGGAGCGTTTTTCGGACATCTCAAATGCCCCGTCACCTGGATATTGAGAGAACCCGAAGATCTACTGGTGCGATCCCCATTGATCTTTCACTATTCGGAGAAAAGAAAATCCGCTCCCAAATGCTTTATCGACGCACTGGAAAGAAAGGCGGCGAAGAAAGACAAATTCCTAGGCATGGCCGAAATCGACTCTGGTCGAGGAATTTTCGATAACGCTCCTTGCCATGAAGAGAAAGTGGAAACCTTGGAAAACTTACGCCATGAAAACTCCCTTGATGAGCTCGGTCTCGAACGTTTCGAAAGCGAGCGATCCGGACGCAAAGCCTACCTGCAAGGTTTACTGATTAGAGCGAGAGAGGGATTTTCCGTACAAATAGCCGCCGGAGTTGACTCGGAAAAACGCCGAATCACCGAAACAATTAAGGAAGACGAGGAATTGCGGGACCTTCAAGTAAGCTTCATCCAGATGGGTATAAGAGAGGGATTCGCTATCGTTCTGCCGCCTGGCGAAAAATTTCTTGGAAAAAAAGTCAAACCTCGAGAAAAAGGATTACTGGTAGCCACCGCTAGGGAAATTCTAGGACGAGAAAGGAGTCGGCGCCCCGGACGGTCGAAGCGCATGGTGGCGCAAAGACCAAAGGTGGATCAGGCTTTGGACTTCACCGAGCTGGTCGAAGGCGACTTCTTGGTGCACCTTCAGCACGGAATATGTCAGTACAACTGTATCCAGAGGATAAAGGACGAAGGCAGAGAGGAGGAAGCCGTCACGGTTGAATTCGCTGATGGAATTCTGCTGCATGTTCCCTTGGCCGAATCGCATTTGCTATCACGTTACGTAGGTCTGGTCAAAAGTCGTCCAAAACTAGCGAAACTCGGGGGCAAGTCATGGTTCAAGGCAAAGGAGGCGGCAGAGCAAGCCGCTCTAGACATGGCCGCCGACTTACTTCGCATGCAAGCAGCTCGCGAGGCAGTGGAAGGACACGCATTTCAGCCAGACGATGAATGGCAAAAAGAGTTCGAGGATGCATTCCCTTTTACGGAAACTCCCGACCAATTGTCGGCCATCGAGGCCGTCAAACAGGATATGGAAAGTCGTGGCCCGATGGACCGGTTGCTGTGTGGGGACGTCGGTTATGGAAAGACAGAAGTCGCATTGCGAGCAGCGTTCAAGGCAGTCATGGATGGTAGACAGGTAGCCGTGCTCGCCCCAACGACCGTCCTATGCCAGCAGCATTTAAACGTATTCAGAGAACGGGTCGCCGATTTTCCCGTAACCGTGGAAACCTTAAGCCGATTACGAAGCCCCAAAGAGCAGAAATCGATTCTCGCGGGAGTGGCAAGCGGAGCAATCGACATTCTAGTGGGCACTCATCGAATCCTAAGCGCGGACGTCAAGTTTCGCGATCTGGGTCTGCTCATCGTAGACGAGGAGCAACGGTTCGGAGTACGGCACAAGGAAAGCATCAAGAAGATGAAAACTTCCGTCGACGTACTGACCCTAAGCGCAACTCCAATCCCAAGAACGCTCTATTTCGCTATGGTAGGGGCAAGGTCGCTGAGCTCGATCGAAACAGCCCCCGTCAATCGGCGTCCCATTCGGACCGAAGTCATGCGACACACGCCGGAAGTGGTCAAGAAAGCAGTGGATGCTGAAATACGGCGCGGTGGACAGGTTTTCTATCTTCATAACAAAGTCAAAACGATACAAGCTGTGGCCCGTCGACTAAATGAAAGGTTTCCTAAGATTCGAATCGCAGTTGGGCACGGCCAAATGGGAGAAAACGAACTCGAAGAAGTAATGACTCAATTCGTGGCTCATCAGTACGATATGCTTGTCTGTACGACGATCATCGAGGCGGGCATAGACATTCCCAATTGCAACACAATAATCATCGAAGGCGCCGACCGATTCGGGCTCTCGCAACTTTATCAACTTCGGGGTCGAGTAGGAAGATTCGACAAGCAAGCATATGCCTACCTCCTTCTCAATAGTCACAAACCCGTCTCTGACAAAGCCCGCAAACGACTTTCAGCCATCCGGCAAATCACGCGACTTGGCGCAGGATTCCGAATAGCCTTGAGAGATTTGGAGCTTAGAGGTGCGGGCAATCTGCTTGGAGGCGAGCAGAGCGGACATGTGGCAGGTGTCGGATTCGATCTATATTGTCGTTTGCTCAAACAAAGCGTGGCTCGCCTAAAGGGAGACGAGAAAGCCATTCGTTCAAGGGCGACTGTGCGTTTGGACTTCACTACTAGCGGGGTTCTCACCGCAACTGATTCATCAGAGCTTGAGATCCCGGAAGACGTCTCGAATGTCATCGGGACCTATCTGCCTGAGCACTTTGCTGCAGAAACCCGACTTCGCATCGATTTCTACCGCAAACTGGCCAATGCCATAGACGCCAAGGAAGTGGATTGCATTAAAGAGGAATTGGCGGATCGCTTCGGAGAATTGCCAACGGAAACCAAAGCTCTTTTGCTCGAAACGGAAATTCGTTGCTTGGCCGAAGAGGCGGGATTCGATCGACTCGAAACCGAAGGAAGTTCCCTGCAATGTCGCTTTTCCAAAGGGAAAAACCCTAGCAAGGACAAAAAGTTTTTAAAGGTAGCGGGTCGCTTGCCAAAACTTTCGGAAAAAGAACCTTTTTTAAAGTTGAAGGAAATCGTTCGATTTCTCAAACTAAGAATACATGCTAAAAAAGTTGAATAAAATAATCACATTCAATCCCGCAGCGCTTTTACTGTTTACTGCAATTCCCTTGGTTTCACTGAAAGCCGACCTGGTGGAGATCAACAGGGTGATGGCAAAAGTTGAGGATCGCATCGTAACCAGGGGCGAAGTGGACAAGGCCATGGACATGCTTAACTTCACGAAGGCCGAAAAAGACACTCGAGCGAAGGAGTTTGTGGACGGTAAGATCGATCGCCTGCTCGCCATTCGGGCTTTCTATGAAAAAGGTATGATAATACCCGACTCCTATCTGGAGAATGAGTACAACAAACACCTCATTAGAGAGTTCAACGGAGACCGAAAACTATTTAGAGATATACTCCTTAGCCGAAATCAATCGCAATTGGAATTCCGAAAAGACTTGGAGGAGGAACTCATACACGGTCACATGCTGAGCGCTCGACGTAGATCCAGAGAAGAAGTTAGCCCTGACAAGGTTGAGCAATACTACCGTGAAAATCGTGTTCAATTTCTAACCGATGAAAAGGTTCGCTTAAGGGAAATCGTTTTTTCACAAATCGCCGGTGAACCGGAAGCCGTCTTGCTCCAGCAAGCCCAACAAGTCGTCGACCAGATAAAAGTCGGAGTAACTTTTGAAGAACTCGCGAAAAAACATGGGCAAAGCCCTTACAAAGCTAAAGGTGGTGATTGGGAAGTAATGGTCGCCAAGCGAGAAATCCGCAACGAAGCCATTCGTGAACAAGCCTTCTCCGTAGACGAAAATCAAGTGACTAAACCTTTCAGCGTCGAGTTGCTTGAAAGAAAAGCTGACGGTACCGTGGGAAAATCCGGTAAAAAAGCCGTCTACATCATCAAGGTGGACAAAAAAATAGCCGCTGGAGTAAAACCACTAGACGAAGTCCGCCAACAAATTGAAAAGACGCTGGCCAACCAACTCGAGTCACAAAGCCAACGACAATGGCTCAGTCGCCTAAAGCGGGATGCTTACTTGAAGTACTATTTTTAACGACGAAAGCTAGTTGACGCAGCAAATCCGCAGAGGAAGAGAAACTATCTTGAGGTAGGCGCCCCGGCCAAGTAATTTTGGAACAGGTTTCGAACTATATCACCTCCATGAAACCGCTCGCACCCCATGAGCAATTCCAGTAAAACGGAAAGTCATACCAAGGTAGCCAAAGGGGATAAACATTCGCCTCCACCTCTACGTCTAAAAGATCTACCTCCTCATGAGCGTCCACAAGAACGACTCGAGAACCTAGGAGCGTGCGCCCTTTCGGATCGTGAGCTCGTCGCCATGCTCGTGCGTTCGGGTAATGCGCGCATGGATGTCCTCGCAATTGCAGACGCGTTGCTAGCTCGGGCAGGTTCTCTGGCGGGACTTCTTCGCTGGGACATCGAGGATTTTCGTCTGGTTCCGGGCATTGGACCAGTGAAGGCACTGCAACTCTCAACTTATGTCGAAGTCGCCAAACGGATGTCGAGGTCGAATCGATCCTCCTGCCCAAAACTAAGCGATCCTCTCGCTGTATTCTCTCACCTCTATCCAGAGGTTAGATCGGACAACGTAGAAAAAGTCTGGGTGCTATGCCTGGATCGTAAGAACAAATTGATACGAATGGAGTCGGTAACCTCCGGTACGGCAACAGGAAGTCTCGTTCACCCTCGGGAAGTATTTCGTCCCGCCATCCGACATGGAGCCACTGCCGTAATCGTAGCTCACAATCATCCCAGTGGGGATCCAACCCCTAGTAAAGCGGATTTTACCATCACCCGAAAACTTCGTGAAGCTGCAGGTCATCTTGACATCGAGTTGCACGATCACATCATTATTGGAGATCCGGAAGACGACCCTAGACGCATAGGTTTTTATAGCTTTGCCGAAGCAGGCGTACTTTGAAGGGAACCCGATTTAGCAATAAATATGAGTAAAACCGCCAGACTTATTCTTTGACCTCACTCACCATACTTCCATTGATAACCTAATGAGAAAAATTCTTATCACCCTCGCGCTTAGCTTAACGACGGGCTCAACCTACGCAGACGAAACCATTAGTTTTAAAAAGGGGGACCGCGTAGTCTTCGTGGGGCCAACTTTCGTAGAGCGAATGGCACGATTCGGATATCTTGAAACCGCCCTTACTTTAGCAATGCCGGAAAAAGAGCTGATTGTTCGTAATCTCGGCTGGTCGGCAGACACGGTCATGGGAGAATCCAGAGGTTACGAAAAGCCCCAATCCGGCTACGCCAATCTGCTGAAGAGCATTCGCGATTCCAAGCCCACCCTTCTCTTCTTAGCTTATGGTCCTGCCGAATCTTGGACGGCAACCCCGCAAGAGTTTGCCACCAACTACCAAAAACTGCTCAACGATCTGAAAGAACTAAGTGCGAAAAAAGTTCTCGTATCTCCCTTTCTGCAGGAGAACTGGGGCTCACCTATGCCCGACCCGTCCACACATAATGAAGACCTGCGGAAACATTCGGAAACAATAGAAAAACTAGCGAAAAAAAACGGATTTCCTCACATCTCTCTCATCGATTTGATAAAGCCCGAAATCGAAAAAGGAAAGCGCCTCACGATGAATTCCCTTCATCTTGACGACACCGGTTACCGAGAATTCGCCAAGATGTTTCTGGCCAAGCTTGGACTCGAAACCCCAGACCTAGATACCGCCAAAGCTATTCGAATTCGAGATTTAACCCGTGAGAAAAATTCACTTCACTTTCACAGTTGGAGACCACAAAACCAGACTTACATTCTCAGCTTTCGCAAGCACGAACAAGGTCGACACGCCAAGGACCTTCCAAAGTTCGCTCCACACATTGCCGAAAAAGAGAAAGCAATCCGCAACTTACTACTGACTCCGGAAGAACAAGTCCATCTTCCAGCCAAGCCAAAGCCTTTCTCATGGGAGTCGATAAAACCTTCAAGAAAAGCGCATCTGGATATGCAAAAGCTGCAAGTACCCAAAGACCTAGAACTTAATGTATTTGCCTCCGAACCCGCCATAAAAAACCCTGTTCAATCCGCATGGGATGAACGGGGTCGCCTATGGGTAGCTACCGCCGAAAGCTACCCGCACATTGCGCCAGGCTTTGTAATCAATGATAAAATCATCGTCCTCGAAGACGTGGATCGCGATGGCGTGGCAGATCGCCGACAGGTTTTCGCCGACGGACTCCTCATGCCTACCGCGATACTGCCGGGTCACGGCGGAGTCTATGTAGGCACCTCCACTGAAATTCTTCACCTGCGTGACACAAATGGAGATGGAATGGCAGATGAAAAAACCATCCTTATTTCGGGGCTGGGTACCGAAGACACACATCACGTCGTTCACAGTCTTCGCCACACCGAGGATGGGAAGGTAGGTTTCAATCAGTCCATCTACATCAACACCCACGTTGAAACTCCATGGGGGGTTCGTCGCCTACGGAAAAGCGGAGTCTGGGCTTTCGATCCCAATACGCACGACATGGAGGTTTTTGCCTACGGTCTCGTGAATCCATGGGGACATGAGACGGACGAATTCGGACAATCGTTCCTTACGGATGGGGCTGGCGGGTCAGGTATCCACTACGCCTTTCCAGGCGCAGCCTACGTGACCTCTGCATATCATAGTAGAGCCGAAGTCCTGCCGGGGCTGAATCCCGGCCAACCCAAGCAATGTGGTCTGGCCATCATCAACTCCGGCATCTTTCCTGAAAAATACCGAGGACTTTTCGTCACCAACGACTTTCGCGGACACCGCACCATTAGTTTTCGCCTAAGTGAAAACGGGTCGGGATTCTTTTCGGCGCAAAAGGAAGACCTCATTCATGTCGCCTCAAAAGGAACTGATCGACATGGATCCTCCGGGATGTATCGGCCGGTTGACATAGATGAGGGTCCCGACGGAGCTCTCTACGTCAACGACTGGAGCAACCACATAATCCAGCACGGCGAAGTGGACTTCCACGACAAACGCCGGGACCATGAACACGGACGCATCTGGCGCTTGCTACCAAAGGAAGCCTCGCTAACAAACCATGCCGATCTACCTAAAAAAAAGCCAGTGGATTGGCTTAATGCATTGGCCTCTCAGGAGCTCTATGTTAGAAGAATTGCACGTCGCCTTCTCGTCGAGAAAGCAGGAGCATCAATCCTCCCAACTTTACTCGAAAAAGCAAAGGACATCAATAAAGACGAAACTCTTCTTGAATACCTTTGGACTGCCCGAAGCCTTAGGGCCAAGATTCCCCACGAGCTTTTCGAAAGGCTAGCCGAAAGCGAAAATTTTCGTATCCGAGCGGCAGCCATTCGCCTCGGCTACGACAACCCCGAGGCCATCAACGACCCTCATCCCCGGGTTCGACTGGAAGCCGTCTGCGCTCTACATAGCCAAGGTGATCTCAAGTCCGTCGAAACTCTAATCAGAGCCACCGACCACGAAACCGATCGCAACATCGACTTCGCTCTACGGGAAGCACTTCGAAATCTTCGTCCCATCTGGGAAGGAAAGACCACTTTTGAAAACCACCCCACCCGACTTGCACGAGTCGTCGCGCTGACTGGAAGCCAAGCACCACTCGACAGCCTACTCACCTCGCTCAATTCCAAGCAAATTGACCAATCCAAACGCCTCTCCACTCTTCAGGCTCTGGCAACTGCGGGTCAACCCAAGCATCTAGATGCTGTGCTAAACGCCTGTCTCGACGAGAATCTCCAAGCTGCTAACCGAATCGTTCTCCTCAGAAGTCTTCTGGAGACCAAAAAAAATCGTAATCTAATGCCCGTCAGAGACAGGGGGCGGCTTGCTAAACTTTTCGACCATCCCGTGCTTGGTTCGGAGGCACTCGGACTTGCCGCTTACTGGAACCTGAATGGTGCCCGAGAAGTTGCGATCAAACGTCTTCTAGGTGCTTCAGCCGAGGACCTTTTTGCACTACGCCTACACATGTCCACTCTCGCAACATTCGGGAAACCCGGCATCGAAAAATTAATCGCCTTCGCCCAAGACACGGAAAGCACTGAAGCGGAACTCGCCGCACTCGAAGCAATCGCTCAAGTAGATGTAGTCTCGGCAGCAAGGCTCGCTCCGGCTTTTCTTGCAAAAATCTCAAATGAAGTCGATGCCGCACCTCTCTTCGCTCATCTATTGCGTTCAGCAGAAGCACCCGCAATTCTTGCCTCGGGTCTAACGGGGAAAACTCTATCGGCAAACTCCGCACTCGCAGGAATACGAGCCGCCACCACCTCCGGTCGGGATCTCTCCGCCCTCGTCGCCGCAATTCGCAAAGCGGGCAATCTAAAACCCATGACCCAAAACCTTAGCGCAGCCGAAATGAAAAGTCTCACCTCAGATGTAGAGAAACACGGAGATCCCGCTATCGGTGAAAAAATCTATAGACGAAAAGCCCTCGCCTGCATGGCATGTCACGCAATCGGCGGGGTCGGTTCTCAAGTCGGTCCCGACTTGGTTAGCATTGGGGCATCAGCCCCCATCGACTACCTCGTCGACTCACTACTCGCCCCATCGAAAAAAATCAAGGAGGGCTATCATCTCACTGTGGTTAACGCTAAAGATGGCAAAGTCGCAGCGGGTCTGGAGCTCAGCGCCGACAAGACCAAAGTCGTGATCCGTGACGCATCAGGAGCAATCATCGAAATCCCAGCTAAACAAATTCTTTCCAAGTCCATATCTCCCACTTCACTGATGCCCGCCGGACTAACGGCATCTCTCACCCGCGACGAGTTTCTACACCTCACGGCGTTCCTATCCGTCCTAGGTAAGGAAGGAGCCTATAGATACCCCAAAGAAGCTTTCGTACGATCCGTGGAAGTACCCAACGCCAAAAGCGCCCGCACCTTAAGACAGGCCAATAACTTTCTTAAAGACCCGACTGAACGCTCGAACAAGCTTCAAGCTCTCGTAAACGGTTCCATACCCTTGGCGGAAGTACCTGCATCCCCGAACGGAAGCCGCTATCTACGTTTTCGACTACAAGCAGACGTCTCCGAGGAAATTCGCTTTTCGCTCGACGAAGCGAATGGTCTTCACATGCAACACGAAGGGCGTCGCGTTTACTTTCAACCCCAAGCCAAAATGTTCAAGCATTCGGTAAAAAGCGGCACCCATACCTACGTGCTCGCCATTTCACCTCAATATCCCGACGACGGCATTAAATTAAGATTCCATTCCGCATCCGCAAAAGTTCGTCTTCTAGATTAACAGACAAAACGGCCAATGTATTTTTCGCTCGTAGAGAAAAGTTAGTCTCTGAAAAGACTACTTACAAACAGAGCAAGATTTTGTAATGACTGAAAACTCTCATAATGGGATATGATCGAGATTACGACATTGCTTTGAAATGAATTCATTACGCATTAGACTACTCGCTGTCCTCGCTGGAATAGTAATTATTGGAAGCGGGTACTTGTTGATTCATGAAGAAGAAAAAACCAACTGGATCATATCAGGAGGCGAAAGGGGCGGACATTATAACGAAGTAGCTAAGGCAATTGCCGTTGTTCTTCGCAATTCAAATGGGTGGAAGGTCGAAGTTACTGGGAGTTCAGGAAGCGGAGAAAACCTAACTCGCTTGGCAAAGGGAGAGGTCGATCTTTGCCTTGTGCAAAACGATTTGCCACGAGGCGAAGTCGGCAGAGCGGCAACAGCACTTTACGAAGAGGTCCTGCATGTAATCGTTAAGGATGAAAATAAGACCTTGTCTGACCTGGCAGGCGCAACAGTTTCCATCGGTCCCAAAGGAGCAGGCACGGAGACCTTGGCAATTGCCCTGTTTAAGCAATTCGGTATTTCCAACAATCTCGTCAAATGGCGAATGGAGAGCTTGAAGGATGGACTGGTAAGCTTGAGGGGAGGAGAGACGGAAGCTGTATGCGTAGTCACGGGAATCGGTAACGCTATGATTAGCGAGGCATTGAGAAAAGGGGATCTCAATCTCTTGCATCTAGGCAAGGAACCAGCGGCGAACTTGTCTCTAGCGTACCCCTTTATTCACCAAGCCGAGATTCCCTCAGGTGCGTATCCAATTGATGCCGGCAAAGGTTTGCCTCGTGAGAAATTACCGACCATTGGCACAGACGTAATCCTAGCTTGTTCAAGCGATTTATCCGACTCCGCTGCATTACAGCTCACCAAAAGCCTAAGCGAAGGTCGCGGGTCTCTGGCGATCAAACAACCGTTGCTAGCTCAGCTGACCTCACCGACCTTGCCGCACCATCAGTTCCCTCTTCATGAGGGAACTCGGCAATACTACGAAAGAGATGAACCTACCTTTATACAAAACTGGTCTGACCCCATTGCCTTGCTCGTCTCTCTTCTAGCAATTGCATGGGGAATTGGAGTGACCTTGCGTGAACTGTTTTTGCAACGTCGGAAGGAGGGTCTGGACGTTTATTTCGAACAGGTCGACGAGATAACTTCCGAACTGGTAAAAGGGACGGAACCCGAACGCATTCAAATAATTTCGAGGAAATTGAATGACATTCGTCGTCAAACAACTCGCAAATTAATGGCGGAAGAACTTGCAGCAAACGAATCCTTTGTCATTTTCCAGAGACAACTGCATACTGCTCAGCAAATGGTAAACGAATTTATTAGAAAAAACGAAAACAGTTCAACAAAAGGATAAATCAAAATGAGTCCAACTTTCATAACCATTGCCGCTGTCATAGGTGGCGCCGTGATACTAATAGCCGTCGTGGTGAAAATATACAACTCGCTGGTAACCTTGAAAAACCGATTCGAGAACGCCTTCTCCCAAATCGAAGTACAACTCCAACGCCGCTATGACTTGATCCCTAATTTGGTGGAAACCGTAAAAGGTTACATGAAGCATGAAAGAGAAACTCTGGAAGCCGTAATTCAAGCCCGCAACCAAGCATCGCAAAGCCTCCAAGCAGCATCAGGGAATCCAGGTGACGCGACAGCAATAGCCAGCTTAGCTGGTGCGGAAGGCATGCTGGGAGGAGCATTGGGAAAACTCTTCGCACTGTCGGAAAGCTATCCTGACTTGAAAGCAAATCAAAATGTTTCGAATTTGCAGGAAGAGCTCAGCACCACGGAAAACAAAGTCTCGTTTTCTAGACAGGCTTTCAACGATGCAGTTACCAGTTACAACACCTACAAACAGACCTTTCCTCCCGTGTTTTTCGCCGGAATGTTCGGTCACGGACAAAACGCGAGCTTGTTGGAATTCGACAGCAATGCCATAAAAGAAGCCCCAAAGGTTTCGTTCTAAACTCTAATCTGCATTTGGTTTAATACCTCGGGCAGGTGGATTTTTTTGAACACCAAGACAAAGCCCGTCGCAATACCGGGTTGCTGATTCTCTATTTCGGATTGGCAGTGCTCTGCATCTTCGGGGCACTTTTTTGCTTAGCCTCATACTTCCTTTCGAGAGATCCTTATACCACAAAAATAGTCTGGGATCTTGGATTGGCAGTGCAAATCGCACTTGGCACCGGATTACTAGTCGGGTTGGGCAGTCTCTACAAAATCGCGACATTGAACGGAGGCGGCAAGGTAGTCGCAGAATCATTGGGAGGAAATCCAATCTATCCAGGGACTGATGACCCGAAGGAAAAACGCCTCTTGAACATTGTGGAGGAAATGGCCATTGCATCAGGCACTCCGGTTCCTTCTGTCTATCTCATGGAGGAAAAATCGATCAACGCGTTCGCCGCAGGCCACTCTCCCGAAAACGCCGTAATTGGGGTAACCAGAGGTTGCATTGACAAACTTAACAGGGATCAACTTCAAGGCGTCATGGCTCACGAGTTTAGCCATATATTAAATGGCGACATGCGAATGAACATTCGACTCATCGGAGTGCTTCATGGAATTTTATTAATCGCCGGTCTAGGTTATTTCCTTATGCGTATTGCTCCCTACTTAGGTGGCGGAAGACGAAATCGTGATAGCGGAGGACTTGGAATCGCCCTGCTCGTGACAGGAATAGGTATGCTGGCCATTGGTTACGTCGGAGCCTTTTTCGGAGGTCTGATCAAGGCAGCAGTTACTCGTCAACGCGAATTTCTTGCGGATGCTTCAGCGGTACAATTTACTCGTAACCCTCAAGGCATTTCGGGTGCATTAAAGAAGATAGGAGGACTGTCCGAAGGATCACGAATTGAAGCGCCAAAGGCGAACGAATGCAGCCACATGTTTTTCGGTACGAGCGTTGCCAGCCTCTTTGCCACCCACCCGAAAATTGAAAAACGAATACGGCGCATCGATCCGAATTGGAAAGGAAGTTTTCCCGGTTCCAACAACCAAGCAGAACACCCGGGCACCACTGAATTCGTCGGTGCAGCGGGATTCTTGGGTGACACTGGAAAAGCTACTAAGAGTAAGTCGAAAGCTGAAACCGAAACAACAAGACCTCAAAACGCTATTCGCTCAGCCGGTAATCCAACCCAGGCACATGTTAAACATGCCCGTAAGGTAATTACCAAGACATCATCAGCACTTCTAGACCAGGTCCGAGAACCCTTCGGTGCCCGTTGCGTAATCTTCGCACTACTGTTGGACGGAGTTGATAAAGTCGTGCGTGATAAACAATTCGCTCTTTTGCTCCGGCAAACAGAACGCGGTTCGGCCGAAGAAACAGAGAAGGCATCCTCCCGCCTGTCGGATCTTTCCTGTGAACAGAAGTTCGCCCTCGTGGAAATGGCTGCTCCTGCCCTTACCCTTCTTTCACCAGGTCAGTATGCCGCCTTCCGTAACACGGTGGAGCACTTGGTCGCAGCGGACAATCGCCTCGACCTTTTCGAGTGGAGTCTTCGAAAAGTAATCGATCACGACCTTGGCCGCCGGTTTTCAAAAAGGCACTCGCAGCACGGTTCGACTTCCATCCGCAGATTGCTTCCCGACTGCATTCTCGTCCTAGGAACCTTGGCCCGCCATGGGCAGAACGGAATGGCACCGGAACCTTCGTTCAACGCAGGGATCTCCGCAATCTCCCGATCGAAGACTCTCTCCCTGCCTTCCGTCGAGAAATGCGGGGTAGCTCAATTGAATGAAGCCGTGACCCGTCTCGAGCGACTCACGCCTCTGGAAAAACGTTCCCTTCTGGAAGCCTGCTCCCGGACTATCGACTTCGATGGTAAAGCCACTGAAGTGGAAGTCCAAATCCTTCGTGGAGTGGCGGCGGGAATCTCGTGTCCATTGCCCCTGGTTGTTGCAGGATCAATCGACTAGGCAGCCTCAAGGAAAAGGCAGGTTACTTACTTACTTAGACCGCAGTTATTTACCGATGGTTTCGATGATCTTGACGATTGGAAGGAATAAGGCGATCACGATGAACCCGACAACCACGGCAAGAAAGACGATCATCACAGGCTCGATCAAGGAGACCATGCCGGCCACGGCGTTGTCCACGTCCTCGTCGTAGTTATCCGCAATGCGAGTGAGCATCGCAGGAAGTTCTCCCGTTTCCTCACCAATTTCAACCATGCTGGAAACCATCGTGGGAAAAACGTCTTCCCTCTCCATTTGAGTGGCCATGGCTTCACCATCCCTAACGGAGTCATGTATATTGTTTATTGCCTCGGCAAAGTATGAATTGTTCAAAGTATCCCGGGTAATTTGCAAGGCTTGCAGTATGGGTACGCCACTACTAAGCAAAGTGCCGAAGGTACGAGTAATTCTCGAAATGTTAGATTTACTTATCACATCTCTAATCGCAGGTACATGAAGCCCCAACCAGTCAAACACTCGAGAACCTTTTTTTGTTTTTTTAAACATGAACAGGCCAAAAACCGTGCCACCCATTCCCCCCAGAACGAGGATTGGGTGTCCTGAAAAAAGTTCACTGATATTAATAACGATCTGAGTTGGTCCAGGTAAAGGTGCACCTCTAAGCATTTGTTGGAAAATAGCTTCAAATTGCGGAACCACAACCATCATGAGCAAAGTTACGATAACCACAGCGACAAACATGATTACACTTGGGTAAATCATGGCCGACTTTACTTTCTTTATCGTGCGTATCGATTTTTCTTGAAACTGAGACAAACGATCGAGAACGAGTTCCAAGACGCCACCGGCCTCCCCTGCCCTGACCATATTTACATATAGGTTATCAAAAGTCTTCGGGTATGTAGCAAGCCCATCGGAAAGGTTTCCACCGGACGACACTTTTTCGGAAATTTTCTCAAGCATTTCCTTGAACTTAGGTTTTTTCTCTTGCTGCTTGGTCATCACTTCGAGGCTTCGAAGAAGGGGTAAACCTGCCTGGACAAGAGTTGCCATTTGACGGGTAAAAATCGAGATATCCTCACTGTTTGGACCGCCGCCGATTTCGATATTTAATCCTTTCTTACCTTTCTTTTTTTTCTTGGTCGCACCTCCTCCTGACTTCCCGGTCGTAGGAGCTTCCTGTGAGGGTGAGATTTCAGAAACCATTAGCCCGCGCTGACCCAAAAGAGCCAAGGCTTGTTCTTGCGATTCTGCCTCTACACTACCATTGGAAGGGGAGCCGTTTTGGTCGACTGCAACATAATTAAAAGCTGGCATAATTTAAGATATTGGAGATTTCTAGGTATATTTCAAGACTTCCTCGATAGTAGTTTCACCATCAAAGATTGAGCGAAGGCCATCTTCGCGAAGAGTACGCATTCCTTGTTCAATGGCTTTTTGCCGAAGAACAAGCGTGGCGGCCCCGCTGTTGATCAGTTCACGAAAGCTGTCTGTAATGGTGATCATCTCAAAGAGGCCGGAACGACCGCGGTATCCCGTCTGGTTACATTCGGGACATCCGCCACCAAAATAAAACTTACGATCACCAAGTTCTTGCGGGTTAAGTCCGAGATCTTCGAACATGTCACGTTTAGGTTTGTATTCTTGTTTACAGTCCTTGCAAATTTTCCGGACCAGACGCTGGCCAAGTACAAACTCGATTGAAGCAGAAAGCAGAAATGGTTCGAGCCCCATATCGATGAGTCGAGTAATGGCACCCGGTGCATCGTTTGTGTGCAAGGTACTGAGAACGACATGCCCCGTAAGCGAGGCTTGAACGGCAATACGCGCTGTCTCAATGTCACGAATTTCACCGACCATGATTTTATCCGGATCTTGTCGAAGAAAAGAACGAAGGGCACGTGCGAAATCGAGACCGACCTTATGATTGACCGGCACCTGCATGATGCCCTCGATCTCGTATTCCACTGGGTCTTCAGCGGTTAAGATTTTGGTGTCAATTACATTAATTTCGCGTAAGGCGCTATATAAAGTGGTTGTCTTACCTGAACCAGTGGGACCGGTTACTATAAAAATTCCGTTGGGACGTCTAACAGCTGCTCGAATTCCTTCTTTAATATTTTCCGGCAGCCCAAGATTATCCAAATCTAAGTTCACTGCCGATTGGTCCAAAACACGAAGCACAACGCTTTCCCCGAACTGTGTAGGCAGTGTTGAGACTCTAAGATCCACTGGACGACCCGCAATCGTCATTTTTATACGCCCGTCTTGTGGTATTCGATGCTCAGCAATATTCAACTCGGAAATGACCTTCACTCGAGAGATCACTGGAAGAGCCAAGCTTTTGGGAGGAGGCGACATCTCATAAAGAGCTCCATCGACTCTATAACGAATGCGAAATTCATCTTCGAAGGGCTCAAAGTGAATATCTGAAGCTTGAGCACGAACTGCTTGCTGAAGAACAAGATTCACGAACCGGATAACGGGAGTCTCATTAGCTGCATCAATGAGTTCGCTCTCTTTCGCTTCGTCCAAGTTTTCGAAACCTTCGGAACTAATGTCGCCCAAAAGGTCGGCGAGAGTAGACTCATCCTTCCCATAGTGCTGTTCGGCAAGACGATTAATCTCTTCCGGGTCACAGACGATAAGACTTATGTCCAAATTAAGGGAAAAAGTAAGATCATCGATAATGGAGGAATTAAAAGGATCAGCAGCCAAAAGATGAAGTCCATCAGAGGAAAGGTACAAAGGAACTACAGCGTATTGATGGGCTAAGTCGCTCTTAACTAAAGCAAGGACCTCTCCATCGATTTCATCCACTTCGCCAACCTGCACCTCGCAACCGAGATACTCTCCGACCAAGCTAAACACGTCGCCCCGTGAAGCAATTCCTGCATGCACAATCTCCTCGGCATATGATTTTTTCCCGTCTCGAACATCCTCGTCGAACAGTTCATCCAACCCATGTTGAGAAACTCCTTCGACCTGCGAAAAGATTTCACGGATAATGGAATTATGATCGATGTACATCGTTGACTCTCTACTCCTCGGCAGTGGTGCTCATTAGCACCTCGTCAAGAGTGGTAATGCCTGCAAGCACTTTGCGAAAACCGTCGGCGCGCATCGAACGCATACCCATTTGACGAGCTTTGTGGCGCAATTCGACCAAGCTTACGTTATTGTAAATCATTGCCTCGATTTCTTCGTCCACGAGAAAAATTTCAAAAACTCCTTTTCGACCACGATAACCAGTACCTCCGCAAGTATCGCAACCTGCTCCCAACATTAATGAGGCTTCCTCAGCTTGCTTTTCGTTAAGTCCGAGAATTTGCAAATCATTGGCCGAGGGATCAAAGGGTTCCTTGCAACCTTGGCAGATGGCACGAACCAAACGCTGGGCTAGTGCCGCTCTCAAGGAAGCGGAAACAAGGAAAGGCTTGACGCCCATATCGATCAATCTGGATACGGCGCTGGGAGCATCGTTAGTGTGGAGGGTGCTGAAAACCATGTGACCGGTAAGAGAAGCATTAATTGCAATCTCAGCAGTTTCAAGATCACGAATTTCTCCCACCATCACGATATTTGGAGCTTGCCGCAACATGGCTCGTAAAGCGGCAGTAAAAGTCATCCCCACCTCTGTCCTAACTTGCACTTGATTGATTCCTGCAAGTTCGTATTCGACGGGATCCTCGACAGTGATAATCTTGCGATCGGGAGTGTTAATTACATTGAGCGCGGAATAGAGAGTGGTCGACTTACCCGATCCCGTTGGCCCAGTTACAAGAAAGATGCCGTCCGGCATGCCGATAACTCTCTCGAAAGACTCTTGATCGTCCGTAAAAAAGCCCAGCTGTGGCAAGCCAAGGCGAAGACTTTCCTTGTCAAGAATTCGCATTACGATGCTTTCTCCATGTGCGGTCGGTAAAGTCGACACTCGAAGGTCAATCACCTTTTCTCCAGCCTTGACGGTAATTCTGCCGTCAAGCGGTACGCGCTTCTCTGCCAAACTAACGTTCGCCATTAACTTAGTACGAGAGATTATGGAAGGTTGTAGACGTTTCGGTGGATCGGGTTGCTCTCGTAATTTGCCATCAATACGAAACCTTATGCGGAATTTTTTCTCCAGGGGCTCCATATGAATGTCCGAAGCTCGCATCTCCAATGCATCCTTTATGAGGGAATGAACGTACTTGATTATGGGAGCGTCTTCCTCGCTAACGGTTTCAGTGTGCTTACCATCGCCGATTTCGAGATCCTCTTCCGAAATATCGCTAAAGAAATCGGAGACCTTCTGTTCATCCGCCAAACCGTAAGCCTCATCGATGGATTTGAGAACATCCCCTCGATAGGCAATCTTTGGATTAATCGTTTTACCGAGTACATGGGTGAGGTTGTCGAACGCGTCTTGATCAACCGGATTCGCAAGAGCGAGATCGATTTCGGTTCCGTTAAGCTCCAAGGGGAAAACTTCATATTGACGAGCAACCTCAACAGGAACAGCCGCCACAGTTTCACCGCTTGGATTAACTAAGGAAAGATCAACCGTTTCCATGTTCAATTCGGAAGCGAGGAAATCGACGAAGGCCTGAGTCGAAGAACCAGTCGCCTCTATGAGCTTGTCCATGAACGCCAGATCAGGGTCTATGGACACTTCCAGTTCATCCGTTTCAACAGAATCCAATTCGCCGCGAACGGAGGCCACAATTTGGCCAAAACCTTCGTTGTTTTGTTCGAAGGCTTGCAGTAAGTATTCGTCGGTTTGGTTCACGAAACTAAAATAACTCCATTAAGATAGGAAAACCTCTTGAAAAAAGGCAACCGAAAGAAAATCAGAGATCTGGCCTGACAAAAAGACTGCGGGAGGGAAAACCTCAACGCCCCAAGCCCATTAGAAATTCGGGATTGTTTTTGGTTTTCTTCACACGCTGAATAAACATCTCCATTGCATCGACGGGAGGCACGCCTTTGAGGGACCGTCGAAGAGCGTAAATTTTTCCAAGTTCGTCGGGGTGATACAAGAGTTCCTCTTTCCTAGTTCCACTTTTCTCAAAATCCAAGGCGGGAAAAATTCGCTTACTGACAAGTTCTCGATCCAAATGAAGCTCCATATTTCCAGTACCCTTGAATTCCTCGAAGATAACTTCGTCCATCTTGCTTCCGGTCTCGATCAAGGCGGTACCAAGAATCGTCAAGCTTCCTCCTCCCTCGATGTTTCGAGCAGAACCGAAAAAACGCTTGGGTCGTTGAAGAGCTGTCGCCTCCACACCCCCACTGAGGATTTTGCCGCTGTTCGGCATAGTCGTATTGTAAGCCCGAGCGAGTCGAGTAATGGAGTCCAACAAGATCACCACCTCTTTTCCCACTTCCACCATACGACGAGCCTTCTCTATGACGATTTCAGCGGCGTGCACATGGCTTTCGGCGTTTTCGTCGAAGGTGGAAGCGATTACCTCTGCATCGGAAACTTGACGCCGAAAATCAGTGACCTCTTCGGGTCGCTCGTCGACCAATAAAATAATTAGATGGGCATCAGGATTGTTAGTCCTGATAGCACGAGCCATACATTGCTGAAGAACGGTTTTACCCGTTCGAGGGGGAGCAACGATAAGACCTCGCTGGCCAAACCCAACCGGAGAAACCAAGTCGACCACTCGCATGGAGACATTGTCCCATTCGACATCCGGACTCGTCTCAAGAAAGATTCTCTCCAAGGGATAATAGGGAGTTAGCTCTGTAAACGGTATTACCTTAGCGGCTTCTTCCGGCGGTTTTCCCATTACGGTATCCACCCGGATCAGCAAGGGGCAGGTTGCACCTTCCATTTTTGGTCTCAGAATCCCTTCCAATAAATGTCCCGTTTGTAGTCCGAACCTTTTGACCACTGCCTTCGGAACGAAAGCGCTTTGGCTTTTTATTCTGTAATTATCCTTCGCATGAAGAAGCAAACCATAACCTTCTTCAAGAACCTCTAGAACTCCGGATGTCTTGACTGGATTTTTTTCTTCAAATTGGTTTTGGAAGATGAGGTTAAATATCTCTTCGCGGACAGGCGCGGGAGGAAAATCGAGCTCAGGCAACAATGCCGTGGCCTTTTCCTTAAGCTCTATAAGATCGAGGCTATATAAAGAGTTGAACTCTAAAGCCTTTCCATCACCACCGATACATTCTTCGGCCAAAGCGTCGATTGCATCGAAATTTGCAAGCGCTTCACACTCCAGCAAAGTACCTATTTCGAGAGGATGGCGATCTTCCGGGTCGGAAAGAGAAGTCCTCCGCCTTCTTTGAGACTTATGCCTTTGCTTTTGATTATGCTGCTGTTGCTTGCCCTTACCACCACCGCCTCTTTTCTTGTTCTGCCAGTTTTGTTGACGCTGCTTGCGATGCCCATGACGGTTGTGGTTTTTTTTACCATCCTCAACCGAAGAGTCCTTTCTTTCGTCGGATTCTTCATCTACCGGCGGAGGTCCCTTGTCTTCGGTCTGCTCAGAACCATCAGTACTGAAAAAAACAGCCTGAGAACCTTTCTCGGGAGATGGAGCTTCCTCGACTTCGGAAACGCTTTGGGCAGGATTCACAGGTTTACCCCGCGAAGTTTCTTCCCTTGAACTATCAGCTTCGGTTTCAACCGAGACGTTCGGACTTTTTTCATTCGCGTCATCGACAGGGGACACCTCGGCATCCTTTGCGTTTCCGCGAGTTTTTTTTGATCGTGAAAGTGCCATGGCATTATTGAGTGAACTAATTAAAGGAGCTATTACTGACGATGGTGGGAAAAAGAAAATGGCGGCACAATCGCTCGACCTGCTTGCCCAAAAAGAAGGTTTCGCCATCGCCCAGCAAAACAAAGTCGGCCTGACAAGCCTTATGGCTCGTCGGCAATTGAGCATCGAGGCGATGTTGTGCCTCGGATTGATCTAGACCTCGTTCCAACAAGCGATGCATTTGAATTTTAGGATTGGAGAAGATAGAGACGACAAAGTCGAATTCGGACTCAAGAGAATTCTCGAACAGAAGAGGCAACTCAACAACTACTGGATTTTTATCACAATTAGTAACCGCGAGTAACCACTCGGTGCGAATTATGGGGTGAAGAAAACCCTCAAGCCACCTTCGTTTGAAAGGATTGGAGAATATTAAATGTCCGAGATGCCGTTTGTCAACAGTTCCCTCTACAGAAAAAACTTGTTCACCGAACTCCTTTCGCAAGGCGCACTTCACCCCTTCGTCTTCGCTGAGCAAGCGGTGAGTGATCACATCGGTTGAAACAATTCCAAAACCAACCTGTCGAAAGAAGTTCAAAGCGACGGACTTCCCGCAAGCGATTCCACCTGTCAATCCTACCACTATTTTTTCTATTTTCTCGCTATTCATTCAAGAATTCAAAAAAGGAGGAGTGAACTAAGGGCAACAACGGAAACCATCGATTTCTAAAATCCACCAAGAATCCACTTGCCATCGGTGCAGTTATTGACATGGTGAAAAACGCGTTTTTGGGCATGGTAGGGTATCCAAGTGGCTAAAGGATGCGGACTGTAAATCCGCCCGCTTCGTGCGTTCGTCGGTTCGAATCCGACCCCTACCACCATTTACACTTTGCGAAAAGGCAAATTCACGAATATCAGCTTAAATAGAAATGAAACGCGTAGGGAAATGGATAGTCATTGTAATCGGTGGATGCATATACTTCCTTTATCAAAAGATGTGTACAGGTCGATTTGAAGACATTCCACATTAGACAATTTAATGCGAATTCCTGCGAAAAGCATTCTCATCGGCGGACTGCCCAGTTTCGCATTCGCCGTGCTTTTCGCGACTTTTTCCGGGAAAGCCCTTCGCGGGATTTACGAACACTGGGAGTACCTCCAAGACCGAGCACTTTTCTGGCAATTCTTCGCAAGCGGAGGACAACAAAACGACATTCTCGGATTAACCCACAACCTGATCTGGTTGACGCTAATGTCAAGCATGTGGTGGGTATTGTGCAAATTCGATATTTTCTTTCAGCCCGATTCTAAAGAAGAGTGCAATTTTGAAGACATAGGCACTGCCCCACCCACACAAACTCATCACTCAGAGTACGAGGATACGGAAGAGGAAAGCTATGAACCTAAAAATTCATCGAATCCGCAAGAAGACAATTTCGCAAGAGTCTTGGGACTTGCCGACCCTTACGATATGGATGACGTAAAAAGCGCCTATCGCAGTCTGATCGCCCAGTACCACCCCGACAAGGTGAGCCGCATGGGAGATGAAATCCGAGAGGTGGCGGAACGCAAAGCCAAGGAGATCAATGAATCGTACGATTTTTTCCGACGAAAGTACGACCTTTAAAGATACGACAAACTCTCCATCTTCCTCAGTATCCCTTCACCCTATTGCAGGTTCCGGCTTGCCACACAATCATTACGTCTTATTTTAAAAAAATTCTCCTAAAATTCCGTAAAAAATGAGTAAAAAAGCTGCCACACATAAGTTCCAAGCGGAGGTCAATCAGGTCCTCGATATCGTAGTCAACTCTCTCTACAAAGATAAGGAAATTTTCATTCGTGAACTAGTTTCCAACGCATCAGATGCATTAGAAAAACTACGTCGTACCCAAATAACAGAGAAGAAGATATTCGACGAACATTTAGAATTGGAAATCAACGTCACGACAGACGACGAAGCGGGAATCATTACGATTCAGGACTTTGGCCTTGGCATGACCGCTGAAGAGTTAACTGAAAACCTCGGAACCATCGCTCACTCGGGTTCCAAGGAATTCCTCGAAGCATTAAAGGGCGACGGCGAAAAGAACGAAGCTTTGATCGGAAAGTTTGGCGTGGGTTTCTATAGCGTCTTCATGGTAGCCGACAACGTGAAGGTATACTCTCGCTCATGGGAAACCGACGCCAAAGGTCAATGTTGGGAAAGTGACGGCTCAGGTTCATACACTATTGAAGCCGTGGAAGGTCAGCGACGCGGAGCAAAGATCGTAATCAAATTGAAGGATGAGCACAAAGATTTCGCTAAAGCCGACCGAGTTAAGGAAATCATCAAAAAGTACTCGGCTTTCGTACAGTTCCCAATCTCGGTTAACGGTGACAAGGTCAACACAGTCGATGCGTTATGGCTTCGTTCAAAAAACGAAATCAAGGACGAAGAATATGATGAATTCTACAAATTTCAGGCGAATGATTATGAACCCCCCCTCCTTCGTCTCCACTTCAGCACCGACGCCCCCCTCGAAATAAATGCTCTGCTTTTTGTCCCTAAACGCAATATGGAGAAGCTAGGCATGTGGAGAAGTGAGGTAAAGATAGCTCTTCATTGCAGGAAAGTATTGATCGATCCCGAACCCAAGGCGCTCTTCCCGGAATGGCTTCGCTTTCTCAGAGGCGTTGTCGACAGTACCGACCTGCCGCTAAATGTTTCCAGAGAGACCATGCAGGACAGCGAACTTTTGCGAAAGTTGAATCAAGTGCTGACCAAACGCTTTCTTCGATTCCTTGCTGAACAGGCCAAGAAAGAGCCGGAGACTTATTTGGAGTTCTGGAAAGAATTCGGCCTACTCATGAAGGAAGGAGCCGCGACCGACTTTGCGCATAAAGAAAACCTCGCCAAACTTTTGCGGTTTGAATCATCCGGTCTAGACTCCGGTACATTAACGGGTCTGGAGGAATATTCATCTCGAATGACTGGTGAACAAAAGGATATCATCTACCTCTTTGGTCGGAACCGTGAGGCAATCGAAGCCGGTCCTTACTTAGAAGCATTAACTGCGAGAAATCTAGAAGTCCTCATTCTCACAGAACCCGTCGACGAGTACGTCATGCAGACTCTTGGAGAATTCGATGAGAAAAAGCTTGTTTCGGGGGATTCAGAAGACCTGAAACTTGAAAAGCTAGATGATGAACCCGCGGGAAAACGACTGAACAAAAAAGACACCAAATCCCTTTGCAAGTGGTTGAAGGAATCGCTCGGCGATCGCGTCTCGGACGTGGAGGAAGGTGAACGGCTTATCGAAAGCCCGGTTTGCGTAGTTGGCGGAGACGCAATGGGAGGACCCTCCGCACGTCGTATGATGAAGATGATGCAGGGTACCGATTCCAACCTGCCCCCTGCTCCCGTAAAGCTGCAAATAAATCTTCATCATTCCATCATTCGCGGACTTTCGAAACTTCGAGACTCGAACGCCGACACAGCATCTCTCGTAGCCCACCAACTGCTGGACAACGCGCTCGCTTCAGCTGATCTCCTCGAAGATCCAAGAGAGATGATTTCCCGAAGCTTTAAAGCCTTGGAAAAACTGACCGCTACTTAAAGTTTTCATCATGACTTGATGAGGGCTTCATCTCTGACTCGTTTATCGTTTGCGATTGCAGCGGTCATCTCCCCAATAGAGGCAAAGAGTCCAAACATCCTCTTCATAATGGCGGATGACCTCGGATGGATGGACTTGGCCTGCCAAGGCAACCCCTTGGTCGATACCCCCAACCTCGACCGGTTGGCCAAACAAGGCATGCGCTTCACCGATGCGTACGCAGCCGCTCCCGTCTGCTCGCCTACCCGATGCGCCGTGCTGACCGGACAAGCTCCCGCCCGCATCGGCTTGACCACTCACCTGCCCGGTCGCTTTTTCCCCAAGGACGCACGTCCCCAACCCGCCAAGCTTACCTCTCAGCTCAACACCGAACACGTTACGATAGCTGAAAGAATGAAGGAAGCAGGCTATGCCTCCGCCTTTTTTGGGAAATGGCACATTGCTCCCAGCTCGGGAAAAGGAGGGAAGGTTGCCGATGCAGTTTCCCCGACCGGACAAGGGTTCGACTTGAACGTAGGAGGCACTTCCTACGGGGGCCCCCCCAGTTTCTTTTCCCCCTACCGAAACGCCGAGCTCCCAGACGGACCGGAAGGTGAATACCTCCCCGACCGTCTAGTCGACGAAACGATCCGCTTTGCCGGGGCGAACAAGGACAAACCATGGATGGCCCATTTATGGTTCTACACTGTTCACTGGCCCATGCAGGCACCCAAAGGGTTGCTCGAAAAATATGCGGGCCGCAAAGGACCCGGACTCAACGACACCCGCTACGGAGCCATGATCGAGGCCATGGACCTGGCCATCGGACGGCTTCTTAAGGCCTTGAAAACGATGGATGCGGAAAAGGATACCCTTGTGATCTTCACCAGCGACAACGGTGGGTTTGCCGGAGTTTCAGACTGTCGCCCACTGAGGGAATCGAAAGGGCATCTCTACGAAGGAGGTATCCGGGTACCCATGATCGTCCGTTGGCCTGGCCAGGTTCCTCCGGCAAAACTTTGCAAGGTACCCGTGACCAGCATGGATTTCTACCCGACCTTCCTCGAACTGGCGGGTTTGAAGCCAAGTGACAAACCGATCGATGGGGAAAGCCTTCTGCCCCTTTTCAGGCAAACCGGAAAACTCGCCAGAACAACGATCTATTTCCATTTCCCGAACTATGCTTGGCACATGGGTAATCGCCTGGCCGGAGCCATACGGGAAGGGAAATGGAAGATGATCCGTAACTATGACGACGAATCTCTCGAACTCTATGATCTGCACGAGGACTTGAGCGAAAAAAGAAACCTCACAAAGGAAAGCCCCGAGGTCGCCAAGCGCCTCAATCAAAAACTGTCCCGTTGGCTCAAGGAAACGAATGCCCCCATGCCCACTCTCAACTCCAATCCCTAAGATGTTTCGTAAAGTCACTCTATATTGTTCCCTGCTATTTCTGTCCGTTTACAACCTGCTCCACTCGGAGATAATCGAGGTTAGCGCCTCTGCTTCTCAATCCGGAAATGGTCCCGAGCATGCCATCGACGGAAACGTGAACTCCAGGTGGTCCGCCGACGGCAAAGATCAATGGCTCCAGCTAAAACTCGACAAGAAGGAGACCTTCTCCACCTTCGAGGCTGGGTTTTCACGGGGCACCCGGAACTATCAGTTTTCCGTCTTAACTTCAATGGACGGGAAGAAATGGAACGAAGCATACAAGGGCAAAAGCCCGGGAAAAGGAGATCAGGTCGCCAAGTTCGAAATTCCCGAAAATTCCGCACGCTTCATTCGCTTCGTCTCTCAAGGAAACAACGAAAACAAATGGGTAAACCTCCATACCTTTCGAATCAAAGGCATTCCCATTTCCAAGAAATTAGCCAGGGCCTCGCCTCCCCTAAGAAAAGATCCCAGTGGCTTGGAGGTTTCGTTATGGGCGGAAAATCCGCTCGTCGCTAGTCCGGTGGCAATCAGTTTCGACGGGCAAGGCAAAGCTTATCTCACGCGCGTAAGCCGCCGGAAGATTTCCAGCCTTGATCTCCGAAACCACAGGCCCTGGGTGAAGCACGACCTTTCCATTCGTAGCTTGGAGGACAGGCTTAGGTTCTACAAGAAGGCGATGGGACCCGAACAATTCCCGGACGTCAGGCCCTACTCCCCACCCGACCGCAATGAGGACGGTCAAAGAGACTGGAAGGACCTCGCAGTACAAAAAGAAGAAATCCGCCGCGTCGAGGATACGAACGGAGATGGCAAGGCGGACAAGAGCATTCTAATCGACGGCGACTTAGGTACCCCTCTCACTGGTATCGCCGCCGGTGTTCTCTGGGCCGAAGGCGCGGCTTATGCCACTGTCGAACCAGACGTTTGGAAGTACGAAAACTTCGACAAGGACGGGAAACCGGCCAAGCGAACCTTGCTGAGTCGGGGCTATTCCATCCACATCGGACAGGGAGGACACAATGTCTCCGGACTGACTATGGGACCGGACGGTAGAATCTACTGGTCGGTGGCGGACAAGGGAATCAATGCCACGGGAAAAAACGGTGAACGTTTCGTCTACCCGCACCGGGGTGGGATCATGCGTTGCGAACCGGACGGTTCGAATCTTGAGCTCTTTGCCCTGGGTGTTCGTAACGGACAGGAACCGGTTTTCGACGAATTCGGAAACCTTTTCAGCGTGGATAACGACGGGGACTACCCCGGGGAACGGGAGCGCTTCATCTATATCATCGAAGGAGGAATGACCGCCTGGCGCCTCCACTGGCAATGGCACGGGTATCAGGACTTCGCCAAGATATCGGGTGAGAAGCCCTATAACGTCTGGATGAAGGAAGGCCTTTTCCGCCCCAGGTTCGCTGGGCAAGCGGCCTTCATCGTGCCACCCTTGGCCAATTATTCCAACGGTCCCTGCGGTTTCGCCTATGATCCGGGTACCGCCCTGAGCGATCGATACCGAAATTTCTTTTTCCTCGCACAAGGCAGAAAAATGACTGCGTTCAAGGTCCGCCCAAAAGGAGCCGCCTTCGAGATGTATGACGAGCAGACCATCCCCACAGGAGGAAGCAGCACGGGGGTTGCATTCGGACCTGATGGAGCCCTTTACGTCACGGATTGGATGAACGGTCCGAGCGAACGGGGAAGAGTCTGGAAGATTGATTCAACCGAAGGGAAGGACAACTCCGCGCGCACAAGAACGAGCAAAATCTTGTCGGAAGGAATGTCCGGAAAAGACGAAACCTACCTCATGGCCTGCCTTGCAGAGCCTGATCTCAGGGTCCGCAAGGCCGCTCAATTCGAATTGGCCAGAAAGGGGAAAAGCGGGCAAAATACCCTTCTCGCAGTAGCGCGACAAACCGAAAACCAATTGGCCCGCCTGCACGCGATCTGGGGAATAGGCCAAGTTGCCAGAGGCTGGCCGGATGGACGGGGTAAGGATCCCGACGTTGTACGTCCTCTGCTGGAACTCCTTACCGACAAGGATTCAGAAGTTCGGGCTCAAGCAGCCAAGGTGCTGGGTGAGTCTGCTCACGAGCAAGCCGGTGCACCCCTCGTTGGCTTGCTCAAGGATCCATCCGTTCGCGTCCGCTTTCACTCGGCTATCGCCCTCGGAAAACTCAAGAACCCGAAAGCCATTCGCCCCCTGCTCGAACTGGTCGAGGAAAATGATGACCTAGATGTGTTTCTGCGCCACAGCTTAGTAATGGGTTTGGTCGGTTCCACCAAAGGCGACCCAAAAGTCCTCCTTGAGACAATAAGCTCTACCCATTCCTCGGTCCGCCTTGCTGCCATCCTTGCCCTGCGCAGACACGCCCACCCGGGAATCTCTTCCTTCCTCAAGGATGGAGACCTTTACTTGGTCACGGAAACAGCCCGTGCAATCCACGATGACTTCTCCATTCCCGAAGCCCTGCCCGCTCTAGCCGAAATTCTTGACCGACCCGATCTCGAGGGCGAGCCACTTCTCAGACGAGCGATCAATGCGAACTTCCGTGTGGGCCGACCATCAGACGCCAAACGGTTGGCCCGCTATGCCGCCAACCCATCCTCTCCCGAAAACATGCGGACCACTGCCCTCGCCTGCCTCGCCCTTTGGGCACAACCTCCCGTCTTGGATGCAGTCGAAGGACGCTATCGGGAATACCCGCCACGCGACCCCAAGCCGGCCGCCAAAGCTTTGGCCATGGTCTCGGATGACTTGGTCAAGAATGCATCCGCCAAGATTCTCACCGTGCTTTCCAAGGCCATTGAAAAGCTTAATGTATTCGATCTTCTTCCTGTGGTTCATGCCGCTTATGAATCGGAACGAGCTACTCCATACCTACAAGCTCAGTTGCTTGATACCATGGCGGAACTGAGCGATCCTGCATTAGGGAAATTCGTCGAATTTGCTCTTGAGTCCAAGGATGCCCGCCTTCGGGCCGCTGGGCAAAAACGAGCCTGGGCCGCTGGACTCTCCGGGGTGGAGGTCTTTGCCAAGGCCTTGGAATCAGGAACCTTGACTGAAAAAAGGTCCGCCCTTGGAAACCTCGCTCAGTCAGATGACAAAAAGGCCGACGAATTGCTGGCCGAACAGTTTGCAAAGGTTGATCCCGACCTGGAGCTTGATCTTCTGGAAGTAGCCAAAACTGCAAAGGGGCCAGTCTCCAAAGCCAAGGCCAAGGCACTAGACGAGCTACTTGCCACTCGTGGTCCACTGGGGCCCTTCCATCCAACATTGCAAGGCGGAGACGCCCGAAAAGGCAAGGAACTAACCATGGGGCACCCGGCCGCTCAATGCATACGGTGCCACAAAATCGGCTCAACTGGTGGCGTGCTCGGCCCAAACCTGTCAAAGGTCGCTTCTCGCCTATCTACTGAAAAAATCCTCGAGTCCTTGGTCAACCCACAAGCCGAGCTCGCCGAAGGATATGGACTACTCGTGGCTACTCTCAAGGACGGATCCACGGTTTCCGGCTCAATCGTGAAGGCCACTCCAACCACCTATTCCTTTGAAACTCACGAAGGAAAAGACTCTACCCTAAACCGTTCCCTGATTGCAAAAGAAGTTCTTACCTCTCCCATGCCACCGTCTGGAGCTATTCTCACGAAGAATGAAATGCGTGACATCATCGCTTACCTTTCGAGCCTAAAGTAAACCAAAGCCCCTCTTCCTGGTCTAGCAATAAATGCTATTTTCAGGGAAACCGTCGCCAAGCAACGAGCTTCTCATTGCAATCCTCAAGAGTCACTAGATTACGACCATGGAAAAAAAGAAGTGACGAATGAGGAAAATCAAGAATAAGCTCAGGAATGAATGAAATTAGTCAA
>MDTC01193757.1_pt1 | contig 31591 bp, 32 predicted proteins | sample 811181 | NCBI WGS metagenome assembly MDTC01 (sample SAMN05326644, study PRJNA326480) | marine metagenome | isolation source: seawater | place: Pacific Ocean: North | collected 2011
GAAGATAATATAAAGGGTATAGAGACTTTTAAGCTTCAAGGCATCAAGCTGTTAGAAGATCCTAAAAGCTGCTGGAAGAATGGGAATTATCATGAAAAAAAGATGATTTTTGATTTCATCTTTGAAGAACCCCTAGAAATCTTGCATGGAGAAATTGGAAGCGCTCCATACGCCCATCCCTACAGGCTTTTAAGGAAATCTTTTGCCAGAAAAGAAGGTATGGTGGAGCTAGGCGGGGTCGAACCGCCGACCTCGTGACTGCCAGTCACGCGCTCTCCCAACTGAGCTATAGCCCCACATGTGGAAGGCTGCGAATAGTATCCGAACTTCAAGGTCCAATCAACTGGGACTGACGTTCCGACCTACCCAATACCAGCACCTAGGACAATCTACTGCGATATTCCTTTTCGAGTTTCTTGGCCTGTTTTTTTGAAATGCCGCCAAGGGTATCGACGGCATGGCGAACCCTTGCTCGCACCATGTCCGGTCCCAGGACCTCCATTGAGTCAAAAAGAGGAGGCGAAACTGGCTTTCCTGAAATGGCTACAAATACAGGGGCCAATACATCCCTTATTTTCATTTCAAGCCTGCCGGCCAGGTCTACAAATAGCTGATTGAGTTCTTCACGCTTCCAGTTCGTCACTCGCTCCAGATCCCATAATGCAAACTGGAGCACTTTCTTAACCTCATCCGGTGAGGTAGCCTTATTTGCAAAGTCTGATTCCTGAACATCCGGCATACCTTCTGCAAAAAAGGATATCATCGACGGCACTTCAGAGAAGACATCCACTCGCTCCTTGATCAGTGGAATAATTTTAAGCATGTTGTCCCGATTAAACGCCCAGTCTACGATCCGGTCGGCAAACTCTTCATCACTGCACTCTTCTCTCAACCAGCAACCATTCAGCCACTTCAGCTTTGTGATATCAAATACGGGCGCACCAAGTGAAATTCGCTCAACATCGAAATTGCTGATCATCGCGTCCAGAGAAAATTTTTCTTCGCCATCCGGCATACTCCAGCCAAGCATACCCAGATAATTAATGACTGCTTCCGGCAGGAAGCCCATGCGCTCGTAATAGCGAATACTAGTAGGGTTTTTGCGCTTGCTGAGTTTGCTCTTGTCCGGGTTTCTCAGGAGCGGCATATGAATGAGTTCTGGCATTTCCCAGCCAAGATACTCATAGAGCAGAATATGTTTGGGTGCCGAGTTGATCCATTCCTCACCACGAATAATATGTGAAATCCCCATCAGGTGATCATCGACAACAACTGCCAGGTGATAGGTTGGGTTACCATCCGCCTTGATCAAAACCTGCATATCAATTTGTGACCACTCGAACTCGATGTTACCTCGCAAGCGGTCCTTGACGACGCATATGGCATCTGATGGTACTTTCATTCGCACCACATGCGACTCACCGGCCGCCAGCCTGGCATCTATTTCCGCCGGGGCAAGTGTTGTGCAGTAGCCATCGTAACGAGCGGTTTCGCCCTTCCGTCTCTGCTCATTGCGCATTTCATTTAATCTTTCAGCGCTGCAAAAACAGTGAAAAGCATGACCTTCATCAAGTAGCTGCTTCGCATACTTCTCGTAAATATCAAGACGCTCGCTCTGACGATAGGGTCCATACGCACCCTCTCGATCTGGCCCTTCATCCCAATCCAAACCGAGCCAGCGCAGGGAATCGAGAATAATCTTCTCTGACTCAGCTGTGCTGCGCGCAGCATCCGTATCTTCGATGCGCAGAATAAATTCACCGCCCTGGTGTCGGGCAAAACACAGTGCGAACAATGCCATGTATGCCGTACCTACATGGGGATCTCCCGTTGGGGAAGGAGCAACTCTAGTTCTAACTTTCATGGCAGCCATTATACCTACTTGAGATGCCGCGGGTGGAGTTCTCTCTAGATCTTTCGGCTGTGCTCGAGACTCATTCCTGCTCATTTCGACCGAAACGGAGAAATCTAATAGCGAGACCATTCGAATGCGCTCAAGGTGACTGTATACTGTAACCCTGCAAAGACTAACCTCAGATATATGCTGGATCGAACCTTGAGCGTCGCGCCGATGATGGGTTGCACCGACATGCATTGTCGCTACCTGCTACGGCTTCTTTCGCCCAATTCACTACTGTATAGCGAGATGATCACAGCAGATGCACTGCTTCACGGTGACACTGCCTACTTTCTCAGGCACCTGCAGGACGAACCCGTTGCTTTTCAACTCGGCGGCAGCAACCCAGAAAAGCTAGCCAGATGTGCCAAATTGATTGAGTCTGCCGGATATCAGGAAATCAACCTGAACGCCGGATGTCCGAGCGACAGGGTTCAGGTTGGCAAGATCGGTGCCTGCCTGATGGCAGAACCCTTACTCGTTGCTGATTGTTATGCGGCAATGCAATCTGCCGTAAATATCCCGGTGACCATCAAGTCCAGAATTGGAATTGATGACCAGGATAGCTTCGCATTCTTCGAAGACTTTATCCGACCCATCCACGGGGCTGGTTGTCGCACATTTATTGTCCATGCACGAAAAGCAATACTCAAAGGACTCTCACCCAAAGACAATCGTACAATACCACCCCTAAAATACGAGTATGTCTATGACATCCAGGAGGCCTTTCCGGATGCAACCTTTGTCCTCAACGGTGGCCTGGTATCTTCACAGCAGGTGGTTAAGGAACTGGAACTCGTGAAAGGCGTTATGCTGGGTCGTGCTGTCTATAGCAACCCCTGGCTTTTGGTAGAGATTGAAACTGACCTATTCGGCACACCATTGCCAGCGCGGCGTGAAATCGTCACCCTATATCGGCGGTATATATTAGATGGCCTGGCAGAAGGGACTTATTTTAAGCACATGGGAAAACACCTCCTTGGCTTGTTTACGGGTATCCCCGGTGCCAGGGCTTATCGCAGGCACCTGAGCGAGCATATGTTCAAGGATGATGCAGGGATTGAATGCTTCGACGATGCGATTGAATTGATTCGTGCTCAGGCACAACCAGAATAGATGCCTGCACTGATGGAAGGACGGGTAATCTAACACAAATGAGGACAGCTAGATGAAGGTGGTCATTACAAGGTTTTTTGAAGAATTCCTGATGCCTGGAGAAATTGTCAGTGAAACGGACGACAGCCACGATGTTCGGTTTGCCACCGCGACACTGCTAATGGAGGTGTCCCGTTCCGACAACGATTTTCAAGAAGTCGAACGGGAAGCAATAATCGATATTCTAGTGAAACTGTTTGATTTCTCTGAAACGGAAGTCAATGAGCTCATTGATCTCGCAGAGGATGCCGCAGATGAAGCGCATGACCTTTATTCTTTCACCAGACTCATCAACGAACACTACGATTACGCGGCCAAAAAACAGCTGGTCAAGAACCTCTGGGAAGTTGCTTTTGCCGATGGGCGAATTGATGCGTTTGAAGAGCACATCATTCGCCGCATATCAGGATTAGTACACCTGGCCAACGAAGATTTTGTTCGCGCCAAGATACTGGCGCGGGAAAGTTCCAGCTAACTCTAGGCGACCCGGTCTCTGGGTTCATGAGACTCGCCTACCCTTTCATCCTCCAGCGCCTGCACCAGGTCCCGGAATTCACCGCGATTCCGCTCATTCAAACTCATAAGAACTCTGTGTGCATCAAGCACCTGTTTGCGGAGTTTAGATTCAGACACAATCTCCGTATGCAATTCTCCCAATTGGCCACACTCTGTAACCAACTCCTTGAGAATTACAAAGATTTTTTCGAAACCCATGCTCTCCAGAATGCGAGTAATGTCTTCATTTGGTGAGATTATCGTTGGGATCGTAGAGAAGGATTTCTGGGTGGTCAGTGAAATCTTGGCCAGCAACCCCAGAGTTGTGCTGTCAATGCCGGTCGTTTCGGTCAGGTCAATAATGATCGACTTAAATGTCTTACTCTCTCCTAGTCTGGTTAGAAACGTACTTATGGTCGGACCCAAGGTCACCCTCACGTCACCAATAAGTTTCAGTACCTGAACACCATCCCGCTCTGCAAACAACAATTTGCTCATTACCCTACCCAATGCCTGCCACTGTAAATACCGCGATATCATCGGGGACATCCCTGGTACTTTCTATTCCAAGTTGCTCCGCCAATGCATCAACATCCCGCTTGCCACATTTTACTACCGATAACAGGTGTTCTTCTTTAGCCTTCAGTGTCTGTTGAGGCATGATTTCGAACACTCCATCGGAAAACATCACAATTGTGAAGTGAATTGGCAGTGAAACCGATCGCGAATCATACTCCGGTGCCTGGTATAAACCTAGAGGCAATCCGCCTATTTCGAGGAATGCCGCCTGGTCTTCACCGCTCAAAATAGCGGCTGGAAACTGTGCCGCATTGCTATATTCGAGCATGTTCTCCTCACAATCCAAAATTCCAAGGAACATCGTTACATGTTGTTCCAGATCACACTGTAATAGTTCACGGTTCAGCCAGGTCAATATGCTGCCTGACGATTTAAGGTCCAGGCTCTCGTAATCACTCTGAAGTCTTCTGGACAGGCTCTTTAACAATACGGTCACAAAGGCGCTTGAGGCACCATGCCCGGAGACGTCTGCGATGTAAAACACGGTTCTTCCATCGCGCAACTTAAAATAGTCGATGAAGTCACCACTAAGAATCAGCGATGGGAAAATCCGGTGATCAAAGGTAACCTTACTGGAGGTCATTGGTGCTGCCGGCATCATGCCACGCTGCACCCTGAACCCCGCCTGCTGGTCTCGCTCAAGAATCTTGAGGTTCTCACCCAGCTTGTAGTTCAGGCTCTCGAGTTTTTCCTCGCTGGCAAGGTGATCCTCCTGCATGGTGTGGCGCTGTATGTTCTTCTCAATAACATACTTCAGCAGCGCCCCCTGACCACCTACAAACCTCAGGAAATCTGTAGCGCCAGCCTCCAATAAGCCCACCAGCTTTTCCTCATCTCCAAGGACGCTAACTAGTATTATCGGTAGCCCGGCATCAATCTTTAGTATTTCCCTGATCAGGGAATGAGCATCGATGAGTAATTCATCAAGGGAAAGCAGTACGAGATCAGGTTTGGAAGTACGAATTTCGGAGAGACAGTCGCCTTCGGTGGCAACGTTAGTCGTCGCGAAGCTAATGTCGTTAAGTAGACACTGCAGTTCACTTTCAGAACCAGTTGACTGTTCCACAACCAGTAACCCACCGTCGCCGTTTCTCATCTAACGTTTACACATCTAAGTTACGCATTGTTGACGTTAAATTTCCATCCCAACTATCTTGGACTAGAACGCGCAAACTTTACCCCCAAAATTTAATAGTTACAAGTATTTAGAGAGGTTTTCTCGACAAAGGATAATAGCAGAGCCAGTGGTCTGCAGCTGAGATTTCCACCTTTCAGCAGGAACGAGATTGCAGGATCATTTTGTTAGCAGAAGAAGGGGGAAATGCCCCCCTGGAACACCACTTTTTATTCGTTAGAAATCATCAGCGAAGGGGTCACTGACCTCACCATCATTGACCAGGTACTCACGTCTCTGCATATAGGCATCACGATAGAATATGTACTTGTCACCGAAAACTACTTTTTCAGCACTGAGCAGGCCAGCACGATTCCTTACCACGCGCGCACCGTAAACAACGTTACGATGGGACACGGGATAGATGTATAGAACCGGATCAAAAACGCCATCCAGAATCCTAGCCAGACCATCCCTGACTGAGCCGGGGCCAAGCCCAGGGATAACGACATAAGGACCGGTCGGTGCGCCCCATTTCGCGAGTGTCTGACCCCAGTCCTCCTCATGTTCAACAAGACCAAGTGCCGAAGCAGGATCGAACAGTCCACCAATACCAATAGTTGAATTGATAAGCACGCGCATCAGATCACTCATGCCGCCAGTGACCTTGCCCTGAAACAGACTACTAACCGCGTTACCAACATCTCCAAGATTTGAGTAGACGTTGCTTACACCGTTTCGGGCAAAGCGTGGGAAAACATTCTGATAGGCGACTGCCACAGGCCTTATCAGAATCCTGTCACCAAAATCATTAATATTGTGCGTAACCCGGTTTATTCCAATCCAAGGATCAGGGTCTGAATAATCATGTTCATCAGTTTCCGCCAGGGCTGGTAGTACCCCGACAAAAGCAAAAATCAGGTTGAATACAATTCTCATCTAGTTACCAGCCACCGCGGCAAAAGACTTTTGCCACTCTTTTTCCAGGCGTTTGGCAGACACTGGCACACTCGTTCCAACGGGTTGGGCAAACAAAGATACGCGATATTCCTCCAACATCCAACGATATTCTTGCAGCATTTCAGCTGCAGGGTCATCCAGCTCAAACAACCGCTTCGAGTAGCCCGCGACCTCAACCATGTGGACTTTATCACGATCCATATTACCCTGCAGTTTATCGATCCTGTACTTTATCGCCTTCAGGTACCGCGGGTACTGACTCAGCCAGCGGAAAGGTACCGTTGCCAGGAAACCCGGGACCAGCAACCGATCAAGCTGTTGCTTGATATCTGCATAGACCGCCTGGTTGTTTTCCGTGACTGAACGCTTTAACTGCTCTTCTATCTGCAGGGACTCTTTCAAAATCACGCTCAGCAACCTGGCAACATTATTCATCATCGCGATGAGGTTCTGTTTTTCGCGCAACCTTTGCCTGAACTCAGCCTCACTTCGCACCTTGTCTTTCCCCTCTACAAAGGTATAGCGAAAAATAGCTGAAACGGCCTGACTGAGCAATGCCTCCCTCGATCCCCGGGTTGCATAAAATATGGCAAACTTTTCAAAGCCGGGAATATTCTTTTCGATGTACTTGCTTTGCTCCTGAAGCTGAAGCATCACCAGTCTTAACAGGCCCAATTCACTCAAACGCGTGGCGGCGAGACGGTTATCAACTACCTGGATTGACACACTGTTCCCATTGTCAACAATCGCTGGGTATCCCTTGATGCGAACACCAGCCTGCTCAATCTCTACCTGCAGAGGTAACTCGTCAAAGTTCCAGTCGTCCAGTCCGGTCTTTTCAAGTTCATTCCTTGCCCGCTGACTGAAACCACGGTCCACCTCCCCGGCAAACCGGTCGACGAGTGCATCTATATCGCGTCCACTTCCCAGGACTTTCCCTGCCTCATCAACAATTTGCAGATTCATCACAAGGTGCCGATTGATCGCGGAGGAATTGAAGCTACTCTCATCAACCTTAATGCCACTGAGGCGAAAAAGTTTCTCTGCCAAGGCAGTTGCAAGGCTCCGGCCATCGTATTCAAGCCCCTGCACAGCCTTGTCTGCATAATCCGGCGCGGGAATAAAGTTCTTTCGCAGCGCCTTTGGCAACGACTTGATCAAGGCCAAACACTTTTCTCTCAATAGCCCTGGGATGATCCAGTCGAGTTGCGCTTTGGGTATCTGTCTCAGCATCGCCACGGGCACTTTTACGCTGACACCATCATCCTCATGTTGGGGGTTAAAATAATAGTCAAGCTTCAGGTCTGCATCGGCTACCTTGATACTGTTGGGATATAGTTTCTCTGGCAAAGACACCTGCTGTTTCATCAGAGTTGCCTTGTCGAGATAAAGCAATTTTGGCGTCTCAGCCTCAGCTACACTTCTAAAGGCTTCCAGCTCAAATTCGCTGACCACGTTCTCCGGCAACTTTTCATCATAAAATTCATATAGCACATATAAGTCCACTAGAATGTCCCTTTTCCGGGATTTTGACTCAAGCCGCTCCACTTCACTTACCAGGAGGTTGTTATGCCGATAGAACCCTGCCTTACTTTCCAACTGTTGTGAGACCAGCCCTTGCTGAATAAATATTTCCCTCGCTTGCACGGGGTTAACTGCAGCAAAATCTACGCGACGTTTTTTTATGATCACGACACCATAGAGGTTCACTTCCTCATAGACGAAGACCTGCCCCTTATCCGCATCGAAGTGAGGTTCAAAATAGTTGCGTTTGACAAGGTGCGCTGCCAGGGGCTCGACCCAGGCACTGTCAATCCAGGCAACATTTCGGGCGAATAGTCGCGTTGTTTCTACCAATTCAGAAGAAACAATCCATTTGGGTTTGGCCTTAAACTGAGAGGAGCCTGGGAAAATAAGATGCTTTCGATTTCTGGCGCCGGTATATTCGTTCTCATCAGTCTTCTCACCAATATTACCCAGCAGACCACTCAGCAATGCCCGATGGATGCTGTTGTAGTGGGCTGCCTTGCGGTTTTCCTTTAGGCCCAACTCACGACACAGCAGGTGCAATTGCCGATGTACATCCCGCCACTCTCGCATCCGCATAAATGATAAATACCTGCGACGGCAGAACTTCCTCAGCTGGTTCTGGCTAAGCTGTTGGCGCTCTACTTCGTATTGGTTCCAAAGGTTCACGAAGGCCATAAAGTCAGACTGCTCATGCCAGTACTGCCGGTGAGCCTCGTCCGCCGCCTGCCGATTTTCGTGAGATCTTTCCCTTGGGTCCTGAACGGAAAGCGCACTGGCTATAATGAGTATTTCCGACAGACACCCCGTGCGCCCCGCTTCGAGAAGCATCCTGGCTAGCCTCAGGTCGACCGGGAAGCGGACGATGTCCTTTCCCAGGCTGCTGATTTTTCGCTGTCTGTTTACAGCCATAATTTCATTCAGCAGATGAAAGCCATCGTTAATCTGCCGCTGGTCCGGTTTTTCCACAAAAGGAAATTTTGCAATGTCCCCAAGGCGAAGTTGCAGCATTTGTAAAATGACCGAAGCGAGGTTGGTTCGCAGGATTTCCGGCTGAGTAAATTCTGGTCTGGATTCAAAATCGTCTTGCGAATAGAGCCGAAAACAAATGCCATCGCTAACCCGACCACACCGGCCCTTTCTCTGCTCGGCGCTCGCCCGAGAAATGGCCTCTATGGGAAGCTGCTGAACTTTTGAGCGGTAGCTGTAGCGGGAAATCCGAGCCTGCCCTGGATCAATCACGTAGCGAATCCCCGGAACAGTCAGCGAAGTTTCAGCAACATTTGTGGCAAGAATAACGCGCCGCTCTTTGTGTTTCTGAAACACCTTATTTTGTTCAGCAACACCGAGCCGTGAATATAGTGGCAGGACATTCAGATATTTCAGATCAGATCTGCGAATCAGGTGAGCGACCTCTCTGATCTCCCTCTCCCCTGCAAGGAATACCAGAACATCACCTGCTTCTCGCCGGCCGCTATCCAACTGCACTGTTTCACGCAAGGCCTCGAGAATACTCTGATACATCAATTCATCAGAATCATGTGCTCGCACCGATTCGGCAATGGGTCTGTAGTGTACCTCGACCGGGTAGGTTCTTCCGGAGACTTCGACTACGGGTGCGTTATTGAAATGCTTTGAAAATCTTTCCAGATCAATTGTTGCGGAGGTAACAATTACTTTCAGATCTGCTCGCTTTGACTGGATCCGCTTGATATACCCCAGGAGAAAATCGATATTGAGGCTTCGCTCATGGGCCTCATCGATGATTAGGGTGTCATAGTTCTCGAGAAACCTGTCGTGCTGCGTCTCGGCTAATAGGATACCATCCGTCATAACCTTGATATGGGTTCCCGGACTGGTCTGATCTGTAAATCGAACCTGGTAGCCAACCTGCTCACCAAACCTGACGCCTAGTTCCTCAGCAATGCGGTGGGCCACCGTTCGTGCTGCCACTCGCCTTGGCTGAGTATGACCGATGGTACCGTACACGCCACGGCCAATATCAAGACATATTTTGGGTAACTGGGTCGTTTTTCCCGAGCCGGTTTCACCAGCGACGATAACAACCTGGTTTGCCGCGAGCGCATCTGATATTTCCTGGACCTTTCCTGTCAGGGGCAGATTTTCCGGATATTTTGGTTGCGGGACGGTGGCCCTTCGCATATCAGCCAGTTGAATTGAACGGCTAATTTTATCTGACAGGTTTCTACGGCCGCTCTTTCCCTTCAGCTCGCGCTCAAAGCGAAGCCGGTCTTTGATCATACAGCGATCAATCTGAGCCTTTAGGCCAGAAACGGAAGGGTTACTCACTGCGGAGATTCCATACTGGGATAAAAACAGGATATGGCCGGATTATATTCCCAAGCAGCTAGTGCGTCATCTATGGCTTTAATTTGATTGGATTGACCGCCCGGGTCATCCCGATTCCTGGCCCGGTCATCCCGATCGCAGTCGAGGAATCTCGCTCTTTGAGTATGGCTTTTCGCAACCAGACCTCTCCACTTCGGTCACTACGTGACCTGCGGTCGAGATGACGGGAATTGAAGAGTTCGAGCGCAGTGGAGAAATATACTCTGCCAGATTAAAAGCGAGACCTTTCGACTTCACCGCTTCGCGACTACGCTCAAGATGACATCAAAGATATCACTTAGTCAGGTAGTTCATCCCGTTTTCAATTCCCCTTATGGTGAGGGGGAACATCTGCTCATCAACCAGCTTGTTGGTTAAGGCGACGGAGGTGGAATACTCCCATGTATCGAGGGGCGTAGGATTGATCCAGATGACCTTATCGAATCCATCCATCATGCGCTGCATCCATATTGCGCCCGCTTCCTCATTCCAGTGCTCTACGCTGCCGCCGGAATGCGTGATCTCATAGGGAGCCATGGTGGCATCACCAACAAAGATCACCTTATAGTCATGCGTGTACTTATGAAGAATATCCCAGGTATCAATTCTCTCATTCATTCGTCGATTGTGTTCTTTCCAGAGACCATCATAGATGAAGTTGTGAAAGTAATAGGTTTCCAGGTGTTTGAATTCAGAACGAGCCGCTGAAAAAAGCTCCTCACACACCTTAACGTGCGCGTCCATGGAGCCACCGTTGTCCAGCAACAGCAATACCTTAACTGTATTGTGCCTTTCGGGGCGCATAATAATATCGAGCAGGCCGCCATTCTTGGCTGTCTTATCGATGGTGGTGTCTATATCAAACTCGTCTTCCGCACCGGTGCGCGCCAGTTTACGCAGACGCCGCAGCGAAATTTTCAGGCCGCGTGTACCAAGCTCTATATTATCATCATATGCTTTATAGTCGCGGCGATCCCACGAGCGTTTGCCACGCCTTTTCTTACCCTTGCGCTGATCGCCCTCATTACCACGCCCATTTTCACCTTTGCCTTCCTTGTCCTTCTCCTTACCTTCGCCACGGGCAGCTTCTTCCACTTCCTTTTTGAAGACCTCGATAAGTTTCTCCAGGCCGCCCAGAGATTTAATCTTGTCCAGCTCTTCCTGGGTCAGGGTCTTCTCAAATTCACGACGCAGATACTCATCCGGAATGAGGGATGCCAACATACTGGCGAGATCTTCTAGGCCCTTAAAATAGGCACCGAAAGCGCGATCAAACTTATCGTAGTGACGCTCGTCCTTCACCATAGCCATGCGGCTAAGGTAGTAGAACTCATCTACATCGGCGTATACGAGGCGCTCCCTTAAAATATCATGCAAGTGAAGAAGCTCAGTTATCGAAACCGGGATACGTTCTTTCTTGAGAGCAAGGAAAAAGTTAATCAGCATATTTTGTATTCAATTACGCAGTTATTAGGCTACGCAGGCCCTCCTCCCGCATTGCCTTGCCGACGATTCATAAACGCCAGTCGTTCCAGCAACTGCACATCCTGTTCGTTCTTCACCAGAGCCCCATATAAAGGCGGAATAGCCTTGGTAGTATCGCGGTTGGTAAGAATTTCTTCGGGAATATCATCCGCCATCAATAGTTTCAGCCAGTCGATCAGCTCAGATGTGGATGGCTTTTTCTTCAGGCCGGGGACCTTACGAACATCAAAGAATATTTCCATGGCCTCTTTGACCAAATCCTTTTTAATATCGGGGTGATGCACATCGACAATATCCTGCATGGTTTCACGATCCGGAAACTGGATATAGTGGAAGAAACAGCGACGCAGAAATGCATCTGGCAATTCCTTTTCATTATTGCTGGTTATGATTACAACAGGGCGTACCTTTGCCTTGACGTTTTCTCCTGTTTCGTAAACAAAGAACTCCATCCTGTCCAGCTCAAGCAGCAGGTCATTTGGAAATTCAATGTCAGCCTTGTCAATCTCATCGATCAGCAGGACAACCTTTTCATCTGAATCAAAGGCTTCCCACAGTTTTCCTTTATCAATATAGTTTTTGATATCGTGGACGCGATCGTCTCCTAGCTGTGAATCACGCAGTCGGGACACAGCATCGTATTCGTAAAGACCCTGTTGAGCCTTGGTCGTAGATTTAATGTGCCAGGGAATAAGTTTCATCCCCAATGACTTGGCCACTTCCTCCGCCAGCATCGTCTTCCCGGTGCCTGGTTCACCCTTGATAAGAAGCGGCCGCTCCAGTGCAACAGCGGCATTCACAGCCATCTGTAGTTCATCGGTAGCTATATAAGTATTCGTACTGGAAAATTTCATATTGTTGTAACCATAAAAAGAAAATTGGAGCTGGCGAGTACAGCACCGCGTACTTTAGTTTGCCGGCGTGTACATATCAAGGGTGTGTAAATCTCGTGATAACGGTAAATCAGAGTGCTGAATTAAGGGGCTACTATACCGTCATCCAAAGCTCTAGAAAAGATTCGAAGCAGATCTCTTGTATAGAACAGCCCTGAAAGTCAACACGATCAACATCAGGAAGGTTGAAAATAAAAGGGCTATACCACCCTTTAATCCCGCTTTCGCTCCCTCCAGCAACAGGTCCATGATCAAAATGATGATAGCTGGTGCAAAAAACTCTGACGAGTCACCTATATACCAGGGCGTAAAAATCAACACAACCACAATACCCCGCAGCAGCTCCCGCCAGCCGCTATGCCATATCAAGGAAGTAATTTTCCACCAGACAATACTGCAGCCGATACCGGCTAAGAAGTAAACCAGCCAGCCAATGATATATTCATAGTTATCTGCGAAGTCAGTCATGATGTTGCCGTCAGGGCCACCTTAATGCTCGACCCAGTGAATAACATTATCGTCTAGATCATCAGCATGTACACATTCTTCAGAGATACACTTTCCGACGACTGATATTCCGACTTCATGCACGGTCTCACTACGCCCTGAGAGAAGAGGATGCCACCAGTGAAGGCTTCCGCCCTCGGCCTTAATGCGATAAGCGCAGGTTTTCGGTAACCACTGATAAGACTCTACCGTGTCAATTGTCAGCCATACGCAATCAGGTACCAACGAATTACGGTTTTCATACTCTTTGCACCGGCATGTTGCCTCGTCCATATACTTGCAGATTACAGACGTGTAGCTAACCTCATTTGATTCGGGGTCTTCAAGTTTAAGCATACAACACCTGGCACACCCATCACACAGGGACTCCCACTCCGAGGCTGACATTTCTTCCAGTGATTTTTCCTCCCAAAATACCATCTGAGGCTCCAAATTCTTACGGATGCTCCACCGGAGGCAACTGCATGAAATATCCGCGCTCCGTAAGACTGGCTAAAACCTGGGCCGGATTTTCCTTTGCCAATGAGCGCATCTCCGACAATTTAAATGATAGCGCTAGCTCAATCTCTCCAAATTGTTCTAACAGTTCTTCAGGCACGTTGCTCAGTCCAATATCATGATCTACATAGAGGTAAATATTGTCTTTTTTTGAGCCTTTGTAAACATCACACAGCAAACTCACCTCCGCACTGCCACCGACGATTTCGATACTATTAGAAGGCTCACTCCCCCACTGTACACCGCTGAAATGAACAAGGCTACACCAGCGCCTCAATAAGATCGTTTCCGATCACCTCTTTTCTCCACCCTGAAAGTTCAACGGGCAATGAAAAGTTTCCCTCATCATCTTCGGAACGTAACAGTTGTTCCAGGTAACGCCGCCTGGTAAGCAATTCCGGAGCCACAGAGAGCATCTCAGCCCTGGCCTGGACAACCTGCCGGAGGTGCCCCAACTTTTTGCTATCAACTCGAGCACTTTCCTTTTCAACCAATTCCGGACATTGAGCTTCCGGGAGGAGCCTGGCCTCAGCTGCAAGAAACAGCAGATCATCCCCATATTTCCGCACCTGGCCGGGCGACATCTCAGCTTCAAATTGAAGGGCTGGTTTTTGAGTAATATTCCCGCTCGCGATTTTCATCAGGGATTTCTGTTCTGCTATCCGATTGCGTGGCACATTGAATTCACGAGCTTGGACTTCCCGCCAGGCGCATATGGCTCTAAGTACCGAGAGCTGTTTTCTGTCAAGCTTCCACAGGCCTTTAAGTTTCCGGTAACTGGCGTCAGGCGCAATCGTGGTTGGCAGTTCTATCCTCAACCCGGCACACTCTTCCCTTAACCAGGTATCTCGCTGCATTTCCCGAAGATGATCTCGCTGGATCTCATATACCCTGAGCAAATAGATTACGTCGAGCGCGGCATATTCCAGTTGGCTCTCCGTTAAAGGTCGCCGCAACCAGTCAGACCTAGTCTCTTCCTTTGGAACATTAATTGACAGGTAATGATCCACCATATTCTGATAACTGATTGAAAATCCGACACCAAGCACGGCGGCTGCAATTTGTGTGTCGATTACCGGCGTAGGAAGCACATCCAGGCAATACTTAAAAACCTCCATATCCTCAGAGCAGGCATGAAATATCTTGGTTACATCTTCGGCCAGCAGCAAATCCGCCAGGATAGATAAATCATCGATGACCAGAGGGTCAATCAGGTAGCAAATATCACCATCGAATAATTGAATCAGGCCCACCATCGGGTAATAGGTGCTGACACGTACAAATTCAGTATCAACAGTAACAGCGCTTTTCTCCATACATGCTTTCATTGCATCCTGGAGATCCTGCTCGTTATCAATGTATCGTACGGGTGCCGGCATAACTAAATTATCTTCCTGCCTTCAAGGGCATGAGATAAGGTCCCGCCATTAACGAATCCAAGCTCACCACCAAGCGGAATACCCTGCGCTATCCTGGAGAGAACCACACCAGTTGGTCTGGTTACTTCAGAAATGTAATGTGCCGTGGCCTCTCCTTCAATTGTAGATCCCACTGCCAGGATGACTTCTTTTACACCTTGAGCACACCGTTCTTTCAGGAGATCGATGCCGATTTCAGCAGGTCCAATTCCATCAATCGGGGAAAGGTTTGCCATAAGCACAAAATAGAGCCCCCGGTAGGCGCCGGACTGTTCTATCGCCAGGACATCCGCCGGTGTTTCCACAATACATAGTGAGCCCGCATCCCTGGCTCGATTACTGCATATTTCACAAATTTTCTGCTCCGTAAGATTACGGCAGGATTCACAATTGCCTATTTTATCCATTGCCTCTGACAACCTGGCGGCCAGGTGTCTACCACCGCCACGATCTCTTTCCAGAAGGTGCAGCACCATCCTCTGCGCTGTTTTCGGCCCTACCCCCGGCAAACACCGAAAGGCTTCGGCCAATTGATTGATAATTGATGAGTTATCCATGCCTGACATCAGCTGAAGGGGAATTTGAATCCAGGTGGCAACGGGATGCCCGCAGTCAATTCAGCCATCTTGTCTTTCTGGTTTTTTTCAACCCTTCTCACAGCATCATTGACAGCGGCGGCAATCAAATCTTCGAGAACCTCTTTTTCTTCCTCCAATAAACCATCATCAATTTCAATATTTTTGACATCGTGGTGCCCGGTCATTGTCACCTTGATCAGTCCCGCACCGGATTCCCCCGTCACCTCTGCTTGAGCAATTTCATCCTGAATCTTCTTGACTTTCTCTTGCATATTCTGGGCTTGCTTCATCAGACCACCGAAGCCATCCTTCATTGTCACTGCGAATCTCCTGTTTGGTTGACCGGTGATATGCTATCGCGATCGATGGTGCCGTTGAAATTTCGTATAAGTTCCTGGACGTTTGTGTCCTCTTCGATGGTCTTAACTGCTTTAGCTTGAATTTCCTGCTGCTGGTGACGATCCAGCTCGGCCGGGGTTATCGTTTCGACAATGCCCACCTCGATACTGACGCTTATTTCGCGCCCGAACATAACTGTTAGTGCATGGGATATTCTGCCCTCATGGGTCTTGTTCCAAAGGGTGGCATGGTGCTCGTTTAGCAACAGGTAGTAGCAGCTGTTTTCGCACCGGCTCAGGGTGCAATTCGCCGCCAGCGTCTGGGTGACACCAGACAATTTGAGCCTGCTGAGAATACTGTGCCAGTTTTCAGAGAACACTATCTCACCGGTCGCATCTGGATTGCCCCCGGTTGGCACTTCAAGCGACTCCATTGATGCGAGGTCGTTGCTAGTGGGTACTTCAGGATCGCCCGAAGTTGAACTGCTTTGGGTTGAACTGGTCTGAGCTAGAGCGCTCTGTGTCGGAGTGCTTTCAACTGAAGCCCTCTTTACTGGAGTTCCCTTCTCAACATTGACGATAGCGTCTGCCTTTTCAATTTTTGGCATGTCGGCGCTGCGGCTTTCTTCTTCTTTTCCTCCAATTCTAGCCAGCAGACCCGCGACCGGACTCTCGCCACTCACCTTGCCTCCAGAGTTACCAGAGCTCGACTGCCCGTCCGTCATTGTAAACGCCAGCATGCGTAGCAGAACCATCTCAAAACCACTCCGGGCATCCGGCGCCAGCGGCAAATCACGTTTGCCAATCAGACCAATCTGGTAAAAAAGCTGCGCATCTTCCCTGCTGATACTGTTTGCTACCGCCATTACCAGTTCTCGATCTCCCTGGCTATTGTCTATTCCTTCGGGTACTGCATGAGCGACAGCTATCCGGTGCAACACGGCAAGGAGATCATCAAGCAGGCTGGTGTAGACCGGTGCGAACTGCGCGATCTCTTCAACCTTGGTCAGCAACCTTTCACCATCTTCTGCAACGAGTGCATCGATGATTTCATAAACCTCACGCTGATCAATGTTGCCAAGCATGGACTGGACAGAATCCCCGGTGAGAAAGTTGTCGCTATAGGAAATTGCCTGATCCGTTAAGCTCAGCGCATCACGCATACTTCCGTCTGCGGCTCGCCCGATTTGCCACAGGGCACTGCTTTCAAACTTAATTTCTTCCTTTGGCAACAGTTGCTCAAGGTAACCGACAATCCTTTCCGGCGACAGGTTCTTCAGGTTGAACTGCAGGCAGCGCGACAGGACGGTCACAGGCAGTTTTTTTGGATCTGTAGTTGCAAACAGGAATTTGACATGTTCGGGAGGCTCTTCGAGAGTCTTCAGCATGGCGTTGAAGCTGCTCTTCGAGAGCATATGGACCTCATCAATCAGATATATCTTAAAACGGCTGCAGGTTGGCATATATTGAACATTATCCAGCAGTTCGCGCATGTCATCGACGCCAGTACGCGAGGCGGCATCGATTTCGATGAGATCCACACACCGGCCCTGGGTAATTTCCTGGCAGGTAGCACACTCACCACACGGTGTAGCAGTCACCCCGGCCTCACAATTCAGACACTTGGCCAGAATCCTGGCAATAGTCGTTTTGCCAACACCGCGAGTACCCGCAAACAAGTAAGCGTGATGCAACCGGTTATTTTCCAGCGCATTGATCAGTGCGCGCAGAACATGTTCCTGACCTTCCAACTCTGCAAAGGTTGAAGGCCTGTATTTCCTAGCTAGTACCTGATATGACATTGAGATCCTGAATTTCAGTCGCGCGGCCTGTCACCGTGCATGACCGATTGTAACGTAAGAAGGTGCGGCCGGCGAGGGTGCCCGGCCGAGGGTGCGGCCGGCGAGGCGCGGCCGGAAGCCCCATCCACTCAATTCATGGCATTCAATCCGTGGACAAACCCATGCCAAAGCCATTAGAGTCACCATCCAGTCTATGAATATTTGTGATATGCCTGCTCTCCTCTGCATCGGACACCGTGGTGCCTGTGGCCACGAACCGGAAAACACCCTGAGTTCCTTCAGTCTGGCAATCACCATGGGCAGTCCCTGGATCGAGTTGGATGTGTTTTCGGTTGAAGGAGAACTTCTGGTCATCCACGACGACTCTCTGGAACGCACGACCAATGGTGATGGCGAGGTGATGACATCCAGCCTTGAGTACCTGCGGAGCCTGGATGCTGGCGGCCATCAACAAATACCCTTCCTGCATGAAGTCACTGAACTGGTGGACCAGCGTTGTGGCATCAATATCGAACTGAAAGGCCCTGACACGGCACTGCCGGTATCAAGGTTCTTGACAACCCTCTGTGATGAAGGGTGGGATAGCCAGGCTTTTCTCCTTTCATCATTCGATCATGCTGAACTGGAAAGGGCAGACCCCCGATTCAGGCGAGGTGCCCTCTTTCACCGTGCGGTACCGGACTATTTCAACAGCACATCAGACCTGGGCGCCTATTCAATCAACCTGTCAAGCAGGCTAATAACACAGAAGCTCATCGACGAAGCCCACCACAATAACCTCAAGGTCTATGTCTACACGGTCAACGACTTGGATGAGATACGACAAATGGAGGCGCTGGGTGTGGATGGTATATTCACTGATTTCCCTGACCGTGTCCTCAGCGCAACCGGCCATTCATAGTGGAAGTGACCATCAAGCAGGCGGAGACGACTGAAGCGCCCATCATCGCCAACCTTCTCGAACTCTACATGCATGATTTTTCACTATTTTCCGACGTTGAAGTCGGTGAGGATGGACGCTTTGGCTACCCCTATCTAGAACATTACTGGCGGGACCCAGACAGGTTCCCCCTGCTTATCCTGGCGGAAAAAAAGTTGGCCGGGTTTGCACTCCTAAGAATCGAGACTGACCCCGGGGATGGCTCCAAAACTATGGATCTGGCTGAATTTTTTGTACTCCGGCAGTTTCGCCGACAGCGGGATGGCAGCCAGGCAGCGGCCAAAATATGGGACCTGTTCCCAGGCCGGTGGCGACTCCGGGTATTGGTGAGCAACCATACTGCCTACGCTTTCTGGGAAAAACTGGTTGGAGACTACTGCAAGCGGAAGTTTGAAGCAGATGACGAGAAGGGCTTTCTCGGTGACCTGAAACGTTTCAGTTTTACAAGTGGGTCAGGTGGGTAGGCACCAGTCTCTGAAGGTCGTTTCTCAAAAGATAGTTAAGGTGTGAGCAGATTTACAGCTGATCAATTTTCTTGCCAAGGTCATACTTCTCATCAGTCACAATCTTCTCAAGCACTTCGATTCTGTTCTTGGCATCATCCAGGTCTATTTCAAGGGATTCAATATCAGCTTCCAGTTGCTCAACTTTTTGAAGCCTTGATGATCTTCACCACGCCATTGGTGATGATGGAACAAGTAGCAATTAGCGCAATGGCAACCCAGAAACCACTATACATTTTCTTCTCCCTTACCCAATTTTTGCTTCTTCCTGCGACGACAAAGTAACTTGCCGGAGCCAGATATCAGTTTTGAAATATCCGGGTAACCGGCGTAGCTCACTTTGCCACTCCCACTGATAACAACATTCAAATCATCACTCACTAACACATTGGCATTGCCACTGCCGGATATTCTGACATGAGCAAAATCGCTCACCAGGCGCTCGGCGTTATATCTACCAGATCCGGAGATCAGCACCGACTGTGCCTCAACATCACCAGCGGCCTTGACGCTACCAGAGCCTCTAATCACTACATCAAACCTGTCTGCGGTCAGGTTCTCCAGCATGATCATGCCAGAACCATTAACCTCTACGCCTACGGCGTCATTATCGAGATCCGGGATAGAGACCCTTCCCGCACCACTCAGGACGAGCCGGTGCACATCCTTCATACAGAGATCGTAGGAGATCACTTCATGGAGAACCTTTAACGAGACAACCTTTGGTGAAACGTAGCCAAGGTGCAGTACGGTTTCTAGAACTTCGGACTCAACATGCTCCATGACATAGGCAGGCGCATTAATGGTGAGGGATTCAATATCTCTCTGGGTTATTTTCAGCGTACCGGGACCACGAAAACGAACCTGGTCAAAACGACTGACTTTTCTGATTTCTACAGACATTACACGTCTCTAATTTAGCCGTCTTCACCAGAAATTTTCTCTATTTCCCGCTGCAGCTCAAAGGTTGAAGATGTCACATGGGTCTCCATGCTGCGCAGCCGATCTTCAATATTACCGAATTTTTCCTTTGCTGTGCGCATTGCTTCTCTGTTGGACACCTGTGGGGATCCACTATCCTGGCGTGAATTTCTTTGTTTTTTCACGGGGCTTGGCTCCTCCTCATATTCTGCCGCTAGATCATCAAACCTGTCGGTGACCTGACGGTAGTATGGCTTCTCATCCATCAGAAAATAGCTAATAAAGTATACCGGTATTGCAACCGAAGGAACGAACAGGAGACCAAGGACAGCAATTGATCGAACCTTCCAGGTCTCAACCATGAAATATTCAGCAGCACCGGCACAAACGCCGCATACCTTCTTGTGCTGCGTATTACGGTACAACAGATTGCCTCTGCGTCTGTTGCGACCATAACGACCCCAGCCCCACCTGTCCAGGCTGTGCCGGGAGCTCTTTCTCCTGCGCCTCTTTGATCTTCTCGATGCACTGCCTCTCACTCGCTGCTGGGCTCGCCTTGCTTTCTTCCTGGCAGCATCCGCTTCTCCTCTGGCCCTGTCTGCAGAGGCTTGTGCTTCATCGTAGTCATCCTCGGCAAAGTCTTCATAGTGTTTTTCATCAAAGAGCCGGTCGCTTTGCTCGTCGATCCAGTCCCCAGCTTTTCTCGTCCATTTTTCAGTGACCTTGTCCACCAGATCTTCAATGGACTGATCAAGATCCCTCTCCCTCTTTGGTCTGCGTTGAGCACGCTCCGCCAGCCTGTCCGCACGCTCAGCTGCATGCTCTGCCTGCTCACTCTTGCGCTTTGCTCGTCGCTCTACGCGGTGCGCCAATCTGTTGGCTCGCCTCGCGGCTCGTTCCGCATCTCGTTGTTCTCGATCCGACCTGCTCACGATTTACCCTCTTGATTCTTACCCAGTCCCCACAACTATCCTTACAGGAAGCAGAGGAAAATTAGTTATACCTGGGCCTGTTTTTCTCTCCAACCCGGACTTTCAACATCCAAAATTGATTCCAGCGTCTCTATCCTTGCAGCCATTCTATTAGCGGTTTCAATCATTTCATCAAGGTCAGCCCGCTCTCCAGCAGAGAGGCCGTCTACTACACTCGCTTTCGAGCGGTAGTGGAACACGATCCAGATGGGTGCTACTAGCCCCATGAAGATAACAACTGGTACAAATATAAACGTACTAATGTCCATCCGATCTACTCCGAATCATGATCAATATCAGGGTGCTTCATTGCTTGTATCAGTTGCATCAGCTGAATCACTTTTGCCTTGACCCAGTCGGGTCTTCAGCTTTTCAAGCTCCTCATCAACCTTGTCATCTGATTCCAACTTAGCAATTTCATCCGCCAGGTTACGCTGACCGAGGTCGTAGGCTTCAATTTCACCTTCGAGATCATCAATCCTACGCTCATATCGGTCAAATTTGTTCATCGCTTCATCAATATCAACATCATGTAACTGACGTTTGACGCCCATCCTCGATTTAGCCGTTCTACCCCTGAGTATAAGCGCTTTCTGCCTTGCCTTGGCATCAATCAGCTTCTGCTGAAGTTGTGAAATATCACCGGATAGCTTCTGCAGGTTGATATCCACAACTTCCAGGTCAGATTCGATAGTGGCCACTTCTTCGTCGGCATTGCTTTTCTCTTTCAATGCAGCGCGGGCAAGGTCCTCGCGATCTTTGCTGAGGGCAAGTTCTGCCTTCTGTTCCCACTGCTCCGCCTCCCGCCCTAGTCGCTTTGTCCGCCTTCCTAACTCCTTTTTATCCGCAATCAGCTTGGCTGACTGGGTTCGCACCTCGACCAGCGTCTCCTCCATCTCCTGAATGATAAGCCGTACCATCTTTTCAGGATCTTCAGCCTTATCCAATATGGAATTGAGGTTTGCATTAATGATGTCTGTAAATCTGGAAAAAATACTCATTTCCCTGTGCCTCTCTAACTTTTTGTGTTCAATTGGGCTATTGCCTGTGTGCCTGCCCATTCCATTTTTATCTTCTACTTCACCTTAATTTCACTTTCCGTGCCAGTTTTCGCGCTCTCACTCTAATCTCTTGTTATTAAAGGATTTTTCATCAATCTACCCTTCCTGTTTGCTGTTCTAGCGGTTAATATGACCACCTCATTGGTGAATAAAGCCAACAATTGGTAAGACTTCAGCCACGATATCTTGCAACGGAGCAAAGATGCCGGACGGGCAGCACACAGACAGACTACTAGGGGAGTCTCCAGTATTTCTGGAGATCCTGGACCTCGTTTCCCAGGTTGCGCCACTCAACAAGCCGGTGCTGATTGTCGGTGAGAGAGGAACCGGTAAAGAACTCATCGCCTCCCGCCTGCACTACCTCTCCTCCCGGTGGGACCAGGAATTTGTCAAGATGAACTGTGCAGCCATCAGCGAGAGCCTGCTCGAAACGGAGCTATTCGGGCACGAGGCAGGCGCATTTACCGGCGCATCAAAAATACACAGGGGCAGGTTTGAGCGTGCTGACCAGGGTTCATTTTTCCTCGATGAGTTGGCGAATACCTCAGCACTGGTTCAGGAAAAATTACTGCGAATTATTGAGTACGGTGAATTTGAAAGGGTGGGTGGCAATAAAACCCTATCTACCGATGTACGGCTCATCGCAGCAACCAACGAAGATCTTCCCACACTCGCCCGCCAGGGGAAATTCAGGGAAGACCTGCTTGATCGCCTGGCTTTCGACGTTATCACCCTGCCACCCTTGAGGCTGAGACAAGAGGACATCATGATCCTGGCTGAGCGTTTCGCGGTCACCATGGCCGCTGACCTTGGACGCGAGTACTTCCCCGGATTCTCTCCGTCTGCAAGGAAGGTCCTTAGAACCTATCACTGGCCAGGGAATATTAGAGAACTCAAGAATGTGGTTGAACGCAGCGTTTACCGCTCTCAGGAAGTTGATACACCCGTCGATATCATAACTATTGACCCGTTCGAGTCAGCTTTCAGGCCTTTACAACCCAGCACCGTCGTCACCGTTCCGGCTGAAGATGACTCCGAGGATGCGGCCGTCACCAAGGTTGTCGCACCGGTCCCTTCTTTAAATGAGTTCCCAATCGATTTCAGGCAATCAGTCCAGGACTATGAAGTTGGCCTCATCAAGAGCGCTCTGGCCTCCTCTCAATTCAACCAGAAGAAAACAGCAGATGCCCTCGGTGTCACCTACCACCAGCTTCGTGGCTACCTCAAGAAGTATGACCTGCTGGATAACTAGGCTGCAACCAGACTGCCGGTTAGCCCAGTTACTCCGGAGAAACTTCAAGATTTCGTTATGGCTAAAACCGGAATTCCATGCGCCTGACTAGTAGCATGTGGTGACTGTCACAGCAACGTTTTCGGAGCCACCAAATGAGATATGTTTTTGCCGCTATTGTCGCAATATTGCTGACGGTCGGTTGTTCTAGTGCGCCTACCTATACCGTTGTAACCCAGAAAGGCGATGTCTACCAGGCAAGCACAGAACCTGTCGAAGGGAACGGGGGCTATACCACCTTTGATAACATGAAGGGCAAGAAGATTCGTATCAAGGAAGAAGACGTAAAATCCATCACCGAAAACTAGGCTCGCAAATACTAGTTTTCGCTGCGAGCGGAGCACGCACTATTCACCGCTGAACTGTGGTGTACGTTTTTCAATAATGGCATCTACGGCTTCCACATGATCCCTGGTCTGGTGGGCAAGGGCCTGCAACGAAGCCGATACTTCCAGCAGGGATTCCAGGCTTGAGTGCTCCCCTTCCTTAATAAGTTTTTTGGTCATCCGCAACGCAGTTGGCGGATTGGCAGCAATTCGCAGCGCCATTTTGTTGGCTTCAGCCATCAACTCATCCGGTGCAACAACACTGGAAACCATGCCCCATTGTAAGGCTGTTTGTGCATCGACAGGTTCGCCCGTATATGCCATCTCGCTGGCACGCGATACACCGATCACACGTGGCAGAAACCATGCACCACCATCTCCGGCAATCAGACCCACCTTAACGAAGCTCTCTGCAAACAATGCTTTCTCAGAAGCAATGCGGATATCACACATCATAGTAAGGTCACACCCAGCGCCAATGGCGGCGCCATTGACGGCGGCAATGATAGGTACCTCCAGCGCCTGCACAGCAACAGGAATGCGCTGGATCCCGAAGCGATAACCATCTCGAATGTCCGTCGCCGTGCCACCAAACATACCTTTCTTATCTCTCATATCCTTGACATTACCACCACTGCTGAAGGCAGTACCGGCGCCGGTAATAATCGCCACCCTCACCTCATGATCCGCGTTTATGCGCGCGCAGGCATCAACGAGGGCATTTACCATCTCATCCTCTGAAATTGCGTTCCTTGTTTCGTGACGATTCAGGGTGAGCGTCACAACATGGCCATTTTGTTCATACAACAGTGGATCAGGCATCGAATTCTCTTCTTCTCTTGATTAAGGCATGCAAGGTACCACAGGGATACCTCCCTTTTGAAGAAGTGGTACTATCGCTGGCCCGGAAAGTACAGCTAGAAGCGAACAACATGCCCGTTCACAAAACAATTCACTGCATATCTCGCTCGCCTGGTAGAGGTCAAGGAAGAAAAAGGACGGCCTGCTACAGCGCTGCGCTTCATCTCTTGTTGCTATTACCCTGCCTGGCGTCCGCCGATAGCAAGGTACTGTTTTACCTGATCAATGAGCGCCTGTCCTATATGGACGAGGTGGCCGCATATAAGTGGACCCACAAACTCCCGATTGAAGACCGGAAACGGGAGGAGAAGGTGCTAGAGCACGCTATTTCAGATGGTCTAAACCAGGGTATTAGAGTAGAGACCAGCCGAACCTTCTTCCAGCAACAGATCGCCGCGGCAAAGGAGATACAAGGCTACTGGTTTGAAAAGTGGCGGTCAGGATCCGCCCCCTCCAATGGCCCTGATCTGATCAAAGTTATCCGCCCTGAACTGGTGCGTATCGGCCAAGCCATTACCAAAAACCTCACCGCTGCCAGCACTGATACCAGTGCTGAAAATTCCCTTGATGAGTTTCTGGAAACAGTTGATGCCGAGGGCCTGTCTGCAGAGGGTGAACAGAAACTGCATAGGGCACTGACGACCATAGAGCACTATGATCATCGCCTGCAGCAGCTCCTAGAGACAGGCGTACTCAGGGTGGGTACAACCGGCGACTATGCACCATTTTCTTTTCGCTCTTCATCCGAATCAGAGTTCGCCGGTATCGACATTGATCTCGCCAGGGACCTGGCACAATCGCTCAAGGTTGAAGTGCGTTTCATCGAAACCAGGTGGTCATCGCTGCTGCAAGATCTTGATTCCGGCCGCTACGATATCGCCATGAGTGGTGTATCCCGCAACCTTAGCAGGCAAAAAGTTGGCTATTTCTCCGACGCCTACCACAGGGGAGGGAAAACACCGATCAGCCTGTGCAAGCAGGCGCGCAAATTCAAGACACTCCAGAAGATTGACCGAAAGTCGAATCGCATCGTGGTAAACCCGGGTGGGACCAACGAAGGTTTTGTGGACCAGAACATCAAACAGGCAAAAAAAATTCTCCACCTGGATAACCGAACCATTTTCGATGAGATCATCAATGGAAATGCTGACCTGATGATCACCGATGAAATTGAAGTGAAACTGCAATCGGCAAGACACCCGGAGCTTTGCCCGACAATGCCGGGCAGGACCCTGACCTATCAGGAAAAGGGATACCTTATGCCCCAGGACCAGCGGCTAAAAGAATACGTGGATCTCTGGCTGGCACTCCGACTCGGTGACGGCACGGTGGCTTCAACCTTCGAGAGACACCTTAACTGACCTCTGGAAGTAGCAGCTTAGGCTCCCACGTCATTTCCGGAACAGGCTGACCCGTCAGGAAGGCGCTCATCATGGCATTGACTTCCTCTGGGGCATCCTGCTGAACCCAGTGGGAGATCCTTGGCAGATAGCGGATAGTAAAATCCTTTACAACATCTTCAGTGCCATAGGTTGTCTCCTTGGTTAAGGCCAAGTCGTCCTCGCCCCACAGCATGAGGGTTGGTGTTTCGATCATCGGGTAGCCCAGATCCTTTTGCCGCTTACCGCCACCGCCGCGCACCAGCGCACGGTAATAATTAACCATGGCCGTCAGGTTTTCAGGCCGGGAGCTATTCTGGTTATAGACGTCAATCACCTCATCAGGATAGTTTGCGGGATTACTGGAAGATTTCTTAATCAAATCTCCCATGGCGCCCTCGCCGCGCATTCGCGTCATCATTTCCGGCAGAGCAGGAATCTGAAAGTAAAAGATGTACCAGGATTTCTTAAGCTGGGCAAAGCCGTTGCTGATTGCTCTCTGAGCCGGGACAGGATGGGGCACATTGCAGATAATCAGCTTGTTCAAGGGTCGCATCTGCCGGATTGCAAAGTACCAGGCAATTACTGCACCCCAGTCGTGGGCAATCAGAACAACTTCATCGCATCCTGCTGCATCAATCAATCCGGCAACATCAGCCATCAAATTCTCTGGGCTGTAGCCTTCCAGGAACATGGGCACAGAAGAGTTTCCATAACCTCTCATGTTTGGTGCCCAGGCCTTGTAACCCAGTTCAGCCAACATTGGTAACTGGTAACGCCAGGAGATACTGTGTTCGGGGAAACCATGGAGGCACAGGGCCAGCTTATCGCCATCGCCACACATATCGACCTCAAAGCGTAAATAATTGGCCTCCACAAACTCTGTCCTGATTCGATCATCAACATCACTGGTTGATACCATCTCTACCATGTCTAACTCCTTGCGTGCATTATTGAGGTCAATAGATTGATATGATCCGATAAAGGAATATCACATGTCCGACGCTGATCTCAAGTTTGGAATTCTCTTTGCAGGTTCCAACCCGGATCTGGGAGAACCTGCCCTGGCACTTGAGCGGGATACACGCCTTGTTCTGCTTCTTGATGATCTTGGCTATGATTGCGCATGGTTTAGCGAAAATTACATTGGCAATTTTTATTCCACGGACACGGCAAAGCTTCCAGCCTCCAGGATTGGAGAAAAGACCAGGGGCATAATGCTGGGTACCTTTTTGTCCGCCCTGCACTACCGCCACCCATCGGCCCTGGCAGATAGAATCAGGGAAATAGCCTCACGCCACGGACCTGAGATCGAGTTATCGGTTGCATCCCAAATTTCCCCCGCGGGAGCCAAAGTGGCTGGCTCCCTTGGCCTTCCTTTGCTTTCTCTTTGCGCAACAGCACCAGGCGATTTCAACGCACTTGCCATCAGTTGGGCTATTTACGAGCGCAACTCGGGCAAGAATCCGGTAGAGCGCAGCCAATGGTCTCTGGCTGGCCCGGTGCATATAGCTGAAACAAGGGAGCAGGCATTTGGCAATGTCAGGTATGGTCTTGAAAACTGGATTGGCAACTTTCGAGATGTCAAAGCCCCGCCCTTCGCCCCGGCTGATACTGCCAATGCGGCGAAGGCACTGGTTGAAAGTGGACAGGCTGTCATTGGCACAGCGGATGATGCAATTTTGCAGATTGAAAGATTGCTCGAACAGTCAGGAGGCTTTGGAGCCTTCCTTCAGTTGGCACACAACTGGGCCAATTGGGATGAAACTAAAAAGAGCTACCAGCTGTTCAGCAGATACGTCGCACCAGCGTTCCAAATCAGTGACAGCAAGAACTTAACAAGCTAGCCTTAATCTGGTTATCCGTATGGTATGTGTCCACTGTTTGAATTGAGGAGAAGTAACAAATGGTCGCAATTGAACGCATCACTGACATTAAGAATGAGTTAGGTGAAGGCCCCCTGTGGGATGTACAGTCCAATTCACTCTACTGGGTAGACTCGAGAAAGGGGGAAATCTTCCGCCTGGACGCGGACGGTGAGATCAAATCCTGGCGGGTATCCTGCATGATCGGCAGCCTGGCAGTAATCAGTGAGCAGCAGGCCGTCGTTGCTTTACAAACGGGCCTACACTTTTTTGATTTTCTGTCTGGAGGTCTGTCACTGATCCACTACCCCAAAGGTGAGACAGTGGACACGAGGTTCAATGACGGCAAAACAGATCGCGCTGGGAATTTTGTCGTCGGAAGTATGGGCATTACCATCAGGGATCAGGCCCTGGGATTTCTATACAGGATGGGACCAGATCGAAAACTGGAGGTGCTTGAAGAGGACGTGGTTGTCGCCAATGGACCCTGCTTCAGTCCCGATGGCACCACATTTTACTTTAATGACGGCCGGCGTCGTATTCTTGCATATGACTATTCCCCGGATGGTCCTTTGTTGAATAAGAGAGTCTTCTTCAACGGAGCGGATCACGACACGGGGTCAGACGGCGCAACCGTTGACTCTGAGGGGAATATCTGGACTGCACTGCTTGGCTCCAGTGAAGTTGGCTGCATCAGCCCTGAAGGTAAAATCCTCGAAAGAATAGCAATGCCCGTAAAGTTACCAAGTTCTGTCATGTTTGGCGGACAAAATCTGGATGAGCTCTATGTCACTTCCATCAGCAATTCCGGGAACCGCAGTAGTGATGAGGATGGTGCTGGCGGTCTTTACAAACTAACCGGCGTGGGGGCAACGGGAATCAGCGAAAAACGCTTTTTGCTAAATGACCCGGGATAAATTCTCCTCGCGGCTAATACCCTTAGAGAAATGGAATAATGTCTTTAGCCACCCGCTCCAGCACTTCAGATCTAGGATCAAAGTTTGGCAGGTTCATCACCTGATCCATGCCAGCTTCGCCCAGGGCATTGAGCTTTTCAAGTAACTCATCCTGGGTTCCTATCAGGCAGGTTGACTGCAACAGATCCTTGGTTAAAAACTTCTCTTCTTCCGGGTGCACCCAACAGTTGTGCCCCCAATGAATACGTTGATGTCGTCTTTCTTCCGGTACTGCTTCCAGCATTTTCACATAGTCGCCCCAAAGGCCAGCTAAATGGTTCGGAGGCTGATGTCCAAAGTTCCTATACTGATCATAGGCGTAGTGCACCGTAGCCATGGCCATGGCACCACATTCATGCCTGACTCTGTCCGAGTCCACCGCTTCACCCTTATCAAGCACCACCATAGCCGTAAGTGCAGTCACATAAAATTCATCACGCTTAACCTCACCATCAGCTTCAAGCATTAACCAAATCTTTTCCATCATCGCCGCACTGGAAGGAAAAGTGATTACCGCCCCATCACCGTGTTTACCAGCAAGGCCAAGAGATCTAGGTCCAAAGCCTGAGACATACATGGGAATCGTATCTTCAAAATTGACAAAGCCTTTATCCGGCATCACATGTTTAATCGGAATTTCTCTGCTCCCATGTTGCATCTGCGCCTCCTCCCCTTTCAACAGGGGCCTTATTTCACTCAGGTATCTGTCATATTGAGCAATCCTGTGTGGAGGCAATCCCATGATACGTGTTGCCGTATTGCCAGACCCGACTCCAAAGAAGGTTCTCCCCGGCGCCATAGCATTGATGGTGGCAATTCCAGCCGCATTAACTGCGGCAGGTCTTGTCCCGGTGATCGCCACACCCGTACCAATTTTGATCTTGCTGGTCCTATCGGCTGCAAGCGCTAGCGCCGCATAGCAATCGGACCAGAGCATCTGGCTATCAGCGAGCCATGCGTGAGAGTATCCCAACGCCTCTGCTCTCACTACATAGTCAATATCACCAACATGACTTGGTACACAAATTCCAACATCCATAATCTTCCCTCCGGGATAGCAAGTACTGCCACTTAAAACCTGAGGTTATCAGGCAAAATGTCAGCCTGCCATCAGGCTTGTGAAATTCTATTCGTCAAACATGTCAGCCCATGATACTTTTATCATCACACCCACCAGCCAGGAGAATTACGGATGGCTATTCCCAGCCTCGTCCCCCTAACTGTTGCACCCATCCCCTCTTTGTCCGACGACATCAACAAGATAAGGCTGGACACAGCAAAAATCGTCAGCGAACACATTATTCCAAACGAGGACAAACTCACCACGCCCGCCAGCGATGATGAAAGACAAACTCTGATTCACGAACTGCAGAGCTACGTCAAGGACTCGAATCTCTGGGCGCCCCATCTACCGAAAGAGTATGGCGGCATGGGTATTGGCTTTCTTGGCCACGCCTATATGAACGAGATCCTGGCCTGGAGCCCCTACTCAAACTACATTTTTGGTGTGCAGGCACCTACCTCGGGTAACCAGAGCGTGCTGATCAAGTACGGAACTGACTACCAGAAAAAAGAGTTTCTGGACCCCACGATTCGCGGTGAACAAACATCTGCTTTCTCTATGACCGAACCGGACAATGCAGGATCCGACCCACGCTCGATCCAGACCACAGCCGTCAAAGATGGTGATGAGTGGGTAATTAACGGTCGCAAATGGTTTACATCCAATGGCCAAAGAGCAGCCTGGGCGCTGGTGATGTGCCGTACTGAAGAGGAAGATGGTGAAGGCGGTGTAAACGACAGGATGACGCAGATTATCGTGCCGACTGACACCCCTGGATTCAACATCGAACGTTCTGTTCCTGTATGGGGTCAAACTGGCGGCAGTCATTGTGAGATTGTTTATAAGGATGTCCGCGTACCCCTGCAAAACCAGGTAGGCAATCGAGGTTCCGGCCATGCGGCCGCCCAGGATCGACTGGGTGCCGGTCGTGTTTATCACTGCATGAACAGTGTCGGTCAGATGTGGCGCGCCTTTGATCTGATGGTGAAGAGAGCAGCCGAGCGTAAAGTGCACGGTGGCATGCTTGAAGACAAGCAGTTTACTCAGGCCGCAATTGCGGATTCCTATATCGATATACAGGCTTCGCGCCTGATGACACTGCACTGTGCTGAAGTTATCGAGTCCGGTACCGACCCCAGGACTGAGATTTCCGCGATCAAGATATTCGTGCCAAATGCCATGCATCGTGTCATTGACCGCGCTATTCAGATTCATGGTGCGATGGGCGTTTCGGGTGACACACCACTGGCCGGCATGTACCTCGGCGCAAGGACTTTGCGACTGGCTGATGGACCGGATGAGGTGCACCGAATCCTGATTGCCAAGAATGTGTTTAAACGATACCACGCAGGGTTGTCATGGGACTTCGGGGTTCTCTAGTTTAGTAGGTACCCTTTTTAAATAAGCGTCACTACTTCAGATAGGGCTCCAAGGCTAGACACTTTTTAGTCAGTGGCTGGGATAAATAGGGCAAATGGAATCTGGAGACTGAAACCTGGCCACGTTCTCGGTTTTGTAATCTACCGTATAACCATAACGCGTTAGAATTCCTTCTGCATTTTCAGCATCCTCCAGCAAAAGCAGAAAATCCATATCTGCTGTCGCACTCGTTACGCCCCAAAACCCTAAGGCAAACCCGCCAATGAGGCGTAATGCACACCCTCATTTGAAAAATCCTGTAAGAGGGTTGATGAAACTTCGACAAAGTCCACCTGTCAACCTGCTAGAGCGAAGTGAATATGCATTATATCAGACGGATATAGGAGAGATTGATTCATGGACCGCGCTACCCTTATCCGCCGCCAAGCCTTATCCGGATATCGTATGCATAGCCCCTCTGACATGGACATGGACATGGA
>MDTC01268398.1_pt1 | contig 31568 bp, 27 predicted proteins | sample 811181 | NCBI WGS metagenome assembly MDTC01 (sample SAMN05326644, study PRJNA326480) | marine metagenome | isolation source: seawater | place: Pacific Ocean: North | collected 2011
ATTTTATTTAGTTTTAATAATTATTTCTTTAGGTAAAAATCTGCTAGCGTTACCTTTATTTTTAATAATATCTCTTACTATACTTGAGGAAATATGTGATTTTTCTGCTCTTGAAATAAGAAATAATGTTTCAATATTTTGTGCTAAATCTGCATTCATTTGTGCAATATTACTTTCAAATTTTAAATCATCTGTATTTCTAATTCCTCTAATTATAAATTTTGCACCTTTTTCTATACAGAAATCTACAGTTAATCCGCTGTAAGATTCAACTTTAACTCTAGAATCGTTGATGAACACATCTTGTATCCACTTCATTCTTTTTTCTAGTAAAAACATTGATTTTTTTTCAGAATTAACTCCAATACTAATGATTATTTTTTCAAATAAAGGAAGAGCTCTTTTTACTATATCTTTATGACCAATTGTGAATGGATCAAAACTTCCAGGAAATATTGCAATTTTTTTCATTATTCAAATCTAAAAATTAAAATGAGATAATACTAAAATGTACAGTTCCATATTTTCTAAGTTCAATATTGGGTTCATTAAAAGTAGTATTTTTATCATGTTCAATGATAAGCAGTCCATCTTTTTTAATTATTTGACTATTTAGAATAGTTTCCTTAAGCTCATAATAACAATTATAATTATATGGTGGATCAGCGAAAATAAAATCAAATTTTTTCTCACATTTTTTTAAGTAATCAAGAGCATCTAAATTAATGGTATTTACTTGCAAATCTAATTTTAAAGATATTTGATTTATAAAATTGATAGATTTTATGTTTTTATCTATAGCTAAAATACTTTTTACTCCTCTAGATGCAAATTCAAAAGATATGCTGCCTGTTCCTGAAAATAAATCAAGAACATTTTTGTTTTCAAAAAAATATCGATTGTCTAAAATATTAAATAGAGCCTCTTTTGCAATTTCTGTAGTTGGTCTAACCTTAAGATTTTTATTTTTCTCAATTATTCTACCTTTGTGAGACCCTCCAATAATTCTCATTTTATTTAATGTAAAAGTGTGTAATGCTCATTTTCAGATATAAAATTTGAATTTGCAGGAAAAGTAAATTTTTTCTCATCTTTTGCTAAAGAAACATGTCTTATATATTCAAATAACAAATTAAAAGTCTCATCTTTTTCTCGTATATTACCATATAATAAAACTTTAACTTTATCTCTGTCAATTTTTAATTGTTCTAAACAAAAAAGTATGTAGTATAAAATATCCTCTTTAGTTTGATATTCAAATGTATTGTTAAAAATTAATTTATTTTTTCTGAAAATAGTAATTATTAGTTTATTGTTTTCAAGATTGATATATACATTTTCATTGTCATTGATCATGTTTCCAAATAAATCAATTAATATACTTTGATGTGATTTTTGTTTTGCTTTGGGTAAAATTGTTTCAATAATATCGTTGATTTTTTTATCAAAAGAATATATTAAATATGCTTCTACAGTATTTAATTTATCTGATTTTATGATATCACTATCTCCTATATTAAAATCAAGAAATGTTTTATTGTGTTTTTCAGAATAAAACTCTTCTGGCACTAAGGTGCAAGAAATATTTTCGAAAATAATAGTTGAAGAAATAAAGTTTAATTTTAATATTTCTTCATTATTTAGTTTTTCAGACAAATTTTGTGATGATGGAAGTATTTTGAAAAATTCAATATAATTATTCAATTTATTTATTACACAGTATTTACACGAAGATTCACTAATTTGAATAGATATGTGGTAATGCTGAGCAAGGTCAGCACTAAATGTATTTGAACTAAAATTATTCGATTTTCCAGTTTCCATTTAATGACACTTCAGTTAAAGAACCAATTTTTAAAAGATCTTCCGCAGGGTATAAATTGGGGTATTTTTTATAATCTAATCCTACAAGTATTGTTTCATAGTTAGACGATATTTGTAATACTTGTACAATTTGTCCTCCATATGGCTCTAATTGATCTGTTTCAATATTATATTCTTTATTTGTGTTTGGAATTTGTAATAGATCAGGTAAATAAAGCTTATATAATTGATTTCTTTTAGACATATAAATGCTGTCATAGACTACTGATTTAGCAGGTATTAGATCAGGAGTTATTACTACATAACCTCTTAATTCAGCTATACTATCTGCCTTAAAAAGCCCATATTCTGATATTAGTGAATCAGGTGTTTCACCTTCTTTTTTTGTTGTTGAAATTGAATCATTTAATAAAAAATTTAATAAAGAATTACCATCATCTGCGTATCTATTATATTTTTGTTTGTAGTGTATTTGAGCTTGTTTTATATCTTCAAGCTTCTGTATATTTTCATCAATTCTAATTTTAGCTTTAGCTTTGAAAGCTAATTCTTTAGCTGGTATTTCATAAATTAAATATGCTAAAACTAATATTACTGGAACTAAAATTATTTGTATTATTTTCTTCATAAAATATAATCTTTAGTTTACAAATTTATCATTTTTACCAAATTAAAATTGTTTATTTGTTATAAAATTAAAAGATGAAAAAAATCTTTGCCAAAATTATTTTTTTTGTTTTGGGCTGGAAAGTTTTTGGACCTCAAAAATATCCAAAAAAATGTGTGATTATTGGGGCTCCTCATACTTCAAATTGGGATTTTTTTGTAGGAAGATGTTATGGTTATATAGTAGGAATTTCCCCAAGTTATTTAATAAAAAGCTCATTATTTGTTCCTATTCTTGGGTTTCTTATAAGATTAAATGGAGGTATACCTGTTTACAGAGATTCTAGAAATAATATGGTTGATCAGCTAGCAGAGAGATTCATTAAAAATGACAGTTTTATGCTTGGACTTTCACCAGAAGGCACAAGAAGTAGAGTTAATAAATGGAAAACAGGATTTTATCATATTGCTCACAGAGCTAATGTTCCAATAGTTTTAGTTGGTCTAGATTTTAAGTACAAAAAAATTGGTGTGGTTAATACGATTTTACCTTCAGGTGATTTGAAAAAAGATATGTTATTTATTCAAGATCAATTTAAGAATTATAGTGGTAAGATACCAAACAACTTTAATCCTAAAATTATTTAATTTTATTTCTTGAAAAGATGTTTAAAAACAATTAGTTATTTATTTGAATTTTTCTATTAAAATCTATTAAATATATATTTTTGTTATATAAAAAATGAATATGTCTACAAATCTAACACCTGAATTAGCTACATTAGAGCAAGCTCAAGAAATGGGTTTGCGAGCTGATGAATTTGATAAAATTAAAGAAATTCTTGAAAGAACCCCAAACTTTACAGAATTAAGCATTTTTGGTGTAATGTGGTCAGAACACTGTTCATATAAAAATTCTATAGTTTGGTTAAAAAAACTTCCAAAAGATGGTCCGCATATGCTTGTTGAGGCTGGAGAAGAGAATGCAGGATTAGTAGATATTGGTGATGGTCTAGCATGTTGTTTTAAAATTGAATCACACAATCATCCTTCTGCTCTAGAACCATATCAAGGTGCTGCTACTGGTGTTGGCGGAATAAATAGAGATATTTTTACTATGGGAGCAAGACCTATTGCACAACTAAATTCTTTAAGATTTGGTAATATTAAATCTAATCGTACTAAATGGTTAGTTAAAGGAGTTTCTAAAGGAATAGGAGACTATGGAAATGCATTTGGTATACCCATAGTTGGTGGTGAAGTTTTTTTTGATGATTGTTATAACACCAATCCATTAGTAAATGCATTTTCTGCTGGAATTATGAAAAAAGAAGACATGATTTCAGCTACTTCTTCAGGTGTTGGTAATCCAATTTTTATTGTTGGCTCTCACACAGGAAAAGATGGGATACATGGGGCATCATTTGCCTCTAAGGATATTTCTGAGGATTCAGTAAATGACTTACCTGCTGTTCAAGTAGGAGATCCTTTTCAAGAAAAGTTATTACTTGAGGCAACTTTAGAATTAGCTACAACAGAAGCAATAGTTGGAATGCAAGATATGGGTGCCGCTGGTATTACATGTTCATCTAATGAAATGTCTGCAGCTGGGAATCATGGAATGGACTTATATTTAGATAGGGTACCAACAAGACAGCCTAATATGAAAGATTGGGAAATTTTACTTTCAGAGTCTCAAGAGAGAATGCTTGTAGTTGTTAAAAAGGGAAAAGAGGATATTGTTAAAAATATTTTTGATAAATGGGATTTATCCTGTGAGGAAATTGGTGTTGTTACTAAAGGAGATAGAGTTAGGTATTTTATGCATGAGAAATTAGTTGCGGATGTTCCTTGTCATGACTTAGTTTTAGGCGGAGGAGCACCAGTATATCATAGAGAATGGAAAGAGCCATCATATTTCCAAGAATGGAAAAAATTTAATATTGATAATATCCAACAACCAGACAATTTAGTTGAAATAGCTAAATTTTTAGCAGGTCATGAAAATATTGCCTCTAAAAGATGGATATATGAACAGTATGATTCAATGGTTGGTACTTCTAACATGAGTACTAATTTTCCTTCAGATGCAGGTATTGTAAATTTAAAAGAGTCAAAGAAAGCTTTAGCGATGACTGTAGATTGTAATGCACGAATGGTTAATGCTGATCCTGAAGAAGGTTGTGCTATGGCTGTTGCTGAAGCAGCAAGAAATATTGTGTGTTCTGGTGGAATACCCTCTGCAATAACAAATTGTCTAAATTTTGGAAATCCATATAATCCTGAAGTATATTGGCAATTTGTAGGATCAATTAAAGGCATGGCAAAGGCATGTAAAAAGTTTAATACCCCTGTGACTGGAGGTAATGTTTCATTTTATAATCAGTCTACTATTGATGGAAAAGAAGTGCCTGTATTTCCTACTCCTACTATTGGAATGTTAGGAATTATTGAAGATAAAAAGCACATAACATCTACTGCTTTTCAAGGAAAATCAGATCTGATTTATTTGATTGGTAATTGTGAAAATGATATTTCTTCATCAGAGTACTTAGCTTCATTTCACAATATTAAAGAATCGTCTGTACCTAATTTAGATTTAGATTTGGAGTTCGATGTACAACAAGCAGTAACAGAACTTATAAGATCGGGGTCCATTCAATCAGCGCATGATATTTCAAATGGTGGATTATTTATTACTCTACTTGAAAGTGCATTTACAAATAATTTAGGTTTTGAAATTGTTAGTTCTTCTGAGGTAAGAGAAGATGCTTTTTTATTTGGAGAATCGCCATCTAGAGTTATTGTTTCAGTAACTGAGACGGGTGAAGATGCTTTTTTAGATATTTTAAACAAAAGAAAAACACCATTTATGTTACTTGGTCATGTTACTAAAGGAAGAATTGTTGTAGATGATAGAAACTTTGGTAAAATACAAGACTATAAAATCATTTACAATCAATCACTTTCTAACGATTTAGAAAATTAAAATTTCATCAAAAAGTCATTATAAATTTTGTATTTATTTGTCTACTTGTTAAATAATTTGGTACTGCGTACTCTCGTCCATTAATATCAGAAATCCAAAGATAAGATACCGTATTATTTATATCAAGTAAGTTAAATAGTTCAGCACTGATCCAAATACTATTAAATAAGTTAAGAAATTTAAACCTACTTTTTTCTGCTTCTTCTTTTATTACTGCAGAGAAACCAATATCTACTCTTCTATAATCTGGAATTCTTAAAATATCTTGGAATTTTTCACTTTTAGGAGGCCCAAAAGAAAGACCAGTCCCATAAATAAAGTTAAGATGCATTTTATAGTTTGGATTTCCAGGTATATAATCTTGAAAAAACATTGAAAAATTTACTCTTTGATCTGTTGGTCTTGGAATATATCCGACTTCCACCTCATTACCGCTTGTATTGAGTTTTGTATCTCCAACTATGTCTTCTTCAGTTTTCATAATTGAAAGACTTGCCCAGCTCTCAACTCCTGGAACAAACTCTCCATTTATTTTCATATCAATGCCCGTTGCATAACCGTTTGATAGCTCATTAGATAAATATTGAATCCGAACATTATCAACTTTGTACGGAATTAAATTTTCTAATTTTTTATAGTAAATTTCAGTTATCCATTTAAAGGGTCTGCCCCAATTGTAAAATAGATAATCAGATCCAATTACGAAGTGAACAGATTTTTGTGACTTAATGTTATAGTTTAGTTCGCCTGACGTATTTCGAAGTTCCTTATAAAAGGGAGATTGATAATAAAGACCAGTTGCTGCCCGAAATACTACATCCTTTTCCCAAAAAGGAGCATAAGCAAAAGAGAGTCTGGGACTCATAATAAATTCTTCGTTAAAAGACCAGTAGCTACCTCTTGTTCCAACTTTTAAAGAAATATTTTTTATATCTTTTGATACTTGAACATAACCAGAATTTCTGTATGAAACTAAATTAATTTGAGTTTTTAATAATTCATTTAATATGATTTCTTGGTTAGGATCTGAATCTCCACCAATATTATCGTTTGGATGAGGATAATTAAAAAAAGCAGAGTCAATAAGCTGCCATTCACTTATATTATCATCTATTTCTTCTTTTTGTAATTTTATACCCCAATTAAAAAAACCAGTTTCATTATTGTAACTTCCATCGTGAGATAAATTAGAGACTGTAGCATTTAAATTGTTTCTAGCATGGTTAATATATTTACCAACACCTCTATCAAAGGCGATATCGCCAAAATCTTCCGAGCCGAGATTATTATCTAACTGATAAAGCCAATATTCTCCAATTATATCAAAGTTTTCTTGCTCAAATGTCCTAAAAATAGAACTTGTAAATTGTAAATTTAATTTAGTGTTTGGTTGATATTTACTACTTATTGCACCAAAGTAAGTTTCATATTTATCCAATTCTTGTCCTTCAAAATATATTCTTAGTTTTAGAGCTTCATTTACAGTTCCAAACTCAGTCTCTCTATCGTTAGGTATCATCTTGTATTCATTACTACTAATATTTGCTAGAAAACTAATATCCCAATTAGTATTTAATTTATAATTTAGTAATGTTTGAATATCTGTGAATCTCGGTTGATAATCAGCTTCGGTATCTAATGAGTTAAGAAGATATTGGTTCGATTTATTTCTAATACCTAAAATATATGAAAATCTTCTATTGTTGTTTAAACCTTCAAAATGTGCTGATCCACCTAGTAGTCCTAACTTAATGCTTGCTTTATTTTTTATGGGTTTTTTATATTTTATATCTAAAACAGAAGACATTTTATCACCATATTTAGCTTCAAATCCACCAGCAGAAAATAAAATATTTGATACCATATCTGTGTTAACAAAACTTAAGCCTTCTTGTTGTCCTGATCTAATCAGAAAAGGTCTATATACTTCAATACCGTTTACGTATACTAAATTTTCATCAAAATTACCCCCCCTCACCGAATATTGAGCACTCAGTTCATTAGCAGAACTTACACCAGGAAGAGTTTTTAAAATTGCTTCAACTCCTCCTGCACTTCCAGGAATTATACTTACATGTCTGGGTTTGATCTTATTAAAACTCTCTTTTCTACTTTGCTTATCCGTGATAATTATATCCTCAAGTAAGGTAGTTGATGATTTCAAACTAATATCTAATTTATAGTTTTGATCCCTTTTTAATGATGGCAATCTTATCTTTTCTATTTCGTAACCAATAAAACTAAAATTAACTATTACAGATCTATTTGTTGGAACAGAAAGAATATAATTTCCATTTTCATCTGATGTTGTTCCATCAGATTGGTTTAAAATTGATATGTTAACAGCTGATATTATATTGTTTTTTTCATCAGTAATAGTTCCACTAATTGTCTGAGCATATGTATAATATACATTGAAAACTATCAAATAAATAATTAATCTAATTGGCATTGTGGTACAAAAATAGAATTATGTCACTTAATTAACTCTAAAAAAAAAGAGTTATTATATCAAAATATAAAAAAGAATAAAAATTTAATAATATTCAAAAATAATAGGAACGTAGATAGTTTACTATATTTTTTAAATATAATTGAAAAATAAAATTTAGTATTACTATTTTTATTAGACTCTTTTTGTAAATTTACTGATATGTTTTTTAGAAATAAAATTGCTGATTCAGAAAAGTTAGATGCTGTCTACATATGGAATATGAATCCCAATGAAACTGTTTCTATTCCAATGCAAAACATCTTAAAAAACGAACGATTCTTTAACCCTACTATAATTGGGCCTAAAGAAGTTGATAAGCTTGTCAATCAAATTAAAAATCCCTTGTTAGATGATTTATGGAATAAAATTCCTTGGTGGATTGTAAAAGCAGATTTAGCTAGATTAATGTATGTATACGTTAATGGTGGATTTTACTTTGATGTAGATTGCATTGTTAAAAAAAATATTTTACCATATGTAAAAAATAATATGGTACTTTTTATAGAAAAAAAAATTAGTACAGTAAATAAGTTGGGTCCTAGAGAAAAAAAAACTAAAGATCGTCTTTTAAGAATTGCTAATTTTGCTTTTGGTTCTAGTATTAAAGAACACCCTTTCTTAAAAAGAGTTATTGATGAGTGTTTATCAAGAACCGTAACATTTTTAAGAGAATCACCAGATGAAATTTCAGAGTTAGACGTAGTTTGGCTTTGCGGGCCAGATGTGATTACAAGTATATACCATGATTATAAACATTTATATTCAGATTTACTGCTTCTTGAAAAAAGTAATCTTAAACACATGACATATAGTAGTTGGAGAGAATAATCTTTATTTTAAATATTAGAAACTAAATATGAAAATACTTATACTATGTACTGGAAATTCATGTCGTTCACAAATGGCTGAAGGTTTATTAAATAAATATTTAAAAAATTTTGAAATTTATAGTGCAGGAACTAAACCTGAAAAAGTAAATCCATTAGCAATTCGTGTTATGCGCGAAATAGGTATTGATATATCAAAAAATAAATCTAATTCTGCTAAAGAATATGATTATATAAATTTCGATTTTGTTTTTACTGTTTGTAATAATGCAAAAGAAATATGTCCTGTGTATCCAAAGGCTAAAAAACTCATACATCAAAGTTTTTTAGATCCAGCAAATGCCACTGGTACTGAAATTGAACAATTAGAAGTATACCGAAAAGTAAGAGATGAATTAAAAAAATATTTTCTTAATTTTTTTAAAGATAAAATAATCAGTATGTAAACTGTGCTTCAAACTTAGAACTGTTTCCTAATTTATCAACCACATTTAAATTAATCACATGCTCTCCTTTTTGTAAATCTTCAATCTTATAACGAAGAATATTTGTTTTGTAATCGTAGTCCATTAAAATCCATTTATTATCAATTTCTCCTCTGAACGATTTAATACCACTTTCGTTGTCTTTTATTTTAAAATCTATTGTTTTTTGATTTGTTATTTTTTTGTTTGAGTGAATATTAATAGCAATTATTTGTGGATTTATGGTGTCGGAAACAATACAGAAATCACCAAACTCTCTTGTTTTAGTAGTTATTTGATTATTTTTCCATTTTCCTCCAATGTGTTTATATTTTCCTTTTATGTCAGTTTTTGCTATATATGTTTTTGATAAAAGAGATTTTGGTACAATTGCTGATAGTGATAATGTATAGTGTTTGTGAACTGGTGTATTATTGTAGTGTATGTGATGTATATTTCCGAACACCTCATTTTGATTTACAGAATTTCTATATTCAAAAAATATCGATTCGTATAGAGAATATGCATCCATATTTAAATAAATATCTTTGTTTTTAAAAAAATTTGGGGTGTTATATTTAAAGTATTTTTTTGATGAAATATTTGATGATAAAGAGTCTTTTTTCATTAAACACTTATTTGTAAAAGGCTGAGGTGTAGACTTTATATCAAAATTTAATTTGGAAATGTTACCAAATATATCACTTACTTCGATTTTTATTTTATGAACTAAACTGTCATTAAATTTTATAATCCCATTATTTTTCAAATTATTGTAATTTTTTAATTTGTTATTTGGTAGTTTATGGCATCTATGAAATTTTATTTGATTCTCAATTTTTTCACAATAATCTATATGAGCATTAATGTACCGTGTCGTATTAAAATTTAGTTCATCTACTTGAAAACTGTAATAAATTTCATCATCCACATAGAGTTTTATGCTATATACTCCATTTTTGTTGTAGGCGCCATCAGCTTGATCATATGTGAAAATACCTAATGCAAAATTGCCACTAACTGTTATGTTTTCATTTAAAAAGTATTCTTCGTCAAGCTTCATTACATCCAATATTTTATTTGAATTATATCCATTAATTAGTGTTGTATCTATTGCATATAATTTGATTTTTTTTAAGATCGGAGCAATATTATCACTTACATCAAAATCATATTGCAAAGGATTAATTGGATGCGCGTTTTTTGTTTCTCTAATTTCAAAATGTAAGTGTGCACCATTACTTCCCCCAGTATTTCCAGAAAGCCCGATAATTTCTCCTTGTTTAACATTAATTTCATTTTTTTTAAGGTATAAATCGAGCTCAAAACTTTCTCTTTTATAATGTTCATTTTTAACAAATTGATTTATAGTTTCATTAAATGAACTCAAATGAGCATAGACTGAAGTATGGCCAGTTTCTGGATGATTGATATAAATTACTTTACCGTATCCCCATGTTGACACTTTTATTCTTGAAATGTATCCGTCAGCTATAGATCTAACATTTTGCCCCTCAACTCCTTGTGTTTTAAAGTCAATTCCTGCATGAAAATGATTATTTCTTAGTTCTCCAAATGTACCCGATAATAATAATTTAAAATCTAAGGGAGATGTGTAGTTTTGAGAAAATTTTTTTAATGGAAATAATGTTATTACTAAAATTATGATTACAAATCTCATTTGATTAATATTAATTATTTCTACAAATATAACATCAAAAAAATGTAATATTATGTTTAAAATATTTAAGTTTGTAAAAATAAAATTATTATTTTTTCTAAAGTGAAGCAGTTAATAAATTCTATTGAAATTAAGATGAATAAATTAATTGATAAGTATAATCAACTAAAAATTGAGAATACAAATTTACTAAAGAATAATAATGATTTACAACTTGTTTTGGATGAAAAAAATAATAAAATTTTAGATTTACAAAATAAGGTGAAACTCATGAATATCACTAAGAATGTTGATAGAGATAAAGATGAAATTAAATCAACAAGATTAAAGATTAATGAGTATGTACGGGAGATAGATAAATGTATTGCATTATTAAATAATTAATTAGGTTGAAAAGCGAAAAGTTATCAATTAAGTTACATATAGCAAATAGAACTTATCCTCTAAAGATTGATCGTAGTTCTGAAGAGTTTATTAGAAATGCTGTTAAAAAAATCGAAGAGAGACTTAAGTTTTATGAAAACAACTATGCTATTAAAGATAAACAAGATTTATTAGCAATGTGTCTAATAGAATATGCTTCAAAATCTGAATCTATGGATAACAAAACAATTGTAGAAGATAATGGTTTAACTGAACAGTTAACAAATATTCATACAGTTTTAAATAATACATTATAATAGCTCTTTTTATAAACTATCCCGTATTAATTTTTGTTAAACTCAACACTATTATAATTAGGGTTTGACTTGAAATTTTAAAAACAGGCCTCAATCCTTATGGATTCTATTAAGACAGTGGAAGTTTGCAATTTTTCAGCTACCTTATAAATGTTTTTTGGAGTTTATCCAACGTTTAATACGGGATTTTTAGTAATTAAAAATTGATAATATGGAAATAGTTATTGGAATTATAGGAGCTCTTGTAGGTGCTTTTTCTTGTTTTCTTTTGATTAACATTAAAAATAAATCAAAATCTAATTTGATAATTGAAGATGCTAAAAAAGAAGCAGAGCAAATACGCAAAGAGAAAATTTTACAAGCCAAAGAAAAATTTATAGAATTAAAAGCTGAACATGAGAAGGAAATAGTAAAAAAGAATAATGATATTAATAACGCTTCTCAAAGAGTTAAACAAAAAGAAAATACATTAAATCAAAAATTAGCTGAAGTAAATAAGAAAGATGCTAAAATAAAACAAATACAGACTAGCTTACAAGTTCAAAAATCAATTTTAGAGAAGAAAGAAGATGAGCTTGATAAACTTCATAAAAGGCAAGTTGAAGACTTAGAACAAATTTCTAATTTATCAGCTAAGCAAGCTAAAGAGCAGTTAATTGAAACATTAAAAGACAAGGCTAAAACTGAAGCTTTGGATATTATTCAAAAAACCATTGAAGAAGCAAAATTAACAGCGAAGCAAGACGCTCGTAAAATTGTTATTCAGACAATACAAAGAATTGCAACTGAAGAAGCTATTGAGAATTCAGTTTCTGTTTTTAATATTGATAATGACGCCGTTAAAGGTAGAATTATAGGAAGAGAAGGAAGAAATATAAGAGCGTTAGAGGCAGCTACAGGTGTCGATATTATTGTTGACGATACCCCTGGAGCAATTATCATTTCTTGCTTTGATTCTGTAAGAAGAGAAATTGCTCGTTTATCTTTGCATAAATTAGTAACTGATGGAAGGATTCATCCTGCAAGGATTGAAGAGGTTGTAAGTAAAACTAAAAATGAAATTGAAGACGAAATTATTCAAATTGGTAAGAAAACGACTATAGATTTAGGTATTCATGGTTTACATCCAGAACTAATTAGAATGGTGGGAAGAATGCGTTACAGATCTTCATACGGTCAAAATTTATTACAACACTCAAGAGAAACTGCTAATTTATGCGCTACCATGGCGGCAGAACTTGGCTTAAATACTCAGTATGCTAAAAGAGCTGGTTTATTACATGATATCGGAAAAGTTTCAGCAGATGATGCTGAAACTCCTCATGCAATAATTGGAATGAAATTGGCAGAAAAATTTGGAGAAAAAAATGAGGTTTGTAATGCAATCGGTGCTCATCATGATGAAATTGAAATGACTTCTCTAATATCACCTTTAGTACAAGTTTGCGATGGTGTTTCTGGAGCACGACCAGGAGCACGTAGAGCAATTGTTGATGAATATATCAAGAGAATAAAGGAATTAGAGGAAACTGCTATGGGATATCCTGGAGTTTTAAATTCGTATGCAATTCAAGCCGGAAGAGAATTAAGAGTTGTTGTTGAAAGTGAAAAAGTTAATGATGACATGGCATCAAAATTATCTTTTCAAATTTCAGATAAGATTCAAAATGAAATGACATATCCGGGCCAGGTTAAAGTTACCGTAATTAGAGAGACACGCGCAGTGAGTTATGCCAAATAAATTGAATTGTAGTGCTATAATTTAATGATGCTATAATCTGTTTTAATATTTTTAATCCACTGATTTGCTTCTTCTTTACTATCATAAGGACCAATAAATACTACAAACACTTTTTCTTTACTGTCTGACTTGTTTGGTAAATAAAAGTAGCTTGATCTAAATCCTTTAATATTAAGATCATTGACATATGCTTTGGCAGAATTTTCATTTTTAAATTTTTCTAATAGTACAATATTATCTCCTTTGTAGTCGAAATTATATTTAATTATAGATTTAAAATCATTAACAACATTATTGTCTTTGTTTGTTATATTTTCTACTTGAGATAGTTTGTCTTTGTTTTTAAGAATGAAGATGCATGTGACAATTAAAGGGATTAATAAAATCCAAAACCATATTTTTTTACCATATCTCTTTTGCTCTAAATTATTATTATTATCTGAATTTATATCTTCAGCTAGTTTGTTTTGAGTTTCTTTTTTTTCAGTATTCTTTTCTTTTATTTCTGCCAATCTTCCGTGAAGAATATTTAATTTTTCTTCTTTTGTTTTCTTACTCATAATATAATAAAATTAGGAATACAAATATATTATTTTAATTAATGTTGATTAAACATAGTGAGAAAAAATCTTTAAGACTAATATTTGCATGTCTCAATTGTTGAGGTATTATACTGTTTTCAGATAACCCAGGAATTGTGTTGATTTCAATAACATGCGGAATGCTATTTTGTATAATATAATCTATTCTACAAAATCCTGTTAACTTCATTTTAGAGTATATGTTTCTTGTGATATTTTGTACCTCTAAATATATTTTATCTGGTAATCTTGCAGGAGTAATCTCTTCAGATTTGCCTAAGTATTTTGCTTCATAGTCAAAAAAATCATTGTGGCTAATTATTTCAGTTACTGGAAGAGAAACTATTTCTTTTTTATCTTTAAATACCCCACAACTAACTTCAATTCCATTAATACTTTCCTCAATCATGACCTCAGAATCATATTTTTTTGCAAGGTTAATAGCGCTTTTAAATTCATTTATATTTTTGACTTTAGTAATTCCATAACTTGATCCACATTGATTAGGCTTTACAAAACAAGGCAGGTTAATATTATTTTCTAAATCAAGTTCATTTTCGGAAATTATCAGTAAAGATCTGGCTGTTTTAAAACCATATTCATTTAATTTTTTATTGCATTCAAATTTGTTAAAAGTAATTGCAGAAATATTTGCATTGCATGATGTATATGGAATATTTATTTTGTCAAAATAATTTTGAATCAATCCGTTTTCGGCAGGTGGGCCATGAAGAGCAACAAAAATTTTATCAAATTTTATTTTTCGATTATTTAGTTTAAAGGAAAAATCTGATAATTCAAGTTTAATATCTTTACAACTATATTTATTATCACTTAAATTTACTATGTAGCCACTATACTTTTTTTTATCCAAGTGTTTTAATACAGTTTCTGCACTTTTTAGAGAAATACTTTGTTCAGCAGAATCTCCACCAGTTAAAATTGCTATTGTCTCCATTTTTAATTTTAACAAACTTAATTTATTTTTATAATTAAATTTATTTATTGAAGTATTTTTTAAATTTTTATTATTTGAGATTCTATTTTATTTCTTTGTATGTTTGCGTTTCATGAGTAAAATATTTAAAAATATAATTGATTTAATTTATCCATATAGGATTTTTTTAAAACATTTATCTTGTTCAATTTTAACACTTTTTTTATTATTTTTTTTGTGGTATAAATATTTAGATTTTTATACAAATAAAGGTGATGTTGTGAAAGTTCCTAATTTTGAAAATAAGTATTACAATGACCTTAATCAAATAGTTGGTGATATTGATGTTCAATTTGAAATCACAGACACTGGTTACAATAGAGCTAAACAAAGAGGTGTAATACTTAGTCAATATCCTTTGCCAAATTCAGAAGTTAAGCCTGGAAGAAAGATTAAGTTAAAAATTAATTCTTTATATAATAGAACTGTTAATTTTCCCAACATAATTGATTTGCCATATTCTCAAGCTATAAATGAGCTAAAAAATAAAGGGTTTAACATTGGAGATTTAAATTTTCAACCTAATATGGCTGAAGGTAGAGTTCTTGCTGCTGTAATTAAAGGGACAAACAATAAAGTTACATTTGATCAAAAACTATATGAAGGAACAATAATAGATTTAACTATTGGCTCCGGTTTAGGAACTAAAAGCGTTAATATGCCAAATCTTATCGGTTTATTTAGAAATGAAGCTGAATTACAAGTTAAAACAAATAGACTTAATATTGGTTTAGTACAATTATTTGATGGAGAAAACTTCTCAGTTATTAATGATACTTTAATGTTTGCATCAGATTCAATTATTATATATGATCAAGATCCAAAGTTTGGTAAAAAAGTAAAAATTGGTGATTATGTTGACTTGTACTTTACATTTTATTCGTTAGAAAATGACACTACTTTTAACAGTTATTTAGATAAAAATGATTAAACAATTATTTTTTTGTTATGTTTTTTTAATTAGTTTTTCTTTAGTTTCTCAAGAAGTAATAACAGATTTAGCTCATAACCCATATCTTAAAAAATTTAAATTTACACACAAAAATAGTAAGTCAAGTTTATCCCTTCCTTTTATTGACGATTTTTCATACGATTCTAATATTGTTAGTTCAGATTTATGGCAGTATAGTACAGTATATGTGAATAGAACATATCCAATAAATCCTCCTACAATTGGAGTAATTACGTTTGATGGTTTGGATGAAAATGGATTTGCCAGAGATTTTTCCTCAAATTCTTCAGAGCCCTCTGATACTTTACTTTCTAAAAAAATTGATTTATCTAGTATTTCTTCTGCATATTTTTTATTTTTTTTTCAAGCCAAGGGTTTAGGTGACGCCCCTGAACCTTTAGATAAGCTAATTTTAGAATTTAAGAACGATAGCTTGCAATGGGAAACTGTTTGGATTTCTGAAGACACAATATTAGAAGATTTTACTAAAGTTATTAAAGTTATTAATCAGAATAGATTTTTGTTTGATGATTTTCAGTTTAGATTTGTTAATTATGCAACTGTTTCAGGTAATTTTGATCATTGGCATGTGGATTATATTAAAATTGATGAGCTACAATCAGTTGCAGATACCTTGCAGTTAAATGATGCATCTTTTGTTTATAGTTCTCCATCTTTTTTAAAGCGATATCAAGAAATGCCTTGGTCTCATTTTTTAAATAATGAAACTGATGAATTGAAAGACTCAATTGATATCTTATTAAGAAATAATGATGCTGCATCAAATATTGATTATCAATTCAATGTTTTTAATAATGGTAATCAAGTTTATCATTATCCGTTAATTGGAGTTAGCAGAAATGTAACAGTTTTAGATTATGATCAAGTTGGTAATTTTTCCTTTACAGACCCTCCAATACTTCTTCAAAGCAATATTTTTACTTCTTTTGAAATTGATAGTGCAAGTTTTTTAGTTGAAAATATTTTGGGTACTAATTCATCCGATAATAAATTAAATGACACACTATTTTATGTTCAGAATTTTCATTCACATTTTGCATATGACGATGGAACTGCCGAGTCTGCGTATGGAATTAATGTGAGTGGTGCTCAAATAGCATATGAGTTTAAATTAAATAGACCTGATACTTTGCGAGCGATACAAATGTATTTTCCTCAGATGTTGGATTCAGTTAATGATATACCGTTTAAATTAACAGTATGGGATGATTTATCTTCTACAGGAAATATATTATATCAGCAGGAAGTTTTTCCATATCACACACAAAATGGTAACTATTATACATATTTAATTGATGAACCTTTTAAGTTGGTTGGAACCTTTTATGTTGGATGGGAGCAAAGTACTGAAGATTTATTAAATATTGGTCTGGATAAAAACAATGTATCAAATTCTTACATGTTTTACAATATTGGTTCTGGATGGAATCAATCTTCTTATTTTGGTAGTTGGATGATTAGACCTGTACTTAGTATGAAGCCAATTGTTTCATCAGTTGATTATGTTTCTTTTGACACTAAAATATATCCCAACCCTGTTGATACATATTGTTTTGTTAAAACTTCAGAAAATAATTGTATAATTAAAGTGTTTTCCGTTCATGGGGTTATGCAAAAACAAATATTTTCTAAAAATTCATTAACAAAATTAGATTTAAAAGATTTTTCTTCTGGTATATATTTTATTGAAATCCTTCAAAATAACAAAAGAGAGTATAAAAAAATTATTTTGCAATAATGTCTGAAAAGAAAGGATTTGAACATTATAAATTTATTGCTGATAAAGGACAAAACCCACTTAGAATTGATCTCTTTTTATTAAATTTTATAGAATTTGCAACAAGAAGTAAAATTCAGCAATCAATTAAAGAAGGTAATGTATTAGTAAATAACAAAATAATTAAGGCAAATTACAAAGTAAAACCTGCAGATGTCGTAACAGTCTTATATAATTACCCAAAAGAGGAAAAAGAACTAGTTCCACAAGATATTCCTTTAAATATTATATATGAAGATGATGTTTTTTTAATTATAAATAAAGTATCTGGAATGGTGGTTCACCCTGGCTTTGGAAACAGGGATGGAACTTTAGTAAATGCTTTAAAATTTCATTTTGATAACTTACCTAATATTGGTGAAGAAGAACGTCCTGGATTAGTTCACAGACTAGATAAAAACACATCAGGTATTTTAGTTGTTGCCAAAACTGATATTGCAATGAACAATCTAACAAAGCAATTTTCAAATAGGACTATAAAGCGTAAGTATATTGCACTTGTTTGGGGTGATTTAAAAGATGATTCCGGTACTATTACTGGTAATATAGGAAGAAGCTTGAAAAACAGGAAAATAATGAGTGTGTTTACAGAAGAAAATTATGGGAAGCATGCAATTACTCACTATAAGGTTTTAAAAAGATATGGATATACTACATTGGTTGAATGTAGATTAGAAACAGGTCGTACTCATCAAATCAGAACACATTTTAAACATTTGGGACATCCAATATTTAATGATGTTGATTATGGGGGAGATGTAATTTTAAAAGGTACAACATTTAATAAGTATAAGCAGTTTGTTCAAAATTGCTTTAAAGTTTGCGATAGACAGGCTTTACACGCAAAGTCCCTTGCATTTCAACATCCAACTACTGGTAATTTTGTTAGTTTCGATTCCGATTTACCTAAAGATATGCAACAATTAATAGATAAATGGCAACATTATTCCTTGCATAAGCTTTACTAATAATTATCTATACTATTGTAATGAATATATTTTATAACTTTTGAAATGATATACTGTTATTACTTGTTTTCATTTGTACTTTGAAATATTTAGCATTATTTTGAAAGAATAATTTTGTGCAAGCTGGATTCGTAATTTGTTGTAATGACTTTAATAAAGTATAGTCCATTTTTTAAATTACTAATATCAATTTGATTATTTTTTATTGTATTTATTTCCATTAATTCTTCATGTAAAATATCATAAATAAATACTTTTAATATCTTTTTTTCTGATTTAAATTTTATGTTTCCACGACTGGGATTTGGAAATATTTCTAATTTGTTTTTATTTACATAATTAACATTTGAAATAGTACCACTACAATTAGTAGATACTGTTGAGTTTTGTAGATTTAGTCTGCCTCCTAGCCAGTCTTGTCTGTTTAATGTTGATCTCATTACATCAACTTGTTTTTGGGAAAACATCCATGTGTTATATGCATACGACATATAATTTTCATCCATATCAATTTGATCATTGCTAAAACCGTAAAGTAAATCATTACATGTATTGTTATTAGTATTTGAAGAGACAACGCCAAAATATATATCTTTTGCAGCAGGTGTATCATCAACATATCCTCCCCAGTTTGTATTATCATTATCACAGCATACCCAATTTCCTGTAGCGTCCATATCTTCACAAAAAGTATGCATGAGACCCAAATAATGACCAATTTCGTGTGTTGCTGTTCTTCCATCTGACTGAGGTGTTGCAATTCCTGTACTACCAAACCATCTGTAATCTACAACTAAACCGTCTTTATAATCATTAGAACTATTAAAATCTGCTAACAGACCAGGTAGATAGGCATAGCCAAGAGTCATTCCGTTACTTTGAGAGTTGGTTAAATCACATACCCAAATGTTAAGATATCTTGAAGGGTCCCATCCATCTTTGCCTCCGCAGATTGTTTTTTTCATTCCATTTGCTTCGTGGCATGTTGAATTACTGTTATCATCAGCATCCCAGTTAACTTGAGATGTTGAAGTTCTAGTTATTCCATTTGATGAGTTTCCATTTGGATCCTCTGTTGCTAAGCAAAATTTTATATTTGCATTTCCACTAATGCTTAAAAAATTATTTCTTGGGGGATTTGGAAATTCAGAATTAGTTTTACTGTAATCTTCATTTAAAATTCTTATTTGATCTTCAATTTGTGCATCTGAAATATTTGTTCCAGAACCAATATTAGAATGTGAATTTCTATGAACTATGTGAACTACTACTGGTATTTCTATTATTGTTTTATCTTGATGACTTTTGATTTCTTTGTAAGAGTTCAGAATTTCTAAATAATTTTTAGAGAAAATTGTTTCATCCTTTGTCAATTTTGTTGATAAACATTTAAACATATTTTCTTGAGAAAACGAAAAATTTATTGACAATAACAAAATTAGGAAAATGATCTTTTTGTTCATTTTAATTTTTTCACAAATATATACTATCGTTAATTATTACTAATATAAAGTCTAGGCTTTATTTATTAATAAAATCTGTATCAGATAATGTTTTTAAAAAGGCGATTAGATCTTCTTTTTCTTGGTTTGTTAATTGAAGTCCTACTCCAATTTTTTTCATTAAAGGGTCAACAGTTGAAGAGTATTTTCCTCCTGAATTATAATGATCAATTACTTCTTCCAAAGTAAAAAATCTACCATCATGCATGTATGGAGCAGAAAATTCAATATTTCTTAAAGTTGGAGTTTTGAATTTTCCATAGTCATTAGGGTCGTTGGTTACTTTTCCTCTTCCAAGATCATTAAATGGTTCAGAGTCTAGACCATTATTATGAAATAAATTATCCATAAACATTTGTGATCCATGGCAATGAAAACAATCTCCTTTTTCTGAGTTAAAAATTGCATATCCATTTAGTTCAGAAGGATTAAGTTGCACTTCCCCTCTTAAAAATCTATCATATTTACTGTTAGTAGAAATAAGACTTCTTTCAAACTGTGCGATTGCCATTACAACATGTGTTGAATCTATGTAATCTATGTTAAAAGCGTTTTTAAATAATTGAGGGTAAACTGCGTGGTTGTTTAAGGTTATTTCAACATTTTGCCAAGTATTATGCATTTCGATTGGGTTAATTATAGGCTCAAATGCTTGTTCTTCTAAGCTAAGAACACTTCCGTCCCAATTAAAGCTAGTATTCCATGCCAAGTTGATAAGAGCTGATGCATTTCTATTTCCTGCAATGTTATCAATACCTACACTAACAGGATTAGGATCTGAAAATGAAGAATTCGTTTGATGACAGTTAATACATGCGAGTGAATTGTCTGCGCTCAAAATAGGATCATTAAATAACTTTTCTCCTAAAGATACACCTTCCATAGTTAGTGGATTATTTTCAGGAATGTTCATGTTTGGAAAACCATATGGATTCTGAAAAGTATAAGGTGTTGTATTAAAGTATATGCAATCATCATTACTAATAATTGCATTTGGGTTATAGTTTGTTGCTGACATATCAGTACATCCACTAATTGGAGCTGGATCTTTTTTACAACCATAAGAAATAAACACGATAAAAAAAATTAAGTTAGATAGCCTCATTATTTGCTGATATCAATTGAAAAAACGTCTGTAATTCCGTTTTCTTGTAGTTGTGCTTGAATGTTTGAATTATCCATTATACCATCATATAAATTAACAGTATTTGGGTTTGAATACCAATTATTTATTTCCATATTAATAGTAATGGAACTTCCATCTTGAATGTTTGTAGATATATTAAAATTTTTAGTAAACGAGTAATCAATGCCATTAGTTGGACCTGTATGAGTTGCATAACCTAGAAATAAATTGTTGTAATCACCTTCAAGCTGCATGTAGTGATATCCTCCACCCAAAAATTCAGGCCAAACAAATGACGGAAAAAAAACTTCATTTAAATATAAGTTAGTTTGATTTTCATTTTCAATTAATCCCATTGTAAATGAAATTTGTGTATAGTTTTTATCTACTATATCATTTACAATTATGGAACTACTTTCTGGATTATCTATATTAACAAAGTGTACATTTTTAATTAAAACACTAGTGTCAGCAGTATGTAAAAAAATATTTGATATTAAGTATCTTACGGTTTGAATGCTATAATTGTCATTCGCTTCATTTGTGTAAATCATTTCATTCAATACTAAAGGATTTTGATTTACTGTTTGTGAAAAATTAATATTTATAGATATTGGATTATATGAGCAATCACCATTTTCAACAGTAGCGTCACTATTGTAATTAGTTGCTAATGGGTCCATGCACCCTTCTTCTTTTTTGCAGGAAAAAAGTAATACAATTGTTATGTGTAGAAAATATTTTTTCATAAGATTAATGCAAATTTATGTAATTATTAACAAACAGTATATTATTAGTTTAAATTGATTTCTGTTTATGCTAAGGTTATTTTTTTTTTAGATTTAAAATAATCATATTTGCTATTTATGAATAAAACAACAAAATATTTAGATGTTATTATCCCTTTACCCTTAAGGGATTGTTATACATATTCTACTAATTATGATAATATAAAAATAGGTCAACTTGTTGTTGTTCAATTTGGTAATCGTAAATTTTATTCAGCGGTTATTAAATCTATTCATTATAATAAGCCTAAAAATTATGAAGTAAAAAGTATTATTACAGTTTTAGATGAATCCTCTATTGTTGATTCTACTCAACTTGAATTTTGGGATTGGATGGCCAGTTATTACATGTGTTCACTAGGGGAAATTATGAATGCTGCATTACCAGCTTATTTTAGATTAGCTAGTGAAACTCAAATTGTTATTCATCCTAAATTTGATGGTGAATTAAATTATTTATCAGATAATGAAATTCAATTATTGGACTTATTGAGTTTTCATGACAAACTAAATCTAAAAGAAATTTCTAAACTTTTAAATCAAAAACAAGTTTTTAAATTTATAAATAATTTACTCAGAAGGGAGGTTATCCAAATTCAAGAAAATCTAAACACTAAGTATAAACAAAAAATAGTTAAGGCTATAAATTTAAATATTTCAAAAAATGAAATTGATAGTTTATCTTTAACTACAAAACAAATTAAACTCGTTTATAAATATTTAGAACTAATTGAAGATGATATAAGTTTTGTTACTGTTTCTACTCTTTTACAAAAAACAGGGTTTAGTCGTTCTGTGTTAAATACTTTAGTTAAAAAGAAGGTTTTTAATGTTTACCAAAAAAAAGTAAATAGATTTTTGGAAACGGAAAACAAAATACTAAATATCAATACACTTACTGATTTTCAAAGCGATGCTTATTCAAAAATAAAACGTGAATTTGAAGACAAGAATGTCTGTCTACTTTATGGAGTAACATCATCTGGTAAAACAGAAGTGTATATTAAGATGATCAAAGATCAATTGAAATTAGGCAAACAAGTTTTATATTTACTTCCTGAAATAGCTCTAACAAATCAAATTATTAAGCGTTTAAAAAAATATTTTGGAAATAACATCAGTGTAGCTAATTCCTATTTAAATTCTTCTGAAAAAGTTGAAATTTGGAAATCTGTTCAATCAAGTAAAAATGCAAGAAAGTCGTTGCAAATTATACTTGGAACTAGATCGTCGATATTTATGCCATTTTATAATTTAGGACTAATTATAGTAGATGAAGAACACGATTCATCATTTAAACAGCATCAAAGAAATCCAAGATATAATGCTAGAGATTCGGTTATATATTTAGCTAATTTACACAATGCAAAAGTATTATTAGGTACTGCTACTCCATCTTTAGAATCCTTTTTAAATGCAAAAAATGGTAAGTATGGCTTAGTTGAAATGCATAAAAGATATTCAGGTGTTAAATTACCAAAGATTGAAATTATTGATATTAATAAAGCTTTTTTAAAAAAGGAAATGGTTAATCATTTTTCTTTTAAGATGATTAAAGAAATAAAAAATGCTTTACTAGATGGTAAACAAATTATATTGTTTCAGAATAGAAGAGGATTCTCCTCTTATTTGTCATGTTCGTGCTGTGCATATACGCCTAAGTGTAAAAAATGTGATGTTTCACTAACATATCATAAAAAACAAAATATTTTGAAATGTCATTATTGTGGTTATTTTGAGTCAAAGCAAAATTCATGTCCTGAATGTAATAATCAAACATTTATTAGTCCATCGTTTGGCACAGAACAAATTGAAGAATGTTTAAAGAATTTGTTTCCAGATGCAGTTACATGCCGTATGGATTATGATACTACTAGAGGAAAATATGCTTATAAATATATTATTGATGATTTTGAAAAAGGTATCATAGATATTTTAGTTGGTACACAAATGGTTACTAAGGGTTTAGATTTTGATAATGTATCTTTGGTTGGAGTATTAAATGCAGATAGTATGTTACACTTTCCTGATTTCAGATCTTATGAAAGAGCTTTTCAGCTTATGACACAAGTAGCTGGTAGAGCAGGTAGAAAAGGAAAAAGCGGAAAAGTATTAATTCAAACTTTTGATGAAAATAATGACATATTTAAAAAAATAAAAGATAATGATTTTTATAATTTTGTTAAACAGCAAGCTAAGGAAAGAAAACTTTTTTCATATCCACCTTTTACAAGAGCAATAACTATTGTAGTCAAAGATAAAAACAAAAGTAAATTAGATATTTCTGCATCTATTTTATCAAAAATGCTAATAAAGAGTTTTGGCACTAGGGTATTAGGCCCTGAGTATCCAATGATCAGCAAAATACGTAATTATTATCAAAAGAATATATTTATTAAAGTTGAGCTTGAATCCTCTGTGAAAGCTGCAAAAAAAATTTTAAATGAAATTTTAGACAAAACTTACTCTAGTAAAGATTTTAAATCAACACGTATTTTTGTTGATGTTGACCCCTACTAAACAATCCTTCCATACTCCTATATTTGGAATCTTTGCTTTTATTTCAATTATTTCTTTAGAAACAGGATGGTTAAATTTAATTTTATATGCTAAAAGAGAAATGCTACCGTCTTGATTACTTCTCTCAGCCCCATATTTTAAATCACCTTTAATTGTACAATTAATATTTGATAATTGCACTCGTATTTGATGATGTCTTCCGGTTTGAGGTAAAATTTCTAAATGATAGTATTTATGTAATTTATTTAGTATTTTATATTCGAGAATAGCGTATTTACCATCCTCCTTTTTGGAAATATAAGACTTATTAAGTTTTTGATTTTTTTTTAAATAGTTTTCAAGTGTTTCTTGTATTTTTGGAGGACGATTTTTAACTAATGCCCAGTATGTTTTTTGGACTTTGTTTTCACGAAATTCTTTATTCATTCTTGAAAGAGCTTTACTAGTTTTTGCGAAAATTATTACTCCTGATGTTGGTCTATCTAATCTATGTATTGTACCAAGAAACACATTGCCGGGCTTATTATATTTTTTTTTTAAATATAATTTAATATAATGTGTTAGAGGTAAATCTCCAGTTCTGTCAGCTTGTACAATATCTCCAGATTTTTTATTAACTGCAATAAGATGATTATCTTCAAATAAGATTTTAAAATTAATATTGTTCATCTTTATTTGGAAATTTCTGAGATTTAACATCTGAAATATAATTTTTAACAGCTTCTTTAATATCAGTGTATAAATCTAAATACCTTCTTAAAAACCGAGGATTGAATTTGTGTGTCATTCCTAGCATGTCATGCAGTACCAAGACTTGTCCGTCTACACCATCACCTGCTCCAATGCCAATTACAGGAATTGAGATATTTTTTGCTACTTTTTCTGCAAGTTTAGAAGGTACCTTTTCTAAAACTAATGCAAAGCATCCGACTTGTTCTAACATTTTTGCATCTTTAACAAGTTTTTCCGCTTCTGCTTTTTCTTTGGCTCTTACAGTGTATGTCCCAAACTTGTAGATAGATTGAGGAGTAAGCCCTAAATGTCCCATAACAGGAATACCTGCTTTGAAGATCCTTTGTACTGATTCAATAATTTCACTACCTCCTTCAACTTTAATACAGTGTCCTCCAGTTTCTTTCATTATTTTTATGGCGGAACTTAGAGCTTTTTTAGAATTACCTTGGTATGATCCAAATGGCATATCTACAACTACTAAAGCTCTTTCAGTAGCTCTTACAACAGATTTAGCGTGGTAAACCATTTCTTCTAAAGTAATGGGTAAAGTAGTTTCATGCCCTGCCATAACATTTGAAGCTGAATCTCCAACTAATATGATATCTATACCAGCGGAATCAATAATTTTTGCTAAGGTAAAGTCATATGCCGTAAGCATTGATATCTTTTCTCCACTAAGTTTCATTTCTAATAGACTATGTGTAGTAACTCTTTTATATTCTTTTTTATTGATCTGCATTTTATTCTTCTTTTGTTACAATATAACTATTCTTAAAATTTAGTAATTTGATATTATTTAAATGATTTTTTGCATCAATTGGGTTATCAAATTCACCAGAGTAATATACATAACTTCCATCTTCTGTTTGTTCATACCAAATTTGACTTACATTTGTGAGTTGATCATTTGAAAGGATTTTCATGTATACTCCAATTTTCACTGTGTAGAAAATATTTGATGCTATCTTTGATTTTTTATAGTTATTATCTTCTATTTCTAAAACTTTTTCTGAGCTTATACCATTAACTTCAAAATTTTTGTCTACAAAGAGATTTTTAAGTTCTGTAATTGCAGTATTTAATCTTAAATTTTCCTCACTTAATGCAATCATACTATCTGTAAGTGTGGCGTTTAATTTATTAATAGAGTCATTCGTATTATAGTATTTTTTCTGTATTTTATTCAAAGAATTTAATTCGTTATTAGTTTTAGTTAATTGAGAAGATAAGTTTTGAATTTGTTTAATTTGTTTTTCAATTTCGTTTTTATTTTTTGTATTCTTTTTAATTAATTCTTCAATGTTCTTGTTGACCTGAATGTTTAATTTTGTAATTTCTTTATTTTTTGCTTCTAAATTTTTAATTTTTTCATCTGATTCTTTTTTTATTTTTTTAAGAGAATTTTCTGATTTTTCTAAATTTTTGTTTAGATTATTTTTTGATGATTTTAAAATTGTACTTTCTGTTTTTAATTTTTCTAATTCAATTGTATTCTTTTCTAATTCTTTTTTAAATAATAAATTAGACTTTCTTAATTCAAGTATTTGATTTTCTTTTTCTTTAATATTTTTTGTGTAATTATCTGATAGATCAATGTTTAAATTTCTTTCATCAGTTAATATTGAATTTAGTTCATTAATTTTATTGTTAAAATCGTTAGCTATTGACTTGCTTAATGAATCAATTTTTAACTTTTCGATTTCATGTTTGGAATTAATGTTGAGTAATTGGTTTTTATACTTTATTATTTCTGCACTTAATGATGTTTTTTCTTCAATCAATTTTTTGTATTTAAGCTCTATGTCGAAGTATCTTTGGGATGCTTCCGAATTTTGTAAACTACAGATTTCTAATTTTTTTTGAATAATGTTAACTTCTTTATTTTTGTTAACCAAACTATCATTCAAATAATTTATAGAAGCTTCTAAATTATCAATGTTTTTAACAAAATCTTGACTCTTTTTGTTTAGTTTTTTTAATGAAGCATCTTTGTCTTTAATATCAAACTTTAGTTCTTGATTTAATAATTTTATTTTTTCAATTTCAGCATTTAAAATACTTAGATCGGAAATTTTACTTTCTATGTTGTTTATTTTATTTTTAAATTCATTAATAAGATTTTCTTTAATATTAATTGATTCTTGCAAACTTTTATTTTTGTTTTGAAGTTTAATAATTTTCTCATTTTCTGATTTTGTAGACGATTCTATTTTAATATTAATTTCATTGATTTTGTTTTTTAAATTTATAATTTCTTGATTTTTATCATTAATAGAATTTTCAAGTATTAAGTTACTGTTTCTTAACTCTTCAATTTCTTTATTTAATTTTTGCTGTATGTTGCTGTTAAATTCATTTAATTGCTGATTTTTATTTTGAAGATTTTGAATTTTTTTATTTAAGTCATCATAATTTAAGTTATTATTAGAATTCTCTAATATATTAGAGCTTAAATTATTCTTTTTAGTTCCTTTAGTATTTATATAAAAATATGAAATTCGAGCCTTTGTTGCTTCACTAATAATTAACCCGCATGAACCTGAATTATAGTCCGGAACAAAGAATGTAGATAAATAATTACTATTAATATAAATATCGTAAACGTTATTTTCAGATCTTATTTCCAAATAATTGATTTCATCAATTCCTTTTAACAGTTTTGTTTTTACCCAACCGTCTTTTTTATTATTTCCACTTAAAATCTGATATTTATCTTCAATCACTTGTTTTATTCTATACTCTTTCTGCTTATTAATCTCAAAAATAATTGCACCTTTTGCATTTTTTTGTGCCTTTAGGATTAGTCCTATACTTGCTTTTTTATTTGATGAAGGTCCTATTCTAATTGCTGTTTTTAAAATAAAGTCAGATACCTCAGAGTTATTTGCAAAAATTGCATATTCGCTTTCATTATTATTTCTACTTAAAAAGTAATCACCATTATCTAAAATAAAGTAATTATCAGATGTTGTAACTATTTTAAAATTGTTGACATTTTGATTAAAGTCTTCTTTTATAAACTGATTTTGATATTTATTAGATGAAATATTTTGCGCTTTAATCTTGCTACTGATTGTTACAACCAACATTAATATTAATAATTTTCTCATAGTTTTATATTTAGTAAGGCAAATTTACAAATATTGTACATAAATATAATTTAAATGGATAACTTTGCTGACATGAAAAATTTTTTTAGTTTAATTAGTTTAATTAGTTTTATCGTTTTATTTAAATCTTGTGATACTGATTTTGATGTTAATGCAGAAGCTAAAGAGATAATTGTAGTGTATGCATTATTAGATAAAAGTAGAGATACACAATATGTAAAAATTAATAAAGCATTTTTAGGAGAAAATAATGCTTTGATTATGGCTCAAAATTCAGAGTCCACTAACTTCTTACCAAGTGATTTGGAAGTTAAAGTATATAAATCAACAAGCAATGAGGTTATAGATTCAGTTTATTTAGTTGATACGGTTTTAGTCAAGCAAGAGGGTATTTTTCCTAATGATGAAAACATAATTTATTATTTTGTTAATAATAATTTTTTAAATGGTAATAGCAACTATTCTCTAAACGTCAAGAATGTTAACACTCAAAATTCAATTAATTCAAACACAAACATAATTAATAGTTTTAGTTTTAATAATTTTAATTCTAATGCTTTTCTTTTTGGCTTTTATAACCCCAGTCAACCTGATACATTAAAATTTCTGTCTAAAACTATGGAATGGAACAAAGTTACTAATGGAGAAATATATCAGCTAGATTTAAGATTTAATTATAATGAAGATGACGGTAACAATTTAACTAATAAAAGTCTTCTTTTTAGTCAACCATTAGAAGAATTTACTGGAGGTGTTATGACTTCTACAATTGAGGGAAGTAAGTTTTTTAATTTTTTACAACAAAATATTCAGGAAAATGAAAATGTTGTAAGAAGATTTTTATCAATAGATATAATTATGACAATAGGGACACCAGAGTTGAATACATACATTAAAGTAAATGAGCCAATTTCAGGAATTGTTCAACATAGACCACAATATTCAAACATTGATAATGGGATAGGTCTTTTTTCATCAAGATATACTTACACAGAATACAATATAGGATTAACAACTGACTCAAGAAATTATCTTAAAAATGAGTTAAATAGAAGTTTTGAATAAAACGACTTTTTGTCAGTCTTTTCATTATTTTTTTTTTGTAAAACTGAATTTTTGGCAGTTTAATATGATTTTATTTAGTGGTATGCTTATTGCACGGTTATTATATTGTAAACAATTTTTAAAACTAAAAATAAAATAAAATGAGTAAAATTATTGGAATTGATTTAGGTACAACAAATTCATGCGTTTCTGTAATGGAAGGTAATGAGCCTGTTGTTATTCCTAATGCTGAAGGAACACGTACAACGCCATCAATTGTTGCATTTATTGATGGAGGAGAACGTAAAGTTGGAGATAGTGCAAAGCGTCAAGCTATTACGAACCCTACAAAAACTATTGCATCTATTAAGAGATTTATGGGAGAAAGTTTTTCTGCTATGTCTAAAGAAATTAAAAACGTTTCATACAAGGTTGTAAAGGGAGATAATAATACACCAAGAGTTGATATTGATGGAAGACTTTACACTCCTCAGGAAATCTCTGCTATGGTTTTACAAAAGATGAAAAAAACTGCAGAGGATTATTTAGGGACTACTGTTAGTCAAGCTGTAATTACTGTTCCTGCTTATTTTAATGATGCCCAAAGACAGGCGACTAAAGAGGCAGGTGAGATAGCAGGTTTAAAGGTAGAAAGAATTATTAACGAACCAACAGCCGCTGCATTAGCTTATGGGCTTGATAAATCTACAGACGATAAAACAATTGCAGTTTTTGATTTAGGTGGGGGAACCTTTGATATTTCTATTTTAGACCTTGGGGATGGCGTTTTTGAGGTAAAGTCAACAAACGGTGATACACATTTAGGAGGTGATGATTTTGACCAAGTAATTATAGATTGGCTTGCTGAAGAGTTTAAAAAAGATGAAAAAATGGATTTGCGAGAGGATCCTATGGCTTTACAAAGATTAAAAGAGGCTGCAGAAAAGGCTAAAGTAGAGTTGTCTTCTTCTTCTCAAACAGAAATTAATTTACCATATGTTACAGCCACGGCATCTGGCCCAAAGCATTTAGTAAGAACGTTAACTAGATCACAATTTGAACAATTAGCTGATAAATTGATTCAAGCAACAATTACACCATGTAAAAAAGCAGTAGAGGATGCTGGATTAAGCACTTCAGAGATTGATGAGGTTATACTTGTGGGAGGGTCTACAAGAATTCCTGCTATACAAACTGTAGTCGAAAAATTTTTCGGTAAATCTCCTTCTAAAGGAGTAAATCCTGATGAAGTTGTTGCTGTAGGGGCTGCGATTCAAGGAGGAGTTCTAACCGGTGACGTTACGGATGTCTTATTACTTGATGTTACCCCACTTTCATTAGGTATAGAAACAATGGGTAGTGTTATGACTAAACTAATAGAAGCAAACACAACTATTCCAACAAAAAAATCAGAAGTTTTTTCTACCGCTGCTGACAATCAGCCTGCCGTAGATATTCATGTGCTTCAAGGTGAACGTCCTATGGCTAATGATAATAAATCAATTGGTCGTTTCCAGCTATCTGACATACCACCTGCGCCCAGAGGTGTTCCTCAGATTGAAGTGACTTTTGATATTGATGCAAATGGAATATTAAATGTTTCTGCAAAAGATAAAGCAACAGGAAAGGAGCAAAATATTAAAATAGAAGCTTCTTCTGGATTATCTGAAGAAGAAATCGAAAAAATGAAAAAGGAGGCTGAAGCTAACTCTGACGCTGATAAAAAAGCAAAAGAAACAGTAGATAAAGTCAATGGTGCTGATGCTATGATTTTCCAGACAGAAAAACAACTAAAAGAGTTTGGGGATAAATTGTCTGATGAAAAAAAGAAGCCGATTGAGGATGCTTTAGTTACGCTAAAGTCAGCTCATGAAAGTAAAGATTTGTCTTCTATTGATAATGCAATGGAAAAAATAAATGAGGCTTGGAAAGCAGCATCTGAAGAAATGTATAAAGCAACACAACAATCCCAAGACAATACAAATTCTCAAAACCAAGAATCTTCTACTGAAGACAGTGACGATGTGACTGATGTTGAATTTGAAGAAGTTAAAGAAGATAAATAATTTTTAGTTTGTTTTATTTTAGGCCTTTCAAATTTGAAAGGCCTTTTTTTTATCTTTATTTGATGTATGTTATGA
>MDTC01197148.1_pt1 | contig 31533 bp, 25 predicted proteins | sample 811181 | NCBI WGS metagenome assembly MDTC01 (sample SAMN05326644, study PRJNA326480) | marine metagenome | isolation source: seawater | place: Pacific Ocean: North | collected 2011
ATCGGTGTCAGTTTGGACTGCGTCTTGGGCCCTGGCCATGATTGTTGGATCGGTTGTCTCTGGCACAGGTGGGGGGGTAATCGCCGGCGCGGACCCATCAGACTCCAGACGGGACTCGATATCTTTAAGGCGGAAAACAGCTGTGCTGTCGGTCAAAATTCGCCGACCAAAGCCCCTTTGCTGCTTGCGTTTTAGGTCACTCATGAAGTCATCATCCTCAAGAACTACCGTTGAAACCCTAGGCGACCTGACGGTGTCCGTCTCTTCTTCACCCGACGTTTCTTTGGTTTTGTCGCCTTTGGTGAATCCATATTTAGAAGGAACATTTGAAGGTCGGTCGGATCCGTTGGTCCGTCTGAACCTGGCAATGGCGGAATTTGGTTCTGCTCCATTGGGTCCACCAGTCGAACGGTCACAACAACCACGAGTTCGGTCTCCTGCCGCTCAAAACGCTTGCTCTTAAATAGAATACCGATGATGGGCAGGCTCGATAGCCCTGGCACGGCCGCCGTGATCTTACTGAGTTCATCGATAAGCAAGCCCGCGATGGCAAAACTCTGACCATCTTTGAGCCGTACAGTGGTATCACTGGACCGTCTTTTGAAGCCAAAGGTAGAGACCCCGCCGGGCCCTCGTAAATTGAAGGACAGGTCCGGAGCGCTAAGAGCCACCATGGTGTTCAACTGGATCGTACTATCGGAGAGGACTGTTGGCTTGAAAGCCAGTTCGACGCCGAACTGTTTAAATTCAATAGATGTATCGTTAAGGCCGTTGCTCTTTTGAAATGGGACCTCACCCCCAGCCAGAAACGTGGCTTGTTGGCCGCTCATGGCAACCAAGGTCGGTTCGGCCAAGGTCCGAGATAGATTGTGCTGGGCGAGCATGCTGAGTGTGGCGGCGAAGGGAAAAGACCCAAATTGGGTGCCAAAAAAGAACGTTCCAAACGAGTTGGCCGCCGGCATTGCTCTGACCGCACCGGCGCCACCGGTCAGCGCTTGATCGTCACCCCGCTCGATATTGCCAATGCTTGAGACAGCAGTGTCGCCGATGCCCGCCCCACCAATGGTGTCCATTGAACCACCGCCTGGATCTCTCATCATAGTCACATTTGCGCCCAGCTCTCTAAATGAGCGCCGATTGACCTCGGCGAACTTCACCTCCAATTGAACTTGCTGGGGCGTTTTGACCGACAACATATTGATGACATGAGGTTGAAGACCGAGTGCGACGAATTGCGGACTGCGCAGATAGCCGAGAGCCACTTGTTCGACTTCTTTTACGCGGATGATACTCCCAACCGTGCCCGTCAAAACGATACTGCCGCCGACCGCTCGAGCGACGACGCGGTCGCTGGGAAATAATTTGTCAATCTCGGTCTGCACAGCCGCCGCCGGCATGGTCACCCTGATCGCCCATTCGGCGTTCCCATTGGGAGATTTGATTAGTAAATTCGTCTCACCGATCTTTTTTCCCGAAATGAGAAGGTCGCGTCCGTATGCTCGAAATGAGGCAATTGAAGGGTCGGTGATCTCAGCCTCGCCGCGAATGCCACCCAAGTTGATCACGCGACCGCCGCCGAGTGGTACAGAGACATCTCGATCCGCCAGGGCGTCTACTGGAATACTCATTAAGAGCACCAAAAAGGCGACTGATGTAGACTTCATATAAGTCATCCTCCTACCATATTTGAATTGGTTTTCGCCGGCGACTTCTTCCTGCGTTTACGAAGTTTTTTGAGGGGCCGTTTGGCCCGCACGCCAGTCGCGCGACGCGTGCGGCGACGCTTTGGATTCGATTGGGCTGGCCGACGGACTTTAACGTCGTCTTCAGTCGTCACAGCGAGGGATGGATACAAAGCTTTCACATTGACGCCATCGGTCTCAAATTTTGCCTCATCCGATGCGCTTCTAAGGACGATATCGATCTTGCCGATACGTGTGGCAAGCGCAAGTTCTTCAGCTTCGCTGGGCGTCAGAAGCAGCGTCGCGACAGACATGGCTTTTTTGACCTGTTTTTTCTTTTGCTTCGGAGTACCGCGAATGAAGGTCATCCCATCAACCGCACCATTGACCGCGATCACCTTGACTCCCTGGAGAATGGTCCGACTTGTAAAGCCGCCCTCTTCGAGCTTGACCGTACTCATGACATCGACCAAGGCACCGGGGTAGACCATTTTCGATGCAGCGACCCAACGCTCAATTTTGACAGGAAATGCTCTTAAATCCTGCGGGATGAGCGGCGCCATGCCTGAGCCTTTTTTGGGATGAGAGAGTCGTCCAGCGAGAATTGGCTCCCCCTCTAGAATGGTGTGCAACGGGACTTTGTTTGCTGATGCAAGAAGGGTTTTCTTTGAACGAAACGCGCCCTTGGGAATTGACTTTTTAGGCCATAGTTTCAATTCAAGCTGTGCATCTTCAATTCCAAGACCAGGCTGTAATTCTTGTTTAGCGACGACAACGTTCACGAGAGCATCCTGATCGTAGCCACGACCTTTCATCAGCTTTGCCAATAAGATCGCACTAAACAGCGCAAGCGCAATGGCGACAACAGTAAATCCAATCGCCCCCAATCTGGCCCGTTTCGATTGTGAAGATCCGCTCATGGTAATAAATCCGTTCCTATTCGTATTGGCATGGCCACCTGACTGGTGAAGGCCAGTGCATCGATATTGAGAAGCGGCACCGAAATGTCCGGCATACAGCTCACCAACGCCGTTAGAATATCTAAGTTAATTGGTACCTCGTTGAACAACTCATCGCCCGCATAGACTTCACCGCGCTCCAAGACTTCGACGGTGATTTCCATGGGCTCGCAGAGCGCTGCTCTTGGACTTGTGCGAAGACCTTGTTCAACACAATCGATGGCGGCAACAGGCTCCATGGTGCGAGAGCAAAGGCGGACGGTGTCCGAAAGAAGCTGTTCGACCTGAGCTCTCTTCTTCATGTATGTCGTCACAAAGATCGCGCCACTAAAGGCAACGATAATGACGGGTAAAGAGAGCATAATTTCGACCGCAACCACCCCCCTCTGACGGCGCCGCTCCGGCCTAACTTGGCCTAATTTGCGTCCTAGGCCCATTAGTTTCGCCCCGCAACAACCGTCGTTGATAATTCCGTATCTTCGAGCATGTGGCCGGCATTGATCAAGTCAACGAGACACTCGATCCGCGCTCTCACCAGGGGGACTTGCGCTTCGATCTCATCGCCGGTCAGCGGATCGGCATAGATGAAGTCTCGGCTCGTCATCTCAGAAATGACCCTCAAGGATCGGCACTCATCAAAACCGCGCTGGACCAGTTCGAGCTCCATGCATGCGTCCATTTGATTTGAATTAATGAGATCACCTTGCAGAGCGCACGAACGGGCCGCTTCATGACCTAAACTATCGAGCTCCACCTTGAGATGCGCGAGGCGTCCGATGGAAATCACGCTGCCCACGACGAGGATAAGTATGGGAAGGGCGATGGCCAATTCAGACGCGGCGACCCCTTTCTGGAATCGGCGTTTTTGCATCACTGCGCCCATGGCATCCCTAGGTGAAGGGTCGCCAAAACAGCGCCCGAAAAGGCAACAGCCATGGGCACCGTTCGCCCACGCTCATTGGTCTCCAGCGCCCCTTGGTCAACATAGCGACTAGTCAAGGCAAGCCATGCGGTCGCTTTGAAAGAGACCCTTGCTTGCTTATGCCTCAATAGAACCAGCATGCCGAGGACACCTCCGAGAATCACGCCCAATAAAATAGACCAACACGCCTCTGAGGGCGTTAACCAAGCTGAACTGGCGACTACTAATTTTAGGTCTCCCCCTTTGTACAGCCTGATCACAAAGGGCAACAGCATCAATGCAAAAGAGACACCGACTGCGCCGAGACACTCTGACACGGAAACCCGCCCGTAATCTGATAGGGCGAGGGCGAGTCCCACACACAGGATCGCAACCGTAATTTTGTTGGGGATGCGCCGCGTAGTAATATCGCTCCAAGACGCAACCAGCAATCCGGAAATGATAGGGATCGACCAAACGACCTGCTCTGCACCCAACAAAGTTGTCTAAATCTATTCAGTACTGCCGGAGACTTCGCCCGCAAAGTTGTCGAAAAACCCGGAAATGCTGCCACGAAAAGTCACTAAAATAATGACCAGCGACACCCCCAGGATTGCAACGATAATGGCGTATTCTGTCGCCGTCGCGCCGTCTTCGTCGTTCCAGAGTCTTTTAAGCAAACCCATGTTCGTACTCCCTTCTGTTAGTGCAACGATCAAAGTGTACCCGCTTTTCATTGTGTACACGAGATTCTGTAATCGCAAGTGTTACATCCGATTGTTTGCAAACCAGATGCCAGTTTGATTTAAACGTGCTTAAAAACCATCTGATTCGACTTAAAATCTAGGGTTGATCCAGGCGGTATTAATCGGCTTTGGGCTGATTAATTTTGCGGTTTTAAAACAATCAAGAAACTTAAAAGACCACCAATTGGGTTCTTTAGTTCCCACCTAACTGTCCCCGTTTGTGGGCACGTGTGTCTCAGCTTGCCCCTCGCCTCAGAAAGCGTTTTAAAGATGTGATCAGCGGCACGTCTACAGCCATCCCCCCCCTCAGATAAATGACTTTGGCAGCACCAACCAAAGACGCTTTGACATTGATTAAGGGTCTGTTTTCGGCCTCCGAGGCTCAGAGTCCCACAACCTGGTACGGTTCATGCTACTGTCCTGTTGTCGAAACCGGGCATTCGTGAGGCATCGCCCTCAGTGTCCGAGATGAGGTAGCGGATAAATCTAGGAGATAGCCATGAAGAAATTGCCATTAGTCTTACTCGCAGCGATCAGTCTCGTCGGGTGCGAGGCGTCGAAGACCACGACCGAGAGCGGAGATAGCCCCGATGCGCCAAATGCGATGCAGGCGCAATTCCTAGCGAAGGTGGATGGTCTGAATGCCGAATCGACTGCGACAGCTCTAGAGAACGTATCCGTCTACTTGACCCCCTATGTCGAGCCTGGTCCAGACCACCAACCCACCTTTGGCCATGATGCCCCCATCGGTGAACCAAACAGCCGAACCAATGCCGACGGCATAGCGATAGTCGGTTTGAATGATGAGCAAAAGTACGTGGTCCGCTTCGTCGCTGCGGGCTACGATGACGTCTACCGAGTGATCGAACAGGCTCAGGGGACCCAACGGCATATCCACATCACAATGAACCCTCAACAGTCGCAGATCATAACCATACCGACCACGGGGCAATTAGAAGTCAATCTCGGAAATACCAATGGCGGAACCGTTGAGCCCGTTACGCTGCTCATCGAGCCCGAGGACCTGGGATTGGACAATGGTGCCGGTGATGCAGCCGCTGGCGACGTCGAGGTTCGCTACCAATCGTGGGACCCCGCTGTCGATGAACCGACCTCCATGCCCTCGGACCTGATCACCAATGACGGCCCATTGACCAGCCTCGGCATGTTTCGCGTCGAATTTTTTCAAGGCGGCGACAGGCTCAATGTCAGGCCTGGCCAAACCATTGGCTGGCGTATGAAGGTCAACGAGCAGCTACAGGGTATGGCTGCTGCAACAGCTGAGGCCGGTCATCTCAACATTTATTCACTTGATACGAGTACAGGTGAATGGGTGGAAGACACCGATGTGCAAAAAACCTACGACGCTGTCGCAGGCATTATGGAGACCGAAGCCAGTCATTTCTCAACCAAAAACCTGGATTTCCCTCCCCCATTTCCAGGTCGGGCCTGTGCTGACGTCGCCGTCGTTAATCAATTCGGCGAGCCGCGTCCGGCAAGCGTCAGCATCGATGGCCGCGGTCCTGGTAATCTAGGGTGCAATCAAGTCGCGTGTGATTTCAACAATGCCGCCGGCAGCGATTTCGGTTGGCGGATCACTGCCAGCGCTGATGTTGCCGGTGTTTGGCACACGGAGACAAAAAATGCCGTGAGTGAATGTGATGATGAGACCGGCGGTGTTGGCTGCGGACTCGGTCAATGTGCTGACGTTACATTTACACTCTGTAACCCGCAAGATGGGGCCTGCAACGGGCGAGTCGATTGCTGCACAGGGCTTGGTTGCTTCGCGGGTGAATGTGACATCTGCCGTGAGGTTGGCGAGACCTGTGCTACAACTGATGAATGCTGCGGTGCGACGACCGCATGCCTGGATTTTGTCTGTAGAACTCGCTGAGTCGACTTAAAAATAGATGACTGGTATTGAGTCGAAGACCGGTGTCTACTGTCTTTTCACAGGCCTGAGAAACTGAACATAGGTCTCGTTAATCTATAGGCCTGTGCAAACGGCTCACAGCTGAGGTCCCCGTGTTCAAGAGTTTTTTTCGGTTTTTGGGTAAAGTTCTTTTCGGTCAGTATGACGAAATGAGCTGGGATGATCTATTCAACTTACTCATTCTATTGGCTCTGATCATGGGCGGTCTCATCTTCGTTCTGCGCTAAGGGTGCAATCCAAAAAAGCCTTTCAGGTCGCGGGGGACCGGTGCCCACGGGTTCGACGCGAAACGGACCTGGTCCGTCGTCGGTAAATTAAATCGCCGCACCGTCCACTGCAGAGGTCATCAGGCGTCGATGGAGGTTGCTATTTGGCCTGCCGATCTGGTTTAGTGCTGCCGAACATGCAGAGCGGAGAGAGTAGATGACAACGTCCTATCAGATTGCACTGTTACCCGGAGATGGAACGGGCGTCGAGGTTGCCGCACAGGCGAATCGAACCCTGAAAGCACTTGGCGAATTGCTCAGCATTCGCTTTGAGATCGACGAAATCCCGTGCGGTGGCGAGTACTACCTTGAGCATGGCAAAGACTGGCCAGACGATGCGGATGCCCGCTGTCGTGCCGCAGATGTAATCTTGCTTGGCGCTGTCGGGTGGCCATCGCCAGATGGCACCGGCCCTGTGACCATGACCAACGGTAAAATGGCTGGCTATTCCCCTGTCATCGGGAACCGCTTGAACCTTGATCTGTACGCAAATGTTCGCCCCGTTAAATTATTCGATGGTGTCAAAACTCGAATTTCTGGCGAACGGAAGCAGGTTTGGGACCCGAAGAACGTGGACATGGTCTTCCTCAGAGAGAATACTGAGGGCCTGTACACGGGCATTGGAGGCGTCGTCCGCCCTGGCGGCGTCGGCCAGGTGGCAAGCGACACCCGCATTATTACGCGTAAGTCTTCAGAACGCGTCATTCGAATGGCTTACGAAATCGCGATGCAGCGAAATGGCGCTCCGAAAGACGGTCAGAAGCGTGTTACATGCATCGTAAAAAACAACGTCCTAAGTGGTTGCCGATTCTTCTATGAAATTTTTCAAGAAATCGGACAAGAGTATCCAGACGTCGAGCAAGATGTCGCGATTATCGATGCCTTTACACAATGGCTTATCGGTCAACCAGAGTACTACGATGTCTTAGTAACCACCAATATGTTCGGTGATATCGTAACCGACCTCGCCAGTGTTCTCCAAGGTGGGATGGGTATGGCTGTCGGCTGTAATGTAGGCGATGATTACGCAATGTTTGAACCAATCCATGGGTCTGCTCCCCGACATGCAGGCAAAGATAAAGTCAACCCAATCGCAATGCTGATGGCAACCGCTGAGAGTTTACGCTGGTTAGGAAAGCGAAAGTCGGACGCCGACCTCACGCGAGGTGGAGACGCCATTGAAAAAGCGATTAAGAACCTTCTTCAAACAGGGACGCCGCTCACATACGATCTGGTCGGCGATGAGAAAGCCGCATCGATGACAGCCGTCACAGATGCCGTCATTTCTCGCTTGGCATCCTACCTGGTTTGACAAGGGCCACTTTGGCATTTGCTCAGACCTGAAGTAGCCTGAGCAAATGTCCGTGACTCAACAGCCAGACTCCTCATCGAACTCACCCTCGTCAAGTACACCGTCAACGGCGGGTTCCATGTCTTTCTCTTCTTCAATATCCAAGTCATTGACACTCGCTGATGCCCCGATGATTGGAATCACGATGGTTTGTCCAACCTGGACTCGACTGAGATCAAGGTTGGGGTTGTAGGACTGCACCAGCCACAGAGGCACTCCACCAGACTCGCGCGCAATTCGCCAGACCGTCTGACCTTGTTTAACCTCGTGCGACTTAAGGCGATTTAAGCCACCATATCGCTTTAAATACCCGTCCCGTCTCTGTGCAAGTGCGGCCATTCGCTTGGTGTGGAACTCCGCCTGCTCAATCTTTGTCATAGGTAAGAGGAGCCCACCTCCAACAGCCAATTGATCGTGGGTATCAACGCCATTTAGATTTTCGATAATATCGATTTGGGTGTTCGACCATTTCGCTAAATCATAGAGACTGTCGCCGTGGCGAATCTTAACTTCCACCAATTCCGGCATGTCAGACAAGGCGCCTGTCTCGCCGCTGGATGTCATCAGCTCACTCACTGTTCCCATATCAGGCTCACTGCCGAGTCCATCTTCAGCTTGTACTTTCGAGGTGTAGAGCAGCAAAGAACATGCGGAGACAACCAGGATGTTTAAACGGTTCATTTCATACCTCCTCGGGTATTTTCCAGAGCCACTCCATTGTGGCGAAACCAAGTAATGCATCGACCATGCCAAACAAATTAGATATAAAAACCACAAAAAACGCATTAAACGATTTAATTTATATTATAAAACCTATAATTTAAATCAAAAACTCGGGAGCCCGATGAGCACAACCCTGTCGATTACGATGTCTTGAAAATCAACGAATTTGCTACAACAATACTGAGAGTTGATTTAGGCCTTTATTTTGCTGATTGGGAGTCGTTGTCTTGATGAACCGACTGAATCTCTTCGCTCTGTTTTGTTTGGTGGCCTGTAGCCAAGGTCGCAACGCGTCAACATCTGGCCCAGACGCGGCTGATGCCACCGGCGACGAAACAGCACGAACATGTCAACCTCAAGCGACCACACGCTGCGTCGACGGCCACCCGACATGGATCGATTCCTGTGGTGTTATTGGCGACCGAAAAGTGAGCTGCGGTGACCAAGACGTGTGCGAGGGCGGCACCTGCGTTTGCGCGACTACGGGCGCTGGAATACGGGGCTGCTATGGCAACGATATTTACAGATTTAACGACTGTGGCGAACCGGCCTATCTCATTGAGGCCTGCGGCGATCGACAAGTGTGTCGCGACGGACGTTGTACATCAGCGGATTGTACACCTGGACCTGAAGAACTATGCGATGCCATAGATAACGACTGTGACGGTGTAGTCGATGAGGGGCAACCCTGTACAAATGGACAACTCTGCGCCGATGGACGCTGTGTAAACTCCGGTGAACTATGTACCCCATGCATTGATGATGACTCGTGTTCCGATGGATACAGATGTCTAGGGTATCGCAGCTATCCAGACATCGGACGTGTGTGTGTCCTCGGTGGCTGTCGCACTGACTCAGACTGTCCTGACGGGACGGCCTGTGATGATAACGGGGTCTGTTGGCTCAATTGGTCCAGGGTATGCCGGGATGGTCAAGCTTGGAGCGTCGATAGCTGCGGACGTGCAATTGGCATCGCAGAGGACTGTGGGCCGGGTGGTCGCTGTAACGAGGGTCGCTGCATTGGCACCGGTCGCCTGTGCGATGCCTGTGAAGGCGACCGGGACTGTGATGCTGAGCATCTCTGCCGAGGCTATTCAAACTACGACCATTTGCCGATGGTCTGTGTTCCAAAATCGAACTGTAATGAAGACTCGGCCGTGACCTGTCCAGATGGCTTGCAATGTAGCCAATCTGGGGTCTGCTGGCTTACCTGGACGCCACTGTGCGGGGACGACGGGGATGTCTGGCAACACGATACGTGTCAACGGCGCGTCGTGCGGGCCAACGAATGTCGTGATACGGCCATGTGTGACGAAGGACGCTGCCTTGGCACCGGCGTACTGTGCGGCGAATGCATTGACGATGGAGATTGTGCGCGGGGTTTTAGATGTCGTGGATACAGCAACTACCCAGATATTCCAAAAGTCTGCGTCCAAGAATCCGATTGCGCTGTAAATCCAGCAGCCCCCTGCCCGGATGGCTTCCAATGCAGTGAGACCGGGGTTTGCTGGCTCAGCTGGACGACCGGATGCGGTCAAGACCCCAAGGACATAGCCAACATAGACAATTGTGGGCGGGCCATATCCATCTCCTCACGCTGCGATGACGATCAAGTTTGCCAGGACGGACTCTGTGTTCCAGCTGAAATTGAGGGCGCGGGTGATGCAGGCGTAAATGAGCCTGCGCAGGATGGTGGACTAGACCCACAGCCCGGTGCCGACCAAGGGCCTTGATCATTCAAGGTCTGGGCTGAAATGACCAATTACAGACACCCTGGCGTCTGTGCTATTGGCGACCCTCGCCCGGAACAACCACCCAGAACAGCATCGACTGTGCGGCCGTTATGACACCCACAATAAACAGCTGAATTGACAGTGGCGTCTCGACAGGCCATATCCATCCAGCCGTCGAGGCTTGAAACAAGGTTGTGAACCTGCTTCGATACAGCAATCAGATCAAACGCAAATCGGAGACATCTCGATGCTTAAGTACTGCATCACCTTTTTCTTGGTATTAGGATCAAATTCAATGGCTCAAAACGGTCAAAACGATCCCTTTCAATGGCTTGAAGGTGTCGACGACCCCAAAGCTCTAGATTGGGTCAAAGAACGGAACGGCATCACGCTGAAGGAACTCAAGGCGGATCCACGTTACACCGACTTTCTGGAGAAAACGACTGCGATCCTAACAGCAACGGATCGCATCGCCTACGGGGCGCTCCGCGGAGATTATGTGTATAACTTCTGGCAGGACAAAACTCATGTTCGCGGCATCTGGCGACGCACGACGCTTGACAGTTATCAGACCGAAACCCCCAAATGGGAGACGCTGCTCGACATCGATAAATTAGCCGCTAAAGAGAAAAAAAACTGGGTTTTCAAAGGGTCTAAATGCCTCGCCCCTGACCATTCTCTATGCCTGATATCCTTATCAGATGGCGGTAAAGATGCAGTGACCATTCGGGAATTTGACGTCGACAAAAAAGACTTCGTAGCCAATGGTTTCTTCGTTCCGGAAGCAAAAACTGCAGCGTCATGGGTCGACAAAAACACTCTGCTTATCGGGACTGACTGGGGGCCTGACAGCCTCACTAAATCTGGATACCCGCGCATCGTAAAGCGTTGGACACGCGGAACCGAATTAAAGGTCGCCGACATGGTTTTCGAAGGTAAAAGTGACGACGTTGGTGTCTGGCCATGGGTGAGCCATCGCCCAGAAGGGGCCACCGAGATGGTCTATCGCGGCACCACGTTCTTTACGTCTGAACTCCACTTTGTAACACCTGGGGTAGCCGCCACTAAACTGCCCATTCAACCCTCCGCCAAGGCCCATGGGATTTTCAAGAATGTGTTCTTAATTTCCCTTCGCAAACCATGGGCTGTTGGGGGTGAAGAATACTCAGCTGGCACCCTTTTGGCTCTAGAATACGAGCCATTAAAAACCGGTAAAGTTGGCCATATAGACAGGCTCTTTGAACCGAGCGAACGCGCCAGTATTTCGTCTATCTCAATCACAAAGAACGACCTATACGTCGCCGTCTTAGACACGGTCAAAGGGACTCTTTTCCGCTTCGAGAAGAGCCAAGAACGGTGGGTTAAAACTCAGGTTAAACTGCCCCAAAACGGCTCCGTTCGAGTGACATCGAGCAATCCATTCCAAGATGATATTTTGGTCAATTACGAGGACTTCACAACGCCCGATGCGTTGATGGCCGTCAGCCGGACCGGCAACCCCAAAAAAATCAAAGCACTGCCCTCTCGTTTCGATAACCAGGGCGTGCGCGTCATACAGCGCTTTGCCAAGAGTGCCGATGGGACCGAGATTCCTTATTTCCTCGTCCTTGGTGCCGGGCATAAAGTCGATGAGACTGTTCCAACCGTACTCTACGGATACGGCGGATTCGAAATCAGTTTGACACCGAGATACATGGCCAGTGTCGGCAAGCTCTGGCTAGAACGAGGGGGCGCCTTCGCTATGGCCAATATCCGAGGCGGTGGCGAATTTGGCCCCAAGTGGCATGCAGCAGCGAAGAAAGAACACCGCCAACGCGCTTTCGATGATTTCATCGCCGTCGCAGAAGACTTGATTCAGACCAAAGTGACCAGTCCGGCCCAATTGGGTATTATGGGCGGGAGCAATGGCGGATTATTGGTCGGAGCGACGGTCACACAGCGCCCCGAGCTTTTTAATGCCGTCGTCTGCCAAGTCCCACTTCTTGATATGATGCGCTACACAAAGCTCCTTGCTGGTGCCAGCTGGGCGGCCGAATATGGTGATCCGACAGATCCAAAGATGGCGGCAATCATCCAGAAATACTCGCCCTACCACAACTTGAGTGCATCCAAGACGTATCCAAAGGTCTTCTTTGTCACATCGACCCGAGACGACCGAGTTCATCCAGGCCATGCCAGAAAAATGGCCGCGAAAATGCTCTCTCTCAAAAAAGACATCTACTACTATGAAAATATCGATGGGGGCCATGCCGCCAGCGCCAACCAAAATCAGCGTGCCGAGCGTACTGCGCTGGAATTCATTTATTTATCCAGGCAGCTGGGCCTGAAATAAAGCCAACTACTTGGCCGAAGGCCAAATGGGGCCGCTGGTCGTCTCGATGTACTCTTCGAGCTTTTTATTGAGACGCTTGGCCCTTTTTGATTTGAGTCCAAGGTTCTTGGGCCGCCGCCTTAAATCATGCTGGTCGACCACTTTTGTGTAGCTCTTTAACCGATTATGGACCGTTTTGTAGCGACCATCAAAAGCCGCAACCATATCCTTTTTCGGCGTCCCATCTTTAGAGAGATACCAGGTCTCAGCAAATCGAATTCGGTCCCCATGAGGTTGGTGACCGAAGACATAGGGCTCTAGGTTGTCGCCGTCGGACTCAGACGCGGGTGGGGCTCCGGCCAGCGAGAGCATTGTGGGCATGACATCCACCAGGCTCGCCAGAGTCTCTGTCCGGCCAGCAGGCCAATCAGGCGCCGATATAATCAAAGGAATCTTGATGCTGGACTCATGCAGATTTACGCCATGATAGCGGCGTTTCTTGAAAAACAGTTCACCGTGGTCTGATGTAATAACGGTGGCGATTCGCTGTCGCGTCTCCATGATTTTCAGGCGGGTTAAAAGACGGCCCAATTGAGCGTCCGCATAATGCAATTCATGGTCGTATTTATCTTTTATAGATGTGCCAAACTTTGGGCTCCCCTTGTGTTTAGTAGACGGGTCATGGGGTCCAAAGATATGCACCCAAAGAAAGAAGTATTTGTCTTTGGGAATCTCTCGTAAGATTTTCATCGCACGATTGACTGTGCCTCGCACAGTGCGCTTCCGCTTGGGCTGATCATCCATATTTTCAAATCGATCAAATCCGGCGGCGACCCCCATCTTCTCACTCAAGAATTCAGCATAGCCGTCGTTGATGATGGCTGCGGTGTACAATCCATGCGCCTGTAGCCGTTGAGCCAAGGTGGGTCTCGGGTCGTTTAGAGGCATCGTGAACGTGATCCGCACCTTCTCACCCTCTTTTAATTCACTGGCCGGATCTTCGATGAGGCGGAACTTATTGGTCTCATAGACAGGCGTCCACTTGAGGCGACGCGGATAGAGACCGCGCATCATCGATGAAATGGATAAGCTGGTCCAAGCGCTGGACGCATACGCGCGATCAAATATGACCGACCGGGTGGCAAAGCGCTCCAGCTTCGGTGTCGTCCGTCTTTTATAGCCATAAATGGATAAATGATCCGCGCGCACCGTATCGACGGTAATCAGAACTAAGGACGTATCAGGCACTCTAGACCGGGGGCTATCCAACCCAGTCGGCTTGGGCTCAATGGTTGAATTTGGGGTCGTCTCAGTCTTCACTTCGACATCACCAAGACGGCAATTATCGTCTATTCCATTCCCAGGTATTTCCCGCATACCTGGATTGATCATGGCGTTGAACGGCGCGCAATCACCGCCCCCCAATAGGCTTGAGTAATCATCCCGATCGAGGTCGGTCATGCTCCGCAGCACGTCCATTGAAAAACTGATGATGGGCCGTTGCCGTAGGTCATGTATTTCTTCATCGCTGTCTTTGTGTAAGTCGATGAATGCATTAAATAACATCGCCAAACCAATGAGCCAGATGGGTCGGGTGAAAATCATTTTGGGAATGCCCTCTTTCAAGAGGAAAATCAGCGCACTCGCCAGAACAAAGACTCCGATAATTAAGATCGCCTTATGGGCCTGTGGATACAAGCCTACGAAAACCCGCCGCTCGAGAATCACGAGGGCGAGGCCGAAGCCCAATAGAGCTGCACCGACCGGCAACTTAAATCGCTGCCAGACCAAATCTTGTATCCAATGACGCGCTTTAATACGTGGCTCGATCAACCAAGAGAGCAATCCAACACCGATGCCGGCACATAGACAGCCCGCAATGGTGATCAGAGCCAGCGTGTTGTGCTCGCTGCCGAGTCGCAGGAAGGCGTTGAGGAGATAGGCTAAGTAGCCACCGGCAAAAATCGAGCTCAGCAACCAGGTCGATAGACTCAGAATCCAATTGAGACGAATCGTCACTGCACTGAGAATCGTCCAGTAGAGGCTAATGGACAGGCCTGCACCAAACCCCATTCCTATGGCCAAACCCGTATTTAAACCACCCAAAGAGCCAAAACGGGCGTCTATCCAACCCGCGATTAAGCCGACTGCAGCGAAGATCAGCATGCGTGTTCGGAGTGTTGCCGTGGTGGTCGGGGGCATTTGCTTTTGGCTGTTTACGTCATTCATGAGACCCCCGTTTACATAATGCCAACAAAATTTACCAGTAGACGATGCGTAAAGTCGTTCATCTGCAACAGACTCCAGCGTTTTAATGAGGATTAAAATATCTCAAAGGACAGCACGAGCTGCGGGGAAAGATTGAGAAATTTATGCTTTAAATGGCAGTATGACCCATGGGAAATCTCGTTGACTCAAATTCGGACCTATCCCCTTATAGACCTCTCGATGCTGTCTACGAGGCCATTTCGACTCACTCGAAGCGAGATGACATGGTCTTGCATGCCATTGGCCAATCCGTCGAGGGACGCCCGATTTATGCCGTTCAAATCAAAGGCACATCGGAGCCTCGGGGCGCAGTTCTCGTGTGTGCAAATATCCATGGCGTCGAATTTATCGCTGTCGAAGTCGCGCTCGGGCTATTACAGCGCGCTGCCGAAGGCTGTTCGAGACTAAAAATGCTGCTTGAGACAGTGGACATTTGGGTGATTCCGACGCTTAACCCAGACGCCTATGATAGGACGTGGCAGCAACATGGGCGAGGCGTATTGGCCGAGCTGCGAACCAACGCCAATGGAGTCGATTTAAACCGAAATTTCCCCAGACCAAGCGACGCCAAAACAACCTGGCTTACGTTCGGTGGGTGGAGATTGGGGTCTGAAGACCCAGCCAACCCATTCTACCGCGGCGCATCGGCACTGAGCGAGCCGGAGACGCGTACGCTGGCTGACCTCCACGACCGAGTCGACTTTATTGCCAGCGCCAATCTCCATTCAACCATGGGCACCTTGATTCAACCGCGGGTCTTGTCCCGCAGTGTCTACAAACAATACGGCAGACTGGTCAACGCATTTAGACGTGGACAGACACGATGGCGATATAAACGAATGGCCAATATGTGGTTCGACCGATTCACCGGTGAGCAAGAAGATTTTCAACACCATTGCCACAACACATGGGCGCTTTGCGTCGAGCACTATCCAGTCTGGGTCAAGCTAGGGCGTTTTTGGCCGATGACGCCCCTTTTTTGGAGATTTAACCCACGGGATCCAGCGCCCTATATCGAAAGCGATAGTGACGGTATCCTCTCGTATTTTGAGTGTGCGCTCGCGATGCCAAGACCAAATGATGTCCCCCACCACAAAGCCATCGTTTTTCCAGGAACCTGAACCCATCGGTCCCAACGCGTCCACATCGCCAAAAATCAGAACTGGAAATAAATGAATTGCTGAGGTGTATCTAGACTGAGAAGACGTAAAACCCAGAGTACATTGACAGCAATAATGGCCTGTATATACCAGGGCGATGAGACAAACTTTTGCCTGATTCTATTATGCCAATCCAATGGGGCGTAATGAATCATGTACCCCACAAGGAGTACACTGACGCAAGCGACGCTAAGATTAGCCGTTCCTGGGGTGAAGGAGACCAGTTGAGTGAAGATCGCAATGGCGGATTCAAAGTCCTGAGCACGGAAAAAGACCCAGAGCGCTAAAACAAAGTGAAGCGTCAAAACGGTCCTGAAGACCCGTACGATCCCCGTGTCCAAATGCGGCAGACCCATGCGAGGCTGCATCCAAGTCCAACAGGCCGCTGATAGGCGCCACAGACTCAGTCCGATTCCGTGAAATGCGCCCCAAATCACAAAATTCCATGAGGCACCATGCCATAGCCCACCCAAGAGCATGGTGATAAATAGGTTTCGATATGTCGCAACTTGGCCCCCACGTGACCCACCGAGGGGAATGTAGAGATAATCTCTAAGCCAAGTGGACAGGGAAATGTGCCAGCGACGCCAGAAGTCCTGCAAACCAATGGCTCGATACGGCAGATTAAAGTTGGGTGGTAAAACAAAACCCAAGAGCAAGGCAACGCCGATAGCGATGTCTGTATAACCGGAGAAGTCGCCATAAATTTGCAATCCGTAACCGTAAACGGTGGCGAGGACCTCCAAACTGGAATAACTGGTCGGGCTGTCGTAGACACGGTCGAGTAAATTGGCAGCCAAATAATCGGCAAATAGGGCCTTTTTCAATAATCCACAGAGGACCATGTAGAGACCGAGGCCTGTTTGTTCAGTCGTCAGCCGCACGTCCTGTTCGAACTGAAAAAGAAGGTCTTTGGCTCGAATAATGGGACCTGCAACCAACTGTGGGAAAAAGGCAATATAAAGCGCAAAACGAGGAAGCGAACGCTCAACCGGTGAGTCCCCACGATAGACGTCGACGACGTAACTGAGTCCTTGGAACACAAAGAAAGAAATGCCTACGGGTAAGACAATGTCCAGAGGCGCCGTCGGGTATCCATCTAAAAGCCCAAGATATCCGCGAAATGCATCCAGGAGGAAATTGGTATATTTCCAGTACCCTAAGACGGCCAGATTGGCCGTTACGATGAGGGTAAGGGTCAAGCGACGGAGGCCTGGAGTCGCCATTCGACCTAAGCTGATTGCGCCGAGATAATCCACCAAGGTCACAGCACCGATCAAAAGAAGGTATGCAGCGTTCCAAGAAGCATAAAAGTAATAACTGGCAATCAGAAGAAAGCCCAAGCGGAGCGTTCGGTAACGGGCCAAGCCCCAATAGATTGCGAGGACGGCAAACAGAAAGATGCCGAACTGGGCTGTGTTAAAAAGCATCGGGGTCTACTTATCCGAACGGGCTGCGGACTTTTCGTATTCGACAGTGAGATACTTAAAAATAAACTCACCCATTTGTCGTGAGCCTTCGCGGGTCAAATGAACATTGTCCGCAGATAAAATGCGCGGCCGGCCTCGACGCCACTTCGACAAGACGTCTGCGCCCCCAAGACGCGTGAATCGGTCAACGAAGACACAGCCATGCCGGTCGGCCTGCCGCTTCTGAATCTCGAGTACTTTGTATAAAGTCGGACTGACAGCCCAACGACCCTTAAGCTTTGCGGCCACTGGATAAGGACCCAAGATGACACACGGTATCTTGGCGATGAGGGGTTTGAGTCCTTCGAAAACGTGTTGCATACGCGACTCGTAGTTCTTGTTCAATCCATGGGGATAGGACGTCACATTGAGGCCGAATCCAAAAATCAGTAAATCGGGTTTGATGGCTCCTAAAGACTTGGCAAAAGCACCATCCGCATAATTGTTCAAATGACTGTAGCGAGCGCCATTGACCCCGATGGATGTCCACGACATACCACCCAACTTGGTATGTATTTGCCATCCAAAGACTCTGAGTCGACCGCCACCCATCATACGAAACCCCAATGACTTGGGGCATGCTGCTAAGTCGACCGGGTGCTGATTCGCTAACTTTGCACCTTCAGTTGACACCTCAGCGACCACATTACGGCCGGCTACGAGACTGACTTTGCCGCCCTTGGGCTGCTGTAAATAATGGAAGGTAACAACACAGGGCTTTCCGACAATATCTGACCGAAGACTCATAAAGCGACTGTAGCCGCCTTTTGGTTCAAAACCGACCCCCCCAGGCCCATAGTGGCCATCCTTGATCTCGCGCCTGGGAAATGAGCGTACTCGAAACTTCTCAGGCTTACTGTGGAGGATCTTTGAACGCGAATACGAGGGCCAGGGCTTCATAGCCAAAACAAAGCCGGGTCCGCCGTCGCCGTACTTAGCGGCCGCCAGGTCTCGCGCTGTCATCGTCACTGCATCCGATGCAACTTCCGAGTCCCCGAGCTGAACTACGTGCACAGGCGGACCGACAGACCGCTGTGCGGCATCGACTCGATCAAAAAACGCTTGCAGTTTGTGAGGCAGCTCACGGACCGAAGGCGACTCATCAGCTGCGTCGTCAGAAAGCCCTTTCTCGGCGGTATCAGCCCGATCGGGCGAGTGAACGGGAATTGAACTCGGGACCGGTGGATGCTCGACTGCAACGGACTGGGCCATTGTCGTCGTTGTTTTGGTGGCGACATGATCGGCGTTGGCGACACCGGCATTCGACCCGGTGAGGAGAGGATGGAGGACACGATTAAAGTCCGATGACTCAATCAACGAGACGTACCCCTGCGACTCTGCGACAAATGATGACGCGAAGACGAGTGCCGTGATGGCGACAATAAGTCGAATGCCGTGAGACATTACTCCTCCGATTGCCAGTTTCGCCACGCCCGTGCAGCGGATGAGAGGACTGCTTTAGATCAGGCGCGTGGGCAGCGCGTATACCATTGCTGTTCGTCGCTGTCGAAGGTTTCTCGACTCTGAGACGGTAAAACCAAAGCGAATTGCCTTTAGTCATAGACTCTTCTAGGCTAGCGAAATACGCTGAGGAGGTGCGCACGTGAACACGATAATATGGCCTATGATGGTTGCGATCTTAGTGGCTTTGGGGTCTTTCGGCTGCACGAAAAAGACAGAGAGCCAAAGCCAACCGAAAGCAGCGCCCATAAAAAGTAAACCATCTCAATCTGGGGTCATAAACCCATCCGTGCTGAACCGACTCAAACGCCATGAAAGTCGGCAGGGCGTTAATAAACCGGTTTTATTAAAAGCAGTTGTCAATGGACTATTGAAACAAGAGAAAGACGGCATGGATTGCAAAGCCCGTTGTACGGGCGATAGCGCGTCGATGGCAGCGTGCCGTAAGGTCTGCGCGGAGACAGCCGGTCAGCCCAGGTCGATGCCCGCGCCCGCAGCGCCAAAACCGAAGGGCGGGGCTGCGGACTCGAAGACTCCGTGACTCAGTAGGCCAGTAGAGCGCTGAGCGCCTCGTGCACGTCTGCTTCGTACGGTAAAGTTTCGCGCTCTAGAATTCGTGAGAAACCGACTGGAATGTCTTTGGCCCCCACTCGCTGAACAGGTGCATCGAGCCATTCAAAAACATTCTGAGAGACCCAAGCTGCAATTTCAGCCCCAAATCCATTGGTGATGTGGTCTTCGTGAACGACGAGAAGTCGGCCCGTCTTACGGACGGACTCAGCGACCATTTCCTGATCCCAGGGTCGAATGGACCTGAGATCGATAACTTCGACCTCATGACCTTCTTTCGCTAGTTTATTCGCCGCGCGAATACTCCAATGAACCGGTGTCCCCCAAGCGACGATGGTTGCATCAGAACCGGGGCGACGAATTCGACCTTTGCCCAAGGGCACCGCATGGTTTTCATCGCATCGAACGGTGGACGCGAAGCCTTGGTTGTAGAGAAACTTTGGTTCAAGGAAAAATGTCATGCCTTCACTTCGAATACACGAGCGAAGGAGCCCTGCCGCATCGTCTGCGAAAGCGGGAACGACCACTCGGCAGCCAGGGAGGTGGCCGAAGATCGCTTCCGTGTTCTGGGAGTGATACAGACCGCCACCAATATAGCCACCGCTCGATAACCGAAGGGTCACATTTGGGCTGAACTGCCCGCGGCTACGCCAGTAATCGTGCGACATCTCGACGATCTGTTCCATAGCTGGCCAAATATAGTCGGCGAATTGGGCGGCTTCGATGACCACTCTCAGATCGGCCTTGTAGCGGACCATGCCATTGGCCGTACCAACGATGTAATCTTCGGCGATCGGCCCATTGAACACCCGAGCCTCACCAAAGGCAGCTTCCATGCCTTTGGTCACGTTGAAAACACCACCCTTATCTTTACTGGCAACATCTTGCCCCCAGATAAACGTGTCTGGATTCCGTTTGAACTCAGCGTGCAACGTTTCGTTGATCGCCTCACGTAGCTTCCATTTGTCACCGGTCTCGGGCGTTGGGGTCTCTTCTACCTGCCAGGGCGTGGGCTCGACGAAGGTATCCACGCTCGCCGGGTCAGGGTCTGGAGATGCTTCGACACGTTCCGCCGCGGCTGCGAGTTCGGCGACATTGGCCTCTTCGACAGCCGTCAGTTCGTCTTCCGTCATCAACCCAGCATCGATGAGCGCAGCCCTCAATTTAGGTAATGGATCGTGGGTTCCTGCCTCAGCTATCTCGTCATCGCTGCGGTACAGTGTGTGCCGGTCCGAATTCGAGTGAGCCCCAATACGAACACATTGAGCATGGAGCAGAACCGGGCCCTCGCCTGTATGGACGTGAGCAATCGCCTCCTGCATTCCATTGTGACAATCGACAAAGTCGGTGCCATCAACATTAATGATTTTCAGGTTGGCCAAGCCGCTGTAGTTATCGCTCACTCGAGCGTTCGCCGACTGCTGACTGACGGGGACGGATATCCCAAAGCCATTGTTCTGGATCACGAAAATAACAGGCAATTTTTCACGGCTCGCCCCGTTGAGGGCTTCGTACACGTAGCCTTCACTGGTGCTTGCTTCGCCCTGGCTTGAGTACGCAATGCCATCGGACTCGTAATACTTGATCGCCCGCGCAACGCCAACAGCGTGCAAAGTGTGATTGCCCGTACAGCTGGATACATTTTGCACGCCGATTTCCGGCTTGGCAAAGTGGTTGGACATGTGTCGTCCACCGCCCGCGACATCACCGTCTTTGGACAACCCGTTCATGAGAATTTCATCGACGCTCAGTCCGGCCGCCAAACACGTCAACAGGTCTCGATAATACGGAAACAAAAAATCTTTGTTGGCACGGAAGGCTTGGCCCAATGCCAATTGGATCCCATCGTGTCCCGCAAAGGGGGCGTGATAGGACCACCCTTTGGCGGCCCGAATATACAAATAGGCCTTGTCCTCAATCAAACGGCCCAGGTGGGTGATTCTGAACCACTCCCGGACCATATCCGCATCGAGGCCTGCCAGAGGCCCCTGATCACTCTTCTTTGCTGCTTTACCCACGGAACCCTCCGCTTCTCATTGCCATCTCAAATACAAATTAGGAGGCCTTTTCGGTCAGGCCTCAATCCATCATAATTCTGCTTAACATCCAATGACCATTGGATCTAGCGCTGTGGCGTGTTTTACCGATTAAATTTCATCTGTCAAGACGATGCGAGCGAAACTCGATGGGTGACAGCCAATGCCCACCATCTTGGCCAATTGCAGAGTTATCCGCTGAAGACCGTAATCTCACCCGTCATCGATCAAAACAGTCCTGGGTCAAGCCGCAGTGCACACGATCGATTTGAGACGGGGCCACCTGGTCGAGACCGAGGACGAAATCCGACCCGTTAAGGGGCCCAATCAGTTCAATACCAAAGATTTCTACGAGAGGGTCCCGACTTGTAAAAACGCTTTCGATGTGCGCGACCATGGCGGCAAAATCATCATCACGGATTCCGGTGCCGTCTCCCAAGAGCCGATCACCGTCTAGCGCCTCTCCAAGTGCATCTAACTGTATCGCTTCGTCGGGAGACATGGTCCCATCGATAGCGAGTAAGACTGCGTAAAGAGCGAGGATGTTGCGCCGGTCACCCACAGGCAGGGGCGCCAGATGGTCGACGACACAGTGACCAAGTGTCGGGTCATTAAGCGCGGCCACCCACCGATCCGTATCGATGCTCGCGGCGCTGGTCCAGTCACCCGCATGGTAATTTTGTCGAGACAGCTGACCGGCAATATAGACCAATTCATCGGGCGACAATCGCCCATCAACACGGGCGGCGCTACCAAAAAGATGGAACATACATCGCCCGCTGTTCTCTGTGTCTATAAACACGTTGGACCCGTATTGCAGCGCCATCGACGCCCAAGGTCTTGCCAGGACATCGGCATGGGTCCCGATTCGGCTGGTTGCGGCGGTCGCCAGGGCAATATCGGCGATGATAGACACACCCAAAGTCGCGTAACCAAGGACCTGGCGTCCAACAGCCTGGGCACTGGCACGCGCAGCTGCACGAGCGAGAGCTCGCTCACCTAAACGCCCTAATCGGTTTAAGACCGTTGAAAGCCCTTTCATCAACACACGCCTGAAGATGGCCTGAGGGGCGACGGACCGCGTGACCTGCATCGCGATGGCTGTCACAACTGGAATTGCCATCGCGGCCGCGATCAGCGCGCGGGTCTCCATAATGCCCATGGAACTCAGCATGATCTGAGTCGCCAATAAAAGATTCGAGCCGTCACGAATATCGAGTCCGTACAGACTCACGAGTTGAAAGACGAGACGCGCTCGAATTCTAAAGTTCGCGATCATATTGTGGGGGATAGAAATCCCCAGGCCCACAAACGGAATCAGGCTTTCTAAATTGGTCAATGCATTAAGCCTAATGGATGCCCAGCGAGCGCGGTCAATGAGTTCGTCTGCGTGTTCTTCGATCGGCCGCGTAAATGGAAATGGCTCTCGGTGGACTGCATAGGGCTCGTCTAAGACCCCAGTGTTGAGCATCAGTAGAGCGTATGCTTGACCAACGACACCTGTGTTCTTGAGCTCGGATAGACTCTCAAGCATGCCGGGGGTGAGACCCGTTTGCATGGACCCATCTCTCGACATCTCATCAATGTCATATTTTGCATCGTTGCGTGCAAGGGAACCGAGTCCGACGGATTGAGCGACAAAATAGCCTTCATACAGCTCGCTCAGCACATCTCTGCGAAGTGTGTTCAACCAGTTTAATACAGCATCAGGGGACGCCGATTGAGCGACGTTTGAGGCGTCTCGCATTAACTGGTCAAGAGTCGCTAATTGGACGCCGACCAGCTTCTTGCGTAATTGAAAAACAGCATCTTCGATCATCCGGACCTGGACCACAGGATCGCCAAGACCCATAATCAAGCTGTCTTCGGCTCGCATGAACGCTTTGAAGGCCCTCAAGTCTGCCGTTTGCCAACACAGTTTGCTGGCGGCGTGACACCCAGGCTCGTCGCCTTTCATAGGCAGACCAAACTCAGCCCACGGGTCGTTGGCACCCGACTCTCTATCGACAGGCTGCTCGGTGACGCACCCCACCGCAAGCATCGCGGTCAAAATGCAGATGTAATTGAGTCGACTCATAGAGCTGTACTATACACAAGTTCGCCTAAGTCGCCTATGCATAGGCGCTTTTAGTCATTATTGAACACCGAGTGTGTAGACGCGTACGCCGGACGTGGAGCAACTTCGAGTGATCCGTTCAAGGCACAATTCAGAAATCGTATGGAGGCCGAACGAACGGGCATTGCGTCCACTTTGTCGGGTCGGGTCGATCACAGTCGGTGCCTGGACACAAATGTACTGTAAGTCCAGTGAATCGATGTTTGAACACGCCTGGGCCAATGACCCAGAGCCAGCGAAAAAGTCGAGAACGACGCAGGGCTCAGCGGGATCGGCACCATAGTGGATGAGCCGTTCGATCAAGGTTGTTGGCTTCGGGTAATCGAAGACTTTTTTCCCTTCAAAAAGAGCCATCAGTTCTGCTGTCCCCGACTGGGTCGTGCCTGCATTGAGCAGAAGTGAACTTGGCGTTTTTGTGTCGCCCCGTCGCTGTCTCTCCTGGAGATACAATTTTCGTTTGGGTGCACTTAGACCGCGCAGACCAAACTTGATGCGTCCATCGGACATCAGCTCATCGAAGCGCGCGGAATTGACAGCCCAGCTCCTCCCATTGGGTGGGTAGTAGGTCTGCCCATTATTTGGGTTCACAATCCCATAGCTCGTATCCCCACCGGGTTTATTGGCATCCAACGGGACAAGTTTCCATGGTCCGCGGGGGTCATCATCACAATTTCGGTAGGCCCCCTCGTCGAGGGGCTCTCCGCGCATGGTCAGTCGTTCGAACTGTTTGGCATAGACTAAGGTATGTGTGTGGTTTGCCGAGATCGGTCGGTCATTGGAAATTGATGTCCTGGACTGCCAAACCAAATTTCCGACGTATTGCTCCGGACCAAAGATTTCATCGAGGAGGTGCCGTAAGTTATGTATTTCATTCTCATCGATGGAAATGAAAATGACACCGTCAGGCTTCAATAAAGCGTGGGCCAAGACCAAGCGGGGATACATCATACTCAGCCAATCGGAATGCAGACGCGCAAGCCGCTTTCGGTTTTTAACCGAACGACGGATTCCTGGATTTAGCTCATCGTGCACCGATGGGTCTAAGTCTACAACGCACCGAAACCGATCATTATACGTGTAGGCATTGCCCGTGTTGTAGGGCGGGTCGATGTAAATGATTTTAATTCTTTCAGCATGGGTGGGCAGCAACAATTTGAGCGCTTCGAGATTGTCGCCTTCGATGAACATGTTCTTGGTCCACGACCAACCGATCGAACGTGCTCGGTCTTCGACAAGCCGACGTTTCGGTTCGGTATAACCCGCTTCTATGGCCTGTGCCTTACCCGGCCAATTAAGCCCGAAGCTCATGATTTTCTCGGGATCATTCAATGAGTTTACATCGCCTTTTCGTTGAGTATCTTGCCTCGATTCAGACACGGTTCGACCCGCCGAGTGAGCTGGCCTATGGCGATCAGATTTATCACTCATCACAGCCTCCGTATCGTCACTCTCATATTTTACGACGTCTCTCAGCTGCAATCCCCAAGAGAACAAAGATGAGAATCAATGCAAGCGGGAGTGAGCGCGTCGGCAGCTGGCGTAAGCCCCAAGCAAGTTGAGGTGTAAGTCTAAGAATACACCATCCATAACCGAAGGCACAAATGAACACGAAGGCAGCCGTTCGAATCAACAAGTGCCGCTGCCCGATACGCCGTCGAATCCAATCATTGATGTCTTGGCCATAAATGGCTGCAAGGGTGGTGACAATGGCAAAACAGATATGATTCAGGTGAGATAAACTCCAACGAGCCGCCCATTCGATGAGTCCCATATCTAGCTCAAGCAAATCACCACTCCAACGTCAGCATGCGAAGCGTCCACGAACACTATTTAAGTGCAGCTGTTCTACCTCATCTTGGGTCAAGGACAAAGCGTCGCTGACACGGCTGTATTCCCGTGGCAGGCTGATATCGGATAAGAGTGTATTATCGGTACAGAGCGTTACCTCTACGCCCAGCTCTAACCAGGTCTTGAGGGGATGCTCGGCGATCTCGTTAATCACACCCGTATGCCAATTAGACGTAGGGCATGCTTCGATCGTGACGCCTCTTGCTCGAACGAGATCGACGACATTTGGGTCATCCAGTAGAGTGACACCGTGGCCGATTCGCTGAGCATGTAAATGTTCAATGGCAAATTTAATCTCAGCCACCGGACGGCCCTCGCCTGCATGAACTGTTCGACCCAAGCCGAGCCGCCGCGCTTTGGAAAATCCATGGCCATAGTCACCGAGCCCCCAACGATGTCCAGGTGATGGCCCACCGGCTATATCGATTCCGACGACCCGTGGCCTATGGTGAGCCAAGTCGACTAAGTGTTCCAAAAGGTCGGGCGGATCACCATAGAGCAAACAGAGAATGAGATAGCCGTGGTCATGTAGACCGTCGATCACTGCATCAATGCTGTCAGCGAGGCTCGATAGCCCATGTAGATGAGGTGCGAAACGAATCTCAAGATGACCGATGGCTTCCTGCTCGGCATCCTCGCAAATTTCATGAGCGATACGCGTCAATGACGGCGCGTCCTGAAGTACGTTCAAAATAAAGCCAAATCGACTCAATGCGTCGTCGAGACCCATACCTGGTTTGAATAAGAGCGAGTCTGGTACGTGTACACCTGCGCGGTTGGCCAGTTCGAACAGGGTATCAGACCGCAGAGACCCATCGAGATGTCGATGCAATTCAGAGAGAGTTGGACTAGTCATGATCACAGATTGCCATAACCCGAGTTCGTTAGAGAACAGCAAAGCGTGACAGGCGTCGTGGCATTTACGTTGACGCCAGTCCAATCCGTGGAATGAGCAGGGTCTGGTGGAATGCGCTGGATCAACAGCCTTTTGTCAAGTACAACAAGCGACCTAGGTCGCAAGCGTTAGGAGTCTTCATGAGGATACGATTATCAATAGTTTGGGTTTTCTTACTGACCGCCCTGCCCGGTCTTATACAGGCCAAGGGCTGGGAGGAAATCGGCAATGAAGACGGTGTTAAATCGTTTCGAAAAGACGTGCCAGGAAGCAAGATTGTCGCCTTTAGTGGCGAGACTGTAATCAAGGCCAGCATGGAGCGGATTCTGTGGGTATTGATGTCGAATGAACATCGAAAAAAATGGGTTCATCGCCTGAAAGACAGCCGTGTTCTGGAACGAAAGTCCAAATACTCGGCAATCATTTATCAAGAATTCGGGCTTCCGATCCCTATCAGTAACCGAGACTATGTTTATCAGGCTGATGTTAAACGAAGCGGGACGGGCGCCATCGTCGATATTAGGTCCACAACCCATCCAAAGGCGCCTAAGACCGTCGGTGTGCGCGCATACTTGAGACGCTGCCAATACGTATTAGAGCCACGTGGGCCTGGAGAGACCTTTATACGAGTCGAAGTGCATACGGATCCAAAGGGATTACTCCCCTCTTGGCTGGTCAACTTGATTCAGAAAAAATGGCCCCTCAATACGCTGTCCGGCATCCGAAAAATGACGCAAAAAACCTACGCGCAAGAGGTCGCCCTTCCGCCCGAGGGTTAATTTTTCCCCGCATGGGCCAGATCGGCCTCGGCGTTGACCGGGATGGTTGACTTTGTCGCCAGACTGACAGCGATGCCGGCCAGAAATGAGCACACAAAGGCGGGCGGCAACTCGGATAACTTGGCGAAATAGTCACCCACGACCGGTAGACTGGGTGCCAGGAACTTAAAGACCGGGACCGAGACAAAACCGATGACCATCGCCGCAAGCGCCCCAGCACCCGTCATCTGCCGCCAAAATAAAGACAGGATCACAGTTGGGCAAAAGGTGGCCGAAATCCCCGACCAGCCAAAGATAACAAACCAGAAAACCGAGCGGCCTTCCGCAAAAACGGCAACGGTCAAGGCGATTGCTAAGGCCACAAAGGCCAACACAATGGTGACCTTACGGCTCAAGGGCATGAGGGCTTCATCCGAGATGTCGGGGTGGCGGATTTGCTGATGGACATCGCGCACAAGCGCCGATGATGCAACGACTAATAGAGAGTCTATGGTCGACATGATTGCCGAGAGCACAATTGCGATAAATAGGCCGACGAACAAAGCCGGAAGCGCAAGGTCGACCAGTTGCGGTAAAACGCCTTCAGCGCTCTTTCCCAGAATCGACTCTGGGTCGACTCCAGGACGGGTAAACAAGGCCCGTCCGATCATGCCTATGAGAACCGCACCGCTATCTGCAAGCAAGGTCCAGACGATGGCAACCGTAGCGCCTTTATTGATCTCGGATTCATCTCGAAGAGCCAGAAAACGGACGAAGATTTGGGGAGAACCAAGAAAACCAAGACCGATGAGCGCAAAACTGGCCGCACTGCAAACAGCCATCAGACTCCAGCTGGACTCTCCAGACCAATTGAGCAAATTTGGATCGATTGAACCCAGGGTGTTCAACATCGGCTGGATTCCGCCCGTCAGATAGAAACCAACGATTGGCAAGGTCACTAATCCAATGAACATCAAGGCGCCTTGAAACACGTCGGACCATGCGACAGCCAGGAACCCACCGAAAGTGCAATAGACCAAAACAACGGCGAATCCGACACCGGCGCCAAGGTAATAATCCCAACCCAGGAATGTTTCAAACGCGGTGCCGGTCGCATCGATCTGAGCGGACACGTACAAGGTCACAAAAATCACCAATGCAAACGCAGCGACATACCGTATTCTGTGGGTCTGGTCCGAGAACCGTGATTCAAGGTAATCGGGCATTGTGATGCTGTCGTATCGATCTGTCAGCCGTTTGAATCGACGACTCATGACCAACCAAGCCACCATCACTCCAAGCAGCTCGCCGAGTACGATCCAAAAGGCATGGACGCCAACCATGGCCCCCATTCCTGTCAGGCCGATCAACAACCATGCTGATTCACCGGTCGCGCGGGCAGAAAATGCAACCGACCAAAAGCTCAATGATTTGCCGGCGGCGAAGAAGTCCCTGGAGTCTTTCATACGCCTGGACGCAGCGAAACCGATGTAAAGCAGTACCAATAGGTAGCCCAAGACGCCGACTAATTTAGCCGTTCCTACAGACATATGCGCCCTCCCCCAACTGTCATGAATCGTCTAAGACTCTACGCGTTTATATCTTTTCAGCAAGCGTCTCTAGGAGCACATCATGGGCGCTCATCCGGGTATCATGTCCGGACTGTGGCTGGACAATGCGTCTATAGGTCCCATCGGCTTGAAGTAACCACGCCCCTGCATTGTCTTCAAGATAGGTTTGCAGTCCTTCGTCTATCACACGTCGTCGTAAATCTTTTGGAATGATAGGAAAGCAGGCCTCGACACGTCTATAGAGGTTTCGGCCCATCAAATCAGCGCTTGCGCAATAGACCAAATCAGCACCCGCCGCATAGAAGTAATAGATCCTGGAATGTTCCAAGAAACGCCCCACGATGGACCGGACAGAGATATTATCGGACAACCCTGGAATCCCTGGCCTGAGACAACAGATGCCCCGAACGATGAGGTCGATCTTGACGCCGGCTTGAGAGGCTTTATACAAGGCCCTAATAATGGCAGGATCGCTCAGTGAATTGAACTTCATGATGGTCCTTGCAGGGCGGCCTTCTCTGGCTTCGGCAGACTCGAACTCAAGGCGTTCGACAAGCCAAGGCTGTAGAGTGAAGGGAGACTGCAGCAACGCCTCGAGCTGACCTGCGCGACCGACCCCCGTCAGCTGCATAAATAAACTATGCACATCTTTCGTAATGCTCTGCCTAGACGTCATCAAACTAATGTCTGTGTAGGCTTTGGCTGTCCCTGTGTGGTAATTGCCGGTACCAAGATGGGCATATCGCCTGAGCTTGCCTGCCTGACGACGGACAATTAAGAGCAATTTTGCGTGGGTTTTATGACCCACAATCCCATAGACAACATGAGCGCCCGCATCTTGAAGACGCCGCGCTAAATCGATATTGGCCTCTTCATCGAAACGGGCACGCAATTCGATGACCGCTGTGACCTCCTTGCCCTTGCGCGCTGCTTTGATAAGAGCTTCAGCGAAGGGAGAATTTGCCCCCGTTCGATACAATGTTTGCTTGATGGCAAGTACAGACGGGTCGTCTGCTGCCTGCCGCACCAGGTCGACGACCGGCGAAAAGCTCTCGAAGGGATGATGCAATAAAATGTCAGTCCGCCCCAAAATCTCAAATAAGTCGGAGTTTGGAGCCACTTGAAAGCGGCTTGGAATATACCCCTTGTATTTCAACTCAGCCCGGTCGACCAAACTGTAGATCTTCTCTAAGCGATACAAATTGACGGGTCCATCTACTCGATATACATCGGACGGTTGCAGATTGAATTGTTGCTGCAAAAGCGTGATGTCTTTCTTGGGACAGCTGGTGGGCACCTCAAGACGAACGGCATCGCCGTAGCGCCTACGAAAAAGCTCGCCCTTGAGCGCGTCAACCAAATCTTCGACCTCTTCTTCATCCACCCACATGTCGGCGTTCCGGGTGACCCGGAATTGATGACAACCACGCACTTTCATACCGGGAAAGACGTCGGCTACATGAGAATGAATAATAGACGAAAGTAAGGCAAAGCTATGGTCACTGCCGCCGATTTCTTTTGGCATCTGCACCAAGCGTGGAAGACAGCGAGGCACAGGAAGAATGGCATACTCGCTGGTTCGACCAAAGGCGTCCGTCCCTTCCAAGGACACGATCATGTTAAGGCTTTTGTTGACCGTTCTTGGAAAGGGATGGACGGGATCGAGGCCAACAGGTGTCAGTACCGGTAGAACCTGATCTTCGAAATAAGTCTTCAGCCACTTTTTCTGCTTTTTATCCCATTCATTCCGTTTCAGAATCTGAATACCATGAGAGCGTAGTTCAGGCAGAACGTGGGAATTGAGGATAACGTACTGTTCTTCGACCATCTCACGAACCATCTGACCAAGTCGCTCAAGCGCTTCACTCTGACCGATGCCATCCGGTCTAGCTTGGGTCAGGCCGAGTTCAAGCCGCTGTTTCATTCCCGCGACGCGGATTTCAAAAAACTCATCAGAAATGGCACTGCAAATCGTGAGAAACCGGAGTCGTTCTAAGATGGGTGTCTCTTGGTCCATGCTCATCGCTAAAACACGTCGAAAAAATTGCAACAGACTCAACTCGCGATGAATATAAAATCGAGGATCTGAAAGATCATGTGGTCGCAGTTCAATTGTTTCGGCTACACTGTGGGTGGTCATGGGTATCCTCGTCGTCGTAAGCCTTTGAGATGTTTGACTCTCTGAGCCAGACTCAAAAACGTTCACGTTGTACAAAAATGATAACCAGTTTACAGAATAGATCTACTTTCGGACAAAATCGACAAACCAGAGGGGGCGGAATTCGATGGTCAATTCGAGAATCTTGGTACTCAGCATAATCACCTCGCTATCGTGCGGTCTGAGCGGCTGTGACGATGCGGCGGGGCCGCCAATCAATCAGAATCCAGCCATGGACAGTGGGTCTACAGCCCCCGACATGGGTATGAGCAATGACCCTCGTCCGTGTCGTTCGGATGCCCAATGCCCGGACGGGCAAGTCTGCGATTTGTCAGGCGGTCCCATTGGACTCTGCATCGTGCCTCCTGATGCCGGCATAGGCGGAATGGGCGGCGAAGGCGGTATGGCTGGTGCTGGCGGCGAAGGCGGCATGGCTGGCGCTGGTGGCGAAGGCGGTATGGCTGGTGCTGGTGGCGAAGGCGGTATGGCTGGCGCTGGTGGCATGGCCGGTGCTGGCGGTGCTGGTGGCGAAGGCGGTATGGCTGGGTCTGGTGGCGAAGGCGGTATGGCTGGTGCTGGTGGCGAAGGCGGTATGGCTGGCGCTGGTGGCATGGCCGG
>MDTC01033502.1_pt1 | contig 31526 bp, 31 predicted proteins | sample 811181 | NCBI WGS metagenome assembly MDTC01 (sample SAMN05326644, study PRJNA326480) | marine metagenome | isolation source: seawater | place: Pacific Ocean: North | collected 2011
GCTGGAATATTGCCAAGTACAAGAAGACTATCGTTAAGCTGAATGGTAGTTAAATAGTCAATCAAATCAGTAAGCACAATACTTCTATTGGATACGATATCATATCTTTTGAAGCTTTTATCCAAAAAATTCATAGAACTATCATAGAAAGCTTGAGCTAATGGATAATCCTCTTCTTCATAATACATATCTCCTAATTTGCTAAAAGATATTCCTTTTTGTTTGGTATTCGTTGAAGAAAGAACAGTCGATTTAATTAGAAATTTCTTAGCATCTTCTTTTTCATTATTATTGAAGGCAATCATTGCCTTTTCATAAAACAATTGATCTAAATACTCCTTGTTCTTATTGTCTTTGGTCATTTTCGCAATAAGTCGGAGTGCTTCACTCTCTCTATTCGGGTTTTGACTATACATTTGAATGAGCTTGAGTTTTGCGTAAAAAACCATTTCAAAATCAGCATTTCCTTTCATGGACTGCTGGTAATATTCGGCTGCTCTATCTTCTTGACCTATTTTTTCATTAATCTGCGCTGCAATAAATTGAAGTCGTCTTTTATTTTTCTGTTTTTTGGTTTGATCGATAGCTCTTTCGAGGTAAGGCAATCCAGTTTTGAAGCTCTCTTGCGCAAGGTACAAGTTTGCGTTGCTTAATTCAAGCTCGGTGTCATAATCACTTAGAAAAGTTTGATCTCCACGAATATAGGTTATAATTGCTTCAGCCTCAATAAATTGTTTATTGGCTATGAATGCATTGGTGAGCCATACGAGGGCTTCACTTTTCGCTGATTCGTGCAAACCTATCTTTTTGTGAGGACGAATATCCTTGCCTGCCAACTCCTTTTCAATCAATTTCTTTTTATCTTTTTTATCCTTAGCCTTTTTCTTTTTGGAATTTCTCTGTTTCTTGATTTTTTCTTTACTTCTTCCATCAACTGCCTCGTCATAGTGAGCAGTAATATACCTGAAGCAATTGATGGAGGAATCCAATTCTCCTTGAAAGTAATATGCTTTTCCTATCAGTAAAAATGCATCATCACTCCAATTACTAATACTATTGTCTTCATTGGCTTGGTAGTTTTTACCCTCTAGTTTTTCTTGATGCGTTTGAATGCTCAATCGAGCTTTTTCAATGGTTATATCTAGCGACTCATTTTGATCTTTAAAATCTGCTAAATTACCGTAACTGTTCAAGGACAGAATTTCATCATAATTATTTATATATCCTGCGGATAAGGATTTGATTTGAGTGTTAAACTGCTCATTAGCATTGAAATAGCCATTATAGTGACTGGTCAAATCATGATAGGATTGTTTGACAATGCCTGCATTTTGTTTAGCACAAGCACCAAGCAAAAACAGGATGAAAAAAAAAGGTATTCGCTTTGAAACAGATTTCAATGTAATTCGTTTTACTTTAGTAACTTTGTTTTAACTCAATTTAAGCTAATTTATTATTTTCAAGGCCAGAATAAGAGTATTATTGAAGTAGCAATTTTATGGTTAAAGATAAGAATAATACGAATAAAAAGACGCTTTTACAGAAATTAAGGTATAAGTATAGGCTTATCATTTTGAACGAAGATACCTTCGAACAAAAAACTTCTCTGCGACTTTCTAGAATGAATTTATATGTCTTTGGAAGTGTTTTTTTTATAGTCGTTGTAGCAATGGTACTTGGAGTGATCGCGTTTAGCCCATTAAAGTATTACATGCCAGGGGTAGGATCTATTGATGTGCGTACCCGGTTGATAGAAATGGAAATGATGACCAATTCGTTGGAAAATCAGGTGGATAAAAGAAACTTGTGGCTTGAAAGTTTTCAAAAAGCCTTAAGTGGAGATTTGGACAGTACCTTTTTTTTAAGTGACCATCTTTCTACTTTAGATTATGAAAATGTGGACATTGATGCTGTTGAGAAAAATGAGTTGGAGTTTCGAGAAGAAATGAAGGATAAGCTTGTCAACATAGAAGAGAAGACTGTTGCTCTTGGCATCTACAAAAACTCTTCAGCCGACGCTTATCCGTTAAACTATACTGCTCCAACAACTGGCGTTGTTATTGGCTTTTTTAGCGAGCAGGATAAGCAATATGGAATTGATATTGCGGGTATGGAAAAAGAAAATGTCCGAGCGGTTGAATCGGGTGTTATTTTTAGTGCAGATTGGAATCCGAAAACGGGCTATGTAATCGGGGTTCAGCATAAACGTAATACGGTTTCTTTTTATAAGCACAATAATGTAATATTGAAAAAAGTTGGTAGCTTTGTACGAAGGGGAGAGATCATTGCCCTAATGGGCAACTCTGGTCATCCCGCAGATAGACCTCATTTGCATTTTGAACTCTGGCAAAATGGTAAGGCGGTCAACCCTCTTGATTACATGGATATAAATACAATAAACTGATGGATATGTTTGGTGATAAAAAAGAAAATAAGCGTGTAGTGAATAAGGATGTTTTTTCTGCAAATACGATTCAAAATGGTACATCGATAACAGGTGACGTAAATTCTGAAGGCAGTATACGGATAGATGGTAAGTTAGTTGGATCTTTATTTACCAAGGGAAAATTGGTCGTTGGAAGTAATGGAGTGATATCCGGAGATGTTGTATGTCAAAAAGCAAACATTCAAGGAAGAATAGAAGGCAAAGTAGAGGTGAAGGAGATCCTAGTTTTGAAACAATCTGCAATTATTCAAGGAGATATTAGTACGCGTAAATTAGTAGTGGAGGAAGGGGCAATATTTGATGGAAGAATCGAAATGGGCGCACCCAAAAACAAGTCAATCCATACGAATAAAGATGAAACAAGCATCCAAAAACAAGCCGTCTAGTCGCAATAAATACCTCAAGTATTCTGGAATGGCATTCCAAATGATGGCTACTATTCTTTTAGGTTTGGGGATAGGATACTTTTTGGATGACCACTTGGGTACGGAAAAATTATTTACTACCATATTCACCTTGCTTTTCGTTATGGCAAGTATGTATCTAACCCTTAAAGACTTTATAAAAAAGTGATTCGCTCAAACTTATTAATCTTGAAGGTTTCACTAGTTTTATCTATACTGTGTTTTCTATTTTATCTTTTTGACTTCAGAGAAGCTGCTTGGGTCAGTTTTGGTTTGGTATGCGTATATCTATTTATTACCATTCAACTTGACATTTTCATTAAGATTGCTAAAGCCTTAAAATGGAATAAGACGGGTGTTATAATCGTTGGATTTTTTGGAATAAAGAATGTATTCTTTATTTTTTACTTTGTTTGGATGTATTTAGCCAATATGGTCAATACGACTTTAAGTATATTGATTATACCGCTTCTCTATTTCCTTTATAGTTTCTTAATTGGGAAAAAACTTCTTGAACTAAAGGATGAGGACTTTACCGAACTTAAACCTTAATTGCTTTATAATCGAACCTTTCCATAATTCCAGTATCATAACTACCCGATTTGAACTCATCATTCTTAAGCAGTGCAAGGTGAAGGGGAATAGTTGTTTGGATTCCTTCGACCACAAATTCTTCTAAGGCCCTTTCCATCCTTGCGATTACTTCTTCACGATTTTTACCTTTACAAATTACCTTAGCAATCATAGAATCATAATAAGGAGGTACCATATATCCGGCATAAGCATGTGTATCTACACGAACTCCAAAGCCTTTAGGGGTGTGAAATGCGGTTATTTTTCCTGGATTAGGTGCGAAATTTTTAGTTACATTTTCCGCATTAATTCTGCATTCCATTGCAAAAATTCCTTCGGGTAGATATCCATTGCCTAGAATTTTTTCGCCATTGGCTATTTTAATTTGTTCAGCAATTAAATCAAATTGCATCACTTCTTCCGTAACTGGATGTTCAACTTGAATTCGAGTATTCATTTCCATGAAGTAGAAGTTCCTATATTTATCTACAAGAAACTCAATCGTCCCCATACCTTCATACTTAATGGCTTTTGCAGCTTTCACTGCAGCTTCACCCATTTTTTTTCTTAATTTATCATCAACAAAAGGTGAAGGGCACTCTTCCAGTAATTTTTGATGTCTACGTTGGACAGAACAATCTCTTTCTGATAAATGACAAGCATTTCCTCTATGATCTCCAGCTACTTGAATTTCGATATGTCTAGGTTCTACCAAAAACTTTTCCATGTACATACCGTCGTTCCCAAAAGCTGCAGCTGATTCTTGCCTAGCAGAGTCCCAAGCTGCTTCTAAGTCTTCTTCTTTTTTTACGATACGCATACCTTTCCCACCGCCTCCTGCAGTCGCTTTGAGTATAACAGGATATCCAATTTTATCTGCAACTTTTTTCGCATTTGCTACGCTACTCAAAAGGCCATCTGATCCAGGAATACATGCTACTCCTGCAGCAATCATTGTTTCCTTTGCGGTAACTTTATCGCCCATTTTATTGATCATATCGGCAGTTGGGCCTATAAATTTAATCCCAGTATCCTCACATATTTTTGCAAAAGTTGCATTCTCAGCTAAGAAGCCATAACCCGGATGTATCGCATCGGCATTGGTTATTTCAGCAGCTGCCATAATATTTGTAATCTTCAAATAGGAATCAGCTCCTTTTGGACCTCCGATACAAACTGCTTCGTCTGCAAACTTGACGTGCAAGGAATCTTTATCAGCCGTTGAATATACAGCGACAGATTTGATGCCCATTTCTCTGCAGGTTCTTATTACTCTGAGGGCTATTTCACCCCTATTGGCGATGAGGATTTTCTTGAACATTTTTCTTGATTTTTAGTTTGGCACGAACTTATAGTCAGGAGAGTATGATTGTTAAATTCATTTCCCTGCTAGCAATTCATACGCTGTGCATTATGCAAGATCAATTAAAAACAAAGGTTGGTCATATTCTACTGGGGTTTGATCATCCATCAGAATTTTTACAACAGTACCTGAAACTTCTGATTCTATTTCGTTAAATAGTTTCATCGCTTCAACTATCGCAACAACATCTCCTTGATTTATTTTATCTCCGACTTTTACAAATACTTCTTTGTCTGGAGATGGCTTTCTATAAAATGTGCCTACCATCGGTGATTTGAACACAAAATAGTCCTCACTAGGCGGTGTATCTGTATTAGGGGTAGTGCCTTTTTCACTTTTAGTTTCTTCGGGGGCACTTAGGGGCGCCGCTGCTAGCTCAGGAGCCGGAGCTGCTGCGCTTGGCATGACTGACACCATCTGTTGTGCTTTGCCTTTAAAGAAGTCTTTAGAACGGATAGTTACCGAAAATTCTCCTTGTTTCATTTTAAACTCAGCTAAATCAGATTTGTCAACTAGTTTTATTAACTCGTGTATTTCCTTATTATTCATAGCACTTGGTTTGGATTATTTATTTAGCACGCTCCATGTATGCTCTAGTTCTTGTATCAACTTTAATTTTATCACCTTCATTAACAAAAAGAGGAACATTGATTGCTGCTCCAGTTTCCAATGTAGCTGGCTTTGTGGCATTGGTCGCGGTATCTCCTTTCACACCCGGCTCACTATAAGAAACTTCTAAAATAACAAATGAAGGTAGCTCACAGGTCAATATTTCTTCGGTATTCGCATTAAACAATGCTTCAACATTCATACCGTCCACCATTAAGTCATTATTCTCAATAAGGTTATCCGGAATACTTACTTGTTCAAAAGTCTCACTATTCATGAAGTGGAACCCCATGTCATCTTTATACAGATATTGAAATTTTCTGCGTTCAATTCTCACCTCATCAATTTTGTGTCCAGATGGCCAAGTATTATCAATTACTTTTCCCGAGGTTAAGCTTTTCAACTTGGTTCTTACGAATGCAGGACCTTTACCTGGTTTAACGTGCTGAAATTCAACCACTGTAAAAACATCATGATTGTAATTCATGCAAAGTCCATTTCGTATGTCGGAAGTCGATGCCATAAAATTAGTTTGGTTTAGATTGTAAAAGTAAGATATTTTTTGGAAACCTCTTTTATTGAAGTTTAAATAAAGAAAAATCTATATGGGGAGATTAAGTGGAAAATTAATATGCCCAAACTAAGTAGGTTGAGCCCCAAGTAAATCCACCCCCGAATGAGGTCAGAATGAGTTTGTCTCCTTTCTTTAATTTACTCTCCCATTCTGCCAAACAGATAGGGATAGTGCCTGCAGTCGTATTTCCATATTTATGGATGTTAATCATGACTTTTTCCGGCGCTATATTTGCACGTTTCCTAGTTGCCTCAATAATGCGGAGATTTGCTTGATGTGGAACAAGCCAGTCAACATCATCTCCACTCAAATTATTATTTTCTAAAATTTCACTACAAACACTAGCCATATTAGAAACTGCAAATTTGAATACATGTTTGCCTTCTTGGTAGACGCAGTGCATCTTTTTATCGACTGTTTCTTTACTTGCCGGTTGCAATGAGCCTCCAGCTTTTTGACGCAAGTATTCGACTCCTGATCCATCCGTTTTAAGTATGCTGTCTTGAATACCCAAAGATTGATCCTTACTGGGCTCTAACAATACAGCTCCTGCGCCATCACCAAAAATGATACAGGTATTTCTATCCGAGTAATCAATAATTGAACTCATGGTATCCGCACCTACTACAATAACTTTTTTGTATTGCCCACTTTCCACAAAGCGTCTACCTGTTTCTAATGCAAACAAAAATCCGGAACATGCTGCACCTAAATCATAACTAAATGCATTAATCAATCCGCTTTTGAGACAGATTAGGTTTGCAGTAGCTGGAAAGGGCATGTCAGGAGTAACTGTTGCACAAATTAACAAGTCTATTTCACTTCCTTTAATACCTCTTTTTACAAGTATTTCATTCACCGCCTCAGCACCCATGTCGGACGTCGCTAGATTCTTTTCTTTAAGAATCCTACGTTCGTGAATTCCAGTCCTACTAACAATCCATTCATCGCTAGTATCGACCATATTCTCAAGCATAGCATTAGTGAGTTTATGTGGGGGTACATAAGCTGCGACACTAGTAATGCTAGCTCTTAAAGTATACATCTGTAGGGTTAAGCTTCGGTTAACTGCTTTCCTCTGTAGTGTAATACGCCATCTACAAAGTATGCTCTGTGACGCACATGTGCTTCACCGGTAGTACTGCAGACTGAAATCGTAGGTGCAGTAGCTTTATAATGCGTTCTTCTTTTGTCTCTTCTAGTTTTAGAAATTTTACGCTTAGGATGTGCCATTTTGCTTTATTTTTTATTTTTTAATTTTTCAAGAGCTGCCCATCGAGGGTCAAATCTTGCTTCCTGTTTAATACTTAACTTATTAATAGTTTCTTGATTGCAAGCCGATTTACCGTTTTTATCTTCTGGGTGAACACAACGAAGTGGAACACTCACGATAATAAACTCATAAATTAAGCTTGAAACATCAATGAAATCATCATTTTCAGAGATGTAAATAACATCTTCATCTTTATTTTCATCTCCCATGTCCCCGAATTTCACTGCAAGCTCATAATCTCCAAAAATAGTCTGATTAAAAGGTTCTGTGCATCGGTCACAAGGCATTTCAAAAGTCCCATCTACATAAAATGTTAACAAAAAGAAATTCTCTCTTTTGTCAAAATCTATTTTCACTTCGATAGCACATTTTTTAAATTCGCTATCGTCAAATTTCTCGAAGAATTTAGGGCCAATCAAGTATTCAAACTGATGCAGCCTTTTCTTCATTCCTACAAAAGGAATTTTGAACTCTTGTAAAAATTTATTTTCCATTTCTAAAATAGGAGTGCAAAGATAAGTATAAATTGTGAAAATAATATTATCGGACCCTGATTTTATTGAATGTCAAAATAGTTAGAGTATGATTAGATGTTCTTAGCTTCTTTAGCATTTTTGTTAATGTTCTCTAAATGTTATCAACTTTAAATTGCGCTATTTAAATTTAAGAAAACTTCCATTTACATTTGTATAAAATAAAATATAATGAATATGTCTAAATGGATTTTTGGTTTTGGTGCTTTACTGATTCTAAGCGCATGTGTTTCGAAGAAAGAATATGCAGCATTGCAAGCGACGAGTGACAAGCATAAAGAAGAGTTTATAAAAAAAGATAAGGAATATGGCGAGCTTGCGGTGCAAGCCGATGCTTTTAAAGATAATATCGCCTTAGCAGAAAAGCAAAATAGTAATTTACAAAAAGCGCTAGAGGCTTGCCTTAGTAACTCTGCTCAAGGGTCAGCAAATATCACAAAATTGCTGGATGAGGTTAATAAATCTAATGCTTATATTAAGAAACTCGTAGATAGTAAATTCAAGAATGACTCTTTGAATTTATTCATTTCTAACTCCTTGAAAAGATCTTTAGATAATATTGATGATGAAGATGTAGATGTAAAAGTGCTGAAGGGAGTTGTTTTTATTTCTTTATCGGATGGATTGTTGTATCAAACGGGTAGTTACGATGTCTTACCGTCAGCTGAACCTGTTTTAGCAAAAGTTGCGAAAATTATTAATGATTACCAAGATTATGATGTTTTGGTGGAAGGGCATACAGATAATGAATCTTTTAGCGGGTCAGGAGTTATTAAAGATAACTGGGACTTAAGTGCTATGCGTGCCACGTCTGTAGTTCGTTTTCTTCAAGATAAACTTAATGTAGCCCCTGAACGAATGACAGCAGGTGGACGCTCAGAGTATAACCCTAAAGTGAGCAACGAGTCAGAAGAAGGAAAAGCTGCAAATCGAAGAACAGTTATCGTGGTCATGCCAAAATTAGGACAGTTTCTTGATCTCATGAACCAGGCACCTGCAGGAAATTAGAGCAAATAAAAAAGCTTCCAAGTGCCACTTGGAAGCTTTTTTATTTAGACCAAATTTGGACTAGGCTAATTCTTTAATACTGCGCTGTATGAAATCGGTAAGCTTTTTACCTTTCAACATACCTTGCCCCAATAAGGCAAGATCATATAGATGTTGAATTTCTTCTTTTTTCTTCTTCCCACCTTTTAAGATTTTTCCCGCGATTTTATGGTTGGTATTAACTACTAAATTTAATCCACCAGGCATATCTCCCATAAAAGGCATTCCGCTGCCTAACTGCTGCATTTCTTTCATTCTTCTTAACCACTCGCTCTGAGTTATTAGGACAGGCATATCATCGGGAGATAGCGCTTTTAATTCAACGCTTACATTAGTATCACCAATGGTATCTTCAAAAACTTTTTTTAGTTTCTCTTCCTCTTTTTCGTTTAAAACAGATTCAAGCTTCTCGTCTTTTTCAATCAATTTATCCATGGTATCTGAATCCACACGTTTAAATACGGAATCCGGATTTTTCATTTCAAGATGTTGCATAAAATGATTATCAATCAAGGCATCCATTTTCAATACATCATAAGATTTTGCTCGTGCGGAACTTATGTAGGCATCTTGCCCTTCGACATCATTGGTGTAAACATGAACCAGTTTGCCATCTTTATCCGTTTGAAGTGCTTTAATCTTTTCTGTATATTCCTCTATGGTTTTGAGTTCATTCGTGGTGTTTTCCAATAAACAAGCCCCTTTAGTTCTATCGAAAAACTTCTCGTCGCTCAACATACCATATTTCACAAAGACGCCCAGACTTTCCCATTTTTCTTCGAATGATTGACGATCTTTCTTGAAGAGATCAACTAATTTATCAGATACTTTTTTACTTACGTGTCCCGTAATTTTCTTTACATTGCTATCACTTTGTAAATAACTTCTAGATACGTTCAATGGGATGTCAGGTGAATCAATTACACCGTGCAACATCGTTAGAAATTCGGGAACTATATTTTCAACATTATCCGTAACAAATACTTGATTACTATATAGACCTATTTTATTTTTTTGAACTTCATAGGTTTTTTTCAATTTGGGGAAATAAAGAATTCCGGTGAGTTTAAAAGGGAAGTCTACATTAAGATGAATCCAAAACATCGGATCTTCACTCATCGGATAAAGCTCTCTGTAAAAATTTAGATAATCTTCATCGCTTAAGTTGCTCGGTGATTTTATCCAGGCTGGAGAGGTATTGTTGATAATGGCATCTTTGGTTTGGGTCTCCATAATCTCCTTGCCATCTTTATCTTTTTCTCCTGTTGCAACTTCAGCGCTTTCTTCACCAAACTTAATTGGAATAGGAAGAAACTTGCAATACTTGTTAAGTAAACTTCGAATTTTCGCTTCTTCTAGGAATTCGATGGACTCTTCGTTTATGTGCAGTATAATGTCTGTTCCACGATCTTTTTTGTCAGATTCCTCAAGCTCATAGTTAGGGCTTCCATCACAACTCCATTTTGAAGCAGGAGCATCTTTGTATGATTTTGTTACGATCTCAACATTATCGGCAACCATGAATGCGCTATAAAAGCCTAATCCAAAATGTCCAATAATTTGAGCTTTATCGTCCATTCCTTTGAACTTTTCTATAAACTCTTCAGCACTGGAGAATGCGATTTGATTAATATAATTGTCAATCTCTTCTGCTGTCATACCAATTCCTTTATCACTAATGGTGAGCGTTTTGGCTTTGGAGTCCAGACTGACTTCAATTTGAGTGCTCCCTAAATCACCTTTAAGTTCTCCTTTCTTGGAAAGCAAAAGCAATTTTTGAGTAGCATCTACTGCATTGGAGACCAATTCTCGCAAGAAAATATCATGGTCTGAATACAAGAATTTTTTTATGATGGGGAAAATGTTCTCCGTTTGTACATTAATACTTCCTTTTTGCATAATTAAGCTTGTTTTATTTAATTCAACTAAATCAAAGTTTGTGCCTTAGGATATAATGTGACAACTTGGCAGAAAAATGCCAAAATTAACTTCTCTTTTGACTGAATGGGGGGTTGTATTTCTTGATGTTAATCAATTCAGATTTTGGAAGTTGCCTGTTTCACTTTTAAAACATACTTGTCTTCAGAAAGTAATACTGAATTTTGCCGTCTTCCTAAGCAAGTGCTCAGGGATTAAAAAAGGAGTAGCTTTTTCATTCGTTTTCTTTTGAATAGCTGTTGTAAAATTTCTTAAAAGGACCGCTCTGGCTTAAAAGTGTCTCGCGTTGACCATAATCAGCAATTTTTCCACCTTCCAGCATCATTACATAATCTGCTTTAGAGATAGTGGCTAATCGGTGTGCAATAATAATTGAGGTTCTGTTTTGCACAAGTTTATTAATTGCTTTTTGCACAATAAATTCAGTTTCTGAGTCCACGGATGATGTCGCTTCATCTAAGATCAATATCTTTGGTCTAAAGACTAAGGCTCTTACAAATGATATTAACTGACGTTGACCTAGGCTTAAAGTTGCTCCTCTTTCCATAACCTGATAGTTGTATTGATTCGGTAATTTTTCAATAAACTCATTGGCTCCTATTAATTTTGCTGCATGTTTTATCTCTTCATCTGAAATACCCTGATCAAGCAGACGAATATTATCGAGAATACTTCCCGAAAACAAGAAAACATCCTGTAAAACTGTACTTATTTGTTTGCGATAAAAATTCAAATCATATTCTTTTATAGGAATGCCGTCTAGTAAAATATCTCCTTCTTGCCAATCATACAAACGACTAATTAAATTAATGATACTGCTTTTCCCCGATCCTGTATGGCCAACAATTGCAAGTGTTTTACCCGCAGGCAAATGAAAGGATATATCGTTGAGTACATAGTCTCTCGAGTTGTATGCAAAATTTAAGTTTTTAAACTCAATTTCTCCAGTAAGATTTTCAATTTTTTGTTTTCCTTGATTCGGAATGTAATCTTTCCGATTGAGCAATTGAAATACACGTCTAGCAGCTACTAATCCCATTTGCATGGTATTAAATCGTTCTGCCATGAATCGGATGGGACGAAACAATAATCCTATCAATAAAATGAATTGAACAATCAAACCGACATCTGCTGGAGTGCCATAAGATGTCGTTAGCTTATTTTTTATCAACAAGCCAGCCCCAAGCCAGACCATAAGTCCAATAGCTACAGCAAGCAAAATTTCGACAACTGGAAAGAATATAGAATATGCCCAAATCGCTTCTACGTTGGCATCTTTATGTTTTTTATTGATGGCTTCAAATTTTTGAAATTCTTGATTTTCGGCACCAAATATTTGAACCAATCGCATGCCTGAAATATGCTCTTGCAGAAATGCATTGAGGAGTGATACTTGTGTACGGACTTTTTGAAATGCTTTTTTAACACTTTCCTTAAAAATATAAGTACTAAGTATCATAAAAGGAAGCGCAGCTAGGCTAATAAAGGCAAGTTGCCAACTTTTAAGAAACATCCATACTACAATAACAAGAAGTGTAAGTATATCTGCTAAGAGTTGAATAAAGCCTTGAGTAAAAATACTATTGATTGTTTCAATATCATTAACTGTGCGTGTGGTGGTGGTCCCGATCGGGGTTTTATCAAAATAGCGAAGGTTTAAACTTAGTACTTGTTTAAAAACAGCTGTTCGCAAATTCTTGACTACAGACTGCCCCAGTTTATTGCTGCTAAATATGAAAAAATAGCGGAGAATTGATTCGGTCATTAAGGTCACAATAATGAGGATCACCAGGAGCTGAGTGTTCGATCCATTGTTCAGTATGTTTTCATCAATTAGGCGTTGAATCAATTCGGGGCGAAGCGGCCCAAGTATTGCAAGCGCTAAAGAATACATGATAGTGGTAATCAACAAGAACTTGAACGGAAATGCCAATTTGATTACCTTCCAGAGTAAATGAAGATCCATCGATTGTGTTGTATGTTCGTGTTTTGACATATATTTTATAGGTAAGGATATTTAACATTCCACAAAAATAAACCTTGAGGTGGCGCTGCTTTATTGTATTTTAATGGGGTACCATTGCGTAAAGATTCCTCTAAATCTTGTAAACTTAATTTTCCCCGTCCAATATCCACCAAACATCCAACCATACGCCTAATTTGATTGCGTAAATATCTATTCGCTTTCACTTTAAATATGACCCGTTTTTCTGGCCCAAAATAGCACCAGTCTGCTTGAGTGACTTTAGACAGGTGATTGCTCAATTCAGGATTAAATCGACATAAAGCGATGTAGTTGTCATATTGAGTAAACAACTTACAAGCTTCGTTGATTTGAGTGAAATCCAATTCACTCAAAGGGTACCACCATGTTTGATTTCTTCTAAATAACTCATATGTTTCATCTAGAAAATACCAGTATGTGCGTTCGGTAGCATCAAATCGAGCATGTGCTGAAGGTTCGACCTGGTGAACATTAAGAATTCCAATATCTTTTGGAAGCATTTTCTGGAGAATAAATTTGAGATTCTCTCTTTCCTTAGGTGCATCAAAATGCAGAAAATATCGTTTCGCATTTACACCCGTATCTGTCCTACCACAACCCACAATATAGATGGGCATATCATAAAGCTTACTCAAGACTTGCTCGATGGCTTGTTGAATAGAAATGAATTCAGGTTGCCGTTGCCAGCCAAAGTAGTTGTTGCCATCGTAGGCGATTTCTAGGAAAAGTCGTTGTGGGTAGTTCTTTTTCATTTACAATTAACAAAGATAGTGTTTTCAATAGCATGTATTTAAGAACTTAAGGAAATGAATGCGCTCGAAAATGGAAATGACTAAAAAATTATACACTAGAACTGATACAGAAATATGTTCTTCGGGTTTTCTTTGAAAAGAATATCTCCGTAGGTATATTTGCTTACTAAAGAAGAAAAATGATTCAACGTATCCAAACCATTTATTTAACGATTGCAGCTTTGTTCGCTGGCATGTTCAGCTTTTTTAGTGAGTTCGCCACAATAAGTTTAAATAGCAGGGGTGTTCAGGAGCTTAGTTCTTCAGGTTTGGCAATTATTTCGGGTATACTTGCTTTTACTACAATTTTCTTTTTTAAGAAAAGACGTATTCAATTGACATTGATAGTGCTAAATAGTATAATGCTAATAATAACTTTAGTTTTATTTGTGTTGAGTGAGGGTATATCTGAGTTTTATAAGGACTGGCCGTTCTATCTTTTGATAGTCTCTTTTGTGGCTTTGTTTTTGGCAAGGAAGGGTGTTAAAGCCGATGAGGAACTGATTCGATCGGCTGATCGACTGAGGTAGCTTTACGTTGATTGAATGCATAACTTTCTAAATTTGAATAAAATATTCCCATAAATTACGTAGAGCGTTGTTTGCTGTATTAATTATTTTTAACTTTAGATCAGTTTTTGGCATGGTTAAAAAGAATTAATCTTGAAGTATCCGAAAGGCAAGTAGATTAAATAAAAAAAGTAAGTGAATGAGAATTATAGCAATAGTAGGACTTAGTTTAATGATTTTTTTAGGGGCATGTAAATCTAGTTCTGCGGTTTCCTCGGAATCAAGCGATGCGCAGTACGACGAAACTATTCAGCAAGAGGGTAAAAGTGAAAACATTAGTTCTGAAGGTAAAGAAGTTGACCAATCTTCAAATGGAATAGTGAACCCCTTAGGAGTAAGTCCACAAAGTGGGGGAATGAAGAAGAGTATTCCAATTAAAAAAAGTTCTTCAGGCGGCAATTAATTAAATTAATTTTATACATTTGCAGCCCGAAAAGAATAGAAATATTCTTCGAGGTATTGGGCCAGTAGCTCAGCTGGATAGAGCACCTCCCTTCTAAGGAGGCGGTCCTAGGTTCGAATCCTAGCTGGCTCACAAAGTCTCATTCCATCTGGTTTGAGACTTTTTTATTTACGATTAGCTAAGCTAAAATTTTATCTCTCGATGATTACTTTTTTCGTAATCAATTCATTTGGAGTTGCAAGCTGCACTAAATAGATTCCCTCGCTAAGTTCATTAAGATTTACCTTTAAAATGTGATGTCTTGTTGAATGCTTAAAGGTTTCAAGAATTTGCCCCTGCATATCAATAATACTCACCAAAACATCTTCATTTACAGCACTTAAGTCAAGGTTGAATTTTCCAGTACTCGGGTTAGGATAAAGCACAAAGTCTATTGCATTAATCGGTTTGATTCCCACGGCAGGCTGGTAAGTTGTATCCGCATTGAATGGTGTATTTCTAAATGAAATCAAATGTGACTTAACGATTAAATTAGGATTGAATCCGTCGTCACAGTTAGTGCATGTTGTGCCTGATATGCATCCAGGATTGTTTGGATGGCATAAATCTACATAGTCTTCGTCAAAGATATATTTCAGCTCTACTGGGGTATTGGAAATATATGGGGTCATATCATAATCAAACCATTGGGCAATACTACCAGGGCACCAACCTGCTCTGTCGTATATCCATGTCCCATTTTGCGGACTACAAGCATCTGGATTAGGATTGCAATCATTCCAATTGTCTTGAGAAAATGTCTCAACTCCACCCACCCAAATGTGGTGCTCATCTCGATGGAATTCAGCAGCATTTCCAGTGTTGTTATCTCCCCAACCATGTCCAGTTGATACCAGTTTTAAGGCAGAAGCCTCCACACCATTTTCGTAAGAAAATTCATAGATTTCACAGGGTTGTAGGTCTGCCATGTTCCCAAAGTCATAGGTTTCGCTCCACAACTTATCTATTTTACTATAGGCTTGTTCGGGTATACCCGCATTGTATGCCAAGTTTAAGCTGTACAAAAAACCATTGCCTTGCGTGCCTAAATTCCCTCGAAAAGTTACTTTACCTTGCAGCAGCGACATAAAATCACTCAAATCAATATTATGGGAACAGGCTACTCCATATGGTGTTAAGTATCTTATAATCTCGTACCATTCTCCGTTATGTCCTTTAACGCTTAAACTTGAAACACGGTCCCATGGATCGCACCCTCCTGGGGGACAATCAATACTCAAGGTAGCATATATCGAATCAAAAGCCCCCACATAGCTAGGTAGCGTAGCTTCTACATCTTCGGTGTAATTGTCTAAATCTAACCACAGGTCATCAAATGCGTCAATACTAAGGTTGCTTGCTGAGGAGCTTATGTTGAAATCAACGGATTGAATAACGGATCCTCCATAATTGTTGGCAGCTCTTACTTCAAAGGTATGCGTTCCATAAGCCTCGGGTGTCCACCATGCCGTGTAATGCTTATTTCCCCAATCTTTCAATCCAAGGTTTATGCCATCCACTGAAAAATATACGGCATTGACATCAAAAAGATTGTCGAAGTCAATATCTATGATTGCTGCAAGCTCAATGGGCATAAAGTTCATCATGTAAAAATTGCCTGCTATGGGGTTTCGAATATCGATATTTGGCACATTGCTTAATGCGTCAATGACCATAAATGAAGATTCAATAGGAACCGCTGGATTATAGGAGATATCTCCATCTTGCTTAGCTCTAACAACAACTTCTCCCGAAGTCCCTGACAAGGTAATTGTAGATCCGCTCACTGATGCAGGCCCACTTACCACCTCAAAACTAACAGATAAACCTGAAGTGCTATTCGCATTTATTGAAAACGGAGCATCTAAACTTACTTTATTATCAATTTGAGGAAAACTTATCGCCTGCTCTCCGATGTCTAGTGTCCCGCTAAAATTTGAACTATCGCCTAATAATTCTAGGTGCATTAATTGTGCATTTCTGGTTCCGTTACCGGTTAAAGATTCCAATTCCAATATGCTTGTGTTATTACTATTCGGAAAGCCATGGTCAAATTTATAGTAAAGAACTAAATCTGTTTCATCGCCTTGAAGCTCGTTTGCCATCATATTGTTTAGATCAGTCGAAGAAAGTGCTTTAGTCCACAAGGATACCTCATCAGCTCGACCTGGATAGACGAAGTTAAATCCGCCCTCCAGGCTTTTACCTATCGCAAAAGGTTTGTCGATAGAGCTAATCACACCACTTGCAGAGCTGCTTCCTATCGAAACTCCATCTATAAATAATTCTATACTTGTACCATTATAGACTAAGGCAATATGTTGCCATTGATTGGGGATGATTGTTCCCGCTGGACCAACAACTTCATGCAGACCTGTGTTGGTCAATAATCGGCATTCCAAAGCCCCTCCACCAAGTTGCAAAATATAGAAGCCTCCTGTTCCCGTGCCATTGCCGCGAATGCCCATCATTCCAGCTCCGTATTGATGTCGATCTGCATTAAACCAACCCGCCATACTGATTGCATTCTTATTCGCAATTAGTTGAACAGCAGAATCTAAGACGACATAATCATTGTTGCCGTCAAAATGTAAATGTTGATTGCTTTGCGCTTGAGCGATTTCAGTTAAGCTTACAATAACTAGAAATACGAATTGGAATATATTTTTCATTCATGATTATTTTTTCAAAAATAGCGATTATTTTATAAGTAGCATTTGTTCAGAAATTTCAAAAGAACTTGCTTAAATTTGAAAAGTATGTTTAGTCCAGAAGACATTCTCTTAAAATATTGGGGGTTCCATACTTTTCGGCCCTTACAAAGAGAAATTATTGAAAATGTGTTGAACGGTAAAGATACGCTCGCACTGTTGCCGACAGGGGGCGGAAAATCTATCTGTTTTCAAGTTCCAGCTCTATGCCAAGAAGGTATTTGTATTGTGGTCTCTCCGCTTATTGCACTAATGAAAGATCAAGTTCATAATCTTGCAAAAAATGGAATTTCAGCAGCTGCAATATTTTCTGGAATGAGCAAACGACAAATTGACCAGACATTGGATAACTGTGTTTATGGGAAAGTTAAATTCCTCTATGTATCCCCTGAACGATTGCAGACAGCTATTTTTAAGGAACGAGTAAAACGTATGCAAGTCAATCTCTGGGCGATAGATGAAGCGCATTGCATATCGCAATGGGGATATGATTTTAGACCACAATACTTGCAAATTGAAGAAGTACGTTCTACTCACCCTGATGTGCCTGTTTTAGCATTAACTGCAACTGCTACACAAAATGTAGTAGGTGATATTCAAGAAAAGCTTGCATTCGAACAATGCAATTTGTTACAAGGAAGCTTTTTACGTCCAAATTTGAGTTACTCTGTCCTTTATGAGGATGCTAAATATTCCAAGTTAGTAGATATACTTCAAAAAGTAAATGGGTCTTCTATAGTCTATGTGCGCAGTAGACGCAAAGCAAAAGAAATAGCAGATTATCTCAGTCAATGTAAAATAAGAGCCACTTATTATCATGCTGGATTAAAAACGGATGAGCGAAGTATTCGGCAGAAAAATTGGTTGAATAATAAATTGCGGGTCATTGTAGCCACTAATGCTTTTGGAATGGGAATAGATAAACCCAATGTAAGGACAGTGGTTCATATGGATATGCCCGAAAGTCCCGAAGCTTATTTTCAAGAGGCAGGTAGGGCTGGTCGAGATGGTAAAAAATCATATGCTGTTCTTCTATTCAATTTAGCAGACAAGATGCAGGCTATGGATCGATTAGAAAATACGATGCCGAACATAGCTGAAATTAAGAAGGTTTATAATGCCTTGGGGAATTTTTTACAATTAGCAATAGGTTCAGGCTTAGAGCAAGCCTATCCATTTGATCTGGCAAGATTTTGTAAGCAATATGATTTTAATGCCCTAAAGACAATCAATGCCTTGAAGTTTCTCGAACAGGAAGAATACATTTACCTTTCAGATTCGGTATTTCAATCATCAAAAATAATGATGAAGGCCAATAAAGCTGTGCTGTATAAATTTATGGTAGAGAATAAGCAATACGAACCCTTGATTAAATATCTGCTAAGGGCGTACAGCGGTGTTTTTGATGGGTTTACCAATATTGATGAAAAAAAGATAGGTGAAATTTTAAATTCAAACAAAATAAAAATTGTTAAAGCCCTTAGCTTCTTAGATCAGTTAGGGATCATTCAATATGAAAAGTTTTTAGATGATACATACCTGCGCTTTTTAATGCCGAGGGTAGCTACAATTGATTTGGCCATAAGTAAGAAGAATATTGAAAAAAGGATTGCAACATATAAGGAGAAGCTTGAAGCAATGATTCAGTATTCATCGAATAAGCATATATGTCGAAGCAATTCACTGTTGGAATATTTTGGAGAAATTAGGGGAGATAGATGCGGAATATGTGATTTTTGTGTTGGCCGAAATAAATTGGATATTAGCGAGTTAGAATATGAAAATTTAATGAAATTAGCGAAAGAAGAGTTTGGTGATGAAGAGCATACCTTGGAGTATATTGTTTCAGCGCTTCCTTTTCCCAATAAATTAGTGCTCACTAATTTTTTAAAATGGTTGATTGATTTTGAGATTATTATTAAGCAAGAAAATGGAAAATACTTTTGGAGTCGAAAAAAATAATTTTATTAGCTAGTAGTGATATTAACTATGACCAGCGCTTGCAGAAGATTGCATCATCTTTGATGAGATTTAAAAAAAATGTACTGCTTATTGGCCGAAAAAAGTACAGTGCTGAAGCATTGCAAGTTCAAAACTATCAGCAGGATAGGGTTCAATGTCTCATAAATAGAGGCATGTTGTTTTACCTAGAATTGAATTTTCGATTATTTTTTCGGGTACTTGGAAAGAAGGTGGATGTGGTTTGCGCTAATGACCCGGATACCTTGCTTGCCGCATTAATGATTAAATGGTTTTGTCGGGCTGAATTAATCTACGATGCCCATGAGTATTTTATTGAAGTTCCAGAATTATCGGGAAAAGTTTTTAAGCAGAAAATTTGGAGTAGTATCGAGAGGTTTGGCGTCAAGCATGCGTCAAAATGCTATACTGTAAATGGAAGCTTGGCTGAGTTGTTTGGAGAAAAGTTTGGAAAACCTTTTAGTGTAGTGAAGAATGTCCCAGTTGCAAGTAAGCAAGCAATTGATGCGGATAAATCGGATGTGATCTTGTATCAGGGCGCTTTGAATAAGGGAAGAGGCTTGGAAGCATTGCTGCAAGCAATGCTGCAAGTCAATGCGCATCTTGTATTAGTAGGGAGGGGAGATATCGAAACTGACCTGCATCAATTAGTTCAATCTCTACAAATTCAAGATAAAGTAAGTTTTAAAGGTTACGTTTTACCTGCAGAACTGAAGCAACTTACGGCAAGCGCATACATTGGGGTGAACTTACTCGAAGGAAGTAGCCTAAATTATCATTATTCTTTAGCAAACAAGTTTTTCGATTATATGCATGCAGGTGTTCCCAGTATTAATATGAATTTTCCCGAGTATGCAAAAATACATAAGAAGGCAGCAACAGGAATTTTAATTGAAAACTTGAACCCAGAGGAAGTGAGCAGAGCTATTAATACCTTGATTAAAGATCAACAATTGTATAATAAATTTCGAGGCAATTGTATGCAATTAAGTAAGCGATATAACTGGGAAGAAGAAGAAAAAGTATTAATTAATATATATACTTAATCATCCACAAAGAAGAATGCATCTTCAATGTGTTCAAGTGAATGTATTTTGCTTAAAGCAATAATATCGAATCTAACTTCTCCCTCCCATTTATTCTCAGCTATCCAGTGACTAGCAGCAAGCATTATTCTTTTTTGCTGCGCCTCATTAACAAAGTCCTCGGGGTGGCCAAAATCATTTCTACTTCTTAATTTTACCTCTACAAAAACGATGGTTTTTTCCTTCTTCGCGATAAGGTCTATTTCAAAATGACTATACCTGTAGTTTTGCGCGATTATTGAATAACCACAGGCGCTAAGAAAATGTGCTGACTGCTTTTCTGCTGCTTTTCCTAAGTCATTGTGTTTAGCCATAAAACTAATGTACAAATAAACCACATAATTTGGCATTGTGCTTATTTGGCTATTACTTTGCACATCAAATAAAGTTTATGGAAAAATTAATTGAGAATTTTGCAGAACAGATGAAAACGGCTTTGGAAATTGGAGAGGCCTACAGCTTTAAAACAAGTCCAAAACAATTTGCTAATGTAGTGATATGTGGTTTAGGAGGTTCAGGGATTGGTGGCAGCCTTATCAAAGACGCAACCATCAATGAAATTAATATCCCAGTGAATACGGTAAATGGGTACTTTTTGCCGGCTTTTGCTGGTGAGGGTAGTTTGATTATAATCTCATCTTACAGTGGAAATACAGAAGAAGCTTTACATTGTTTGGAGGAAGCATTGAAGAGAGATGCAACGATTTGCGCAATTACATCAAATGGTAAAGTAAAGGAACTGAGTCATAAACATGGTTTTGATTGCATTTTTATTCCTGGAGGAAATCCTCCACGCTCCACGCTAGGAATGTCTGCAACACAGTTGCTATATATTTTAAATTATTTTGAATTAATCTCAGATACATTTAAAAATGATTTAAGAAAAACGATCAATTTAATCAGCGCAGACAGGAACAATATCAAGAAAATTGCTAATGAATTAGCTCAAGGTATTTATAATAAAATTCCCGTCTTATATAGCTCAGACCATATAGAATCTGTAACTATTCGATGGCGTCAACAAATTAACGAAAATGGAAAGCAGTTATGTTGGCACCATGTGCTACCTGAGATGAACCATAACGAATTAGTCGGTTGGCGAGATAAGAATGAAGACTTAGCCGTAGTATTTTTAAGGAATGATAATGATTTCGCTAAAGTTGCCAAGCGTATGGATTTAAACAAAGAAGTTTATAAAACTTGTACACCACATATACATGAAATTTGGTCTAAAGGTGAAAGCTTCTTAGAAAGAGCGATATATCTAATTCATCTTGGTGATTGGTTGACGCTCTATTTGTCTCACTTAAGGGGTTATGACACCACAGAGGTCAATGTTATCGATCGGTTAAAAGCAAATTTGGCTGAATGACGATGGAAGGCAATATTGAGTTAGAGGACAACTCCAGCGGTGATGAGTTGTTGAACAATATTGATCTTATTGTAGATAAGAACCAAAGTCCACTAAGAATTGATAAGTACATAATCACGCACAGTATTTTGGCAAGTCGCTCTAAACTACAGGCAGGTGCAAAAGCAGGGGCTTTGTTGGTTAATGGGGAGGCTGTGAAGTCCAATTATAAAGTTCGTCCGCTCGATAAAATTTCTTTTGTTTACCCCAAATCTCAGCATACTGCAGACTTAACTCCAGAGAATATTCCGTTAGATATCGTATATGAAGATGAGGACTTAATGGTGATAAATAAACCAACAGGTTTAGTGGTACATCCAGGTGTTGGCAATACGAATGGAACTTTGGTGAATGCATTACTGTATCATATTCAAGATTTGCCCGGCCAAAGTAAAGAACGCGCTGGATTAGTGCATCGAATAGACAAAAACACATCAGGCCTTTTAGTGATAGCGAAAAGTGATGAAGCGATGAGTCACTTGGCTAAGCAATTTTTTGATCGGACAATCAATCGAAGATATCAAGCATTAGTTTGGGGTGATTTTGAAGAAGAAAGCGGTTCAGTCGAAGGTCATATCGGTAGAGACTTAAGGAATTCTAAGAACTATACTGTATTTCCTCGAGGAGACTTTGGTAAACACGCCAAAACTCACTATAAAGTTTTAGAGCGATTTGCATATACGACCCTGGTTGAGTGTAAACTTGAAACGGGAAGAACTCATCAAATTAGAGTGCATATGAAACATCTTGGACATACCTTATTTAATGATGAGAAGTACGGTGGGGATCGAATTTTAAAGGGAACCATATATTCTAAATACAAGCAATTTGTTCAGAATGCTTTTGAAATTTGTCCTCGTCAGGCTCTTCATGCTAAATCATTAGGATTTATTCATCCTACCTCAGGGAAAGAGATGTATTTTGAAAGTGATCTACCTCAAGATATGCACCTACTTATTGAGAAGTGGAGGAACTATGCACAAGTAATTTTCAACAAAAACATTGATTAGGTGTTCCGATTAAAATGCTAATTGACCTTTTATATTATCTTTAAGAAGTTTTTTACGATTAAAAATTTATTGATGAAAAATCTATTTTTTCTTATTCTTTGTAATATTTTCCTGTTTAATGCCTTAGCTCAAGAGGCTATCGGTGGAAGTCCAGCTTCGCTGACATTAGAGTTAAATAAGCGTGTTCCAAATTATACGCTCGAAGCTTTGAATGTAGCTCAGTTATTGGCTGAAGATATAGAAAATGGTAAAAATGGTGTCCTTGAGCGTTCTGCGGTTATTCGACCAACAAATATTGACTTATACAATCAAGGGGTTTGGACTGAACTAGCAAACGGAGATAGAGTTTGGCGTCTTGTGATTCATGCCGTTAAAGCCAAGGCTATAACCTTGTTGTTTAAAGATTTCCACTTACCATTAGGTGCTGAACTTTTTGTTTACAACCCCAGCTATACTCAAATTTTAGGTGCATATACTTCCTTAAATAATCATGAGTCTAAACAATTTACAACGGAGCTCATTTATGGAGAAAAATGTGTTTTAGAATATTATGAGCCCGCTTCTCAAAAGTGGAATGGGAATTTTGTAATCGAAGGAGTTGCGCATCTATATAAGGATGTTCCTTGGGGTACAGAAGTGTTAGGTTTTAACGATTCTGATGCTTGCGAAGTGAATGTTAACTGCAGCGAAGGAAGTGCTTGGCAGAATGAAAAGAAAGGAGTAGCTAGAATTTTTGTTGTTTCAGGTGGATCTGGAGGCTGGTGCACAGGCTCTTTAGTGAATAATACTAATCAAGATTGTACGCCGTATTTTCTAACAGCCTATCATTGTAGTGAGGGTGCTTCAAGCTCGAATTTCAATAATTTTGTATTTTACTTCAATTACGAAGCGAATGCTTGTTCAAACCCTTCCAGTCAAAATTCAGTTATCAATAGTGCGGAATATTTCACTGTGACGGGGTGCAGTGTGATTTCTAGTAGTAATAATGGGGGTAGTTCAAGTTCTGATTTTATGTTGCTTGAGTTTAACTCAAATATTCCATCCGCTCATGTCAATGATGTCTTTTACAACGGATGGGATAGAAATAATATTTCTACGCTTACTAGTGATGGGGTGAGTATTCATCATCCTGCAGGAGATATCAAGAAAATATCAACTTACACGGCTTCGCTATCAACCGGTAGTTGGAATGGAAGTGGCTTACCTTCGCATTATGAAGTTCGATGGGCTTCGACAGCCAATGGTCATGGGGTAACTGAAGGTGGATCTTCCGGATCTCCCATTTTTAATGCGCAAGGTCTGATAATTGGAACATTAACTGGTGGGGGTTCTTTTTGCACCTTTACTAGTGGTCGTGATGATTATGGAAAAGTTTCTTATCACTGGAATTCAAATGGAAATGCTAATAATCGAAGGCTAGATATTCACCTTGACCCTGCGGGTAATGGCTCAGCCACATCACTTGCTGGAGCTACGCAACCCTGCGCAAACACAGTGATGTTAGACGCTTCCGTAGCTGTTATTTTGGAGCCAAGTGAGGATATTTGTGGGGCTAATTTTACGCCTCAAGTTACCTTGCGAAACGCAGGTACGGTTATCCTAAGCAGTTGCCAAATAAAATATCAAGTAACAGGGAGTGCATTGCAAACCTTTAATTGGTCGGGTAATTTAAGCCCAAATTCAACGGCAAATATTAATCTAAACCCTATTATCGCTTCACCAGGTACGAATACGTTTACTGCTTACTCGAATAACCCCAATGGCTCAATTGACCAGAATTCTACTAACGATTCTAAGTCTGTGGTTTTTGATGCTATCGCTGGTGGTTCATTGCCCATTACTCAAAACTTTCAAGGGACAACATTTCCACCAACAAGTTATGATCGCTACAACGGTGATAATGATGTAAGCTGGGAACGAACTAATAGTGCTGGATTTAATAGTACCGCTTCTATGTTTGTGGATAATTGGGATTATAATGCGGCAGGAGCTTACGATTGGTTTGTCTTGCCTTCAGTTGATCTAAGTACTTTATCAAATCCAACGCTTACATACGATCTTGCCTACGCCTATTACGATGGGCAACAAGGAGTTTTTTATGACTCGTTGTATGTGGCATATTCAATTAATTGTGGAACGAATTGGTCAGCATTAACTTATGAAGGAGGAGTCCAGTTGGCAACAGCTGGAGGTCAAAGCACAGAGTTTGAGCCAGATAATGGAGACTGGAATTCAGAGTCAGTGGATTTAAACATACCTGAACTTCAAGGTCAAGACAACGTATTGTTTGCCTTTGTATCAGTAAATGGATACGGAAACAATTTGTATGTTGACAATATTAATATTAAAAATGGATCTACCACAACTCCACCCACAGGAACCGTAGCTATACAGGAAGCTAATTGGTTGAACAGTATTAGCTTGTATCCCAACCCGACTTATGGAAATTTGCAAATAAATCTTTCCCTTAAAAGCAAAAATGATATTCGTTTGGAAGTGTTTAATACGCTGGGGCAACTGATGATTCAAAAGGATTTGTTAGCTTTTACATCGGGGGTTGAAAAGATAAATCTACAGCAAGCTTCTTCTGGGGTTTATTATGTTCGAGTTTCTAATAATAGTGCATCAAAAATTGTTCGATTCTTGAAGAAAAATTAAGACAGATATAAAACGAATTAAGAAAGGGAGAGCAGGATGTTCTCCCTTTTTGTTTGAATTGGTTTCCACAAGCGTTAATATCAAAGCATTTTGATATGATTGATGTCTTGTATATTTGTTCTATGCAAAAGACAAAAATTTTACTTCTGGGTTCAGGAGAACTGGGAAAGGAGTTAGTGATATCCTTAAAACGATTAGGGGAATATGTCGTAGCCTGCGACAACTATGCGAATGCTCCTGCTATGCAGGTTGCTGATGAGTTTGAAGTGTTTAATATGCTCGATGCAGCAGCACTTGACTCCATGGTTGAAAAGCATAATCCAAAACTCATTGTACCCGAAATTGAGTCCATACGAACGGAACGATTTTTTGCATATGAGGAGCAAGGGTATAATGTGGTGCCTAGTGCAAGAGCTGCCAATTTTACGATGAATCGTAAGCTTATAAGAGATTTAGCGGCCAAGGAATTGAACTTAAGAACTGCAAAATACGCTTACGCAACAAACAAAAATGAATTTGATACTGCAGTGCATGAAATTGGAATGCCATGCGTGGTAAAACCTTTAATGTCAAGTTCTGGTAAAGGACAAAGTGTGGTTCGCTCCAAAGAAGACTTAGAAAGGAGTTTCACTTATGCCATGGAAGGTAGTCGAGGTGACCTGAAAGAAATTATTATTGAAGCTTTTGTTGACTTTCATACAGAAATCACTCTATTAACGGTAACCCAAGAAAAAGGTGAAACCTTGTTTTGTCCTGCTATTGGTCACAGACAGGAGAGGGGAGATTACCAAGAGTCTTGGCAGCCATGTATTCTTAAAGCGGAAGATATTGAAGAAGCGCAAGAAATGGCTAAAAAAGTAACTGAGGCCTTAAGCGGAGCTGGTGTTTGGGGAGTAGAATTTTTTATTTCAAATGAGGGTGTTTATTTTTCTGAGCTTTCACCTCGACCGCATGATACAGGCATGGTAACTCTAGCAGGCACACAGAATTTAAGTGAATTCGAACTGCATGCAAGAGCAATATTAGGATTACCCATTTTAAACATAAGCCTCGAAAGATCAGGGGTTAGTGCTGTTATATTGGCTGACGAAGAAAGTGATAAATGGCCAAAATTTTCGGGAGTAACGCAAGCCTTGAGCACTCCGCAAACTGACATCCGTTTGTTTGGCAAACCAAACACAAGAAAATATCGAAGAATGGGGGTTAGCTTGGTGTATGGAGCGAAGAATGCCAACGTAGAAAATCTGCGTGTTAAAGCACGAAATTTAGCAGATAAAGTCAAAGTAAATTAAGTAAAAAGCGCCTAGGCAGTCTCGCTGCCTTCTATGTTCGGTTTTCCAAGTCAAGTGCAGAAAAATAGAATTTTCATATCTTTACAACTTATTCCATGAGCTTTTAAATTCGACCATAGCATGAAACTGTGTAATCGTGTAGATAAAAGGGTACTTAAAGAACAAATTGCGAATAGCAATGTGAAACGAACCACCTTGTCGTTTTATAAATATGCTCAGATAGGCAATCCACAATTTTTTAGAGATTATTTATTTATTCATTTCGACCAGCTAGGAGTCTTGGGTAGAGTTTATGTGGCACATGAGGGAATCAATGCCCAAATTTCTGTTCCTGAGGAAAATTTAGAAGGATTTAAACAAGAACTTGAAGATATTCTTTTCCTTCGAGGTATTCGACTAAATATTGCCGTTGAAAACAGGGATGATTCATTCTACAAACTGGTTATTAAAAATCGCACTAAAATTTTGGCTGATGGACTTGAAGATATAAGTTTTGATGTAACTAATAAAGGCTTGCACCTTAGAGCTGATGAGTTTAATGATATCATACAACAAGACAATACCATTCTCATCGATATGAGGAATCACTACGAAACTGAAGTCGGACATTTTAAAGGAGCTGTGACTCCAGATGTTGACAATTTCAGGGAGTCCTTACCACATATTGAAGAAGAGATCTTAAATGGAAACGAGGATAAAAATATTGTTATGTATTGTACCGGAGGGATTCGTTGCGAAAAGGCAAGTGCATGGTACAAACATCGTGGTTTTAAGAACGTTTATCAATTAGAAGGTGGTATTATTAAATACGCCCATGAAATCAAAGAAAAGGGTATGCCCAACCTATTCATAGGTAAAAATTTTGTTTTTGATGAGAGATTGGAAGAAGCGATAAGTCCTGAAGTAATAGCAAGTTGTCACACCTGTGGCGACCCTTTTGATACTCATTCGAATTGCGCGAATGTAGCATGTAATGTTTTATTTATTCAATGCGACAGTTGTAAAGCTAAACTGGATAGATGCTGTTCGGAAGAATGCCAATCCATACATGCACTGCCAGAAGAAAAACAGAAAGTCCTCAGAAAGGGTGCTAAGTCTAAACGCAATGTATTCAAGAAGGGGCGAAGCGAAAAACTGATTTACAAAAAGTGATTTAATCCGGATTGGAAAGCAACATCCGGTTGATAAATACTCGATCGATAAACTCTCTAACACAACCTTGACCACCTTTCTTTTCTAGTACAATATTAGCTGCGCTTTTCACTTCTTCCAAAGCATCAAAAGGTGCTGCGGATAGACCCACTCCTTGCATAATTCGCACATCATTAATATCGTCACCTATAAAAGCAACCTCGTCAAAACTAAGGTCTAATTCATCTAGCCATCGTCCCAAAATTTCTAATTTGTCACCATTACCAGCATAGCAGTATTTCACCCCCAACATAGCTGCTCGATGATGCACAATTTTCTTGCTTATGGCAGCACTTATAAATCCAACTTCAATGCCACTCTTTAAAAGATTTTTAATACCCATGCCGTCTTTAGTATTAAATTTTTTCATTTCATCACCATTCTCACTGATGTAAATGCCTCCATCCGTGAGGGTGCCATCAACATCTAAAACTAGAAACTTAATTTCATTGCTTTCCATGTGCGCTAATATGCCATTAATTTTTTACAAATACAATACTAGTCATTCCACATGTAAAAAATCATTTAAATTTTATCAAAAGTGGACGATAGCCTAAGAATTTTATTAATTTTGCTTTGCAATGAGTAGCCCGCAACAAAAGAGACCAAAAAAGTCACGTCCAACTTACATGACTTCTATTGTCAGTATTAGCTTAATTCTTCTGGTATTGGGCCTTATTGGTACTTTTTTCATCCAATCTACTCGATTGACTCAATCGGTGAAGGAGAATATGGCGGTTCAATTGGTTCTGATGGAGTCGCTAAATGAAAGTGATCGCCTGCAATATGCTAAACAATTGGCAGCTGAAGTATTTGTGAAGGATCTAGAGCAGGTGAGTAAGAAGGCTGCTGCGGAATTAATGATTGAGGATTTAGGTGAGGATTTTGTTTCTACCATAGGCTATAATCCATTGCCAGATGCCATAATTTTGCACCTCAATGCGGCTTATTCCAATAATGATTCTCTGGCCTGGATTAAAGATGAAATACTGGCGACCAAGAATGTAAGTGCGGTTAATTATGATGAAAATTTAACTGAGAATATTACTAAATTTTCATCTAATGTGCTCATTGGGATGTTGATCTTTTTGGCCTTATTGATATTAGTTAGTTTTATTATCATAGATAACACCATAAGACTAGCCATGTTCTCGCAACGATTCACCATTCGGAGTATGCAGCTGGTAGGGGCCAAAAAATGGTTTATTACTAAACCCTTTGTTTTGAGAGCCATATTTAATGGGTTTTTAAGTGCGATGCTTGCCTCATTGCTCCTTTTGTTAGGGGTATATCTTTTTGAAAAGTATGTAATTAACTTAAATGTATTTTCAAATTATCTTGATTTTGCGATGATTGGAGCATCTTTGACCATCGTGGGCGTTGTAATATCTTTGATAAGTACCTATTTTGTCGTTCGTAAGTATCTTCGCATGAAATTAGATGATCTATACTAAATATTAAACTATGAGTAGTAAACAAGAATTGATATACGGAAAAATGAATTACATGCTCATCGGTTTGGGAGCTCTTTTAGTCATCCTAGGCTTTTTTCTTATGGCTGGAGGCGGCAATGAATTAGGACCGGATGGTTATGCGCATGAATTTGATGAGCGTATTTATAGTTTTAGAAGAATTACATTAGCTCCAATAGTTATATTACTTGGATTCATTTCGGTGGCCGTTGCCATTCTTAAAAAGTTTAAGCCTGCTGAGTAATGAATATCTGGCACGCAATTATTCTTGCAATAATTGAAGGGATAACAGAGTTTTTACCTATTTCTTCAACAGGTCATATGATCATAGGTTCTTCCTTTTTGGGAATTGCTTCTAATGAGTATGTGAAAATGTTTACAGTTGCTATTCAGTTTGGTGCTATACTTTCTGTGCTTGTTCTTTACTGGAGTAAGTTTTTACAATCAGTAGATTTTTACATTAAGCTAATCATTGCTTTTATACCCGCAGCTGTATTTGGTTTGTTGCTCAACGATTATATCGATGCGTTGTTAGATAATACTTGGGTTGTCGCAGTTATGTTGATTGCAGGTGGTGTGGTTTTATTATTTGTCGATAGGATTTTTGCTAAAAATGAAGCAGTTCAAGCTGAACAAGTTTTAAGTAATAAGAAGGCATTGATTATTGGGTTTTTTCAAGTAATTGCAATGATACCAGGTGTATCTCGCTCTGCAGCAACAATTATAGGAGGTTTAACACAGCAATTAAATAGAAAGAATGCTGCTGAGTTTTCCTTCCTTCTTGCCGTACCTACTATGTTAGCCGCAACGGGCTATAAAATGTTACAGTACCATTTGGATACTGGCTTTTCACCGGGGGACATGCAAATATTGGCTTTAGGAAATATTGTAGCTTTTATAGTCGCATTAATTGCCATCAAAGGCTTTATTGGGTTCTTAACTAAATATGGTTTTAGGTTCTTTGGCTATTATCGAATCATTGTTGGAATTCTAATTCTTATCCTACTAAGTTTAGGTTTAATTACAGAAGCTAATCCAGTTTAGATTTCTTCCATTTTCTTCTTTTAAACGAGGCTTTCTTCCGACCTTTATGTAAATTAAAGTTCATGATGAGGTTACTCCCACTTTTTATTGTTTTGTTTCTGCTTTTCGCTTGTAAAGCACCACCTAAATTACCCGTTTACGGCAAGGAATATATTCAAACGGATAATGGATATGATACCATCATTAATAAGCTTGCCACATTTGAATTTATTGACCAAGCAGGAGAAGTAGTGAATAATGCTACATTTTCAGATAAGATATTTATCACTGATTTTTTCTTTACTTCTTGTCCATCTATTTGTCCGGTTATGACCAAACAGATGCTGCGGGTTCATGACGCGTATCTTGAATATCCCGAAGTGACTTTTTTATCCCATACTATCGATCCGGTTCGAGATAGCATTCAAAAATTAGCTGCTTATGCCAATAAGATTGGAGTCACAACAAATGAAAAGTGGCATTTTGTTACGGGTGAGAAGGATGCCTTGTACGGGATGGCCGAACATTACATGATTATAGCTTTTGCAGATGATGAAGTGCCTGGTGGTTTTGAGCACAGTGGTTATTTTATCCTAGTGGATAAGGAGCAACAAATACGGGGATATTACGATGGTACATCTGAAAACGATGTAACGAAATTAATTGAGGATGTAGAGGTTTTGTTGGATGAGTACTAGAAGAAAAACAGCCATTCTTGCAGTACTGGGAATCTTAGGATTTTGTTTGCTGACAAAAACCTTGAATACTTTGGTGAAAAGTCCTGGTTCAACCAGCTACACATACAATTGCGCCAAATGCCATGGTAAAAACGGGGAAGGATTAGGGGCGTTAATACCTCCATTGGCAAATGCGGATTGGTTAGATACTAACATGGACCAAGTGCCTTGTATTATCAGGGTTGGAATCAGTGATTCTTTGCACATCAATCAGGTATGGTATAAAGAAGAAATGCTGGGGCTGGATTATTTGAATGATATTCAAATAGCTAATATAACGAATTATGTCAGTAAGCGATTTACGGCAAAACAGAAGTTTTATTCCCAAATGGAAATAGAAGCTCTTCTTAAAAAATGTGAGTAGCGATTATATTTAGCCTGTAAAGTCA